>Ga0194037_1000044_pt1 | contig 83382 bp, 81 predicted proteins | sample JunL306m_MetaG_FD_148653 | JGI IMG/M metagenome (GOLD analysis project Ga0194037, IMG submission 148653) | Anoxic zone freshwater microbial communities from boreal shield lake in IISD Experimental Lakes Area, Ontario, Canada - Jun2016-L304-6m | ecosystem: Environmental > Aquatic > Freshwater >...
CGACACGCGATCCCCCAATTGCCTGAAGATTCCGACACTGAAAAAAAAAGCCCGTCTGCAGCAAAGCAGACCGCAGTCGCGCTGATGCAGATGCGGCCAACGGAATAGGTACCGCCTGCACACGCGCGGGGGAAAGCTTCATTGCCTGTCAGTGAGGTACGCCGCCTGACAAAGACAGGACATCAGACAGCGATTATCACAACCGCACAGGAACTTTTACTACCAGAAGTATATTTGCCGGCTTGATTTCTTTGTCCTTTCTACTCCAGAATTTGAAATTAACTCCGCGGCGTATTTTTCCAGAACACTGCGTTCAGCACGTAGAATCTCCACTCCTTCCGCAAGTCCGCTTCCATCACGTTTAAGAAAAGGCTCAACATGCAAACGAATGCTTAACATGTTGAGCCTTTTTCCCGAACTTCCAGCCAGCTTAAAGCGCAGGGTAGAGTGACTGCAGATTTGCTTTCATTGCCGGGCTCAACTGCTTGAACAGACGGGCATTGTACGACGCATTGTACGGTATGCCTTGCGAGGTCAGGTCTACATACTGGATGGATGGATCAGTAAAATTGGCGTCTCCGGACTGTGGAGCGGTTTGAATGCCACCCTGGGGGCGGCTCGGGTCCATAGGCGGTAAAGGAGCCGTACCGGTAAATTTCTGATAGTTGATCGGATTTGTGGTTAAATTGCTATGGATAATCTGTTGTGTCGCAATAGCATACTTTCTGGATGTGGCTGCGGGCGTCCCCTCTGCAAAGGCCGGATCAACGTTGACCGCCTCGATTGACACCGTGTAGTCGCTGTTGAGAAAGATCTCAAAGGTGCGGAACTGCTGCGGGAAATCGCGCAGAGATGAGCTTTCAACCTGCCAGAAACCTTTTTCAGGCGCCTTGACAGGATCAGGCGATACGAAAGCCTTGACGTGATTGAGATGACGGTGCCCGGATATCCACATAAGCAGGTTCGTACTGTTCTGAAGTTTATTAACCAGCCCTGTCAGGTCCACGGCGTTCTTCATCGTGGTAGAAGAATCGACGTCAGAGCCAAGCCACCATTCCAGTTCAGTACCGATATTGGCAACAGCGATAGGGATATGGGCCGCGATGATCATCAGCTGGTTGGCTGCCTGACCGTCGTCAAGTTCAGCCTGCAGCCAAGCCCAGCGGGTTGCATCAAGAAACCCGTGGCCGTGGATATCGACAGAGCCGTCGTCTTCACGCTGCGTATCATCCAGCACAATAACCTTGAGCGGCACATTTGATTTGGGCACGAAACTGTAGCAGGCAAAACCGGCTCTTTCACTGGCTGGCACCAGGTTGAAATTTTTGTTGGATGAAACCAGGTTGAAACCATGGCCGACCGGGCTGGTGGTGGTATTGAAAAATTCCTGGATCCATTCCGTTCTATGCAATGAACGGCGATTGGGATCGGTCGCAACTTTTGGAGGAGTGGTGTAATTCCCTACTGCTCCGGCATATTTAATTGTGCCTAATGGTGTTGATCCATCAATGACACCCTGGTAAAAATGTTGCTTGGTCGTATCTTTAAGATTGTTTTTGTTAAAGAGGGCCGGGAATTTAGTGAAATCCGGGGTAAGCAGTTCATTGGGAGCCGACCAGACCGCATCGCTGATGTAGGTCTGTTCAATGCCGGTTTCATAGACAGGGAACGAACCGATCATGAAATGGTCATGGTTGCCAAGGGTCTGGTAGAACGGGATCGATTTGTCGAGTCCGGCCGCCTTGAACGGCTTCTGATAGTCAATTGAGTCGGCCCCGATATGGGCGCCGGAGCTTGGGGTTATGACCTTGCCGTCGATTATGTCAAGATACCACCTCAGTTCGTTGTACATGGTCGAGTTGCAGACATCCCCCAGAGAGATGAAGAAATCAAAGGGATTCTGCTTATGCAGGGCGTTTGCAGTCTGGATGGCCGCGTCAAAAACTTGTGAGGAGTACAGCATGACTCCCGAGTAGATGGAACTGTTTTGCCCGGCGTAACCGGGAAGGTTCTGCTGGACGTAGATCAGCTGGTTTGGCGCTTCCTTGTCGGTGAGATGGACATCGGTCATGGCAAAGAAATTGACCAGCTTTGTTTTTTTGTTTACCGGTGAAGCATTATAACCGGCTGGCATGATATCTGTTCGCGTCACTATCGGGAGGGGTTTATCTATATATGCCCAGGCTCCATAGCCTGATTTGTCATAATCTGCAATCTGGTTGAGCTTATCCCAGGTAAGCGCAGTCCCGCCGTTGGGGCTTTTTGCCGGATCAGCCGGGAAAGGCATTACGCCGGGACCGGGAGTTCCAGAAGGCTGAACGTATGGAAAGGTGATCATCCTCTCGGTTGTTTTAACAACCCTGGAATCAATCGAATAGCCTGATACATCTGGAGTACTGCTGCTGACGGTGCCGCAGCCAAACATCAATGGGCTTAATGTTATGAATGCCGCCGCCCCGGCTGAAACTTTGATAAAGTCTCGCCGATTTACATTGCTGTTAAAGGTCGAATCAATGTTCGTTTCCAGTTCTTTGTCAGACATGCTGTCTCCTTTTATTTATTTATTGATGCATAAAAAAACCGCCGTTCTTTGGGCGGGGTCAACGTTAGTTTGCTTTCCTTTAGATGACCATGACCCCCTTTCTTAAGTCGTCATACAATTCAAGTCTTAAGGAGCAGCAAACAAGACGATTACAAAATTTATAGCACATAGTTTTGTGCTGTCAACACCACTCGGCACAATATCAAACTTGTCCATCTATTACCTCCCAGGTAGTGTCATAATGATCTTCGTGTGCTCGTCAACAATCCCTCCATGATTCCGAACATCGCCGCCGGGAGTTCCTGGATGGTTTTGATAATTCTGTGGTTGTCCCAGTAATACCGGACATTGCTATCCATGATGCCGATCGCGGCAATCTCGATCCCGTCTCTCATCGTTCTCTTCGTTGCTGCTTTAGTTTCAGAATCATCATCCGGACAACGGGCTTTTTCATAACCCGGAGACAGGGCAACTCTACGACTGCCTGACACACACGTACCAGTTTCCCAGAGATGAGTTCCGTTCCTTCCTCCATACCCTGACATGCATGGAGCGGCAAAAGAATGCCTTCGACGAGCAAAGATGACCTCAACTGATGGAGAGTGAGAGAATAAGTCAACGATTAATATGCAGGAGTGGTCTCACCTCCGATTCCGGAATTGCCACCCCTCTGTTCCAACCTGGCTCCCTCCAGGAGCCGGTTTCTTACCCCTGAGAACTATCACGTGGTAGTTTAATAACCGTTCCCGGCAAGGGTTCAACATTAAAAGTGCTTCTTCCAGCGTCCGGAAAACCGGTTGAGAGACTGGACAGTGAGAGTGAACTGGATGAATGGAAAGGTGTAGGAAAAGTTCTGCTTGTAGACGATGAAGAGACGGTAAGGGGCATTGGGTCCGAAATGCTGAAAGAGCTGGGTTTCAGCACTGTTACAGCGAACGACGGTCAGCAAGCGGTAGAGATATTCACGACGACCCCGGACATAGCTTTCGTGATCCTCGACCTGACCAAGCCACATATGGATGGAGAGCAATGTTTCCGAGAGCTAAAGAAAATTAAGCCGGACGTAAAGGTATTCATATCAAGTGGCTTCAGTGAAAATGAGGTCACGCAAAAATTCGCTGGTAAAGGGCTTGCGGGATTTATCCAGAAGCCGTACAAACTCTCAACGCTTATGGAAATAATCAAAAATGCATAAACTGAGAGTGACCCGAAACGCTATAGGGAAATTACTGATGAGAAAAATGTGGCAGACAAATCTCCTGTCCTTACTTGTAATAACAACAGTTGTTTCGGTAGTTCCATTTTTTATGGTGCAACTATTCAAACCTGTCATCCGGAAGGGAATGAGTAGATCTCATTCAATCGATCCTGAAGCATCTGGAACTGTTCCATATCTTTGAAATCTTGTAATCGCAGTGTCATAAATTACCTCTACATAATTTATCCAAAGGATTGCGGTGGTTACGTTCGGCAGTAAATGTGATGGTGTAAATGGAATTTCTGATTCTCTTAACGGCAAATATTTACACGGTGTATAGAGATTTTTCTTTGCTGTGCTTTATGCCTAATACGACAATCATATCATCGCTTATTCTGTAGCGGATGGTATAGGAGCCTGCTCCGAAGGGTCTTATCAGCTCTCTGTACTCTGGAACGTCCTCTAAGGGTTTCCCAAGCAGGGGGTGGGCCAGCAACTGACTTGCGGCTTCAATGATTGTTGCAGCAGCTTTCTGCGCCGTCTCTGAATTGAATTGTAATAGGTAGTCCCTGATCTTCTTGAGGTCTCTGGTAGCTTTTGCAGAAATGATTATTTGTGGCATGGCGGGCATTCCGTCTCGTTAGGTGTTCCCCAGGAACTTAACCAGCCTATCATTTCTTTATGTGTTATATGCAGTCCGTCCCGTTGATACTCTTCCCATGATTCAATAGTCTCACGTTTGAACTGCTCTGCAGATTCTTCCCGTTCTACATACTGTTGAATGGCTTCCTTCATAATCCAGTGAGTAGAGCGATGCTTTGCCTCGCTGATCCGGTGGAGCCGGTCTTTTAGTTCCGGCGTAAGTTTGACGCCTATGGGTTTCAGTTGCGCCTGTGCTTGCATGGTCTCCTCCGTGGTTGCTACTTTTAGCTACCAAGTAACACCAGAATAAATGATTTTGCAATGAAGTGCAATGAAGTTTTCAACCAGGCACTAGCGAATTGAGCCTATCTTGCAGCTCTTTTTCATATTGAAGGATTATTTTCTTTGATTTTATCATGAAGTCCACCACTACCACAAGAATGAAAAAAGTCCACGTATCCTCTCGTATCCTTTTATATTGCCATAAAAAATGATTAGACTAAATGGTGTGGTGCATCAAAATGCTTATAAATACTATAAACTACAGCATATTTGTATTGAATCAAGGTATAAATGCGGTCAATATATGGCAGGAAAAGTGCATGAAGTATTGTCTTTTAATCAGGTGGTCGTTGGTTCGACCCCAACGCGGCTCACCAAACAAATTAGGAACTTAGGCATAATACAATAAATATCTGTACTGAATCGCCTTGAATGTAAAGCCCGAGCTATTTCCAAGCCTGAATGCCCCAAGTGCGGCAAACATGTAAATAGCGATGGCCGATACCTGGCTAACTGACGCCCGAAATGCCAGGATAAAGGGAGAATATGTAACTGGAGAGGCACCATCTGGGATATGAGTGAGTTCGAGGAGTTTCACTAACCAGCAAAGAAGGAGATGTTATGAGTAACGCATTCAACGGATTCACCCCTGATTCTTTAGCATTTCTCGAAAGTCTGGGGCGCAATAACAACAAAGCCTGGTTTGAGGCTTATCGGCAGGATTTTGAGGATTATCTGATGACACCACTCAAAGCCCTTGTCACTGACCTGGCAACCCCGATGCTGGCTATTGATGCCGATTTCGTGACGATTCCCGCAGTTGATAAAACAATCTCCCGTATTTACCGGGATACCCGCTTTTCAAATATCAAATCACCCTACAAAACCTGCTTATGGATAACCTTCAAACGGAATTGCCCGGATTGGAAAGATTCCCCCTGTTACTTCTTTGAGCTTACTGCTGATACATACCGGTATGGTATGGGATTCTATAGTGCATCCAAAGAGACGATGAATAATATCCGGGATTTCATTGACTCCAAACAGGCGAAATTCCAGAAAAACATCTCGTTTCTCGATAACCAGCAAACCTTCAAACTGGAGGGTGAACGCTACAAGAGACTTCTAAAACCGACCTTGCCGGAGTCTTTGCAGGAGTGGTATCAACGAAAGAGCGTTCACCTGGTCTCCAATCATGAAGTTGGCTCACAGCTTTTTTCCCGAAAGATTTTTAACGAATTATGCGAGGGTTACACCTTGTTGTCGCCGCTTTACCATTTCCTGAGTGAAATCAAAATAAAGTATGAAAGTAAACGGTGAATAAAAAAGGCACCTGCAATATATCTCTGCAAGAGCCTGTTTTTATTGGAGCCGATTGTCGGAATCGAACCGACGACCTCATCATTACGAGTGATGTGCTCTACCAACTGAGCTAAATCGGCAGTATATATATGGCCATATCTCTTATTAAAGAACATCTGTTTATTCTGGTCTGAAAAATGGCGCTAACAAGAATGACCGACTTATATTTTGGTCGTATTCTTTACTTGATTCAAGGGTGCTTGTCAAGTTGTTAGCACTATACTTGCAAGGGTGCAGGACTGACTCAGTATAGATTTGATCTGCATCACGATATCCTTATCCGGGAGCCTTCCATGCTGCTCACAAAAAAACATATTTTGACGTTCCTCTCACTGCAGAAAGGTCCAGCCCGTTTTGCATCATTTCTGCACGAATTTGGCGGGCGGCACGTCAGGCGCGAGTTGAAAAACTTGCTGGAGGATATGGTTGACGACGGCGAAGTGCTGCGCCTGAAAGGGAACAGCTATATCCTGCCGGGGCAGGGAAAGATTCTACGCGGCCGGATATCAGTGCACCGCGACGGCTACGGTTTTGTAGCCCCGGATAGCGGTGGCGAGGATATCTTTATTCCTTCCAGATATATGAAAGGCGCTCTGCATGGTGATCTGGTAGAAGCCAGCGCATCACGAAGCCGCATGGGGGATGACAAGCTTGACGGGCGTGTTGTGAGTGTGATTGAACGCGCTACAACCCGTATCGTGGGGCGTTACGAAGAGAACAGGCGAGGCGCATTTGTCATATCAGAGGATCAACGCCTTAACCTTGTGGTAGCGATCTCTGCCAAAGGTCGTGGTCAGGCCGAGGACGGCCATCAGGTGGTTGCCGAACTGACTTCCTACCCAGCCGGAAGTCGTCCGGCCGAGGGGCGGGTGGTGGAGGTACTGGGGTGGCCGGATGATCCGGAGGTGGAAGTGCAATCGGTTATTCGCCGTTTTGATCTGCCGCACATCTTCGGCAAAGATGTTCTGGCCGAGGCTGATGCGCTTGCCGAAACGGTTTCACCTGATGATCTGAAGGGACGTGTGGATTTGCGTCACATGCCGACCGTGACCATCGATGGCGAGTCGGCCCGTGATTTTGACGATGCCGTTTCACTGCGCCGCGAAAGGGACAATTTCCGGCTGTGGGTTTCCATCGCCGACGTGTCGCATTACGTAAGGAAAGGGAGTATGCTGGATGGTGAAGCCTGCCTGCGCGGCACCTCGGTTTACTTCCCGGACCGCTGCATTCCGATGTTGCCGGAACGACTATCGAACGGTATCTGTTCGCTCAATCCACAGCTCGATCGGCTGACGATGACGGCAGAAATGCTCTTCGACCGTTCAGGCACGATGCTTGAGTCCGTCTTCTACCCCAGCGTTATCAAGAGTTCGGCCCGTCTGAGCTATACGATCGTGAAGCGGATCATCGTGGACGAAGAGCGTGAAGTGACTGATAAACAGAGTTCGGTCGCACCGATGCTGCTGGAAATGAAGGAACTGGCGCTGATCCTGATGGAGATGCGTAAAAAACGGGGAAGTATAGATTTCGACCTGCCGGAGTCAGAAATAGTTCTCGGCCTGACCGGTCAGACCGAAGGAATCATACGCGCCGAACGCAACCTGGCCCACCAGTTGATCGAGGAGTTCATGCTGGCCGCCAACGAAGCGGTAGCCCGCTTCATAACATCGCGTAACATTCCCTTTCTGTACCGCATCCACGAAAATCCGGACCCGGCAAAATTACATACCTTCCAGGAATTTATCTATGGCTTCGGCTATGAATTCAATCAGGTGGAAGACAAGGTCAATCCAACTGAACTGCAGCGATTACTGGCCCAGGCTGATGGTCGTCCCGAGGAGCGCATGATCAACTACGCTTTGCTGCGCTGTATGAAGCAGGCCCGCTACGCTGCCGGGAACCTGGGACACTTCGGACTGGCGTCGGCCTGCTACTGCCACTTTACATCTCCCATCCGTCGTTACCCTGATCTGGTGGTGCATCGGATTTTGAAGGCGGCGCTGGAGGCTGAATCCGCACAACGACTCGCTATTTCTGCCGAACGGTTGAGCGAAATAGCCGAACATACCAGCAAGCGTGAAAGGGTAGCCATGGAGGCTGAACGGGACGTAGTGGAGATGAAGAAGCTCCAGTATATGCAGCAGCATGTTGGAGATGATTTTGATGGTTACATTGCCGGTGTGACCGGCTTCGGCTTCTTTGTCGAATTGGAGGAGCTTTTTGTTGAAGGACTGGTGCATATCTCGACCCTGGCTGATGACACGTACACTTTTGTCGAGAAACAGCATTCACTGACAGGGCGACGGACAGCCAGGGTTTTCCGCATGGGGGATAAGGCCAGGATCAGGGTGGCGTCTGTATCCCCCGCCACTCGTCGTATCGAATTTGTGCTGGTCAGTCACCAGTCGTCAAACTCTCTGTTCACCCCTTCTGCCACAACGGCAGGATCGGAGGAGTATCCACATATCCCGGTGCGCGGCAAGCGATTGGCCGGGGTGCAGCAGCGTATGAGCGGAGGCGATCATGCAGCTCAATCCGGAAAGAGACGCAAAGTCGGCAGCGGAAAAGCGAGTGGCAGGAAACGACGATGACTCACTCTTGATGGGACATACACCTGCTATTGATCTACATTCATATAGCCTGATGGTGGCAGAAGCTGATCAACGTGCTTCCCACGCGGCACTAAGAGGCGTAGAGTAGTGGAAAGAGAAGGGTGCAGGCAGAGGAGTAACGGCATGACAAATGTTGACGGGAGTACAACTGGCGTCTCAAGCATGCGGCAAAGCGCAGAAAAACAGGTCAACATGCAATCGGCAGTTGCAGCGGAACTTTTTGCTGAGATGGATGCAACACATATGTTGCATGAGCTACAGGTTCACAAGGTTGAGCTGGAGATGCAGCTCGAAGAACTGCGTCAGGCAAATGTCAAACTGAGTGAGCATGAGGAACGCCTGCGTAACATCATCAAATATACTCCCGCCGGATACTTTCGTATTGATCCGGAAGGGCGATTCCTGGAGGTTAATGACGCCTGGCTGCAGATGCACGGCTATGAATCTGCGGATGAGGTTATCGGCAGGCCCTTCAGTATCATGCAGCTCGACAAAGAGAATAAGTCGGCGCTCAGTCATGTCGCGGAACTCCTCAATGGTCATTCCATCCCGTCCGGTGAGTTCGCAAGCCTTCGGAAAGATGGAACCATCGGCTACCATACGTTTTCGGCTCATCCGGTCGTACATGCCAGCAAGGTTGTCAGCCTCGATTGGTTCATCATTGACATCACAGAACGAAAGCAGGCAGAACAGAAACTCCTAGATTACAATCGGCAACTGATTGAAGCAAGAGTACAGGCCGAATCCGCCAATCGGGCAAAATCGGAGTTTCTGGCAAACATGAGCCACGAGCTGCGTACGCCAATGAATGGTGTGACCGGTATGGCGCAGTTGCTGGAACTCACCCGGCTTGATGAAGAACAGAAAAAGTATGTCGATACGATTATATCTTCGGGTAATTGCCTGATTACGCTCATAAACGACATCTTAGACCTTTCCAAAATGGAAGCCGGTAAATTGATACCGGAGCAAATCGAATTCAGCCTCCGTTCCTGCATGAATAATATAATTACTGTCTTTCAACATACTGCAGATTCAAAAGGGCTGACTTTCAGCACAACTGTCTCTCCTGATATTCCGGATGCGCTGACGGGTGATCCGCTCCGCCTGAGGCAAGTTCTGCTGAACCTGGTGGGCAATGCCATTAAATTCACCCCGGCAGGGGGGGTGAGCGTAACCGCAGCTGCCAGAGAACAGCATGGCACGACCATGATCCTGGAATTTGCGGTACGCGATACCGGAATCGGCATTGCAGCTGACAAACTGGATATGATTTTTGATTCTTTCACTCAGGTTGACGGCGCAACCGCCCGTAGATATGCAGGCACCGGCCTTGGGTTGACCATCTCCCGGCGCATGGCCGAATTGATGGGGGGCAGTCTGGACGTAGAGAGCACGGAAGGGAGCGGAACTGTTTTTCGTCTACTGCTTCCGGTTATGGTGGCATGCCGGATGACACACGAAGAAGCGCCGTCACCGCTGGAGTTATCTCTGACATCCGCGCGGTCGCTGCGTGTGCTTCTGGCAGAGGACAATCCGGTCAGCACCAGGTTTATGATGGCTCTGCTGCCTAAAATGGGGCACACGGTGACCTGCGTGGAAAACGGCCGGGATGTTCTCAAGGCACTTGAAGAACACCAGTTTGACCTGGTGCTTATGGATATCCAGATGCCGATCATGAATGGCGAAGATGCTCTGAAAGCGATTCGGAATCGAGAAGATACGGCACGTCTTCCGGTCATTGCCCAAACCGCTTTTGCTCTGAAGGATGAACAGGCGCGCTTTGCGGCCGACGGGTTTGATGGCTATATTTCAAAACCGGTGGAAATTGAGAAAATGATACTCGAGATTGAGCGGGTAATGTCAAAGTGAGTGATGACGTGAAAAATAAGCATGTCGAAACAGATGATGCCGTGCACACCGGTAAAATCCTGATCGTAGACGATGAGGAGATGAACCGGGAAATGCTGCAATTGATGCTGACGGATCATTATGAGAATATCCTTCTGGCTTCAAATGGCCAGGAAGGATTGGAACTTCTTGATATTCATCGTGATGTTGACCTGATTCTGCTGGACCTGGAAATGCCGGTCATGGACGGCAGAGAGATGTTGGCGATACTGAAGAAATCACCACCTCTCTGCTCCATACCGGTGGTTATTGCCGCCGGAAACCGTGATGACGCCACCCGCTCACTCGGTTACGGCGCTGACGATTTCATCACGAAACCATATGATCCGCTTGAACTGGCCATGCGGGTCAGGAATCATATATTGAAAAAAATCCATTTAAGTCAGCGCATGGCAGCGGAAGTCCAGCTCAAAGCTGCTTTGGAAGAGGCAAAAGAGGCCACCAGAGCCAAGAGCGAATTTCTGGCCACCATGAGCCATGAGATACGAACCCCCATGAACGGTGTGATCGGCATGACCGGTCTTCTGCTGGACACCAACCTGACTCCAACGCAGTCCCAATACGCCGGCATCATCCGTTCCAGCGGCGAAGCCCTGTTGGCGCTGCTCAACGATATCCTCGATTTCTCCAAGATTGAAGCCCACAAACTCGATCTTGAAGAGATCACCTTCACTATCAGGAACATTCTTGACGAAACGGCCGAGATTCTTTCCATGCGGGCACGGGAGAAGGGGCTGGAACTGTTCTGTCTGACTGACCTGCATCTGCCGGATATGCTGCGGGGCGATCCGGGCAGGATCAGGCAGGTCATCATCAATCTGGCTGGCAACGCAATCAAATTTACCCATTCCGGGGAAGTGTTCATAAGGGCGGAACTGGAGTCGGAAACAGATTCTCACATGATGGTGCGCATTTCCATTAAGGATACCGGAATAGGTATCCCGGCGGATCGTCTTGTCTCAATCTTTGAGCCATTCACCCAGGCTGACGGTTCTACCACCCGCAAATATGGCGGTACCGGCCTCGGTCTGGCTATCTGCAGGCAACTGACAGAACTGATGGGTGGCGCCATCGGTGTGGAAAGCAGGGAGGGAGAAGGCTCCACGTTCTGGTTCACAGCTCGGCTGCAAAAAACCGCAGAACAGCCTGTGCCGGTACCGGTTGCTGATCCTCATCTCGATATCAGAGGCAAAAACGTGCTTGTCGTTGACGACAACGCGACCAGTCGCCTGCTGCTTGCAACTCTGCTTGAGTCATGGGGGTGCCGCCACGCCGCCGCACCTGACGGTGAAACGGCCCTGGTTATTCTGAAGAAAGGGGTCGAGGATAACGTGGAATTTGATGCCATCATTATCGATGATCAGATGCCGGTTATGGATGGAGTCGAACTGGGGCGGCGGATCCGGAGCACGCCTGCTTTTGCTCTGACGAAAATGATCATGCTCAGCGCCCAGGGATTGCGAGGCAACCAGCAATACATGGAAGAGATCGGCTTCTCCGGCTACCTGACCAAGCCGATGCGCCAGGATTTGATAAAAAACTGCCTTGCCATGGTGCTCGGACACAGTTTGCAAGGGGAAACCGCCACCAGCCAGATTGTGACCAGCCATCTTATTGCTGCAACTATAGGAGTGAAAAAACGGGTGCTGCTGGCGGAAGACAATACCGTCAATCAGATGGTGGCGGTGGCGCTGCTGAAAAAGATGGGACTTTCGGTTGATGTCGTTGCGGATGGCAATGAGGCGGTCAGAGCGTTGGAGCTGATCCACTACGATCTTGTGCTGATGGACTGCCAGATGCCGGTCATGGACGGGTACGAGGCTACCCGCGTTATCAGGGATCCGGACTCAAAGGTACTGGACCATGCCATCCCGATTGTAGCCATGACAGCCGATGCCATGCTGGGGGCTCGGGAAAAATGCCTTGAAGCCGGTATGGATGACTATACCACGAAACCGGTCAAACTGGAGGAACTGCAGAAAGTAGTATCGCGTCTGCTGCAAAAGAAAACAGTTGTCGCCGGTCCCGATAAAACGGAAGGTGATGTTGCGACATCCAGCGCGGCTTCAGCTCCGTTCAATCACGCAGAGCTGCTGGATCGCTTTGATGGAGACCAGGTTTTTGTCAATGAGATTGTCACGATGAGCCGGGAAGATCTTCCCGTACGGCTCGCAGCTTTGAGCGGTTTTCTGAGTAACGGGGAGTTCATGGCAGCCAGACTGGAAGCACACACCATCAAAGGGATAGCCGCCAACGTATCAGCCAACCCGCTGAAGTGCGCCGCTCAAGCCCTGGAAAAAGAGCTGGCAACCAGCGTGCCACGACAGGCCGACCGATTATGTGCGGAACTTGAGACAGAGATTACAAGACTGTTGCTCTCCACTGCTCACCCATCAGAGTGATTCCATAATTGTGGAAATTTTTCCATAATCGTGGAATCACTCTGCCTGATATCAATATGTCTATTATATTCAGCACAGTATAATATGTACTCCTCCTTGAAATCACCGCTTCTCCTGAACATTTACCTCCAATAATTCCAAATTTTTGGAATGGTATAAGCAACCTGAAACGTTAATTACTGTGTTATGAAAAATATTCAAATATATTTCGTAATATATACAGTGCGTTGAAGTATAAATCATGTATAGCTGGAAAGGCAGGCACACTACTTGCTGAATTCTATAAAAATTTGTTTTATTCGGAGTTGTCATGAGCATCAAAGATATCCTCCTGCATATTGATGATTCTCCCGCCTGTGAACAGAGGATCGACGCAGCTCTGGTTGTGGCGCAAACCCATGCTGCTTCCCTGACGGGACTTTCCATCATGACCCATAATTATTACCAGCCGGAGCATCAGAATGACGAAGAGACATCAGAGGCATTAAAAGCGCTTCTGGAGACTAAAGCGCTTGAGACTGGGGTAGCTGCGGCTTGGCGAGGCATCGAATCAACAGTTGTTGGTGTTGGACTGAGCGAGGTGCTTATCAATCTTTCACATTGCAGCGATCTGGTGGTTGTTGGTCAGGAAACAGGCCGCAGCGGCAGAAACGCGGCCTTGGTGGAACGTCTCGTACTTGGAGCTGGCCGGCCGATCCTGGTAATACCTGTTATCGGCACATTTCCCACCATCGGAAAGCGGGTGCTGCTGGCTTGGAAGCGCGGCCGGGAAGCGGCCCGGGCGGCACATGACGCATTCCCGTTTCTCAAACTGGCGGATCAGGTGACGCTGCTTTCCGTAGCTTCTGACGAAGAGGTGGCACAGGAGCCGTGGGACGGCATTCTGGAGCACCTCCGCCGACATGGCATCCAGGCCCGGACAGAGGTGCAACCTGCTACGTCGGCCCCACCGGCAGACGGTCTTTTGAACCTGGCATGTGAAGGCGGTTACGACCTGCTGGTAATGGGGGCCTTTTGCGCAGCATCCGGGAGCGGGGCACAACTTGGACCGGTGGCATCCCAGATATTGCGCGAGATGACCGTCCCGGTGCTTTTGTCCCACTAAAGAGGAGATGGAAATGACCGACTGCATCCTCGAAACAAAAAACCTCTCCAAAGAATTCAAGGGATTCACGGCTGTGTCGTCCGTCAACCTGAAGATTCAACGAGGGCGTATCCATGCTCTGATCGGCCCGAATGGTGCGGGTAAAACAACCGTTTTTAATCTGCTGACCAAATTTCTGACTCCGACTACCGGGACGATTCATTTTAACGGCACCGATATTACCGGAGAAATGCCGGCTGACATTGCCATGCGGGGTGTGATCCGCTCATTCCAGATTTCTGCGGTTTTCCCCAATCTGACTCCTCATGAGAATGTTCGGCTGGCGCTGCAGCGTAAGCTGGGCGTCTCTTATCATTTCTGGAAATCGGATTCAATCCTGAAACAACTGGATGGCAAGGCAACGGAACTGTTGGAGGCGGTCGGTCTGATGGAATATGCCGATGAAATAACCGGTGAACTGGCATACGGTCGCAAACGGGCATTGGAAATAGCCACCACGCTGGCGTTGGATCCCGAGTTGATGCTGCTGGATGAACCGACCCAGGGGATGGGTGTCGAGGATGTGGATAAAATCACCGCCCTGGTGAAGAAAGTTTCGACCAACCGTACTATCCTGATGGTAGAGCATAACCTAAAGGTAGTGGCAACCCTGGCGGACAGGATAACCGTGTTGCAGCGAGGGGCGATTCTGGCGGAAGGCCCGTACGCTGAGGTTTCACAAGATCCGCTGGTGCTGGAAGCGTATATGGGGAGTGCTCATGACTGAATCAGTACACAATGAGATGCTGAGGATTGAAGACCTGCACGCTTTTTATGGAGAATCCCATATTCTCCATGGCATTGATTTGTCCGTCGGAGAGGGAGAGGTAGTCACACTTCTGGGGCGAAACGGAGCCGGTCGGACCACGATTCTTAAATCGATCATCGGGTTGGTCGGACGGCGAAGCGGTTCTATCACGATTAATGGGGTCGAAACTGTCAGGATGCCGACTCACAAGATTGCTCACCTCGGTATCGGTTACTGTCCTGAGGAACGCGGGATTTTTTCAAGTCTTACCGTTGAAGAAAACCTGCTGCTGCCGCCAGTGGTTAAAGAGGGCGGAATGCCGCTGCCTGAAATATATGCCATGTTCCCCAACCTGCTGGAGCGGCGGAACAGTATGGGAACCCGTCTTTCGGGTGGCGAACAGCAGATGCTGGCAATGGCACGAATTCTGCGCACGGGAGCAAAACTCCTGTTGCTGGATGAAATCACCGAAGGCTTGGCTCCGGTAATTGTCCAGACACTGAGACACCTGATCGGGCAGTTGAAGGAAAAAGGGTTCACCATCATTTTAGTGGAACAGAATTTCCATTTTGCCGCTAACCTGGCTGACCGCCATTATGTGATTGATCATGGTGTCATAGCAGAAATGATAACCCGGGATGAACTTGGCTCCAGCATGGAGAAACTTAACAAATACCTTGGCGTGTAAGCCCGGTATAAAACAGAAAGGGGAAAAATATGAAAAAAGTATTGTTTAAGGCAGTTGCATCAGCTGCAGTTGTATTTCTGACAGGCTCAATGGCCATCGCAGCCGGAATTTCAGATGGTGTAGTAAAAATCGGTGTGCTGACCGACATGTCGGGAGTCTACTCAACACTCGGAGGCAAAGGGACTCAGGTGGCTGTGGAGATGGCGGTAAAGGATTTCGGTGGTACGGTACTTGGCAAGCCGATCCAGGTCATTGGTGCTGATCATCAGAATAAGGCCGATATCGCTTCAGCCAAGGCCCGCGAGTGGTTTGACAACGAAAAAGTAGACATGATTACCGGTTTGTTGAATTCGGGCTGCGCTTTGGCGGTGCAGAAACTGGGTGGAGAAAAGAAGCGGATCACGATGAATACCGGAGCAGCCAGCACGGAGTTGACCAACAAAGCCTGCACACCCTATGGAATTCACTACGTCTATGATACCTACGCTCTGGGAAAGGTAACCGGACAGGCTGTCGTTGAGCATGGCGGCAAAAGCTGGTTCTTTTTGACCGCCGATTACGCTTTTGGCCACTCTCTGGAGGAAAATACCACCAAATTTGTGAAAAAAGGGGGAGGAACGGTACTTGGTTCGGTGCGGCACCCTCTTTCAACGGCCGATTTTTCGTCGTATCTGCTCCAGGCCCAGTCATCCAAAGCTCAGATAATCGGTCTGGCCAATGCGGGCGGCGATACTACTAATGCGATCAAACAGGCACGGGAGTTCGGAATTGACAAAAAAGGACAGACATTGGTCGGTTTGCTGATATTCGATACCGACATAAAAAGCCTCGGATTGAGCGTTGCGCAGGGGATGCAGTTCACTTCAGGTTTCTATTGGGATCGGGATAAAGCGACCCGCGATTTTGCCAAGCGCTACTTTGCTATCCACAAGGCGATGCCGACCATGGATCAGGCCGGAGCCTATTCTGCCACCATGAACTACCTGAAAGCCATCAAAGCGGCCGGTACGGATGATGCGGATGCGGTCATGGCAAAGCTGAAATCAATGGATATCAGCGATTTTTTTGCAGTGAACGGCAAGATCAGGGCTGACGGTCGAATGGTGCATGACATGTATCTGATGGAAGTGAAGAAGCCTGCCGAGTCAAAGGGTGAGTGGGATCTCCTCAAGATAGTCAAAACAGTTCCCGCAGCCGATGCCTTCCAGCCTCTGTCCGAGAGCACATGTTCGATGGTCAAGAAGTAGGATAACAAGGGAGTTGCCATGGAGATTTCATTTCAGACAGTCATGTCGCAGGTTATGCTGGGGCTCAACAACGGTGTTTTCTACGCCATTCTGAGTCTCGGTCTGGCGGTGATTTTCGGGCTCCTGAACATTGTCAACTTTGCCCACGGGGCGCTCTATATGCTAGGCGCCTATGTGGCGCTTCTGGGCTACACGTCGCTGGGCCCTTTGATCGGGATGCCGGATTTTCACCTCAATTACTGGGCGGCCTTGATCGTAGCCCCGCTGGTGGTGGGTACACTGGGGATCGTAATTGAAAAAACCATGCTGAGCAGGCTGTACAAATTTGACCACTTGTACGGCCTGCTGCTCACCTTTGGTCTGGCGCTCATTATTCAAGGGGTTTTTACTAATTTTTTCAATGTCTCCGGAGATCCTTACGAGGCAAAGCCGGAAATATTGAATGGTGCTGTTAATCTCGGTTTCATGATGTTCCCGAAATACCGCCTCTGGGTGATTGTCATCTCTCTACTGGTCTGTTTTGGCACATGGTTCGTTATTGAGAGGACAAAGCTCGGCGCCTTTCTTCGAGCAGGCACGGAAAACCCGGAGCTGGTGAAGGCCTTTGGTGTCAATGTGCCGCTTATGATAACCCTTACATACGGATATGGCGTTGCCCTGGCCGCCTTTGCCGGAGTGCTTGCCGCGCCGATCTATTCTGTCAGCCCTGTCATGGGCTCGGAAATGATCATTACCGTGTTTGCCGTGGTAGTCATTGGCGGGATGGGTTCAATTATGGGTTCTATCGTTACCGGTCTTTTGCTCGGAATGGTAGAGGGGTTCACAAAGGTCGTTTACGCCCCCGCCTCCAGCACGGTGATATTCCTGATAATGGTTATTGTTCTGCTGGTCAAACCGGCTGGCCTGTTCGGCAGGGAGTCCTGAATGAACAAGATAATCTGGAGCATTCTTATAATCCTTGGCCTGCTGGCACCGTTCGTTGTCTATCCTGTATTTATGATGAAGCTGCTCTGTTTTGCGCTGTTTGCCTGTGCCTTCAATCTGCTGCTTGGCTACACCGGGCTTCTTTCTTTCGGGCATGCCGCCTTTTTTGGCGGCGCATCCTATATTACGGGGTACCTCGTCAAGAACAGCGGAGTGACGCCTGAATTGGGAGTTCTGGGAGGTACGCTCTTCGCCGGTCTGCTGGGGTATGTTGTCGGCAGTCTGGCGATTCGGCGGCAGGGGATTTACTTTGCCATGGTCACTCTGGCATTGGCTCAGATAGTTTACTTCGTAGCCCTGAAAGCGCCGTTCACCGGGGGTGAGGATGGCCTGCAAGGCATACCCCGAGGTGAGCTCTTCGGGTTGATCAATTTAAACCATGCCTATTCTGTTGGCGGGAGTCCCCTTGCTCTCAACCTCTACTACTTCATTTTCATCATGTTTTGTGCCGGTTTCTGGATCATCCACAGGACTATACATTCTCCTTTCGGTCAGGTACTCAAGGCGATCCGCGAGAACGAGCCGCGAGCTGTTTCACTGGGATACAAGGTTGAAAGGTTCAAGCTGATGGCTTTTGTAATATCTGCTGCGCTTTCGGGAATGGCCGGCTCGATGAAGTCTCTGGTATTTCAGCTTGCCTCCTTGACCGATGTCAGTTGGCATACCTCCGGAGAAGTGGTTCTCATGACACTTCTGGGAGGAGTCGGTACGGTACTCGGCCCTCTGGTTGGAGCATTTACGGTGGTGACACTCCAGTCTGAATTGAGTTCGGTAGGGTCCTGGATAACCGTAATAATAGGGGGCACGTTCGTGATCTGTGTTCTTTTGTTCCGGCGCGGTTTTGTCGGAGAGCTGGGAAGGCTGTTGAAAAAGTCGCTGTGATTTAAAATTCAGGAGGTAGCACATGGCTGTTGTCTGCACAAACATTCAAGAGGCGCTGGAAGGGATCGGTGACGGCGCAAGCATTATGGCCGGCGGCTTCGGATTGGTAGGAATTCCTGAAAAGCTGATTCAGGGACTTCGTGAGAAAGGGACGCGTAATCTGACGGTCATTTCCAACAACTGCGGAGTTGATGAGTGGGGATTGGGAATCCTTCTCCAGAACAGGCAGATCAGCAAGATGGTCTCCTCCTACGTTGGCGAGAACAAGGAATTCGAGCGCCAGTATCTGGCCGGAGAACTGGAGGTGGAACTGGTTCCGCAAGGTACCCTGGCGGAGCGGATTCGGGCTGGAGGAGCAGGAATTCCGGCTTTCTATACGCCGGCCGGAGTTGGGACCCCGATTGCGGAAGGACGCGAGACACGGGTGTTCGGCAATAAGGAATATCTGCTGGAAGCCGGCATGACAGCAGATTTCTCTTTAGTCAAAGCCTGGAAGGGAGATCGTTTCGGTAATCTGGTGTATCGCAAGACGGCCCGTAACTTCAATCCGATGATGGCTGCCGCAGGACGAATAACGATTGCCGAGGTGGAGGAACTGGTGGAGACCGGCGATCTTGATCCGGACCAGATTCATACCCCCAGTGTCTACGTACAGCGCATTATTGCCTGCACAGGTCATGAAAAGCGGATCGAACGCCGCACAGTACGAAAATAAGAAGCACAAGCAAAAAACATTTAGCAGGTTCTGTATTTTACGTCACAACACTGGAGGATACGTGCAATGGCTTTGACACGCGAGGAGATGGCCCAAAGAGCCGCTCAGGAGATAGAAGACGGATATTACGTCAATCTGGGGATCGGCATGCCGACTCTGGTAGCCAACTACATTCCACAGGGAACGCGGGTAGTACTCCAATCCGAGAACGGTTTACTCGGCATCGGTCCCTATCCGACCGAGAATGAACTCGACCCCGATCTGATCAACGCCGGTAAGGAGACCATCACGATGATCTCCGGTTCCAGCACCTTCAGCAGCGCCGAGTCGTTTGCAATGATCCGGGGAGGGCATATCGATCTGGCCATTCTGGGCGGTATGGAGGCCTCTGCCACCGGCGACCTGGCCAACTGGGTCATACCGGGCAAGATGGTGAAAGGGATGGGAGGCGCCATGGATCTGGTGCACGGCGCCAAGCGGATTGTGGTACTGATGGAACATTGCAACAAACAGGGTGAAACCAAGATTCTCAACCGATGCACGCTGCCGCTGACTGGTCGCGGGGTAATCAACCGGATCATAACCGATCGTGCAGTGCTGGACGTCACTCCGGAGGGGCTGCGATTGGTGGAGACAGCGGCCGGTTACACACCGGCTGATATTCAGGCATGTACAGAACCGCAGTTGATTATTTCTCCGACGCTCTGAGATAGAGGAACTCATCCAACGGGAAAGCTGAATAGTTTGCAGGAATAAAGGAGAACCGGCCATGCTCAAGGGAAAATCAGCACTCATAACCGGCTCAACCAGTGGCATCGGTTTCGGCGTTGTCCGTGCGCTGGCCGGTCAGGGGTGCAACATCATGCTTAACGGCCTCGGTGACCCTGGACGCATCGAAGAATTGCGTGCCGGTCTCGAAAAGGAGTTTGCGGTTACAGTACGTTACCACGGTGCTGATATGACCCGACCGGATGAGATCGCTCAACTGGTGGAGAGCACTGCCGCCGATTTCGGCAGCGTCGATATACTGGTGAATAACGCAGGTATCCAGTATACTGCACCGGTTGAGGAGTTTCCGCCGGATCGATGGGCTGCTATTATTGCCATCAACCTCTCCTCCAGTTTTTATACGATCCATCACGCAGTACCGCATATGCGCCGGAGTGGCTGGGGCCGGATCATCAATATCGCTTCGGTGCATGGTTTGGTGGCTTCGGTCAACAAAGCGGCCTATGTCTCGGCCAAACATGGTCTGGTCGGGCTGACCAAGGTCGTCGCCTTGGAGACGGCCGGTTCCGGCATCACAAGCAATGCCATCTGTCCCGGCTGGACGAGAACCGAGCTGATCGAGCCGCAGATTGTTGCCCGCGCTCAGGCCCTCGGCGTTGATGTTGAAGCGGGCGGGCGCAGCATGCTGGCGGAGAAACAGCCCTCGCAGCAGTTTGTATCAATCGGACAACTCGGGCAGTTGGTGATCTTTCTCTGCTCCCCGGCTGCTGACCAGATTACCGGCACTGCTATTCCGGTTGATGGCGGCTGGACTGCTCAATAGATTTTCCGGAAGAACACCGGTTCCTCCGAATCCGGTTTGACAATTGCCTGACCACAAAAAAAACCCGGCGACATGCCGGGTTTTTTTTGTGATCAGTATTACGTGTTGAGATCAGATCAGGCCATGAGCAACCATGGCATTGGCTACCTTGATAAAACCGCAGATGTTTGCTCCAAGAACATAATTGCCTGATGCACCGTACTCTTCAGCGGTTTCGAAGCAGTTATTGTGGATGTTGATCATGATATCTTCCAGCTTTTTCTCTGTGTACTCGAAAGTCCAGGAGTCTCGGCCGGCATTCTGCTGCATTTCAAGCGCAGATGTCGCGACCCCGCCGGCGTTGGCAGCTTTACCCGGACCATAGGCAATCTTGGCCTCCAGAAAGACCTTGACTCCTTCAGGTGTAGTCGGCATGTTGGCTCCCTCACCGACGGCCAAGCAACCGTTTTTAACCAGGTTTGCCGCATCTTTGCCGTTGATCTCGTTCTGGGTAGCCGACGGCATGGCGACTTGGCAGGGAATCTCCCAGATGTTCCCGTTTGTGATATATTTGGCATGTTTGTGGGCTTGGATGTAATCAGATATACGACGGCGCTCCACTTCCTTGAGCTGTTTGATCAGATCCAGATCAAGCCCTTTTTCGTCATAGATTACTCCGTTAGAGTCGGAGCAGGCCACGCACTTGCCGCCTAACTGGTGTATCTTCTCAATGGTGTAGATGGCAACATTGCCGGAACCGGAGACGGTGCAGATTTTGCCGTCAAATGAGTCCTTGCGGGCTTTCAGCATCTCGTTGACAAAGTAGGTGGCGCCATAGCCGGTTGCTTCGGTACGCACCAGTGAACCGCCCCACGTGAGACCCTTGCCGGTCAGAACACCCGGCTCATAACGGTTGGTGATGCGCTTGTACTGGCCGAACATGTAGCCGATTTCACGGCCGCCTACGCCGATGTCGCCGGCCGGAACGTCGGTGTGTTCACCCAGGTGACGATACAGTTCGGTCATGAAACTCTGGCAGAAACGCATCACTTCGTCATCGGACTTACCTTTGGGATCGAAATCGGAGCCGCCTTTACCGCCCCCGATTGGCAGGCCGGTCAGAGAATTTTTGAAGATCTGCTCAAACCCAAGGAACTTTATGATTCCAAGGTATACTGAAGGGTGGAAGCGAAGGCCGCCCTTGTATGGACCAAGTGCGCTGCTGAATTCAACGCGGAAACCACGGTTGATCTGAACTTTCCCTTTGTCGTCAACCCAGGGCACCCGGAAGATGATCTGACGCTCAGGTTCACAGATGCGCTCGATGATTTTGCGCTCCAGATATTCGGGGTGTTTGACCACGACCGGCCCGAGGGACTCCAGCACTTCGAGAACCGCCTGATGGAATTCAGTTTCACCGGGGTTACGTTTCAGCACTTCCTGATACATTCCTTCGATTTTTTCATCCAGCTTTGCCATTGATGCCTCCGAGTGAGTAAAATGAGTGCAGATATGCATAATATAAATGCAGCCTGCAATTTATTGGTGCGTAATTTTTTAGCAGTTATTGTGCCGGAACTAAACATTATGTATAAAATAAAAGCATATGCCTTATAATCAGACAGTTACGCTATTATTTAGGCAGCTATCTGTAGTTGAAAGAGTGCATGGTCAAGCTATTAATAAGTTGTTATTGTACTCAACAGAGTTGTACAAAGTTTTTTTGTGTAATCGGACAGAAGCATATAAGCGTCGCCTATGATCGATACAAAAGGGATAGTCCACTCATCAGAACTCATAGATGTGCTGAATCAACTCTATAGAGGTACTCAGATTTATTATACACATCAGTACAGCGCTGTAACGCCTGAACATAACTAGCCAATATCCTGATTGAAAGCATCCCGGCCTTCTTGACCAATCCCGGCATGGCACGCTCCCTGCTATGTTAAGATTTGTGTATTCCATTCTTACGGGCTTTCATTCAATTCTAAAGAATCCATACAAGGGCTATTCCATGAAAATCAAACGACCACCGGGAAAGCAGGGTCTTTACGACCCACAGTTTGAGCACGATGCCTGCGGCGTCGGATTCGTCGTAAACATCAAAGGAAAAAAGTCCCATAACATTATCAGCCAGGCGCTTAAAGTCCTTGTAAACCTCGATCATCGAGGTGCCTGCGGCTGTGAACCGAACACCGGAGACGGTGCCGGTATTCTCATGCAGATGCCTGACCGCTTTTTGCGTTCAGTCTGTACGCCTCTGGGCATTGAGTTGCCCAACCTGTTCCATTATGGTGTAGGTATGGTTTTTACCTCGCCAAAAGCTACCGAGCGCAACAGTGCCCGACATATTTTGGAAAAAATCCTTGTCGAGGAAGGGGTGGAGCTTCTTGGCTGGCGCAACGTGCCTACAGATGATTCCTCTCTCGGGAACACCGCCTGGGAGGGGGAGCCGATGGTGCGGCAACTGTTCCTCAAACGCCCGCTTTCGTGTGCAGATGAGCAGGCCTTCAACCGCAAACTCTATATCATCAACCAGCGGGCGACCAACGAGATCCGCCGTGCCGGAGTTGATGAGCACTGGTATGTCTGCAGCCTCTCCACCCGAACCATCATCTACAAAGGTATGCTCATGCCGGTACAGGTGGATAAATATTTTCCTGAGCTGAGTGATCCCGCCATGGAAAGTGCCATCGCTCTGGTGCATTCCCGTTTTTCAACCAATACCTTTCCTAGCTGGGATCGTGCCCACCCCTATCATTTCCTCGCTCATAACGGCGAGATCAACACTCTGCGCGGCAACGTCAACTGGATGAATGCCCGCCAGAACCACATTACCAGCGTACTGTTCGGTGATGACATCAAGAAGCTGCTGCCGATTATCAATACCGCTGGATCTGATTCCGGCATGTTCGACAACTGCCTTGAACTGCTGGTCATGAGCGGCCGCTCTCTGCCGCACGCCATCATGATGATGGTCCCGGAACCGTGGGAAAACCACACGGAGATGAGTGCCGAGAAGAAGGCGTTTTATGAATATCATTCCTGTCTGATAGCCCCGTGGGATGGGCCGGCAGCGATCGCCTTTACCGATGGCTGCTGCATCGGTGCGGTGCTTGACCGCAATGGTCTGCGCCCGTCTCGCTACTACATTACCAGCGATGATCTGGTTATCATGGCCTCCGAAGCAGGCGTCCTGCAGATTGAACCGGAGCGGATACTCAGTAAGGGCCGGCTCCAGCCGGGGCAGATGTTTCTGGTTGATACTGAACAGGGACGCATTGTCCCGGACGAAGAGATCAAAAGTGAACTGGCGGCAGCCAACCCTTACAGCCAGTGGCTGCAGGATAACTATGTACTTCTGGAAGATCTCCCCTGCACCTCCGACATGCACCTCTCTGACCGGAGCAGCCTGACTCAGCGTCAACAGGCCTTTGGCTATACCTATGAGGATCAGCGGGTTGTTCTGGGACCGATGGCGCTTGACGGCATCCAGCCGCTCGGCTCTATGGGCACTGATACTCCGCTGGCGGTACTGTCAAGCCAGAACCAGCTGCTCTACAATTACTTCAAGCAACTGTTCGCCCAGGTCACCAATCCGCCCATAGATCCGATCCGTGAGGAGATTGTCACCTCAACGGTCACGTTGATCGGCTCAGAGGGAAACCTGCTGGAACCGACGGCGATTAACGCGCGGCGGATCAAGCTTGAGCATCCGCTCCTCTGCAATCAGGAGCTGGAAAAACTGCGTCAGATTGACCGCCCCGGCTTTAAATCTGCGACTCTGTCGCTGTTGTTCCCGGTCATTCGGGGAGCGGCGGGTATGGAACGGGGACTTGAGGCGTTTTTTGCCGCCGCTGACGTGGCTGTAGAATCCGGCAGCACGATTCTGATTCTCTCCGACCGCGGTGTTGATAAAAACAATGTTGCTATTCCCGCACTGCTGGCGGCTTCCGGTCTGCACCACCATCTGGTCAGTAGCGGCACCCGTACCATGGTCTCTCTGATACTGGAATCCGGCGAACCGCGCGAAGTGCATCACTTTGCCGTATTGCTCGGCTATGGTGTCAATGCCATCAACCCGTATCTGGCCTTTGAATCGCTGGATGACATGATCCTGCAAGGGATGCTGCCGGGGCTTGATCACAGAAAAGCGGTCAAGAATTTTGTCAAGGCTTCTATCAAGGGCGTTGTCAAAACCATGGCTAAAATGGGTATCTCCACCGTACAGAGTTACCGTGGCGCCCAGATCTTCGAGGCGGTGGGGCTGCACAGCAGCATAGTTGACCGCTATTTCACCTGGACACCTTCGCGTATCGGGGGAACTGATATTGACGGCATTGCGCGGGAACTTATGGAACGCCACGCCCGTGCCTATCCGGAACGGGTCGCACCGGAGGTAACCCTCGCCCCGGGCGGTGTCTACCAATGGCGCAAAGACGGCGAGGAGCACCAGTACAATCCGCTGACAATCACCTCCCTCCAGAAGGCAACCCGTGCGGGCGATTACCGCGAGTTCAAAGTGTTCTCAGCTTTGATCAATGATCAGAATACGTGTCACTATACCCTGCGCGGCCTGCTGAACTTCAAGGACAATATACCCCCGGTACCGCTCAATGAGGTCGAACCGGTTGAAGCCATCATGAAGCGTTTCAAGACCGGTGCCATGTCCTATGGTTCTATCAGTAAAGAGGCCCACGAAGCTCTGGCGATTGCCATGAACCGGATTGGGGGCAGGTCTAATACCGGCGAGGGTGGCGAAGATCCGGAGCGCTTTACCTGGACCAACGAACAGGGGGATTCAAAGAACAGCGTTATCAAGCAGGTAGCCTCGGGACGTTTCGGTGTCACCAGTGATTACCTGACCAATGCCGGAGAGCTTCAGATCAAGATGGCCCAGGGGGCCAAGCCGGGCGAAGGTGGGGAGTTGCCCGGTCACAAAGTTTATCCGTGGATTGCAAAAACACGTCACACAACGCCGGGTGTCGGTTTGGTATCGCCACCGCCGCACCATGATATCTATTCTATCGAGGATCTGGCCGAGCTGATTTATGATCTGAAAAACGCCAATCGCCACGCCCGTATCAGCGTCAAGCTGGTTTCAGAAGTTGGCGTAGGAACTATAGCTGCCGGGGTAGCCAAGGCCCATGCCGATGTCGTGCTGATCAGCGGTTATGATGGTGGAACCGGCGCTTCGCCTATCTCAAGCATCAAACACGCTGGTCTGCCCTGGGAACTCGGTCTGGCCGAGACGCACCAGACATTGCTGCTGAACAACCTGCGCAGCCGGATCATTATCGAAGCAGATGGTCAGCTGAAAACCGGGCGAGATGTTGCCATCGCCGCTCTGCTGGGCGCCGAGGAATTCGGATTTGCCACCGCTCCACTGGTGACTCTGGGGTGCGTCATGATGCGTGTCTGCCACAGCAACACCTGTCCGACCGGCGTGGCGACTCAGGATCCGGAACTGCGAAAAAATTTCAGCGGCAAACCGGAGTACGTCGTCAACTTCATGCGTTTTGTGGCACAGGAACTGCGCGAAATAATGGCGCAGCTCGGTTTCCGTACCTTGAATGAGATGGTCGGTCGCTGCGATGTGCTTGAGGCTAACAAGGCCATAGAACACTGGAAGGCACGGGGACTTGATTTCTCCAACATACTTTACCAGCCTAAAGTTGGGTTGAATGTTGGACGTTACTGTACTGAAAAACAGGACCACGGTCTGGAAAAAACGATCGATGTGACCAGGCTGCTGGAGATCTGCCGGCCCGCAATCGAACAGGGTGCAAAGGTTCACGCAGAACTGCCGATAACTAATATCGATCGCGTGGCGGGGACTATTCTGGGAAACGAAATCACCCGCAGTCATGGCGCCAGGGGACTGCCGGACGATACGATTTGTCTGACATTTAACGGGTCCGCCGGGCAGAGCTTCGGTGCATTCATCCCGCGCGGCATAACCCTGAAGTTGTCCGGTGATGCCAACGACTATCTGGGCAAAGGATTGAGCGGCGGCACGATCATTGTCTATCCTCCGGAGGGATCATCTTTTAAGGCAGAAGAAAACATCATCACGGGAAACGTGGCTTTCTACGGCGCCACCAGCGGCGCAGCCTATATCCGCGGTATGGCCGGCGAACGCTTCTGCGTGCGTAACTCAGGCGTCAATGCGGTCGTTGAAGGGATCGGTGATCACGGTTGTGAATATATGACCGGCGGCGCTGTCGTGATTCTTGGCCGTACCGGCCGCAACTTCGCAGCCGGCATGAGTGGTGGCATAGCCTATGTTCTTGACGAACACGGTGATTTTGCATCCCGCTGCAATACTGAGGTGGTGGTTCTGGAAACTCTTGACGATGATGATCGTGCAACCATCAAGGCTATGATTAAAAAACATGCCGAATGTACCGACAGTTCCCGCGCTACGATCATCCTGATCAACTGGGAGCGCTATCAGTCGCGTTTTGTTAAAGTCATGCCGATGGATTATAAGCGTGTCCTGCAGGCGCTGGAAAGGGCGCGGGCTGCCGGTCTCAGCGGTGACGACGCACTGTCGGCCGCATTTGAGGAAAACTCGCATATCGGCGGGCATTAGGACTCACTCTAAGAAACTTTTTTATAGGAAACGATTATGGGAAAACCAACTGGATTCATGGAATATACTCGCGAAGTCCCGGCTGACAGAACTCCCTTGGAGCGTATTAACGACTGGAATGAATTCCACCTGCATATGCCGGATGAGGATCTGCGCACCCAGGGTGCCCGCTGTATGGATTGCGGAGTACCTTTCTGTCATAGCGGTTTGCTGATCAGCGGCATGGCCAGCGGCTGCCCGATCAACAATCTGATTCCGGAATGGAATGATCTCATCTATCGCAACCTCTGGCATCAGGCACTGGACCGGCTGCTCAAAACAAATAACTTTCCGGAGTTCACCGGACGTGTCTGCCCGGCCCCCTGCGAAGGCTCCTGTACTCTTGCCAGCATCAACCCGGCTGTTACGATCAAGAATATTGAAGTCAGTATTGTTGAAAGAGGATTTGAAGAGGGGTGGATCGTTCCTGCTCCTCCCGTACTCCGCACCGGGAAAAAAGTGGCCGTAGTCGGGTCAGGCCCTGCCGGACTCTCCGCCGCCGTTCAACTCAACCGGGCCGGTCACAGCGTGACGGTTTTTGAACGAGCCGATTTGCCGGGTGGTCTGCTGATGTATGGAATCCCCAATATGAAACTGGACAAGCACTTGGTAGTGCTGCGGCGCATCAAGCTGATGGAAGCAGAAGGGATTACCTTTGTCTGCAACATGGTGGCAGGGGGCAGCGAACTCCCGGCGGCAAAGCTGCGCAGTGATTTTGATGCCGTAGTGGTGTCGACCGGTGCCACGCTGCCGCGCGATCTGCCGATCGAGGGTCGTGGTCTGAAGGGGATTCATTTTGCCATGGAGTTTTTGACTGCCAACACAAAAGCCCTGCTGGGTAGTCAAGATACATTCATATCAGCCAAGGGAAAGGATGTCATAATAATCGGTGGCGGAGATACCGGGACGGACTGCGTCGGCACCTCTCTCCGTCATGGATGTAACAGTGTCAGCCAGCTTGAAATCATGCCGCGTTTTCCGGATGAGCGCGCTTCCGACAACCCCTGGCCGGAATGGCCCAAGACCCACAAGGTGGATTATGGCCAGGAAGAGGCTGCAGCCATATTCGGCGCTGATCCCCGTATCTACCTGACGACCGCTGTGAGGTTCGATGGGGACGGGGAGGGGAACGTGAAAGCTGTACATACCGTTGAAGTCGCGTGGGAAAAGAATGATAAAGGACAGTACGTTCCCCAGCCGCTCATTGGCACCGAACAGGTGCGTCCCGCTCAGTTGGTGCTGCTGGCAATGGGTTTCCTTGGACCTGAGCAGCTTCTCATCGACTCTTTCGGTCTGGCACAGGATCAGCGCAGTAATATCAAAGCCGAATTTGACAAGTACCATACCAGCATCCCGGGTGTCTTTGCTGCCGGTGACTGTCGTCGCGGCCAGAGCCTTGTAGTATGGGCCTTTAACGAAGGTCGAGGCGCTGCGAGGGAGTGTGATCGCTACCTGATGGGGAGCACTGAATTGCCATAGGCACCATAATGAAAGAGGAGTCTCGGCGGATTATTCTGAAAGTCCATACGTACTGAAGGAATTCAACAAATCGTGTCATTACCCCACAAACCTGAACTTCTCGCGCCGGCCGGATCGCTGGAGTCCTTCTTCGCCGCCCTGGAGAAGGGGGCTGATGCCGTCTATGCCGGATTGCAGGATTTCTCGGCCCGTGCCCGTGCCAAAAACTTCACTCTGCCGCAGATGGAGCGGATGACGGCCTATGCCCATGCCCACGACCGGCGGATCTACATCACCCTTAACACGCTGATCAAAGAAAAAGAGCTGCCACAACTGGTGGAGACTCTGGCCGCTCTGGCGGGTATGCGGGCAGATGGTGTCATAGTTCAGGATCTGGCCGTGGCTCGGCTGGTACGCAATCATTTCCCCTCCATTCCGCTGCACGCTTCCACCCAGATGACGATCCACAACACACCCGGGGCGATGATGCTGCACGAACTCGGTTTTCAGCGGGCAGTACTGGCGCGTGAGCTGGCGCTGGACGAGGTGGCAGCCATTGCTGCGGCCACGCCGGTGGAGATCGAGGTTTTTGTCCACGGAGCACTCTGTTTTTCCATATCCGGGCAATGCTTCTTCTCTTCCTACCTGGGAGGACACAGTGGAAATCGTGGCCGTTGCGCTCAGCCCTGTCGTCGTCTGTACAGCCACCGCGGTAAGCAGGGGCATTTTTTTTCCACCAATGACCTGTCAGCAATAGACATGCTGCCGGAACTGATCAGAGCCGGAGTGAAATCGCTGAAAATCGAAGGGCGCATGAAGTCGGCCGAATATGTCGCCAATGTCGTAGAGGCCTACCGGCTCGTGCTGGACGCCCCTGAGCGTACACGACCGGAGGCGCTAAAAGAGGCCAAGGAGATCCTGAAATACTCTTTTGGCCGCACTCCGACCAAGGGTTTTCTCTCCTCGCAGCAGCCGGACGATATAGCCAACCCCTGGCAGAAGGGGGGTACCGGACGTTTCATCGGGCAGATCAAGGCCATTCGGGGCAAGCGCCTGACTTTTGAAACCCGTGATTCCCTGCATGTGGGCGACCGGCTGCGCGTCCAGCCAAAAAGCGACATGGCCGGCCAGGCCTGGACCGTGCGGGACCTGTTTCAAAACGGTAAAAAGGTGATGGTGGTTAAGAATGGAAGTGTTGTGGAGGTAGAGACACCTTTCAGTTTTACCGTAGGAGATTCCATCTACCAGGTCTCGTCCCGTGAGGCATTCACGCTCAGCGACAGCGCCTGTCAGAGGCGGCTGGAGTCGGTGAAAGGGGATTCATTGCCATGCAGGCTGCGTCTTTCGCTGGAAGGAACCATACTTCACATCCGGGTCCACGTCAGTGGCACACATCATGACTTCAGTTTCCCGCTCGGCCCGCTCGAACCTGCCCGCAGTAGTGATATGCAGGCGGTGCTCTTTGGCCAGTTCTCAAAATGCGGTGATACCCCTTTCAGGCTGGAGCTGCTGGAGGCCCCCGATTTCCCTGCCGTACTGATCCCGACAGCCGTTTTCAAGGATGTGCGCCGACAATTTTATCTGCAATTGAATGAGGCGGTTTTCAGCGGTTTCCGCGAACAGATGGCAATCGCCCATTCAGCGGCTCTGCGGGATATTACCCAGTATCAGGCCGCTGCCATGCGCCCTCAGCAGAAAGAAACCGTAACCGTGTCCGTGGATCAGCCGAAGGAGTGGCGTTTTCCGCTCCAGAACGGGGCCGACTTTGTGCTGGTGCCTCTCTCCAAAGCCGCCATTCATCAACTCCTGTCTATGATTCCGCGCATGAGAGATTCAGAAGGGTTTATAATCTGGCAGATCCCTTTCATGCTCTTCGACCGGGATATCCCGCTGTATATGGAGACCATCAGTCACCTTTACCAGGCGGGGTTCCGACGCTTCGAGGTGGCCAACATTTCACATTTCAAACTGTTGCGTGGTTGTGAGTACCTGCAGATCTCCACCTGGCATCGCTGCTTCTCGCTCAACAGTCAGGCCCTGGCAGTGTGGAAAGAGTTGGGAGCCGGAAGTGCTACGCTCTATATCGAAGATGACGCCGCCAATCTGGCACAACTGCTGGCCACCGGCATTACAATCGAGAGGCGGGTGATCGCTTATGCGCCTTTACAGGTTATGACCACCAAAATCCGCATTAAGGACGTTCACAACAATATTCCGCTTCACTCTGACCGGGGAGAAGGGTATAGTGTCACCACTCGCGACGGCTTGCAGAGCATCAGCGCCCTCTCTCCATATTCCCTGACGGCCCGCCACAACGAACTTCGCCGGATGGGTTGCTGCTCGTTTCTGATCGACCTGCGCCAGGCGCCCCGCGAGAACTGGAGCGAGATCATGGCGGCCTTCAGGGCCAGCAGAGAGATTGCCGGCACTACCGAGTTCAACTATACGACGGGACTGGTATAAATGAAGACGCTTTTTGCCATGTTCTTGCTGTTGTTTCTGGTTTCCGGTGATGCCTCCGCCGGACGCATTATTGAGGGCATGGTAAAAGCGGTCTACGACGGAGATACAATCCTGCTGGCTACCCGCGAGGAAAGCCGCCTCAAGGTGCGCCTCTACGGAGTCGATGCTCCGGAGACCAGGAAACCTGACACACCGGGACAGCCTTTCGGTGAGACTGCCAGGCGCATTCTGATGTACAAGATCATGGGGCGGCGTGTCACGGCCGAGATCATGGACATCGACCAGTACAAGCGTGCCGTGGCGGTTATCCGCTACTCCGGAAAAGATGTAAACCGCGAGATGGTGGCGGAAGGATTTGCCTGGGCCTATCGCCACTATCTTCAGGGGACGTACGCTTCCGAATACATGGACGCCGAGGACAGGGCCCGCTCAAGGCGTGCCGGATTATGGCGCGAAGCCAATCCCACCCCCCCCTGGGAGTTCCGGCAAGTACTCAAAAACGTCTCCAGACGACACTGAACATGGAGGCAGAGTTCACGTATTTCAACAATGTTTGGAGTATCTTGCAATGTTTCTGAAAGTTAACGATCTTGCCATTGCGATTGGCGTGGAAGAAAAAACCGTTTTGAACTGGATTAAAAATCAGGGTCTGCCGGCGTATATGCAAGATCACCGATATCGCATTAATCGTGTTGATCTGTTGGAATGGGCCACTACCAACGATATTACCATCCCGCCGGACATCTTTGAGGCCAGTGAAGAATCAACGCATTCCCCCCTGGTTTCGGAGGCGCTTCTCCAAGGCGGGATCCACTATGATCTGCCGGGTGACACTCCGGAATCGGCTCTGCGGGAGGTGGTTATGAGACTCAGACTGCCACCCGGACTTGATCCCGAATTTCTGCTGCAGACCCTTCTGGCGCGTGAGGCGCTCGGTTCGACTGCCTTTGGGCATGGCATCGCGATCCCGCATGTCCGCAATCCGATTGTCGGACAGATGGGCGAATCAGCCATCAGCCTCTGCTTCTTGAAAACTCCGATCGACTTTGATGCGGTTGACGGTGAGCCGGTCAGGATCCTCTTTACTCTCGTAACACCCAACGTCAAGGCACACCTGAACCTGCTGGCGAAACTGGCCTTTCTGCTGCACGATCAACCATTTCAAACGCTGTTGAACCGCCCGGGTGCTGCAGATGAGATCATGACCGCTATCCGCGCGCTGGAGGAAACCATCATCAGGAGGTAAGGCGTCATGACGCAGGAGCTGGTTTCTCCCGGAATGCTGATTATCGTCGCTACACTGCTGGCCGCACTCTCCGGCGTTCCACTGCTGTCTCCTGCGCTCATGAACGCTTCACGCGGTCAGCTGCTGTCGATCGTACTCATGCTGACGGCTTCTTGCCTCGGGCTGTGCGGAGCTCTCCTCGCGCTCGTGACCGGACGCTCCGATATCTTTGAATTGATCTGGACGCTCCCGTTCGGTCCGGGCGGAATCAGAATCGATCCCCTTTCCGCCTGGTTCCTGCTCCCTATCTTCCTGATTCCCGGATGTGCTGCTCTGTATGCCCGTAGCTACTGGTCCGCCGACCACCACCCCGGCAGCATTCGGAAAATGACCTTTTTTTTCGGGCTCATGGTAGCCGGTATGAGCGGCGTTGTTATAGCTCACGACAGTATAATCTTCCTGTTCGCCTGGGAGATCATGGCTCTGGCGGCCTATTTTCTGGTAACGACCGAGGACCAAAAGCACGAGGCCAACGAGGCTGGCACGTTATACATGATTACCACTCACACCGGAACGCTTGGACTGTTTGCGCTCTTTCCCCTTCTGAATGCCGCTACCGGCTCATGGATTTTTCCCTCTGCAGGCTCACTTGCGGCATCCTCGCCTCTGTCAACGGCGTTATTTCTTACCGCCCTGTTCGCCTTCGGGCTGAAGGCCGGTATCATGCCGCTCCACATATGGCTTCCTTCGGCTCACGCCAATGCACCCAGTCATGTCTCAGCCGTCATGTCCGGTGTCATCCTCAAGGTCGGTATCTACGGCCTGATACGCACCCTTTCGTTCTTTCACGGCATACCGCTCTGGTGGGGCTGCCTGATGTTGTTTCTGGGGATTGTCTCCGGCGTGGCCGGTGTCGTCTTTGCCATCGGACAACACGATCTGAAGCGGCTTCTGGCGTACCACAGCATCGAAAACATCGGTATTATCAGCATGGGTATCGGGGTGGCACTGATCGGGCAGACAACCGGTTCCTCAGCCATGATGATGCTCGGTATGGCCGGTGCGCTGCTGCATGTCCTCAATCATGCAGCTTTCAAGGCGCTGCTCTTCCTGGGGGCCGGATCGGTCATTCATGCCTGCGGCACCCGGGAAATCGACCTGATGGGTGGCGCTGCCCGCCGGCTACCCTACACCGCCCTGCTGTTCGGCATCGGGGCGGTTGCGATCTGCGGCTTGCCGCCGCTCAACGGTTTTGTCAGTGAACTCATGATTTACCTCGGTTTTTTTCGGGGGATTCAGGGAATGGGGATTGCCGCTGCTGCACATGCACTGGCAGCTCCGGCGCTTGCTATTGTCGGCGGACTGGCGGTCGCTTGCTTCGTCAAGGTTTACGGAATTATTTTTCTGGGGGCGCCGCGTACGGAGGAACATGCCGCGCAGCATGAAGCCGGCTGGCAGATGCTGCTGCCGATGGCCCTGTTGGCTCAACTCTGCGCCATTATCGGTCTGGCACCTGCGCTATTCGGCGAGATTCTGCAGCGGGCCAGCTTGACGGCCCTGCCCGTGTCTGCATCACCGGTCGAAAAAATTCTTTCGGCGTTGGTGCCCCTGCCGATGGTGACATACCTGGGGGTGGCTCTCCTGGTGCTCCTGGCGCTGCTCTCCCTCTGGTACAAGCGGCGTCTGGCGGCGGCGCCGTCAGGAACAGCGGTCACCTGGGGTTGCGGTTATCAGCGGCCGGTCGCACGAATGCAGTATAGCGCCTCCTCATTCGCCCAGATGTTGACCGGTCTGTTCGCTTTTCTCCTCAGGCCGCAGGAACATAAATCCGCTATTACGGGGATATTTCCCGGCCATACTGTTTTTAAGAGCCATGTGCCCGAAGCTGTGCTGGAATTGGTCTACATCCCGGCTTTAGAACGCCTCTCGGAGCGTTTTGCCGGCATACGCAAACTGCAGAACGGCATTCTGCAGCAGTACATCCTCTATACTCTGATCACCTTGATTCTGCTCTTTTTGAGTGATTATATGTAGAAGTTGAAACATGAGGGCTCGCATGGCAGGTACTCTCGAAATAGCCGGATTTTCGTTACTGCTGCTCTTGACACTGGCCGCAGTGGCTCCCCTGCTGCGATCGGTCCACTCAATCCAGATTCCGCTGACGTTTTCCCTGAGTGCGGTCGCTTCGCTGGCTGCCACAGTATCAGGGATCATGACTGTAGAGGCGGGAACTGTCACCACAGCGACTCTGCATCTCGGGCTTCCCGGACTTCCGTTCCACATGCGTCTCGATCCGCTGTCCGGTTTCTTTCTGGTCGTAATCGGTCTGATGGGAGTTTGCGTCTCGATCTATTCCATCGGTTATATGAAGGGATACGGTGGTCAACGTTCGATCACGCAGATGATCGTCTTTTACTGCCTCTTTCTGGCCGGAATGCTTCTGGTAGTGCTGGCGGATGACGCGTATTTCTTCCTGGTAGCATGGGAACTCATGGCCGCAGCTTCATATTTCCTGGTCATGTATGAAGATGAACGGGCTGAAAATCGCCGGGCTGCCTTCCTCTACGTGCTGATCGCCCATGTCGGGGCCATCGGCATTCTGCTCGCATTTGGTGTGATGGCGGGGCAAAGCGGTCAGGAGGGATTTGACGGCTACACCTTCGACGCCATGCGGAGTGCACATCTCTCCCCTGGCTGGGCCACGACCGCCTTTTTTCTGGCTTTCTTCGGGTTTGCCGCCAAGGCCGGCGTCATCCCGCTCCATGTCTGGCTACCGGAGGCGCATCCGGTGGCCCCCTCCAACATTTCCGCCCTGATGAGCGGCGTCATGCTCAAGACATCAATCTACGGCATCGTCCGTTTTTCCTTCGATTTTATCAAGGTGTTTCCCTGGTGGTGGGGAGGAGTCGTGCTGGCCCTTGGCCTGATATCCGCCCTGATGGGCGTATTATATGCCCTTATGCAGCACGATCTCAAACGGCTTCTGGCCTATCACTCAGTGGAGAATATCGGCATCATCCTGATCGGGCTCGGTTTGTCGATGATCTTCGCCTCCTTCAATCTTCCTGGCCTGGCCGCCCTGGGACTGATTGCCGCTCTGTATCACACCCTCAATCATGCCATGTTCAAAGGATTGCTCTTCATGGGAGCCGGTGCGGTGCTCCACGCCACCCACGAGCGGAACATGGAGGAGATGGGGGGGCTGATTCACCGCCTCCCCTGGACCGCAGCATTATTTCTGATCGGCTGCATCTCCATTTCGGCGCTCCCCCCTTTCAACGGTTTTGTCTCCGAATGGTTGACCTTTCAGGCCTTTCTCCTATCGCCCGCACTTCCCCACCCTCTCCTGAGACTCCTGATTCCGCTCGGAGCCGCGATGCTGGCTCTTACCGGTGCATTGGCCGCCGCCTGTTTTGTCAAGGTGTATGGTGTCACTTTCCTCGGTCACTGGCGTGGGCACCGGAAACCGGAACGGATCCGCGAGGTGGATCTGTCGATGCGGTTCGGAATGTTGCTGGCAGCGCTGGCGTGCTTTTTTTTAGGGATACTGCCGACCTGGGTCATCGGCTGGCTGGATACGATTCCAGAACAGCTGTGCGGTGGCAGGATCGCCGAATCCGCAGGAAAGTTCGGCTGGATGTGGCTGACACCGATCACCCACGAGCGTGCTTCCTACTCCGGCCCGGTTGTCTTTATCGGGATCTGCACCGTTGTTGCAGCTACCTGGCTTCTGCTTCATGTCTGCGGCACACAGGTAAGCCGGGTGCCGATCTGGGATTGCGGTTTTGAAAAACTGACTCCCCGGATGCAGTATACAGCAACCTCCTTTTCCATGCCGATCCGACGGGTACTCGGTTTCCTCTTTTCCGTGCGGGAACAGGTTGAGGTGGTGCCTCACACCAATCATCCCGCCATGCCTGACAGCCTCCAGTACCGCTTGCGAATCCGTGATCGTTTCTGGAACTGGCTGTATGCTCCGCAGGGTGATGCGGCCTACTGGATTGCCCGTCAGGCAGGCAGGCTGCAACAGGGGCGCATCCAGATTTATCTGCTCTATTCGTTCGTGACCTTGATTGTGTTGCTGATTTTTTTGGGATGAAGCTCCATCCGTTCGCCATAGAACTGTTGCAGTTCGTTATTCTCATTGCCCTGGCTCCCGCCTTTGCCGGGTGGGTCAAGATTCTTAAATGCCGGTCGCAGGGGCGCACTGCTCCGGGGATACTGCAACCGTACCGCGATATCCGGCGGCTGTTCGGCAAGGATCTGCTGGTGGCGGAAAATGCTTCTTGGATATTCCGTTTTACCCCTTATCTTACTTTCGGGGTAACAGTCTTGGCGGGTGGGATTATCCCCCTGATCTCTGTCGACCTCCCGTTGTCGGCTACCGCCGATGTTATTGCCCTGGTCATGTTGTTCGGGGTTGTCCGTTTTTTTACCGCTCTGGCGGGGATGGATATCGGAACCGCCTTTGGCGGCATGGGCGCCAGTCGGGAGATGACCATCGCTTCTCTGGCTGAACCTGCCATGCTGATGGCGGTGTTTACCGTATCGCTCGCCAGCAGTTCCACCTCATTGACCCAGATGGTACTGGTCATGACCCGCTCCGAGTTTTTCATCCGCCCGTCGCTCGCCTTTGCCCTGGCCGCCTTTATCCTGATCGCTCTGGCTGAAACCGGACGCATCCCGGTTGACAATCCGGCCACTCACCTGGAACTGACCATGATCCATGAAGCTATGATACTGGAGTATTCGGGGAGGCATCTGGCGTTGATCGAATGGGCCGGGATGATGAAGCTGCTGCTCTTTTTTTCACTCGGCATTGCCGCCTTCTGTCCCTGGGGAATCGCCCCCTCCGGAGACGTCGTCCGGTTGGCGCTGGCGCTCTGCCTGCTTACAGCAAAACTCATGCTGGGTGGAATAATCATGGTGTTGATCGAGACCGGCTTGGCCAAGATGCGAATTTTCCGGCTTCCCGAATATCTGGGGAGCGCTTTTTTGCTGGCAACACTCGGCATGATTGCCTTTTTCATCCTGGAGTAGCTTCATGACGCACTCACTTGCAGCCCAGATTAACAGCCTGCTGGCGTCCCTTATCCTGCTCTCCGCCTTTGCCCTGCTGGCCCAGCGCAAAATAGTGGCTCTTGTCCACCTGTTCGCCTGGCAGGGATTTTTTCTGGCGCTCAGTACCGCCGTAATCGGCTTTGCCAGTGGCGAACACCACCTCTATATTTCCTCGCTCCTGACGCTGGCGATAAAGGTGATCCTGTTGCCATATATCCTCTACACTCTGATCCGCAAACTGAAGATACACCGGGAGATCGAGGCGATCGTCAATATTCCCGCCACCATGCTGATCGGGATTGTGCTGGTGGTCTTCAGTTATCATCTAACGGCGCCGATTCGTGAACTTTCCAGTCTGATGACCCGCTCCACCCTGGCGGTGGCGCTGGCAACGGTCATGCTGGGCCTTTTGATGATGGTCACCCGTCGCCACGCGGTAACGCAGATTCTGGGGTTTCTGGCGATGGAAAACGGCCTGTTCTTTGCCGCCACCAGCGCCACCTACGGCATGCCTATGGTAGTGGAGCTGGGGGTGGCGCTCGACCTGCTGATAGCTGCCTTTATCTTCGGCATCTTCTTTTTCCATATCAACACTACTTTTGACAGCCTGGATGTGGACCAGATGGCGAAACTGAAGGAAACGGATTAGGTGACGTTGAATATGAGAAACTGACCAGAGCCGCCCAGGCAAACACATCAGTTCACTCACACACGGTCATGGAATGGTTTGCGCTTCCCGCGTCCGGGGAATCCGCGAAAGAAGAGATTGACCAGCGCCTGAACGCTGAACGGGATTCGTGGGATAAGGCGTGATTCTCTTTCTCGACGCCAACATCATCATCTACCGGGTTAAAGCGGTTGAGCCGTTTAACCGGCAGCTGTTTTCTGCGGTTCAGGAGTTGGTTACACGTCATCCTGATGCTGGATTCGCGGTGTCTCGCCTGAGTATGATGGAGTGTCTGGTGAAACCACTACAGGACCAGAATACCGCCGACACAAATCGTTATCGAGGTTTTTTCGCGTCAGCCGGTTTGCAGATTGTTGAAGTAAGCTCTCTGGTCATTGAAACGGCAACGCTATTGAGGGCGCGTCATGCACTTCCAGACAAGGTTTCCCGGCAAAGTTTACTCTGCTCGGGGCCATCAAGGACAATACATGAAGGAGTAAAATAATAGTGGAATCTTTCAGAATGAGAGTAAATCTGGCACTATTTGCCTCACATATGAAGACTGTTATCACGATTTCTGTCTTTATTAGCTTGTGTTGCTTTGCCCATGCTGCGCCAGATGAGGATAAACTTGGCAAGGGGCAAGGTTACCCGGCCGGTACGGCAAAGACATGGTTCTTTAACGAATCCGTCCGGGTTGGCTCATTTACGGCGCAAGGAGAGATAGACGGAATCTCAGGTGGAAAATCTAACGTGCTTGCACCGAGCGATACCCCGATGGCTTTGACCCGCGCCAAACAAGAACCATCTATTCGCTGGAACATCGGCGATATAAAAGGTTTGACCGTCGACGATTATTTGTTGCGCCAGCGCATCATGGGCCTGATGATCATTAAGGATGGCGTAATTCAAGTGGAACGCTATCAGTACGACCGTCGGCCATCGCACCGCTTCTTGTCTAACTCGATGGCAAAATCGATTGCCTCCTTGGCAATCGGAATGGCACTGCAGGAAGGAAAAATCAAATCGCTGGATGATCGTGCCGACCTGTACGCCTCAAAGCTGACCAGCACCCTATTGGGTGAAACGACAATCCGCAACCTGCTGCGTATGGCCTCGGGTGCCAAGTATTCTGAAGAGTACGACGGAAAGGATGATGCTGCCCGCTTTAGCACCGCAGTGACACGAGACGGTATCGAAGCTGCCGCGAAAGTCGTTACCGAACGGGAAGCACCACAAGGTTACCGCTTCTCATATGGAAGCGCACAAACCCACATATTAGCCGCCGTGCTTCGTGGGGCGACTGGAATGAGCGTGAGTGAATATCTCACTCCACGTCTTTGGCGTGCCATTGGCGCCGAAACATCTGCCTTGTGGCGCTCCGATAAAACCGGCCTTGAACTCGCGGGGGGGAATTTCAACGCCACGCTCAGAGACTATGCTCGATTGGGAATTGTTCTGGCCAACGATGGCGTACGCCCCGATGATCCCCAAAAAAGGCAGATCATCCCTCTCAACTACCTTCTGGAGTCAACTGACTGGCATCGCCACCCCGAAGCTTTTCACCCCCGTAAAGCCACGCCGTACCTTGGCTACGGCTATCAGTTCTGGCTGTACCCCGGTGAACAAAGACGATTTGCGCTCATCGGCGTTTACGGTCAAATAATTTTTGTAGATCCGCAGTTGAAACTTGTGGTAGTGCAGACGGCAGTAAATGCCACCGCCAAGTCTGGGAAAACGTCTCTGGCCAAAGAGGCAGATGCATTTTTGCGTGGCGTAGTTCGCCATTATGGGAATTGGTAAGCTTGGAATAGCAGAAAATTATAGACATTCGGATGGGCAACCCTTCAAGGGCAAGACCTGCGTATTTGACAAAACCAGATAATCCAGATGCTAAAAAGTCTAAGTCCTGACCAGGCAGTTGGACACCGGTCGGGCGGAAAGGCTGCCCGAACGGGTCAACTGCACGCGCCGTTGGACTAACAACGAGTGCCAAATAAATGCTATCAAAATGTGATTGCAAATATAGTCGTTTCATGGTTATAGTCTCCATATGAACAAATCCCATCGAAAAACTCTGATTGATATTTTTTCGCAGCCAGTTCCAAGCACTTTGGAGTGGCGGCGAATCGAATCTTTGTTTATCTCGCTGGGCGCAGAGACTATTGAAGGAGCCGGATCAAGAGTTCGTTTTGTTTTGAACGGTATAATTGCAACATTCCATAGACCACATCCGGCAAAAGAAGCTAAGCCATACCAAGTCAGAGATGCCAGGATATTTCTGGAAAACGCGGGAGTAAAGCCATGAGCACAATGATTTATAAAGGATATGCGGCAAAAATCGAATACAGCGATGAAGACGTATGTTTTATTGGTCACATTGCAGGAATTAAAGACGTCGTAGGCTTTCACGCTGATTCCGTAAAAGAACTACGAGCAGCATTTATTGAGGCTGTAGACGACTATCTGGCAACATGCGAAAAACTAGGAAGAGCGCCACAAAAACCGTATTCAGGAAAACTGATGTTAAGAGTCCCCCCTGAAGTCCATGCTCATGCTGCAATGATGGCTGAGGCTCATGGAAAGAGCCTGAACCAGTGGGCAGCGGACGTTCTTATGTATGCTAACTGAAATATTTAACAGATGAAGTGAAAAAAGGGGCGTGTTTCGACTTCGGAGAGGTATGAGTTGGTTCACGGCCCTTTTATTTGATGCAACTGCAAAAGCCGGTCACCTGATAACTAGCTGAAATTATTTGCATAACACGTGTATTTTACGTGTGTTTTTCTTGTTTTTGTGATACGGAACCCTTGCTATATCAATATCTTGCAAGGAAATATCAGGATCCATATCAAAGACCACAAACAGCGCGACATGTTCAACCCTTTTGCTCATTTTGGCCAGAAACGTCTTGCTCTTTTGGAGTCTTCATGGGCCCCCTTTCCGGGAAGAGATACTGCACAATCTTCAGGGGAGCTATGAGTGCAGGATGTCTGTTACATTGGATACTTGAAATGGAACATTTATGAGACGTATGAGGTACAGCACAATGAGGGCTAAGACCAGACGATGATCCTCTTATCGCTCCTCGGCATATCGGTTCTGGCGGCTTTGCTTCTGGCCTTTATCGGCGATTGGAAATACGCGCCGGAGGTCAATATCACTTGCTCGCTAAGCACTTTTGCAGCTTCGCTGGCGCTGGCCCTGCAGGTCTATGCCGAGGGGGGCAGCATGGCCGGGTCAACCTACTTCTTTGTCGATTACCTGAACATCTCCCTGGTTGTCCTCACCACACTGGTCTCCTCCACCACGGCAGTATTCAGCCGCCGTTACATGCGGGTAGAGCGGGAGCATGGCCGGGTCGGTCCCTGGCGAATGAGATTTTATCACGCCATGTTTCAGCTCTTCATCTTTGCCATGCTGATCGCCCTGGTAACCAATAACTTCGGTGTTCTCTGGATCTCGATGGAATTGGCCACACTGGCCACTGTCCTGCTGGTCTCACTCTACAGGACGCCGACCGCCATTGAGGCGGCCTGGAAGTATTTTATCCTCTGCGGAGTCGGGATTGCCCAGGCGCTCTTTGGCACTGTGTTGCTCTACTTTGCTGCCGAACGGGTACTGGGTGCCGGTGGGAACGCCCTGCTCTGGACAAACCTGAGTCGGGTCAGCGGCCAGCTGGACCCGACCGTCATGCGGCTGGCGTTTGTCTTTCTGATGGTCGGGTACGGCACCAAGGTCGGCCTGGTACCGCTGCATAACTGGCTGCCCGACGCCCACAGCGAGGGGCCGACCCCTATATCAGCTGTTCTTTCAGGGTTGCTGCTGAACATTGCCCTGTACGCACTGATTCGTTGCAAAGCGCTGGTGGATGGCTCCCTCGGCACCCATTTCGCAGGCAACATCATGATGGGGTTCGGCCTGCTTTCCCTGCTGACAGCGTCGTTCTCCATGCTGCGCCAGAAAGACATCAAGCGCCTTTTTGCCTACTCCTCCATAGAGCATATGGGGATAGCCACATTTGCGTTTGGTCTGGGAGGTGCGGTCGCCACCTTTGGCGGGGTACTCCACATGCTGGTCCACAGTCTGGCAAAATCGGCTACTTTCTTCAGCGTCGGCCATGCCTCCCAGATGCACGGCACACAGGAGATGGCCCGGATACGCGGTCTGATCCGGGGCAATCCGGCGGTTGGCTGGGGGTTGTTTCTCGGGGTGATGGCACTGGCCGGAATGCCACCTTTCGGCATCTTTACCAGTGAATTCCTTATCCTGACCGCTACCATGAAAGACGCGCCGCTTCTGGCTCCTCTCCTGATCCTGGGACTGACGGTGGCCTTTGCTGCTCTGTTCCGCAAGGCACAGCCGATGGTTGCAGGCCTGGTTCCTGCCTGGCAAAAGCCGCTGAAGGCCGCCAACATCCCGGTTTTTCTACATCTGGCACTGGTACTGATGCTGGGGGTTTACCTGCCCGGATTTCTGGCACACTGGTTTCACCTGGCAGCGGAATTACTGAGGTAGGGGCTATTGTGAACTCGCTCAGAGATAAAATTACGACGCAGTTCGGTACGGCTGCCGTTCCCTGTGACAACGCCCGTCCTGTCACAGTTCCGCAGCTGCTCATCCCGCGTGAACAGTTCGAGGATGCTGCACGGATCATGAAATTGGCAGGGGCACGTCTGGCGGCGGAATGGGGGGTGGATGAGACCGTCATGGGGCGCTCTTATGCAGTTTTTGCCTGCTTTGCCAGAGGAAACGACTATCTGTTGATGAGGTGCGAACTCCCTGATGCTGATCCTGCCTTCCCGAGTCTGTCAAAATTTTTTGTACCGGCTTTCCGTTTCGAGCGTCAGATCCTGAGTCTGATGGGGCTGATGCCGACCGGACATGTCCATTCCGACCTGCGCCCCTGGATCAAGCATGAAGATTGGCCTCTTGATGCCTGGCCGCTTCGGAAAACCTTTGCCGCAGGTCAGCGGATGCCGCGGATGGCGGGGGAGTACAAATGGATCAGAGCGGAAGGCGAAGGGATTTACGAGATCCCGGTCGGGCCGGTACATGCAGGAATTATTGAACCGGGGCATTTTCGTTTTCAGGCGATTGGTGAGGATGTCATCAATCTTGAGGAACGGCTGGGCTATACCCACAAAGGAATCGAAAAGCGTTTTGAGCAGCTTTCCTGGCAGGATGGGGCGCGGTTGGCAGGGCGGGTGTCAGGCGATTCCACCGTAGCCCATACCTTGACTTACTGTCACGCTGTTGAGGCCCTGTCAGGGACTGTTGTGCCGGAGCGGGCCTCCTGGCTGCGAGCATTCATGCTGGAGCGGGAGCGGATTGCAAACCATCTGGGCGATATTGCAGCCATTGCCAACGACGCAGCCTTTACCTTCATCTTCTACCAGCTGATGCGGTTGAAGGAGCTCATACTGCGTGGCAACCAGCGCCTGTTCGGCCATCGCTACCTGATGGACCGGATCATTCCCGGTGGGGTCGCCGGTGATCTGCCGTCAGAAGCCAACATCTCCATTGAGGAAGAGATGAAGCAGTTTCTGGATGAGTTCGAACGGCTGGTCGCGATATATGATCATAATGCGTCGCTGGATGATCGTTTGCGGGGAGCCGGGATATTGCCCCCGGAGACTGCTCGTGATCTCGGCACGGTAGGCTATGTTGCCCGGGCCAGTGGCCAGCCGCTGGACTGTCGTATTCAGGCCCCTTTTACTCCATATGATCAGATCCCGCCGAGGATGGTGGTGCTCAACTCATGCGACGTTCACGCGCGGGCCTGGGTGCGGATTGAAGAGATCAGAGAGTCAACGCGCCTTATCGGTGAATTCGTCATCAGGCTGCCAGCCGGGGAAACAAATACACCTCTGGCAAAAATAGGCCATGACAGGAGCAGCTTTGCCGCAGTGGAAGGGTGGCGGGGTGAAATTGTCTATTGGCTGCAGTCCGGTTTAAAGGGTGAGATTAACCGCTGTGCCATCCGCGATCCCTCCAGCGTCAACTGGCTTGCTTTGGAGCAGGCGATCCACGGCAACATCGTTCCGGATTTTCCGCTCTGCAACAAGAGCTTCAACCAGTCATATTCGGGACATGATTTGTAAAGGAAAGTTTCCATGCTGAGGATATTGCACCAGATATTCCGTACCGGGGTGGTGACCGAACCGTTGCCGGAAGCGGTGGAAACGGAGCTGATGGAGGTAGGTAACCGGCTTGAAGAGGCCATCAGACGCCGCTTTCACCGTAGCCTCGTAATCCGGGAGGTGGATGCCGGTTCGTGTAACGCCTGCGAGCTGGAAATCATCGCCATGAACAATCCGATTTACAACTGCGAACGCTTCGGAATTCAGTTTACGGCATCGCCCCGTTTCGCCGACATGCTGCTTGTCACCGGCCCGGTGTCGGTCAATATGGAGGTTGCCCTCAAACGTACCTATGTCGCCACACCTTCCCCAAAACTGGTCGTGGCAGTCGGTGACTGCGGCTGTCATGGCGGAATCTTCGGCGAAAGCTATGCCTCACTCGGTGCGGTCGCAAATGTTATACCGGTAGATGCCCATATTCCCGGTTGTCCGCCAACACCGGTTGAACTGCTGCACGGTATCCTCCGACTGATCAGGAGTTGAAATGAACCAGTCAGGCACTATTCATGGGGGTAGGCGAGCAGACAGCGTGAAAAACGCTCCTTCACGGTATATTCCTCGAATACTCCGTCCGGCGGAGCGCAAACCCGGATCTCTTTGCCGTCCGGATTTCGAAACGCCATCGCGGAACAGTGCAGCATCATCCGCTCTGCCGGTACGTTGCCATAGGTGGTATCTCCAATGATCGGAACGCCGCTTTCCGCCAGATGAACCCGGATCTGGTGGGTGCGCCCGGTCAGCGGCCGGGCCTCTACCAGCGAAGCACCATCCAATGACGACAGTAACCGGAATTCCGTTACGGCTGATTTTCCACCCGCTACTATGCCGTAACGCGCCGAAGCAATTTTGCCGATGGGGGCGTCCATCGTCCATATATCCCGTTCGGGGCATCCGCTAACCAGCGCCAGATAGCGTTTGTCTACCGTGCCGTCTTGAAAACGGGCCGAGAGCCAGGCTGCAGTCCGCTTCTGTTTTGGAAAGAGCATGGCACCCGAGGTGCCGCGATCCAGACGATGGACCACCCGGGCAGGCTCGCTGTTCCCTTGAGACTTGAAATATTCGGACACCCAGAATTCCAGCGTCCCCTTAAGCTGGTAAGGGGTGCGCTGGCTGTTGATCCCGGCCGGTTTGTTGACTGCGATCAATTCCGTATCTTCGTACAGCAGCGCCTGCGGCGGCAACACCAGCTCACTAAAACGCCCCGCTTCGATTACGCCGATCTCGATTACATCCCCCGTTTTGACATTCCGCGATGCCACCCGCACCATAACCTGGTTCACCGTACAGCCGCCACGGTCAATGATGCGGCGAGCTTCGGATTTACTGACCCCGGCGCAGAGGAGGAAGATGGCGTCATCCAGGCGCTGTCCGCTCTGTTCGTTCCCGATAGATCTTTTCATTATCATGCTGCGTTAGTACCCTGTTTGCATTCTGATTTCAAATAAATTCAAAGAGCTACAGGGCGTATAAGAGTTTTATACAGGCGGCTTCAAAGGGCGATAACGCGTAACATGCCGTAATAATTGTAATTACACCGACAATGCTGATTATCTGTATCAATCCTGCATACAGTCGCTGGCGTTGTTATATCCGGGACATGATAAGTGTGCTGCTCGCTCAGAAAAAAATAGCACATGATAACAGCATGATACAGATGGGAATGATTTTATAAGTCTACTTGGCACCAGCTATGCAAAATAAAAATACAAAGGCAATCAAATTCAAAACCATCAACACATAGGAGGATGTCATGAGAGCACTTATCAGCACCATCATTGGAACCATCGCCCCAGCGACGGCATTCGCAGCAGCAAACGGATTGAGTGAAGACAACAGTGGGATTTTCGTATGGGTATTTCTCGGGTTTTGCGCACTGATAGTGGTAGCACAGGTTATCCCGGCGGTATTGTTGATGACCGGAATGGTTAAAGGGATTGTTTCAGTGGCAAAAGACGAGATGGCTTCCGCAACAGCCAAGAAATAGCAAAGGGGGAATACATGCAGAGCGAAGGAACGTGAAAGGCCACCTCAGGGTGGCCTTTTTGTTGTGTGCGCCCGGCAGGGCGCGTGGTGCGCAAGCACCATCGAATCAGCGATGGTGGCTGATTCGTGACTTGGAGGTGCAAGTCCTCTACGGACCCTGATGGTGGGAACCGTTAGCCGAACGGCAAGGGTGTCCGGGGCGACCCGGAATCCGAAGGAAGCCGCAGGCAAAACTCTGGCCCGACGTACAGAAATCGCATACGAGGCAGACACATCCGGGCGAGAAGGCGCAGTTCTTCAAAGCCAGATAACCATCCGGGAGGATATGTCTGTATATGCGGCGGGTATATGGAGTGAAGGTCACGCGCATTACCCGGGGAGATCTGCCGCCCCGCACTGGACGAAATTCTGGTGCATGGCGATCTGGAGACAGATTGCCTCCATGTTCGGCAGAAGTCAGCAGAGGCCATACGAGCTGGATTAACCGACCGGCAAAGGGCTGAACACCATGCCGTACGGCACCGGATCGACCGGAGCATCAGTCACGCCTCCCCTCCGCACAATTCTATTTTCTGAACAAGAAATACCAGATGGAAAATACAGCTTCTCCGAGGGCAACAAAGAGCAGGTAGGGTATAACAATGCCGACGCGATCATCAATCAGCAAGCGGTGAATACCGGGTAAGCAAGAGGGAACAAGGGCGATCACGGCGATACTCAAGCCGCACACAAGCGTCCCTACAGATACTGCAATATGAGATTTAATATAAAAGTTTTCGTTTGGGCGCCACATGACACACCTCTCAACTTTCGCTGTCTGATTTATAAAAAGCATCGAGCGTGCCAAAAGGGAGTCTCACATATGTTTTAAAAATATAACATGTGAATCAGTGGGTTACGGGTAGTGATGCCAGAGGAGGCTGGATAGACGGTGTCGGGTCTGCCGGAACGTATGGAAACGATATACAGTCAGACAGCACATCTGAAATAATCAAAAGTGCTCATTCCCTGTTTGACGTTCGGGGACGGCTTAGGTATAATCGTATAACTTTATGATTTTTGTGAGAAAACTTCTCGTGTACGTGATAACTGAAATTAAATGAACCGACTTACATTATGAGAAATTGGTTCTCCCACATTGGCAAACAGGCTTCGCGCCTGGCGTCACTGGAACTGTTTCGATACATTGGCCCCGGCTTCTTTGTCACGGTCGGCTTCATCGATCCCGGCAACTGGGTCACAAACGTGGCCGCCGGCTCGCAGTTCGGCTACGCACTTCTCTGGGTCGTTGCCCTCTCCACCATAATTCTGGTTGTTGTCCAGCACAACGCAGCTCATCTCGGCATTGTCACCGGCCTGTGTCTCTCCGAGGCAGCCTCGAAATACTTCAAACCCTGGCTGCGGGTTTTGATGCTGGGGAGTGCCATGATCGCATGCGTCGCAACCGCTCTGGCAGAACTGTTAGGTGCCGCCATCGGTCTCAATATGCTGACCGGTCTGCCGCTGATTGTCGGAGCCATCCTGTCTGCTCTGTTTTCGGCCTGGATGCTCCTCTCTAAAAGTTACCAGAGGTTGGAAAAATGGATCATGGGTTTCGTATCCCTGATAGGCCTGGCCTTTGTCTTCGAAATATGGCTGGCAGACGTTTCATGGGTGCAAACCTTCACGGGTGTGGTAATTCCGGTATTTCCCGCCGGTGCGCTTCCGGTCATAATGGGCGTGCTGGGTGCTGTCGTCATGCCCCACAATATTTTTCTGCATTCTGAAGTGATCCAGAGTCGCCAATGGAATGAACAGGGTGAGGACGTCATCCGAAAACGCCTCAAGTACGAATTTTTCGACACCCTGACCGGGATGGGAGCCGGCTGGGCTATCAATAGCGCCATGATTATAATGGCGGCGGCGGTGTTCCATAAAAACGGCATTGTCATCAACGAGCTGCCGCAGGTCACCCTGACACTGGAGCCGATCTTCGGCCGGGCCTCGGCGGTGGTTTTTGCACTGGGGCTGCTCTTTGCGGGGCTTTCATCGTCCGTCACTGCAGCCATGGCTGGCGGCAGCGTTTTTGCCGGCATATTCATTGAGCCTTTCGATATCAATGATCCCCATTCCCGCATCGGTCTGAGCATCACCCTGCTGGGGGCTCTGGGGGCCATCATGCTGCTCTCCGACCCTTTCAAGGGGATACTCTGGAGCCAGATTGCCCTTTCCCTGCAACTCCCTTTCACAATTGTGCCTCTGATCTTTTTGACCTCTTCGAAAAAAGTCATGGGTGACTATGCCAACCAACCCTACGGTAGAGCAGTACTCTGGATTGTGGGACTGATTGTGATAGCCCTGAATGTGGCGCTACTTGTGGATATGGCGCGGGGATAGCCGACTGCCTGCCGCCAGGAAAACCGCCTTGCCTGCCTGCTTGAATTCTGTTACGTTCTCGGAAATTCCCACGAAAGCTGGTCGGCATGAAAATCACCATTTTAGGGAGTGGAACATCCACCGGAGTTCCGATGGTAGGGTGTGGCTGCCACGTATGCTCCTCTGATGATCCGCGGGACAGGAGAACGCGCGCTTCGCTCCTTATCCACCACAATGGACGTACCGTCCTGATTGACACATCCAGTGACCTCCGTCAGCAGGCTCTGCGGGAAGGGGTGAAAAAAATCGACGCGGTATTTTTCACCCACGCCCACGCCGATCATGTCAACGGCATTGACGATCTGCGCGGTTTTTTTTTCCTGCATAAAGAAATCATCCCCAGTTTTGCTTCACGTAATGCTTTCGAGACACTGCAGGCCGGCTTCGGTTATATTTTTCGTGAACAGGAGAGTTCAGGCTATTCTCCGCTCCTGACGGCACACGAGATCAGTGACCCTTTTGAATTATTCGGGCTTCAGGTCATTCCGGTGCCTCTGGTGCATGGAAAGACGACCGCGCTTGGATACCGGATCAGATCTTTTGCCTATCTGACTGACTGCAGCGCAATTCCCGACACGTCGCTGCCGCTTCTGGCGGGGTTGGATCTGCTCATTATCGACGGACTGCGCTGGACAGAGCATCCTTTCCACTATAACATTGATGGTGCTATTGCATCGACCGCAAAACTCAATGCGGCCCGCGTTATCCTGACACACCTCACACATGAAGTCGCATATTCCGAAGGTCATAAACTGCCGCCCGGGTTCGAATTTGCCTTTGACGGTATGACGTTCGACCTGCCATAACTCCGAGGAGAAAACAATGCACAAGGATATCCGGCTGCACGGCATGGTTGGTGATCATACGGAATATTTTGTCACGGTAGTCGGCAACGAAGCCTACCAGCGCTATTTTTTCAATATTGTGCAGGACGAGGAACAACTGCGTATCTTCTCCCCCGGTAATGAGATGGTGATTTCTTCCAACGGCATCTCCTATCTCGGAAATGGCGGTTGTTTTTGTGAATACATGTTCGGCGTCGATCAGCCTTCTTCCGACCTGGCAAAACCTGATATAATCAATCGTCTTGTCATGTACGGAGCCGGCACTGATGATGGCGGTGCTGTGCGTTTCAGTGACCGGACTTCCGGCAGCGAAACCTACGACAATATTTTTTTCGAGGGCAACGCAGTCTGCAATTACTTCTTCTTTGTCCACTCCGACCTGTTATCCCATAACCTAAAAAATCAGCAGGAGCAGTTGGTCAAGCAGCTCGGCAAGGTGATCAAACGCTCGGAAGCCGTTGGTGACGAGCGTGATGATATTCTCATCTCCGAAATTTTTCCGCTCTTGAAAGATGACTCGGCTCAGTTGTTTGTGGTCAAGCTGATCAACCGGCAGCATCTTGAGTATCGCAATCTTTTCAGAACGCTCTATTTCAGAAACAGCCGGGTATCGGATGATGATTTCGGCAAACTGATCAGTATTGCATCACAATACCAGATCGACCGCTATCAGCAGGAACGGATACGGATCGACGTCATGTACCGCAGCCCGGCCAATAAGCGTATCGTGGATGAATACCGCACTATTCTTCTGGCTTGTAACGCCAGGGGCGAAATCAGTAATCTTGACAACGCTCGCCTTACCCGGCTGAAGACACTCTCCGTGCGTAACAAGATCCCCGGCGCTCTTTTTTACACACTGGATGAGATGCTTAAGAGGGGACGCAACCTCAAGAATGACGAAGAATGTGATTACATCGCCGCAACCCGTGAAATTCTGGAAGGGATCTTCTTCAGGGAGATAGATATCGAAAGCAGGATCGATCGCGACGATATGCTCAAGCTGATCAGGGCCAAGAAAAAGGCAATGGATAACCTTGACCATACCCTGGACCATCTCATGTTGAATGCCAGTAAAGCGTGTGACGAAAAAATACGCGACGGCGCCGATTCATCCCTGTTGGATGGTTTTTCCTATGTGATCACCTATTTTGATCGTTTTGACAGCGTATCCAATCTGCTCAGTCAGTTGGCCTTCATGGAAAACGTAAGGATCAGCGAAGAGATGCTGCAGGGGTTGCTGGAGCACAAAGCCGCTTTTGACAATCTGCAGGAGAATTGCTTCATGGAACTGTTTATTCGTGAACTGTTCGAGAACGTGTACCTGGGACGTTTTGGCAGGCGTAAGGTTAAAGCGCTCTTGAATGGCCTTGCCGGCATTGAGGCATGTACTTCCTCCATCAGAGAGTTGCATCAGGAACTACATGACATCAACAAAGAGGAACGAATCTCGATCATCCTGCTGGAGCACGTCCGTGACCGTATCCGCAATTTCTACTCCAAATTTGTTACCAAGGCAGATCAGGATGCGCTACGCCGCGAAGTCACCGAAGAGCTGAAGAGCAAAAAAAATCTCAAGGAGGAACTTCCCGACCGTCTCTTTGAAGAAACCATCTTCACCATCAAGAAGGAAGCCATGTATCTGCATTCATTGCTGCCACAGATCATTTCCGAGCGCAACGTACTCCTGCGGGAAGACTTTCTCGAGAATTCCGGCCTGGACCGTTTCTATGTCGAGGAGTTGGAACGGGAATATTTTGAAAAAAACGGGCTGGATATTGAAGACCTGTACCAGATCAGGAAAGGTTTGAGTTAACGGTTTAGACTGTTTGTTCGCAGCCGCAGCGGAGAATATACCTCGTAGCTAAAGTTTTTGTGATAATCAACCGAAGGTAATACTATCATCAGCAGGTTGGTCACACATTGGAGGCAGTCATGAAAATAGAGGACCGTCTTTCAAATTATATGTCGCAGTTGCATAACGATTCCGCAACATCCGCAGCCCGTATGAAGGCGAATAGCGGCCAGACCGCTTTACATGAAAACGACGCTGTGAATGTACAACTTTCTGCGTCGGCTTCCCAGATAGCCGACGACAGGGCGCGACTTGATAAATTGAACATCATCAGGCAGCAGTTGGCCGAAGGATCCTACAACATCAGTGGCAAGGATGTCGCCGAAAAAATGCTCAAGATTCTAAAAGGTTAAACCAGTGCATACCACGCCGATGCGGTGGGGTATGCACTGATCTCTCATTTCCTTTTGAGACCACACTCACTTCCTGCTTGACCCGTTTCACCCCCCCGCGCTACATTCCTGCCGTGTGCGTTTTATACTCAAGCGAGTTACTTTGTTCCTGTACTCGCAAGCAGGAGCCGACATGCCCATCATCAACCATATGAACGAACTCCGACAGAAAATTGCGACCTACGGAAAAGAGAATCAGGGAGAATTGCTCTATGTATTGGCCGAAGGAGTCCGGCTACTGTCTGGTTGTGAACTGATGCGCATCTATCTCGAAGATCTGATACGCGGAGCGCTAACGTGTGTTTATGCGACCGGCCCACATGCTGCCGAGATTCGTGAAGCCGGTTTTGCAATCGGATCGACAGAGACTGTGGTCTCATCGGTATATATGAGCCAGTACCCGACTGATTTCAAGATAACCGGCGTACCCAAAAGTGCCCCGGACTACGGTTTTGCCAATCGTTTCGGTTTCCGCTCCAGCTACGTTACACCGTTGGTAAGTCTGGGCAAATCCATCGGAGTGCTCTGTGTTGATCAGGACCACCCCGGCGAAGTAATAACGGCAAAAGCAAGATCCCATCTGGCTGATCTGACCGGTTTTGTGGCGGATCATCTCGATCAGGCCCGCATCTATCATCAGCAGGTGCAACTCGCCCGTCGACTTGAGGAGTTCAAGTCGCGTGAGGCGGCGGCCATGATGGTCCGTTCAGCAGTAAAACTGATTGAAAAAGTCTCACTGGCATCGGTGCTCGTGCCTGCCCATCAGGACTACTCCTCCGGAGCCCTGGAAATACTGGCCAGTTATTCGGGTGATGACAAGCTCAAGCAGCTCTATGACCAACAGGGCGCCATTGACCTGCGCAAGGGTAAGTCGTTGATTTCAAATTACATTAACGATCAGGCGATTGTGATTGACGAACGCCTGATGAAGCCGCTCTTTATAGCTGATCTGACTCAGCATAACCTGCAGAAACGTGCTCTGACCGAATCCATGGAACTTCGTTCACTCTACGTTGTGCCCCGCTTCGACAAAGAAAATCGACGCATTATCTGCCTGTTGAATTACTACTCCCGCGATCTGTACCGCTTCAGTGACTTCGAAATGGGTCTTTTGCAGACTCACGCCGAAATGGTTGAGCGGGTTATCAGCGAAGTCGGCAGCGAGCATCTTGAAATAAGGGTTCTGTCGGAGATCACCGATCTCCTGAATGAGCGGACCGAGAGTCTGCAACCGTTCCTGACGAAGGTTCTTTCCAAGGCTACCGAGTTGATCGGGGCCGATACCGGCAGCATTGCTGTGGTCACAGAACGGGGTGGCACTTTATGGCTGGTGGTGGAGGATGAGAGTGGGATTACCATCGGCGCAAAAAACAAGGAGTGGCTGAAAAAATATATTCCCCCCTTTCCTGTCGGAGGAGAAGAACTACCGCTTGAAGATCGCAGCCTGACCGGATATGTCGCTTTTAGCAAACAACCCAAGATTATTGCCAGAGTCGAAAACGAAAGGGAGGGGCGTGGATTCCACCGCTCGATGAGTGATCTGCTGAAAAGCGAGATTGCTGTTCCGATCATTTGCGATGATGAAGTCATAGCTGTTATCTGCCTGAATTCGCTGCACTATGATTTTTTCCGAGAGGAGCACCGTCGTATCCTGCAGATTATCGGATCACTGACCGCCCGACACATATCAGACCTGCAGCGTATAGACCGTCTGCAGGGAGAGGTCAACCGGCTCACCACCGATGTTGCTTACAAGGATCCGCACGTATCATCCTACCTTTTGGGTAATATCATCGGCAACAGTCCAAAATCGCAGGAGGTGGTGGATTTCATCAATACCGTTTCACCGCCGCTTTTCAACCGTATCATCTACTGGGCCCGCAACATTCTGCAGGAAGCCACCATTGGTCTGCCTTCCATCCTGGTAACCGGCCAGACCGGGTCAGGCAAGGAGTTTTTCTTCAACAATCTCTACAATAAGCTTAATGAACTGTATCGTCGCGAAGTGAATTCAAACGGCGAACTGCCGGTCAAAAAGTGCAACATTGCTGCCTATTCGGGAGATTTGACCTATTCAGAACTGTTCGGTCACAAAAAGGGTGCTTTCACCGGAGCTTATACCGATCGGCGTGGCATTCTGGAAGAGACTGCCGGCGGGATCGTTTTTCTGGACGAGATCGGCGACGCCGATCCGAAAACTCAGGTGCAGTTGCTGCGTTTTCTCGATAATGGCGGTTTCGTGCGCCTGGGTGAGAATACTGACCGGTATAGCCGTGTACTTCTGGTGGCCGCGACAAATAAAAATCTGAACGAGGAAATCTCAACCGGGCGCTTCCGCGAAGATCTCTATCACCGGCTTTCAGAGCTCTCCATACGTCTGCCGTCGCTTAATGAACGCCGAGAGGACATCCCCGACCTTTCCGTGCACTTTCTGGGTAAACTTTACCTTACGTATCGCGGGGATAAAGAGACGAACGAAAAGTCGCCACTGCTCACCAAGGACGCCAAGGATATTCTCATGCACCACAGTTACAAGGGGAATATCCGCGAACTGCGCAGCATCTTGCTGAGGGCGCTTTTCTTCCGGAACAAGAACATCATTTCCGGAGAAGCCATTTCCCGAGCCATCGCCGGTACCGCTTGTCTGAATGTACGCTCCTCTGTACCACCGAAACGGGATCTTGACGAACGGCTGGCCGGAGAGATTCTGGACACTATAGCCCAGGGCGGAGATTTTTGGGCGGACGTATATGAACCGTTTTCTCGAAACGATATTTCACGGGAAACCGTGCGGATGCTGATTGAGAAGGCTCGCACGAAGGCCGGCAGGACTTTGCCGGCTGTGGCGCGCTATCTCAAGGCTCTTGATGGAGGGGTGACACAGGAAGATGAGCAGCGAAAGTTATTCAGATTTAAAAACTTTTTGTATAAGACCGTCAGACTATTGTCTTGAGCTCTCGCAGGACGCGGGGTGGTATCCCGTCCTGCGAGAGATCAGCAAAACAAACCTATGTCACTTACTTCTTTGGCTCATCTTTCTTGACCACCATCATCGCGTCATTCAGGATCTTTACTCCGACCTTGGAGGCGGCAATCGAACCAGTCAGACTTTCACGTGCCAGGCCGGGGTTATGGAAACCGTCAGAGTTCTCGGCAGTCCAGTATTCCCACAGTACATGGGCCTCTTCATGTTTCTCGCGTGCCTGTGCCAGAACGCTCTCGGTCACACCCAGGCGCTGGGCAGCGGCATAGGTGTCGATCAGCTGACCAAGCCAGTACTCAGCCTTGCGCATCTTGCCCTTGGTGTAATTAATAATCGAATCCATTTCATACTGTTTCTTTTCAACCGTGCTGTCAGGGTGACAGCCGAGGCAGGATGCCTTGACCGCCAGCTTGGGTTTGACTACGCCGTGGTTCGAGAACATCTTGCCGTCTTTGCCCTTCTGTTTCGGCATATGACACTGGTGACACTGCACACCGGCCTTGTCGTGTACGCTGCCGGCATATGTTTCAGCTTCGGGGTGCTGGAACTTGATCAGGCGGGCTCCGGTAACGGCATGCTTGAAGTCGAAGAAGTCCAAAGCCTTGTAGTGTTTCAACACCTGCAGGACATTTTTGAGAGGGAAGTGGTTGGTGCGCTGGTCCGTATAGGTGACCGGTTTGCCGTCACTCCACTGACTGCCGGCGCCGCAATTGTATTCGACGTGGCACTGGGCGCACATCATGCGTGAATCAGTCTTCTCCATCACGCCGATTTTGCGGAAGCCATCACGGAAAGAGATTACTTTCAAGTCTGTTTTGCCACCCCTGGCAAAGATATTATCACTGGCATTGCGCTCAATAGCCTGGATCAGGGCGTCACGAACCACACGGGGCTGAGTTCCATGAGGATCGTGGCAATGGATGCAGCCGACCGGGTTGTTGGTCTCCTTTGCAACATCCACAACGCTGGAAGTGCGGTCCCACTTGGCCTTGGGATCTTTGTCGCCCATGAATTTCCATTTCAGGATGTGATCGGAGGTTTTGCACTGGATACAGGTCGGATTACCGGCCATGGCAGTTTCCTTCAGCTTGTACTCCTTGCCCTTGTCTTCCAGCACATCCCAGGTTTTTCCGACCTTGTCAATGCCTTTCCAACCATCCTTGAACTGGAAACGGCCACCCTGGAAACGATCCACCGCGAACTGGTCAATGACCATGAAGGCGTGACCACGCGGCTCATTATGCTCGAAGGTAAAGCCATAGGGAGCCAGCAGTTTGTCCTGCATCGGCGAGCGGCCGGCCGGGACACCTTTCTCCTTGCGGGCGCCGCCATCGCGGTTCACGTTATAGAAACTATCCATCTGACTCTTGTGGCACTTGCCGCATAACTGCTGGTCGATAGTCGTAACCGGTTTGTTCTTCTCTGGATCACCCATATGAGCATCCAGCTTGTCGTGACAGGTCGTACAGGCCAGCTTGGCATGCTTGGAACCCTCTTTCAGGGCCTTAACCTCTTCATGGCACTCGTAACATTTTGTGCGACCATCGTTGACCGGTTTCACCTTGGCAGCGGTCGTCATGGCGGGGATCGATAGTAGTACAGAAATCGCCCCTACGATGGCGGCAGCAAGGGCCAGATTCTTCTTCAGCATGGTAATTCTCCTTTCTTTTGTGTTGTGTTAATATCACTTCGCACGTCAACGGATGTAAATTGTTAATGACTATGCTGCCATTTTCCAGCTGTTTGCTTGACGGAAGTCAAATATGTTCATTTAGTGCGCGGTGCCATAAAAAACGTCATGGGGCTACCGGACAGATATATTCACAGATTGCATCTGAAATAATTTGTATTTTTGCAGGCAGTGTGGCGCGGCAGGAGGGACTTCCCCGGAAGGTTTGGATTGATGGTTACATAAAAAGCTTGTACGCCTCGTTATCTGTCTCTTTAAGATACCGATAACCGAGCCTGTTAAGAAAACGATGTAGTTTTTGGTCGTCCTCAGGCGGTATTTCGAGACCAATCAGTACGCTGCCGTACTCCCCACCCTGCACGCGATAATGAAAAACCGAGATGTTCCAGCTCTCGCTCATAGCTTCAAGAAAGGTGCGTAACGCCCCGGAACGTTCCGGAAACCAGAACCTGTAAAGAACCTCGCTGTGGGTTTCATGTGATCGTCCACCAACCATGTGCCGTACATGAGTCTTTGCTAACTCGTTATCAGTAAGGTCCGAGTTGACAAAACCGTTTTGGGCCATTAGCTGAGCGAAAGTATGGCGTTCCAGCTCGTCGCGGATTCCCAGGCCAATAAGTATGTGCGCTTTCTTGCGGGTGGCAAGACGATAATTCAACTCCGTAATATTTCTGTCCTTTACAACGTCCAAACAAAATCGCTTCAAGGCGCCAGGTTCTTCCGGAATAGTCACTGCGAAGAGGGCCTCGTGTTTTTCTCCCATCTGGGCCCGTTCAGCCACATAACTCAAGCGCTCGAAGTTCATGTTAGCCCCGGAATTGACGGCAACGAGAGCTTCGTTAGTGATGCTGCGGGTTTTCGTATACTTTATGAGACCTGCTACACCAAGCGCCCCTGCCGGTTCTACGATTGAACGGGTGTCTTGATAAATACTCTTGATAGCGCTGCACAGTTCATCGGTGTCGACCAGAATAATCTCGTCGACAAAGCGGCGGCATAGAGCATAGGTTAAACTCCCGACTTTTTTTACCGCCACGCCATCGGCAAAAATTCCGACCGAATCGAGAGCAACTCTATGGCCCGCCTCAAGCGAGCGGGCCATAGCATTACTATCCACGGGTTCAACTCCCACTACACGGGTTTCCGGAGAGATTGCCTTCACGTAAGCGGCAATACCGGCGATAAGCCCTCCTCCTCCGATGGGGACGAAGATTTTATCCACCCTTTCAGAGCACTGACGTAAAATCTCAACAGCAATTGTTCCTTGCCCGGCTATCACCAATTCGTCATCAAAGGGATGAACGAAGGTCATTGCATACTTCTCCTTCAGGTAAAGACAATGTTCGGCGGCATCAGAATAGTTGTCACCGTGGAGAATTACCTCGGCGCCAAGGTTTTGTACGGCATTTACTTTGATATCCGGGGTAGTGAGGGGCATGACTATGACCGCTCTGATTCCGAGCTTCATGGCTGAATAAGCCACACCCTGGGCATGGTTTCCTGCTGAAGCTGTTATGATTCCCTTGCTCCGCTCTTCCGAAGAGAGGTGGGCGATTTTGTTGTAGGCACCCCGAAGTTTGAAAGAGAATACCGGCTGCAGATCCTCTCTTTTAAGTAAAACACGATTGCCGGTTTTGCGGGAAAGTTGCTCGGCACTATCAAGCGGAGTTTCCACGGCAACTTCGTAGACCCGGGAAGTAAGAATGAGACGTATTAATTTATCCACGCAGAGTTCCTGAATCTATTCTTTCTACGGTTATTGTCTGACTATACAACTGAATTATCAGATATTGGCTACTTGATTTCATTCATCAGATCCCTTGCTTTTTTGGCCTCTGCGCTTTTCGGATATCCTTCCACCAGTTTTTTCAACACGTATCTGGCACTTTTGAGATCCTTTAAGTCTCTGAATGACATGGCCTGCTTGAGCATGGCCGCAGTGACTTTCTCCTTGCCGGGATAGTTTTTGATAACCTCCTGATAGGAGAGGATGGCGGATTCATAGTTCTTCTCGCCGTAGTAAGTCTCTCCGATCCAGAAGTGCGCGTTGGCCGCCAGATCATGCTGGGGATGCTGTTCCAGGAATTTTGTGAACTGCTCGCGGGCGGAAGTCATATCGCCGGACTTAAAAGTCTCCAGCCCCTTCATATAGAGCGCATCCGGTGTTGAAGGAATTTCGGCCGATTTTACTTTCGTCAGTTCACTCAGTTTTTTTGAAATATCATCCATCGTCGCCTGCAGTTTGATAATACGATCCTCCAGCACAAAAATCCGCTTGTCGGCGTCCTCGCGGTAACGGGCCAGATCTTCCGTGGACTTCCGTATAGCCGTTGCCGCGTCGTCAACTCTGCCGTTTAAAGCCTGCATCTCACCTTTTGTGCTGTCGATGGTGGCTTGAGTGTCGGCGGACATCTTGCGTATGTTGGCAACGTCGGCCATGACGTTTTTCTCAATAGAGCCGATATTCTCCTTCAAGTCAGCACGAACCCCTCCCAGCTCCTTCTCGACAGAAAACAGCCGGGTCTTGACGGCATTTATATCATTACGCACATTGTCAAGTGAGCCTTGGGTTGCACAACCGGTCAGAAAGGTCATTATAAGTATCGGCGCGACATACGATATTTTCATTTGTACTCTCCTTTTAGCTGCTAACGTTGCACGATGGGTACATCGTATACCATACACTGTCTGCCTTGACAAGTCGCGCCACGGTATGCCGATACTGCCACTAATACGGTAAGTCAAAAAAATGTCATAGTTCAGATCAAAATAAGTCAAAATTCCGACATTTCGTTGGCCCTGCCGTGTCAAACAACTTGATCCCTGCAATTTGCGTAATCGGTATATCTTTTGCTTGGTCAATACTCAATTCCCTTGGTACATTTACAATAAACGCATCAAGCAGGTTTTGACACACTATTACAGAAAGGAGATGAGAATAATGCCATGGTATACCAACCCCGTCATAACTTGTAAGGTATTGAACAGAATTGCCAACCGTCATGAACGTACACCTCTTCAGGATCTCAAATCAGTTCTGGATCGTGTCACAGAGCTGATCTGGAGAAAGCAGGAACATTATTATGAAAACGTCCAGCAAAAATAGAACAGAGATGAAATAGGTCAGAGCAGATCCGACGTATTCGTCAGGAGGAGTGGCGTCCATGCAATCTGTCAGCAACTTTCGGCTTCAGCATCAGGGTATACCTGTTCAGCAAAGATTATCCGGACTGAGGGATGTATCACCAGACTATGTTACATTAACACAGCGCAGGGATACGTTCGTCCTCCCAGAGGATGTCGCCGGACTGTCGGTAGACCGCTCCGCGATCCAGGATTCCTCCGGCAACAAGAAGCCCTCGATACCTGTTACCCAGGCGGAAAAAATGGCATTGCAAGACAGTTTTTCCGTATTTGTCTGAAAACGGGAGCTCACTGCTGCACTGCAACATAGCCGGGCATTTTCCACCTGAGTGCGGCGCTTTGCCACCTCAGACGCCACATTAACCGATCAACTCTCCACCCTGATTTGCCAACAAAGATTATTCTTATTCTAATCCTGATGAGCACTAACCGGGATCCACTCGGTCAGATCTCTGTTCATTTTGCCCACAATGTGTTATAAGCCGGCATGGTTCAAGAATTGCTTGGCATGTAGGATTCACGTACCCAGCCGTCACATCTTTAAAGGTGGCATCATGAGCTTGCAAGCATTGCCGCTTCGGATATCAGCATTATTTCTGCATGTCCTGACCATATTCCTGTTTCTCCAGGCGGGATGTGCGACAGTGTCTGTCCCGGATTCCCCTCCACCCGTTATTTTAACGCCTGCGCAGGAAGAGCCACGACCCGCACCCCCTCAACAGACAGGAAGAGAGCACCGCTCGGAAGATTATGTCGTCATACATGCCGATGCATCCGATACCTATGAATTCTTGGCCAAAACGTACCTTGGCGATGAGAAGCTGGCATATCTTATTTCCGAATTCAACGACAGTGTCCCGATTGTCTCAGGAAAGGACGTGGTGATTCCGATCAAGCCGGTGAACCCGGGCGGACTTTATTCCGACGGTTACCAAACCGTGCCAGTCCTCTGTTATCACCAGTTCAGCCTCAAGAAGAGCAAAAACAAGATCAGCGTCACCATGGAGACTTTCGACCGTCAAATGGCCTATCTGAAGAATAACGGATACACTGTGATCACGCTCAAACAGTTTGACGACTTTATCGAATATCGACAACGTCCCCCCAAGAAGTCTGTGTTAATCTCAATAGATGACGGCTGGAAAACAGTCAGGACCATCGCCTATCCGATCCTCAAGAAATATGGTTTCACGGCGGTGCTCTTTGTTTACACGGATCTCATCAAGTCAAAGCCCAACTCGGTGGCTCTGTCCTGGGATGACGTGCGGGAAATGGTAGCATCAGGAGTAATTGAGGTGGAATCCCACACCGTCACCCATGCAGATTTGACCAAAGTTGGGAACGACCAGGTCCGGAAAGAGCTCGCTGACTCGCAAAGTGCCATCCACTCAAAATTGGGCGTGACATCGGCTTTTCTCGCCTATCCGTACGGTAATTTCAATCACGATGTAGTTGATGGCATGCGGAAAAGCGGCTATAAAGCTGGTTTTACCGTTATCAGAGGCGAAAATGCCTTTTTCAGCAACACATGGTCGCTCAATCGATCAATGGTTTTCAACAGCGAAAAAATCGAAGATTTTATTAAACTGCTGGAAACGTTCCGACGGGAGTGACCATGAGCGGCAACATCTCTGGATTTTCATCCCGTACACCCATACTTTTATTATGGGCGCTGCTCTTATCCGGAGGATGTGCTCACGAGACTCCCAAGCCCACTGAAGAGATCATAAAGCCTCCGGAAAAACCCGTAATAAACTCTCAGGAGCTTGAAAAATCAGAACAGTATGAACAGAAAGGGGACCTGACTGCGGCTGTAGAACGCCTGAAAATTGCTCTGACGATAGATCCGGGCAATATAAGGGCTCAGGAAGAAATGAAACGGCTGATCGTAAAACGGAATAGTGAGGCGGAGAAACGTTACCAGGCTGGACTGGCCCGGAAAAAAACTGATCCGGATGGAGCCCGGAAGGAATTTCTTGCAGCGCTCCGAATCCGCTCGGATTACACTGAGGCGGTGAGAGCCCTTAAGGATCTTCAGCTGGAATCCTCGGAGTTTTCCATACAGACGCGCGCCAGAAAAGAGGCAGCGTCACGAATACAGGTGAAGCATCAGGAATCGGTGGAGGATATACTGGAGGAGGCATATATCGATAATGCGATAGCTTTCTACGATGCCGGCAACTATGCCGCTGCAATTCAGGAGCTTCAGCAGGCAAAGATACGCTCGCCTAATGACCCGGAAATCAATAAATACCTTAACCTCTCCTGGTATAATTCCGGCATCGCATGGTTCAAGATGAAGGAATACAAAAAAGCCCTCGACGCTTTCTCCAAGGTGAAGAAAAAATTTGAAAATAGTGATGATTACATTCGGAAAAGCCGGCTGGCACTGACACACGATGAAGAGGAACTCTACAAGATGGGGTTGAAGTTTTTTCGGGAGCAGAAACTTCAGGAGGCCATTACAAAGTGGAATGCAGTTCTTGCGATCAATCCGGGTCACAGCAAGGCAAAAGAGTATATCGAAAAAACAAAAAAGCTCCTGAACGCTTTAAAGGAACACCGCTGAAAATCCCCGCTCAGGCATAACTCACAGCTAAACTATCCCATCCCGATTATCCGGTAGATCTCTACCGGTTCGCTTTTCCCCTTGACCGAGACCGGTGCGAGCTTTTCCGCCTTCATTTTAGCGGCGACAGCGACATAGGTGGCGTTACTGATGATAATTTCATCGGCACCCGCAATTCCGGTGAGTCGCGATGCAAGATTGACGGCATCGCCAATGACGGTGTATTCCATCCGCTTGTGGGAGCCGATGTTCCCGGCAATTACCTCACCCGTATTGATACCTATTCCGATACGGATATTCTGCCCCCCCCCATCCCGTTTTTCCTTTTTTTGCAGGGTTGATTGAAGTGATACTGCTGCCCGCACCGCCCGCTCAGCGTGATCGTCGTACTCCATGAGAGCCCCGAATACTACGAAAATGGCATCACCAATAAATTTGTCAATGTGTCCGCCATGCCTGAGTATTATTTCAGTGGCCATGGTAAAGTGTTCGTTCAGAAGAGCTACCACCTGTTCAGGGGGGGTCTTTTCCGTAAATGAGGTAAAACCCCGGATATCGGTAAACATTACGGTAACCGGAATCGCTCTTCCCTGGAACCACTGGCCATCAGGATTACTGAGTATCATGTCTACGATCTCGGGATTGACGTATTTTCCGAAAGCATCTTGTATTACTTCTTTTTTCCTGAGTCCTTCGGCCATGTTATTAAATGCCAGCGTCAGGTCGCCAAGTTCGTCGTTTTGCTGCCGTTCGGTTCGAAAGGAGAAGTTTCCGCTCTTGATTGCGGTCGTACCGTCAAGCAGGTTCAGGATGGGACGTGAAAACTGGGTACTGATGAAAAATGAAACACCGATGCCCACAGCTATGAGAACGGAGGTCATCAAAAGCAGAAAAAGTCCCGATTCCTCAATTTTCTCCCGGAGAGAATCCATTGAAATACCCACATGTATGTATCCGAGCAGTACCTGGCTGAATTTTACCGGAGTACTGAAATTCAGCACCTCCTTTTTACCTTCCCGGAACTTTACAATCTCCATCAGATCATTTTTCATAAGGATGGTGAAACGGGGAATAGGAACATAAGGACGGTCAATTTTACTCATATCGGAATGAGCCTTAACAATCCCCTTTTTGTCCAGTACCATCACATAGTCAATATCATGGATCTTGGATATCTCTTCTATTAGAATATTAAGGGAGGCATCATCATTTTCCAGCAGAGGAACGGAACAGTTATAGGAAAGATTTTTTGCCAGTGACATGCCGAAACGGGTTGACTGGTTAATGAATTCTTCCTTTTGACTCTTGTAGAAATAGAGAGAGGCTGTGCACATGATGAATACAATCAGGAGCGTTATGAAGACTGCCAGCCTCACGCGAATGGAAATCCGTGCAGTTTTTAAGCGCTTCAGCAGAAACGGTTTTGCCGCATCTTTTCCCTCTATCCCCTCCTGTAGTTGAAGTGAAAAAGCCTTTGTGATATCCTTCTGCGAAGCGACCCCCCTTGCCACAAGAATATCGCCGAGCCGCAGAGAACTCCCCCGCTGCTCCTTCAAGGCCTCTTCGAGGTCATGCTCAGATACAATCTTTTTGTCCACAAGTATGCGGCCAAGTTGCCTGCTTTTCTCGTCATTTGCCGCAAGAGCCTTCTCTGCATCACATTCTTCTATTACATGCTTCTCCAGGAGGACTGCACCCAGGAGCCTCTTTTTATCTTCGGACATGAGAAGTACGCCTCCTCGCCATACGTTGCAGCAGAATAATCATTGCAAAATTAACACTCTATCATTGTTGTGCCAATACCAGCTTACATGCCAGTCCAGCAAAGATCCCAGCTGCTGTTCGATTCAGAAGCTTCTGTGCCAGAGCGGATTGTCGGAACCGCTCTCCGAAAATTCCGGCCAGAATGCTGATCGCGCCGAAGACAATGATGGTCGCAATGATGAAGACGCATCCCAGCAATAAAAACTGCACGGACAGGACGCCTTTGGCCGGATCGGCAAACTGCGGCAGAAAAGCGAGGAAAAATATCGATACCTTGGGATTGGTGATATTCATGATGATGCCGCGCCGGTAGAGGGCAACGGAATCCGGTCGATCAGCAGTCGCAGTCGGTCCCGTTTCGGTTCCGGCCCGGAAGGAGAGCCACGCCAGATAGAGCAGGTATCCGGCCCCGGCAAACTTCAGCAAGGTAAAAGCAACTGCCGATGCCTTGAAGAGTGCCGCGAGTCCTAAAGTCACCGCAGCCGTGTGAAACAGCAGTCCGGTGCAGAGTCCCAGCGTGACAAGCAGCCCGGCCTTGCGTCCCTGCTGGACAGCCTGGGTCATGACGAACAGGTTGTCGGGCCCGGGGGTGAGAGCCAGCAGGATGGACGTGGTGAAAAATATCAGGAGTATGCCGGGGGCAATCATGTATGTCCTTGGTTGTTTGTAGAAGTAATCTTTTGCATAATGGTGTACAAGCAGATGGCTGTCAAGGCTGATAACGGGGACAATTCATATTTTGCTGCAGGTATGAACACACAATGGAAGGGAGTAGCAATGACGAAAATCACTCTCAACAAAAACGAAGAGCGCCGTATAAGGTCCGGTCATCCCTGGGTTTTCAGCAATGAGATTCGCGAGACGTCCGGAGAACGTTCTGCCGGCGTTGGTGCTGAACTGTTTGACGCGGCCGGTGGTTTCATCGGCGTCGGCCATTATAATCCGCATTCGCTGATCGCTTTCCGGCTGCTTTCAAGGCAAAGAGAGGATATTGACTCAGTAACGTTCCAGGAACAGCGCATTTCCTCCGCACTGGAGTACCGCCGGAACCGGTTTCCTGGCTTGAATACTTTCCGTGCCGTCCATGGCGAGAGCGATTTCCTGCCGGGGCTTGTGGTGGACAGATATGGTGATTACCTGTCGTTGCAGCTGCTTTCGGCCGGTATGGACAGCCGTCGCGAACAGATTGTGGAGGCGCTGCGAAGAGTGTTCAGCCCGACCGGAATCCTTGCCCGTAACGATGTAAATGTCCGCAAACTGGAAGGGTTGGACGAAAAAGTTGAGCTGTTGTGGGGTGAAATACCTGAAACGGTAATGATGGAAGAGAATGGCCTCCACTTTAGTGTCAATCTGAGTGAAGGGCAGAAAACCGGAAGTTTCCTCGATCAGAAGCAGAATCATCTGCTGCTGCGGGATGTCTGCGCGGGGAAGAGTGTGCTCGACTGCTTCTGTTACACTGGCGGTTGGGGGATACATGCTGCATCATTTGGAGCACGGTCTGTCGTCGGAATAGATATCTCGGCCCGGGCCGTGGAACAGGCCGGTCGAAATGCTCAATTGAACGGTGTAGCAGACAGGATCCGGTACGAGGAGTGTGACGCATTTGAGCGGCTGCGTTCACTCCATCAGGAAGGACGTCGTTTCGGGGTCATCGTTATGGACCCGCCCGCCTTTGTCAAGAGTCGCAAGAACATCGCCGAAGCGACCAAGGGCTATCTGACCATCAACCGCCGGGCATTGGAACTGCTGGAGCCAGGTGGCTGCCTGATAACCTGCTCCTGTTCATACCACATGGGACGCGAGGCGTTCCGGGACGTGCTTACGCAGGCCGCCCGTCTGGCGAGGCGTGAGGTACGACTGACAAAATCTGGTTCACAGTCAGTGGATCATCCGGTGCTACTGTCATTTCCGGAGTCGGAATATCTTAAATGTTTTGTGCTGCAGGCGGTGTGAATTGTTAAGATCACCAAGAAACAGAAGTAGTGCGCAGTAAACCTGAGTGCCGCACCGCAAGTAAAAATGCCTGCCAAAGACGATGGCCTAAAAACAATCCCAATTCTTTCAAGAGTTAAATCCAATATTCGTGGCCTGCGTTCCAAGGGCAGATAGTACTTAATAACCAATTACCACCTCACAAATCAATTTAAAACGACGTGATTTGTCGCTTATTCGTGCGATATTTACCTCATTAATCATGTTCGAGGAGGTAAATCATGACCCGAAGAAGAGTATTGCGCCGCAAGCACATTGCATCCCAAAAGCTGGACAGTGAAGCCCGTAAATACATTCCGCTGTTCGGAACCTGGCTGGTGGAAATGGCCTTGAAGTTGGATTGGTACCAACCGCCTTCCTCACGACGATGGCCGGATATATTCAACGACTCTGACTTCTGTGCCATGACGCCGATTGATGACAGTGAAGACGAAGACGATAGTGACGATAAACCGAAGCGGATCACGGCTGCTCGTTGTCGCAAACTGCTTATGAATCAACAGGTACAGCTGCACGAAATGAAGTTGCAGCCAAACCTGCCGTTGTTCAAAAACGTCGATTTACTGTCTGAACTGCTGGATCTGACCGAAGCCGATCAGGCGGTACTTACCTTTGCTGCTGGACTGAATCTTTTTCCTGAATTCAGTGGCGCCATCTCCTCCAATAACGAAAAAACCGGTTCACAGTCATTCTGCAGACTGTTGGCCTGGTTAACCGGCATCAAAGAACGAGAATTTCTCCGCTCAGTATCCAATGACAGTCCATTGATCACCAGTGGACTTGTCAAAGTCAACCGGAAATTCTGCGATCTTGAAAGTAAAGTTAACATACCGGCAGTTTGAGATGTGGGATGAACCGGCTACGCCCGGCAGGCTCTATGAAATCTTGAGTAAGGAGTGCGAGGCCAAGGAGTCTGCTCCGAAGAAGATAGGGTTCGGGGTTATCTGATAATCCTGATAAGGAGTGAACATATTAGGCTTACACCAAGTTCATCAAACGTTCTTACGCGTCACAGTCTGTCGCTCAGCCGTGCCATACTTCCCTCAACGTTAACCCAAGGAGGCCTGTTATGTTCAGCAAAACCGATTACGGTCTGATTCCCTTCGATGATTTTCTGTTATTTGCAAAGGTATCTGACCTGTCTCATTACCGGGTTGTTCCGGACAGAATACTGGAGCAGTTCCTGTCGGTTCCTGAAAACTTTCTGGTGACCGGGGATGAGGTGAGCGAATGAACATGATCAGTCCATCAACAAAGGATGAGCTTCGCAGGAACAAAGCTTCCAGGGAAGAATTCAGAAATTTACCGCGTAATCCTGTCTATCTACTGCTGGACAGTCTGAAATGTTCTCATAATGTGGGTACAATTTTCCGGCTTGCCGATGCGGTTCTTGCTAAAAAGATATACATCTGTGGGGATTCGGTGAAACCCTCCGGAATAAAAGTGCGCAAAGGATCACATGGATCGGAGCGTTGGGTTGACTGGGAAAAGCGCGATGATGCTGTGAGTGTTATTAATGAGCTTAAGTCGAGTGGTATTTCCATTGTATCCGCAGAGATTACATCCGGTAGTGTTGACTACCGTGAAGTAAACATGCCACTTCCAGTCTGCATTGTTCTTGGTCGTGAGGATTGCGGAGTGAGCACGGAAGTTCTCAGCATGTCTGATTCCATAGTTCATCTGCCGATATACGGCATGGCAAATTCACTTAACGTTTCAACCGTAGCTGCAGTGCTGATCTATGAAGTGATGCGCCAGGCGGGCCGTAACTAAGTTCTGCAGGAGATCACCATGAGCCGTAAGAGAGTTTCTTTAGACATTGACAGACATCATCCATTTGTAACCAGGCTGATTATTGCTACACAGTCCGGTGATGTTGCCAAGGTAAAGCGGTATTTGAAAAATGTGATATTTTCAGGTGATTGTGCCAAGGCCTCATCGCTGGCGCTCGGCGCTACTGATCCGCTTGATAATCCAGTCATGACCACTGACCGTATGTGGGAGCATACGCCACATAATACAAGAAAGAAACGATCTGACAAACGATCGCTTCGCCGTATCTGGGAGTCTATCTCAAGGTCAATTGGTCTACTGCTTGACGCAGGCGCAGACCCTGATACCGTCGATCATGAAGGGTGCCCTGTACTCTGCAAAATTGTCCATCACAAAGAGCTGGTGGGCATTTTGCGAAGATTGCTTCTTGCCGGAGCAAATCCGAACAGCCACGATAGCACAGGCTTCAGCGCACTCTGCAATGCGTTAGTCTCTGGAAATGAAGAGGCTGTTCAACTTCTGCTGGAGCATGGCGCCCACCCCGCCACTCAATTTGATTCCGGAATCACATTGCTCATGTTTGCGGCTGGCAATCAACAACCCAGAATAATGCGGAGACTGATCAATGCCGGAGCTGACCTCAACAGTCGAGACAGTAAAGGACGGACAGCTCTTATGCACGCCTTGTATAAACATGGGGACTTACCCTTTCTGGTTGTTTATCGGTGGGCCAGAGAATCCCATGCCAAGAGATATCCAGAGACAGCATCCATCGGCATCACTCGGATGCTTGTTGAATCAGGCGCTGAGTATGAAAAACCGGATGACTTGGGCTTCTTACCGGTTGAATATGCTCTTGTGCCACATCTGAAGGGTGTTGAACTACCGGTGGAATTGATCGTGAATCGAACACACCTTAAGTTATGCGGGGCAGCCATGGCTGGGGATCATCAGCAACTTGCACTGCTCTCTCAGTCGGAGGAAATCCCATCAAGGATAAAGAACATCGCTCTTACAATCGTTGCTGTAAGAGGTTATGAGGCGTGCTGTAAAGTCCTGCTTGAAACCGGCGCAGATGCGAACAAGCCCGGCCTCTATGATGCTGGCCCGGCAGAATCGGCAGCGATAGGTTTGCAGTTGCCGATAATAAGGCTTCTGATGGATTACAGTTTATCAAAAGAGGAAATGAACACAGCGCTCAAGTACCTCTGTATGGCTCTTCCACGTTATTATGAGGAGGAAGAGGGTACGTTTCACAGTAAACGGCTGGAACTGGTTCGTTATCTTCTGGAACATGGCGCCGATCCGAATACCTTCGATAAAGAACTTGGTGATCTCTTGTCAATTTCCACTCTATTTGAAGAAAATCAGGAACTGGTCCGGCTGTTAATGGATTTTGGAGCTAAATCTCAGAGACAGGATGCGAACCGACTGGCATGAAATGACCGGAAAACTTCAACCGCTTTGGAATTTATCCCAGAAGGGTTTTTCAATGGATGAATGCGTAATCACAAACGATACAATTTTTGAGACCATAAAAGGGACTTCTCTCTTTTATCCATGCAGCGGCAATGACATGCTTGTGCCGGTTCAGCTATTCTCGCCGCATGTGACTGATTTCTGGTTTGTCGATAAAGGCTACTTTTCGCCCGGCAATCAGGATACTCGTTATTACGGTTTGGACATCCCCGCCGATAAGCAGAGCCCCCTGCTTGCCGATGTCGAAAACTACGAGTTATTGGAGCGGAACATAGAAGGCCCACCGCAATGGGATTATAACGTCCGCAACATCAAACCATGCATCTTGTATGAACGGTATCGGCATAGGCAGAGCAATACTGATATTCATATCCGCAGACGGCGGGGATATGGATTTTCGGCCTTCAGAAATGAAATCTCATCCATAGGGGTTTTCTTTTACCGTGGCGACAGCCAGGGGGAAGGTGGCAGCGGAAACCTTTGGCTGATTCGGGAACATCTCGATGAGGTGTGCAACAAGCTCATTAATGGCGGTCTGATAGTGACTGACGGGTCAAACTATGGTCATCGGAGCAGACGCGGCCCATTATCCAGATACAATTTCAAAGAGGTAAAGAAAACCGGACAGGAGATCATCGATTCCTGCAAGTCATTCACTGACAAATCAGGGAGACGATTTGAATGCCTCGGTTATGTAGGGCATCGGTATGGCCCTACTCTTATATGGCAGGTACACAAGCCGGCTCAGTAACCGGATAATAACAATATTCTGGGTTCTGTTCAAAAGCGTCACAGAATGTCGCCTTGATATGCGACAATCACCTCAACAATAACCCAAGGAGGCCTTTCATGGCACGCACAACAAGAAAAACAGCAACGATTCTGTCCGATCTGTATGATGAAACCTTTGCCAACGATTCTTACGAACCCTTCCGTATCAGCTGGCCAGATCTGCGCGGTATTGCCGGGGTCTCCAAACTCACTGACCAATACCTGCGACAGATAAATCAGGCATTGAACGAATCCGGCTACTATCTGATCCCGTTCGACAACTTTCTGCTGGTAACCCAGGAAAGCAACCAGTCCAATATTCGTCTGCTACCTCCTCGCATTGTTGAGCAGTACCTGTACGTTGAAGCCGATGATCTCGAAATTGACGAAGAAGAAGATGAAGAGCTCAGTGATGAAGAAGTTGAAGACGAAGAAGATTGCGAAGTTAATGATGAAGATGTGAATAGGGAGAAATCTGAATAACCATGTGGCAGCACGATGCGCGCCGGCGGTTCAGTCGGCGCGCAGATTTCATCAATACCAATGGAAATGGAGATGTATGCCAAAAACAAAGCTCAGCAAATTTCTGAGTCTTGTACTGCGACATCAGCCGGACGCTATCGGGTTGAATCTGGATTCTGCTGGTTGGGCTGACATTACCGAGCTTATTGAAAAGGCTCGCAAGGCAGGAGTGAATCTGACTCCAGCGGCTATTCAGAATGTCGTTGCCACCAGTGATAAGCAGCGCTTTCGTATTAGTCCGGACGGCACGCGTATTCGAGCCAATCATGGGCATTCTCTGCCGGTCGAACTAGGGTTGCCGGAAGCGGAACCGCCTGATGTTCTCTATCACGGCACCGCAAAACGTAACCTTGCCTCCATTCGCAGGGAAGGTATCAGACGGGGTAAGCGAAACCACGTCCACCTGTCCGCCGATAAGGATAGCGCAGTCAAAGTCGGCGTTCGGCATGGTCAGCCGGTTGTGCTTATAGTGCTGGCAGCGAAAATGCACCGTGATGGAATCCGGTTCTTTTATTCGGAAAATGGGGTATGGTTGACAGAATATGTGGCTCCTGAATATCTGCTTCTTCTCAGCGACTCTCAGAAGAGTGGGGTTGTCTGCAATAGGACTTATTTTTAGATGCAGCAATATAAGAAAGGAATAATTTATGGCAACATTGCATTCCACAGATCCTGCCCCAGAAGTGGTACAGAGGTTTCGAGAAGAGGCAGAAGTGATGATAAATATCAGCGGCTGTTTCGACTCCAGATCTTTAAGAAGTCTGGATGCAATAGCTCAGGAGTTCGGTGTGAATTGTCTGGATGCTGAGAAAGTTGTCATCGAAACCGCTGAAAAGCATATGAATCCTACTCTGGTTGTTCAAAAAGGTCACAGAGGTTTTCATGGTAAATGCGTCGTGTCCTTCTCTCTTGATGGCCGCTATGTTGTCTCAGGGGGTACAGATGGTATTTTGATCTGGGATGTCACTAGCGGCTGGCTCATACGCAGATTAAGGGGACACAAGGGCGATATTTCATCCGTAACATACTCTCCCAAAGGCAGTTTCATTGCGTCGGGGAGCAGTGACCATACCGTGAAAATCTGGGATGAAACCACTGGCGAGTGTTTGAAAACTCTGGAGGGGCATGAGAATTCAGTTGCCTCTGTATCGTATTCTCCCAATGGCTCCTTTATTGCGTCGGGTAGCTGGGACAACACGGTACGGATCTGGGATGTGGCTACCGGCAGATGCCTGAACGTCCTCAAAGGGCATAAAGAATCGGTCGAGTCAGTGGCATACTCGCCTGATGGTTGTTTCATTGCCTCTGTTGATACCAATAATGTCCTACGCATATGGGATTCCGCAAATGGTGCGTGTCTGCAAAAGCTGAGAGATGGTAAAGGGGGCTGCTGTTATGTCAGATACTCACCTGACGGAAGAAAAATAATTACTGCAGGTGGTCTGCATGGCACAATCCGGATATTGATGGCTGATTCAGTAAAGTGTGTGCTTGCCTTGATAGTCGATAAAAACTCCGGATTTTCTGCAGCAGCCTACTCTGCCGACGGCCACTTGATAGCTTCGGGAAGCGTTGACGGTACTGTACGGATCTGGAGTGCACACACCGAGGACGAAGAGTGTTTGTACGCTTTGGAAGGACACAAAGGTTACGTAACTTCTGTAGCATATTCTCCCGATAGTCGATTTGTTGTCTCCGCAGACAGTTCTAATGTCATACGGATCTGGGATACCACTTCCGGAAAATGTTTGCGTGTTATAGAGGGGAGTAAGGATCATGTAACATCTGTGGCGTACTCGCCTGATGGTCACAGTATTGCATCAGGTATTTGTGGGCAAAGTTTGCGGATATGGGATACGGAGGGTGGCGCGAGCAGACGAGTATCGGATTGGAAAACAGAATATATTGATTCTTTGGCATATTCGCTCAATGGCAGTTATTTCGCCGCAATAAATCGTGACAAGGTCCGGATCTGGGATACTGCTACTGGAAAGAGTTTGCGAACCATAAAGGGGCTGAAGAATGAAATATCTTCTGCTGTCTTTTCGCCGGACAGGAGTAATATTGCTGTTGCAGAATATAAAACCGTACGAATACATGATGTTGGTTCCGGAGAAAACTTACTCACAATAAATCATCAAGAAGGAGTCAAGTTCTTAGCCTATTCACCAAACGGCCGCCACATTGCATCGGCAGATGGACTGAGGATAGTAAGGATCTGGGATGCCGCCACCGGTACATGTACACGAACACTTGATGAACATGAGGGGAACATATTTTCTCTCGCGTATTCCCCTTGTGGCCACTATATCGCATCGGGGAGTTACAATGTCCTCTGTGTCTGGGATGCCGCAACAGGAGAATGCCTGCACACTATGAAAGGGCATGAATGGTTTGTAGCTTCTATAAACTACTCTCCCGATGGTTGTTTCATTTTATCGGCAAGTCCCGAATCAGTAAGGATTTGGGATGCTGCAACCGGAGAATGCATGCGAACCCTTGCAGGATTTGAGAACCAAATCAGCTCTGCAACATACTCTCCCGATGGTCGCTTCATCGCTGTAGCTGATTATGAGACTGTAAAGCTTTTTGATTCAGCCACCTATACATTCAAGGCAACCCTCATTGGGTTAAAAGACAATCACTGGGTCGTGATGACACCAGACGGGCGCTATGATTCATCTGACGCGGGAGAATGCCAACACCTTCGCTGGACTATTCTCACCAAATCCTATCCGATAACTCAGTTAAAAGATCGATATTACACGCCGAATCTCTTGAGACAGATTCTTCATGACGGAATTTGAATCTCGAACCCTGAAAACTCGGAACCGTTTCGCCATCGGCGACATACATGGCGGGGTGAAGACGTTTAGAGCATTACTCGGCAGGCTCTATCTCAATCATTGCGACCATCTGATCACGTTGGGGGATTATGTAGATCGCGGGCCGGACAGCAAAGGTGTTCTTGACACTATTATGGGCTTGAAGGATGCGGGCTATCACGTTACAGCCCTACGGGGCAATCACGATGATATGATGCTCAAATCTGTCACAGATCCCAACGATAATCTGACCCGATCCTAGTTTGGCAATTGGTGTGAAAGCTTTGGTATTGTTGATCCTGCAGATGTGCCGGAAAAGTATGTAAACTTCCTGGAGTCGCTACCTCTGATTGCTGTTGAGCAGGACTATGTCCTTGTTCATGCCGGTTTGGCTTTTAATGCTCCAGACCCGATAGCCGGTTCGCAGCCACATCAGATGCTGTGGCAGGCATCCGGATTTCCTGACAGGCGACGTCTCGGTGGAAGAGTTGTCGTCACCGGACATCTAATAAGTTCGGTTGAAGAGATCAGAAAATCTCTGAGTTCAAACAGAATCTACCTCGATAATGGCGCTTTTACTGGTGATTTACCGGAAATTGGAAACCTTGTTGCGCTTAATCTTGATACAAAGGAGCTGATTCTTCAGCCTTGGCTTGATGGTGATTTTCAAAAATTATGCTGAAGTCTTACGTCTATGTAAGACACTAAAGTGCATAGGAATCATAATGCTGGCAGCTATTGCAGGCGACATAATCGGTTCCATTTACGAGTTTGACAACATCAAAACCACGGACTTCCCTCTATTCAGTGATGGGTGCTTCTCTACCGACGATACGGTATTCTGGATGAGCCTTTGAGAAATAATGTCGTCCGGTTTGAATCGTACCTTGCTGCTAAATGGAAATAACAAGCGCGGAATAGCGGGTAAGAATCGAATCTGCAGTCAGCAGATGTAGCGGTTCTGATAGCGCCTGTGCAATGAGCATGCGGTCAAAAGGGTCTTTGTGGTGATTTTCCAGACGTAATAGGGCTACAGTATGTTCCGCTCTTACCGGAAGTTCCGTAAAGCCGCTTTCCACAATACCTGCAACCAGCTCTTCCTGATTAACGTCCAGTTTTCCGATTCCGGTTTTAATGGCTGATTCCCAAAGGCTGGCACTGCTTATATAAACCTTTTCGGCGGTCACAATCATTTTTCTTGCAGATGCCGAAAGCATTGGCGAATCTTCAAGCCACCAAAGATAAATGTGCGTATCAAGAAGAAGCTTCATTGATTGCATCCAAAAGCGTTCAGCAACTCTTCGGGCAATGGTGCGTCGAAATCTTCTGCAATGCGGATTTTCCCCTTCAGATAACCTGGCTTGCGTAACTGTTTTTTGGGAATATACGGCACAAGCATTGCCACTGCCTTGGTTCCCCTCGAAATAATAACCTCTTCGCCATTCTGAACTTCTTCAATAAGCCGTGATAAATGTGTTTTCGCCTCGTACATTTTTACGGTATGCATAGATTTGCCCTCCCACACTTGGTCAACTTGGTCAAGTTTACATCATAACGGTAAAGTTTTCCAAGCTAAAATTTGGAATTCAATACCTGGCCTGCTTGCTCCCACCCGACCACTCGAATACCATTGTGGCTGTAATCATCAGCGCCGCCATAAATCAAGGTCGGCTCCATAACCACGCCGCCGGCAAGGTCCCGCCATTTATTCAGCCCGGCAAATGATTCTCTGGTCACTGTTTTGCCCGATTTGATTTCTATCGGCATCAGGTGATTGCTTTGTTCGACAATTACATCAATTTCATTGCCGTTGCTATCTCGCCAGAAATACATCTGCGGGCGCTCACCTTTGTTGAGGCGTGACTTGATCAGTTCGGCAATGATAAAGTTCTCGAAGATTGAGCCCCTGCGCGGATGGGTCATCATGTGGTCGGTAGTCCTGATTCCCAGCAACCATGAAACCAGACCGGCGTCGTAGAAATACAATTTCGGCATTTTTACCAACCGTTTATTGAAATTGGCATGGTGCGGGCGGAGCAGAAACACGAGATAACTTGCTTCCAATACCGATATCCAAGCCTTGGCGGTGTTGTGGGTGATGCCGCACTCGGTAGCCAGCGACGAAAGATTGAGGAGTTGTCCGACTCGACCGGCGCAGAGGCGTACAAAGCGCTGGAACGTTTCCAGTTCCTGAATCTTTAGCATCTGCCGCACATCCCTTTCAATATAAGCGGTCACATAAGCGCCAAACCAGGCAGAGGGTGGTACCTCGCGGTCATACAGCGGTGGATAGCAGCCGGTGAGCAGCATGGCATCGTTGGATACCGGAACTTTTCCGGCGCTGGCAAGCTCGGCAAGAGAGAAAGGGAGCAGTTCGACAAAAGCTGTTCGTCCTGCCAGGGATTGGGTTATGCCGGACATCAGCCCAAACTGCTGGGAACCTGTCAGGATGTATAACCCCATGCGGCCGTCATTATCTACAATTGCCTGAAGGTATGAGAGCAGTTCCGGACAGCGTTGCACCTCATCCAGAACCGCGCCATCAGGGAAGCGCTCCAGGAATGAGCGCGGGTCATCTTGTGCTGCCTGTCGAGTGTCGGGATCTTCCAGAGTTGTATAGGGTCGATCTGAAAAGATAGATTTGGCAAGAGTTGTCTTACCCGATTGGCGTGGCCCGGTCAGAGTTATGACCGGGAAGCCTTTCAGCAGGGTGCGAAATGTTTGTTCTGCGTCGCGGGGGATCATGTGGGGATGATACTGCTGATTTATGCAATTTGTCAAAGTGATTTATAAATTGCATATTACCTATTACTGCCATTGACTTATTCATAATCAGGCTCAAATATCTGTCATTTTTATCTTGAATTTAAGGCAATATGACAATACTATGGTGCTTATGATGACATATCTGCCAAGAGAACTTACAAATCAGGTAGTTAAAGCACTTGAGGAGATGCCGGTGGTAGCACTTACCGGTATGCGCCAGACCGGTAAGAGTACTTTTTTGCAGGAACAGCCGGAATTGAAGGGGAGAAAATACATAACCCTTGATGATTTTGCCCAGTTCGCTGCTGCACGGGAGAATCCGGACAAGTTCGTTGACAGTGACGAACCTTTGATCATTGATGAGGCGCAGCGCTGTCCGGAGCTGTTTATTGCCATCAAGCGCGCCGTTGACAAGAACAGGCGTCCAGGGCACTACATACTTTCAGGTTCAGCAAACTTTCTGTTGATGAAAAACATCTCCGAAAGCCTTGCCGGGAGAGCGGTCTATTTCACTATGCACCCTTTCAGCAGACGGGAGATTGAAGGGCGTACTTTGGAGGTTCCTTTTCTACGGCGATTTATTGACGAGCAGACTATTTCGGGGTTGGCTGATGGTGCGGCAATTCCGCTTGAAGATATCGTAAAAGGGGGAATGCCACCGGTACGCCTTGGTAACTTCAGCGATCCGATAAACTGGTTCAAAGGATACGAGCATACCTACCTTGACAGGGACATTCGGGATCTTGGGCGTATTGGCGATATTATCCCGTTTCGGGGACTGCTCCATCTTACGGCTCATCGCACCGGCGGATTGCTTAATGTAAGTGACCTTGGCAGGGATGCCAGACTAAAATCAGCGGTTGTTACAAGCTATCTTTCAGTCATGGAGGTTTCCTGCATATTTTACCGCCTTGCCCCATATCTGAAGAACCCTGCCAGCAGATTGGTTAAATCACCAAAATTCTATCTGGGCGATTCCGGCCTGGCCTGTTATCTGGCGGACGTTGAGGAGTTGACACTGGATAACCCCTTGAATGGCGCTCTGGTGGAAACATATATTGCGCAGAATCTTGTTTCGATTCTTGATTCGACATGGCCACGGGCACATATGTACTTCTGGAATATTCAGGGACGGCACGAAGTTGATTTTATAATCGAAGCCGGAAACCGCTGTCTGGCAATAGAAGTGAAGGCTTCAGCCAGATGGAGCAAGGATGATCTGGTTAGTCTCAAGGCTTTTGTCGCCAATACCCCAAATTGTATGGGGGGCATTCTGGCTTATAACGGAACCACGCCTGTCTGCCTCGGAGATAAATTATGGGCTATTCCTCTTTCTTTGCTGCTGGCGTGATGGTTTGTTTTGCGTTATCTCGTTAAATTGCAGTGATTGGGGGAGATGCTTTGTGAGTTGGCTGCCGGGAAAACGGCGGACGATGTTAGTCAACAAATAAACAACGTCCCCCATATCCTCATAAACTTGTCCTCTCTTGCTCAATCCTCTCCAGCCTGCTTATTGTGTTTCGTCTGTGTTGACTGAAGAATTGGCTAATAAGGCCCATTTAGTGCCTATAACTTGCCAAGGTAGTGCTGGTTGACGTCGTAACAATTTTCTTTTCCCATCTTTGAAATAATGAGTCTGAAGCAGATCAAAATGCCGCCGTTTGCTGTGGAACGAAAATGTCACAAGAAATACAAGTAAAGGCGTTTTCACATTTGTCCAAGTATTTGATATTTTGAGTAAATTTTCTTCGTGGTGTTCGCTACGACTGTAACCAATGTAGATTAGAAGTTCAGATTCGTTTGCAGACGCTGCAAGTTTGTCAAATTCGTTCACCTTTTCTGAGCGAGGTTGACTCCATTCCCATTCTATTTTCGCCCATATTTCGCTAGATGACGTTTGAATGACTGCATCGGTTCGTCCGCCGGATTCAAAACAAGTGTAAAGCCCCATTAGATCGGCACATTGCTTAACAATCGAAGCTATGTGCGTAGTCCACACAGCACGTTTTCCAAATTTTTCATGACCAGGTGTCACAGGAAAATCTCGGTACCACAGTGCATTGAAGAGAGCCACAAAGTCTCGTCGCTTATTAGCATTGCTTTTAATCATGTCATCTCCTATTTTTTTAAAAAATATGCATGCTTGATTCAACCCCGTGCCTCCATGACCCGCCCGCCCAGTTATTTCGGGCGGGGCGGCCATGGGGCCGATTGGAACATTTGCAGTTTATTCACTTTTTGAAATTTGTAGACCTCTCAGCCTTTCGTTACGCGCGGACTCTCGCTCTCTAATTTCCTATTAAGCTGATTGTTTTGTTGACTTTATAAGTGAATCTAAAGAACGACATTCACCACCTCTATGTATCATGGCATGACAATTTGAACATACGACCGCTAATTCATTGATAGTTGTCTTTCTGCCAGAAAGGCTGGATTCTGCAAGTGGGGTGCGATGATGCACGATTGCGAAATTCTCTCCAATTGTTCCATAGACATGGTGAAAATCAAACCCACATCCCGGTACTTCACATTGTAAGACACCCGCGTTTTTCAGTAGCACATCACGAATTTTTGCTGATCTTAATTTAGCCTCACGATGCCGGTGAATTATAAACTGCTTTCGCCGTTTCCCTTCAAATGCACTGATTTCAAGTTCTTCAGGGCTAAGTGTTGTTGTGTCCCAATTTTTTAGGTTCGCCAACTTTTTATAGACAGATAATAATGACTTATGCACGGTGCCTTTACTAACGATTCGGTGCGCCCAACGCCGCATACCTTGCCCAGTAGGATAATTTGGAACAATAGGACGTTCTCCGGAGGGGATTAATAGCACCTGCTTTGTACGAACACTCCTCCAACGATCTTTTCCAGTGACTTTTACGTTTGAGTACAGTCCAACCACTTCATAGTTATCGTTCTTTACATTCCGGGCGACAAACACAACGTCAAGTGATGGCTCATCGACGTTGCCTCTGTCTATTCCGCAGCAGTAATATCCTTTATTGTCAGATATAAAAGCCTCCATTTCTGTATTATTATCTGGGTTGTTCTTTAGGTAGCTGTGACCTCCAACAATAGATTCGGTACCATCATATCTTTGCGCCCAGCCGATAAGTACAAATAATACGGCTACATCTGAACTTTTGTGTAAATTTGCCATGTAAAACTCCTTGAGCGTTAAATTGAGGCCGACGGGGTGAACCTTCACCTGCTCTCAGACAGGTGCAAGGCGTTGTTTAGGCGTTTTTTTCACCAGGCTTGTAGAATACTAGGGGGACATAGCTGCTTTATTGCTTTAACTCGCCGCCCACCAAACTCAACACACTTCCCGCGATTCAAACAACTCCTCTACACACCACAGCCCTCAAATACACAAAAGACGCCAAGTAAATTCATCTGGGATTCCTTGTGTTATCCACTCAACCGGGGGGAATTCCGGGAACAGTATATCCAACTCATGTCAATCTTATTCCCAATTCTCAATCTTTAAACCATCAACGCGAGAAAACTCCCTTGTATTGTGGGTAACCAGAATAGCACCGTAAAAAGTGCAATAGCTGCGATCATAAGATCGTTCGGGCCGATTGGTGTTCCATGCCTGGCAAGCGCTGAACGTATCTCACCATACTTCCTGGCGGAATCATCATCAAAGGGAAGTGAATCGAAGTTTTCGAAAAACTCGTCAAGCAGAACAAGATTATCAGGAGCGCGGCTGCTTTTCATCGCGTCGTAGTACAACTCCGCCTTGACGACAGAGCAGAGACGGACTTGTGAAGTATCCACCGACTGAAAATGATCCTTAACCTGGGTTTGTCCTGGGTTCAAAAACTTTATCAGTACGTTTGTATCGGGGAGATAAATCACTTGAATTCCTCGCGAACCTCATAGGTACCCTGATCTTCTCTTACCAGCAGATCGCCCGCCCATGCTCCGGAAAAACGTGAGAGCGGAGATACGGCAGCCTTAGAGTCGGCTCCTGAATGCTTTTCAGCATCAAGCGGCAATAATATTACTTCAACCCTCCGTTGCCTTAAATTTTTAGGCATCTTCAGCGTATCAGGCAATTGCTTGTATATGTGTCTCATGGCTTCCATAACTGATCTTCCTTTCATACTTTTAGTGGCACCTTAGCAGCTTTCGCAGATACCGACCAAACCCAGCTCACTACAAGGCAAACAACCTCAGACCGCTCACCTTCGCAACTTCACTAAAATGAGCATCCCGGCTAAACAGCGAGATATCATGCTGAATTGCAATTGCCGCAATGGATACGTCAACCGGCGGCATTGTAATGCCGTTTGCCCGCAAATCACGGTATAACCTTGCCGCCAGCAGCCAGGTTTCCCTGGTCGCTTCGACAAAGGGAAATGTCAATAACCGAACACGGACAATATCATAGCTGTTCTGATTGCGAATGCCTTGCAGAACTTCCTGCAAAACAATGCCACACAAGACTACACGGTTATGATCCTTGATTAGTGATGTCAGTACGGAAGCCGTTTCGCAATCCGGCGCCTGGAAGAAATCTATCCAGATGGAGGTATCAACGAGAACCATTACGGCCCTGTCTCATTTCATCCAGATTACCTTCCCAGATTATCGTGCCCCGCAATTCCAGTATTTTCTCCATGTCACGCTGTTCAAGCAGATGTTTCAAGGCATAGTTGACGACATCCACTTTTTTTTTCAGTCCTGTGAACAACCTTGCCTGTTCATAAAGTGAATCATCAATGTTCACCACTGTTCGCGCCATATTCAACCCCCAAATGATATCGTTTGCACTTGTAAAATATATCAATTCATCTGGCAAAACAAGAGGCCATTGCGGAATACCTGAAATGGTGTCAGTAGCCATTTCAAGCCTTATACAGCGCTTGGCCGCCTGCACCTGAAAATTTCGCAGGTGAAACCTTTACGGCAGCTTCAACAACCGTTCGCTCCGCCATATCCTCACAATCCGAATACGTTTTGCATCATACCGATATACAATCCTGAACGGCGGATGGATGAGTTCGCGCAACGTCCCGACGCCAAATTCCGGGACAATCCGCCCCATATCAGGATGGGTCTGCAAGGCTTCGACCTTTACAATGATTTCCTCAATAAACCGCGTGCCGATTTCCGGTACAAGCTGTTCGGCATACCATGCCTGCATCTCACGAAGATCATTCAGCGCCGAGGCGGCAAAAGTGATGGTTATTTTTCCCGACATTTTCAGTTACCCAGATTCAGCTGTTTCTTGACATCCGAAAGACTGATCTCACGCCCTTCTTCCAGATCAAGCAAACCCTGGACAATAGCGCGCATAAACTGGCGCTCTTCGTCCTTTGCCTCATAGTCGGCAACCCCTTGCAGTACTGCAACACCACGTCCCCGGCTGGTAAGAAGCATCGGACGATGGCTGTCAACTGCTTGTTTAACCAGTTTTCCGGGATTTATCTTTACATCAGTCAATGGAATTACGTCTTCCGAAAATTTTATGGTCTGCATATTGACCTCCTGCACTGAATTTAGACCTTACAATAGCACCGGTTAAAAGCCCTGCATAATGGTTATTTGAGGCCTGCCTGCACAATTGTTTTCCCAATAACCTCCAACAACCGCATCATCGCCAACATATCCTGGCAACAATATTCAAGCAGTGCTTTACGGATCTTGCTCAACTTCTGCGGATCACCCACGACTGCGCACATCTCATGATATGCCTGAATAGCTTCGCCGCCATCCCCGACTTCCAACCCTTCATAACTCATATCTTTAACAAAAGCCGGAAGCACCTTCTTGATGGAATGTGACCCCTGCTGCTTCCAGGAATAGAGCGCCCGTGCCTCGCTAGTTACAATTAATTATTAGGTCAACACATTAACGACTAAACGTTTTTCTGGGTCTGGTAAATATTCACCGCATAAATCTTCAATCAATACATTCAACATTCTATCGAGTGAATTGCTTTCATCCAGATCCAGCTGATAATGTGAGCCGACTTTATCCAGAATTATTTGTTTCTGCTCAGCGGAAAAACTGTGTAGCTGATTAATGTAGAAAAATAGATTGGAACGTCTCTTTGTCAGATACTTACTGAAGGTATCAAATCCTTCAAGTTCATAGAGCTTCAATGCAGCTACACGACGTAACCAGAGATCTTCGCCAGATATATGCGGTGTTTCTGATGGTTTCTTTTTGGCAATAGCCCTTAAAATCACTTTGTCATGTGGATCGTCACCAATCATAATGATGCTGAAATAGAGTGATCTTATGAGGGATTCGAAGAAAAATTTGCGTGTCCTGCCATATATCGCTGATGGGGTTTTGTCTTGATGATCCTTATTTATCTCATCTAAAACACCAAGCTCTTCCACCGAGGCTAGTAAATCAACCGGCGGCATTTGTCCGTCAAGCCACCAAGCGATGTAATGTTTAAGGAGGCTGCGGCAAGATTGAAGGATATGTGAGGAGGTCATCAGTAGCTGAACTCCTTCGGCTGTAAAAAAAGTTTTAGTAACATACAGCTGGACAAGGTTCTCAATTTCGTACCCTTTTGCAAGAGCCTCAAATTCTTTCTGCATATTTTCTGAACACAATAATGTTATTGCATCTCTGTAGATGCTGTTTTTTAAAAGCTTTTTATAATTACCAGACTCAAAGCCTTGCTTAATAAGTGTTTCTAAGCCCCGAAAAAGTAAAGCTTCTGCGGGCACACCAGAAAAGAACGGAATTTTCTTTTGGGCCAATGATCTCCGGATTTTATCAAACGAATGAATAAAATCAGGGGTCTCACGCAGATAGAAATAACGTAACAAGTATCCGAGGTTATTTGTCTTTAGTTTTCCTCGTACGTCATCATACAAAATATCAAGAGCTACTTCTTCTGTGCAATACCCACACATGATGCCTCCATTGGAACTTTAATTTTAGGTATTGTTACGTCCCGCACTGATCCAGAGTTGTTTTCCCTCCCTTTTTCAGGCTGGATGAGAGGTGTTGTCCCAAGCTGCAATAGGAGAATTTCATCCCTTAAGCAACTTGGGACAAATGGTTAAAACGGATCTTCATCGTCTCCGATTTCGCAT
>Ga0194037_1000046_pt1 | contig 80688 bp, 69 predicted proteins | sample JunL306m_MetaG_FD_148653 | JGI IMG/M metagenome (GOLD analysis project Ga0194037, IMG submission 148653) | Anoxic zone freshwater microbial communities from boreal shield lake in IISD Experimental Lakes Area, Ontario, Canada - Jun2016-L304-6m | ecosystem: Environmental > Aquatic > Freshwater >...
AAAACAGTATTGGGGCTATGATCAATTCAGGCCACAACAATTGTCTGTGATCAACGCTGTGATAGAAGGCAAGGATGTACTTACTTTACTACCCACAGGAGGAGGTAAATCTTTATGTTTTCAATTGCCCACGCTTTTGCAAAATGGAATCTGTGTCATTATTAGTCCTTTGATTGCACTGATGCAAGATCAAGTCAAGGATTTATTGAGTAAAAATATTAGTGCAGTCAATTTGGGCGGCGAAATCAATCAAGCACAAGAGGACAACATTTTAGCGGAGGCATTGAAAGGCGCGTATCATTTTATCTATTGTTCTCCAGAAAAATTAGCACAAAAAAGTTTTCAAAATTTTTTACAAAAACTACCCATTACCTTATTCGCTATTGATGAAGCCCATTGTATTTCTCAATGGGGTTATGACTTCAGACCCTCCTATCGAAAATTAGATGTGCTAAAAAAATGGTTCCCTAAAGTACCTGTATTAGCCATGACTGCCTCTGCTATCCCATTGGTACAAGCCGACATTATCAAAGAATTAAAACTATCCAATTGCAGTTTGATCACTGATAGTTTTTTAAGACCCAATATTAGTTACCTAGTACAGAAAGTACCAGTTAAATTACAAGCACTCAGAAAGCAACTAAATGAAACCGCAGGAAGTGTGATTATTTATTGCAACACCAGAAACAATGTAGCCCAATTGGCACAAATTTTAAAAGACTATGGTTATTCAGTAGCCCAATACCATGCAGGCATGCCCATTGTACAGAGACAAACCATGCAAGCCAGTTGGATGAATAACCAAACACCCATTATTGTTTGTACTAGTGCTTTTGGCATGGGCATCAATAAACCTGATGTACGCGCGGTGATTCACTTTGATTTACCTAATAGTTTAGAACAATATTATCAAGAAGCAGGCAGGGCAGGCAGAGATGGACTAGCAGCCAATGCCCTATTGTTTTTTCAGCAAAACGATTGGGATTATTGGACACAGGTTCAAGAAAAAAAATATCCTTCCATTGAGCTCATTAAAAGCGTGTACCAAGACCTTGCCGATTTTGTTCAATTACCCATTGGTACAGGCGAAAAACAACAATTTATTTTTGACTTTGATGCTTTTTGTCTTCGATTTAAATTGGATAAAATTATTGCTCGCAATGCATTGCAATGGATCGAACAAGAAGGCCATGTTAAATTTTCTGCCAGCTCTTTTAAACCCTCCTTGGTGCAAGTAGTGGCCGACCGATCCACAATAGAACAATACGAAAAAAACAATCCTATTGCAGGTGTGGTTTTGCAAACCCTATTAAGAACTTATGGAGGAATCATAGATGCTCCACAATTCATCAATGAAAATTTATTGGCCACCTTATTACAAAGAGACATTGCCTTTGTTCAAAAAACATTGGTTTTCTTAACGCAAACGGGAGAAATTAGTTATGAACAAAAAGAAAACCAACCCGTGGTACAATTTCTTTGGAACAGAACCGCAGCTGCTTTTATGAAAATAGATTTGGACAATTATCAATTGAGAAAAGCCGCATTTTTAAAGCGAATTGACCATTTTTCAACTTATCTATGGGGCCGGAACATCGAATGCCGAAGTGTATACCTGGCTAGCTATTTTGGAGAAAAAAATCCAAGTAAGTGCAAAATATGCGACCTTTGTAGGGCAAGCGCCAACAAAGCAATTTAACAATACATTATAAAAACCGCATTAAACAGCATGTTTTTAACAAAAGATTGGAAACAAACAATTTACCAAGGCTTTGAAATATAGTTTCTTTGTACTCAAGCAATAAAGCAATCTAAAAAAATTAAATAAAAAAAATGGAAGACAAGAAAAAATATAAAATACTGCTTTGCGAAGACGATAGCAATTTGGGTTTGGTTTTAAAAAATTATTTAGAACTTGATGAATACGATGTTACTTTAGAAAGAGATGGCCGTTTGGGTTTGGCCGCTTTTCAAAGAGAGAAATTTGATTTGTGTTTATTAGATGTGATGATGCCACATGTAGATGGTTTTACTTTGGCAGAAGAAATTAGAGACATTGATCCTGATGTGCCTTTGTTTTTTTTAAGTGCCAAAACATTGAAAGAAGACATCATACATGGCTACAAATTGGGTGCGGATGATTATATTACTAAGCCATTTGATAGCGAGGTTTTATTGTTCAAAATCAAAGCCATCATTAAAAGGAATGAGGAAGACAATAAAGTAAGTGATAATGTGGAATTTGAATTAGGACGTTACCATTTTAATCCAAGATTAAGAGAATTAAAAATTAGCGAACATACACAAGTGCTTTCTCCAAAAGAAAATGAATTGCTTAAAATGTTGGCCGAGAATAAAAATGATTTATTGACCAGAGAAAAAGCATTAAAGAAAATCTGGGGTAGTGATACTTATTTCAATGGCAGAAGCATGGATGTATACATTGCCAAACTAAGAAAATATTTAAAAGAAGACGATCAAATTGAAATTGTGAACATACACGGCAATGGATTTAGATTGGTAGTAGCTTAGTTTATCATTTTTAACCTATAAAAAAAGGTCCCGATAAGCTTCTACTTTCGGGACCTTTTTTTTCAAAGTATTTTTTTGATTATCTAAACAATTCGGGGTTATTAGAAGCATGCCCATGATGGGGCTTTTTCCCCAAGTGTAGGTAGGCTTTTTCCGTTACCTCTCTGCCTCTTGGGGTTCTTTGCAAAAAACCTTCTTGAATTAAAAAAGGCTCATAGACTTCTTCAATGGTACCCGACTCTTCTCCTACTGCAGTGGCTATGGTGCTGATGCCTACCGGTCCTCCTTTGAATTTTTCTATAATGGCTAGTAAAATTCTATTGTCCATTTCGTCTAAGCCATGCTCATCTACATTTAATGCTTTCAATGCATGTTGTGTAATGCCCATATCTACTTTGCCATCATTTAATACTTGTGCAAAATCGCGCACCCTTCTCAACAAGCCATTGGCAATTCTTGGGGTGCCCCTACTCCTTCTTGAAATTTCACCTGCCGCATGGCTGTCAATATTCACATTCAAAATACCTGCACTTCTTAAAATTATTTTTTCAATCACCGAAGCTGGATAATATTCCAATCTGGATTTAATACCAAACCTAGAAAGTAAGGGCGCCGTTAAAAGTCCACTTCGGGTAGTAGCACCTACTAATGTAAATGGATTTAAATTAATCTGTATGCTACGCGCATTGGGGCCACTGTCAATCATAATGTCAATCTTATAATCTTCCATGGCCGCATACAAATATTCTTCTACCACTGTACTTAAACGGTGTATTTCATCTATAAATAAAACATCATTAGGTTCTAAACTGGTCAATAAGCCTGCCAAATCACTTGGCTTTTCAATCACTGGTCCGGACGTTTCTTTAATTTGAACCCCCATTTCATTGGCCACAATTCTGCTTAAGGTAGTTTTGCCTAAACCTGGAGGCCCATGAAATAAAATATGATCCAATGCTTCTCCACGCATCTTGGCCGCCTTGATAAAAATATTTAAGTTTTCAATGAGTTGAGGCTGCCCGGTAAATGCATCCATTTCTTTTGGACGAATACTGTTTTCAAACTCTTTATCTAAAGGGTTCAAATCATTCGAGCTATCTAATATCGGATTGGCCATAAGTTCTATTTATTAGATCAAATTACAATATTGACCATCTTTCCTTTTACAAAAATTATTTTTTTAATAGGTGCATCGGCCACCCATTTTTTGACCAATTCATTGGCCAGTACAATGGCATGCACTTCTGCTTCACTGGCCATTAAATCTATGGAAATATTGGCCCTTAACTTACCATTGATGCTTATTGGATACTCTTTGGCAGATTCAGTCACATACTTGGCTTCAAATAAAGGATAAGGGGCGTCAACCACCAAACCTTCATTGCCTAAGGCCTGCCATAAATCTTCGGCAAAATGGGGTGCATAGGGGCTTAGCAGCACCAGCAATTTTTCAAGTACTTCTTTTTTATGACAATTTAAATCGGCTAGTTCATTCACACATATCATAAAAGTGCTTACGGCCGTATTAAAACTATAACGTTCTGTATCTTCTTCAATTTTTTTAATGGCTTTATGTAAGACTTTTAATTCTGCATCCGTAGCAGCCTCCTTGTTCCAAACCTGGCCCTTTAATTCATCAAAAAATAAACGCCATGCTTTTTTCAAAAAACGGTGCACACCTTCGATACCCTTGGTATCCCAGGGTTTGCTTTGCTCCACCGGACCTAAAAACATTTCATACATTCTAAAGGTATCCGCGCCATATCTTTCCACCAAATCATCGGGATTCACTGTATTGAATTTAGACTTGGACATTTTTTCTACCTCTACCCCACATAAATATTTTCCCTCTTCCAATATAAATTCTGCTTTTGCATAATCGGGTTTCCATTTTTTAAATGCTGCGGTATCCAATTCTATCCCATCCACTATATTCACATCTACATGCAAGGCATCCACTTCATACGCCTTTGCCAAACCTGCAGAGACAAATTTTTGTGTGCCACGGATTCTATACACAAATCTTGAACTTCCTTGAATCATTCCCTGATTCAATAATTTTTTAAAAGGCTCGTCAAATCCAATATGTCCCAAATCAAACAATACCTTGGTCCACATTCTACTATACAATAAATGTCCTACGGCATGTTCTGTACCACCAATGTATAAATCTACTTGTCCCCAATAATCACTTACTTTTCTATTGCAAAATTCTTTTTCATTGGAAGGATCCATGTACCTGATAAAATACCAACTACTGCCCGCATACCCTGGCATGGTATTGGTTTCGTATTGCGCCGCTTTCCAAGTTTCAATATTGGCCAAAGGACCTTCTCCTTCAGGGCCTGGCGAATAATTATCTACTTCGGGTAATAATAAAGGCAGTTCATTTTCACTCATCGGATAGGCAACACCATCGATCCACTTAATTGGGAAAGGTTCCCCCCAATAACGCTGTCTGCTAAAAGCAGCATCACGCATTTTGAAATTTATTTTTCTTTGGCCAATGCCCAAGCTTTCTATTTTATCATTGATGATAGCAATGGCGTCTTTTTGTACTACTCCATTTAAAAAATCACTGTTAGATAAAATTGCTTCCTTGGTTGGATTGGCATCTACTCCATTAAATGCATCACCAATAATATTAGTAATGGGAATATTAAAATGTTGGGCAAATTTAAAATCTCTTTCATCTCCACAAGGCACGGCCATGATGGCGCCAGTGCCGTAGCCTGCTAATACATATTCAGAAATCCAAATAGGAATTAATTTTTTATTAAAAGGATTCTCCACATAGGCACCGGTAAAGCAACCAGTAATTTTTTTCTCCGCCATACGCTCTCTTTCACTTCTGCTTTTTACATAAGCAATATAGGTTTCTACTGCTGCCGTATGTGATGCAGGCGTAATGCTAGCAATTAAATGATGCTCAGGCGCCACCACCATAAAATCTACCCCAAAAACTGTATCTGGCCTAGTGGTGTAAACTTTCAAAGAAGCCTCATGCCCATGCACTAAAAAATCTATTTCTGCACCATAACTTTTCCCAATCCAATTGGATTGCATTTCTTTCATAGCCTCACTAAATTGGATGGTATCCAATCCACTTAATAATCTATCGGCATATTCCGTGATGCGCAAATACCATTGACGTAGTTTTTTCTTTTCTACCGGATATCCTCCTCTTTCACTTAAACCATTCACTACTTCATCATTCGCTAGTACCGTACCCAAGGCGGCACACCAATTCACTTCGCCAAAACCGCAGAAAGCCAAACGGTATTGCATCAATATGGACTGTTGTTCTTTTTCAGCAAAGCCTTTCCACTCAGTAGCTGTAAATTGTAAAGAAGTATCTCCAGGACAAAGATGATTTTTGTTACCCGCGTTTTCAAAGGCAATTACTAAGTCAGTAATTGATTTTGCTTTAGCCTCTTTTTTATCAAAATAACTATTGAACAATTGCAAGAAAATCCATTGGGTCCATTTATAATAACTGGCATCGCAGGTTTTTACTTCTCTATCCCAATCAAAACAAAAACCAATATTATCTAATTGTTTTCTAAAGTTATCAATATTGTTATGTGTACTAGCAGAAGGATGCACTCCATGTTCTATGGCATACTGTTCGGCGGGCAATCCAAAGGCATCATAACCCATTGGATGCAAAACATTAAAACCTTTTAATCTTTTATACCTGCTATAAATATCGGAAGCAATATAACCTAATGGATGGCCCACATGCAAGCCGGCGCCACTAGGATAAGGAAACATATCCAATACATAGCACTTAGGTTTGCTGCTTTCGTTGCTTACCTGGTAGGCTTTTTTTTCTTTCCAAATAGTTTGCCATTTCTTTTCAATGGCCCTAAACTGATACTCCATTTCTTATTTTTTCTATGTAAAAAGGGCCAAAAACAACTAATAATTTAACCAAAAATTGAACTACCCCCTTATGGCTAAAAAATTGTGCTAATTCACCCTCTGCAAATGTAAGCCATTAGCTTGCAAAACCCTACATTTGCAAAGCGAACAAGTAAAAAATTAATGCTATGGCAGCCAGTGGATCTTCTTCTTTAAAACGCAGTAAACCCAACTATATTTATAGCATTATAGGGGTAGCAATTGTTTTATTCATTATGGGCATTATGGGTTGGCTTTTCTTAAACCTACATGCCATTGGAGATAATTTCAAGGAGGACATTAGAATTAGTGTTTATACCCATACCACAGACAAGAATACAATCGGGGAAATTCAGCAATTTATTGCTGGCCAAGACTACGCCAAAAATGTAGAATACATTGATAAGGAAAAGGCAAAAGCCATTTGGAACAAAGAGAACAATGAAGAATGGTCTAAAATTTTAGACATCAACCCGTTACCAGAAAGTATCGATTTTTTCGCCAAAGCCGCTTATGTTAATATAGATAGTTTAACTAAAATTTCGGCAGCCATTGAAGCCGAATTTAAAAATAAAATCGCCGATATTCAATACCCTAAAAGTTTGGTTACTAGCTTGAATGAAAGAACCACTAAAATTGGTTTTATCTTTTTAGTATTGTCCATCATTTTATGCATCATTGTAATTATTAGCATCGACAATACCATTCGATTGGCCATGTTTAGCAATCGCTTTTTAATTAAAACCATGCAAATGGTAGGGGCCACAAGAAATTTTATTTCAAAACCATTGTTGATCCGCGCTTTATTAAATGGATTGATTAGCGCTTTAGTAGCCATCTTTTTATTGTTTGGATTGATTGAATGGGCCACCAGCCAATTCCCTCAATTGGATAAATTACAAGGGATTGGCAATAGCCTAGTGCTTTTTGGCGGCTTGATTTTGTTGGGTGTGGGCATTTCAGTTTTAAGCACCCAACGCAGTGTGTTAAAATATTTGAAAATGAAATTAGACGAATTGTATTAACCAATATATTATTTACATTTAAGGATCAAAAAATAAAACTATGAACCAGAAAGCTAAAAATAGATCACTTGATTTTTTCGGAAAATCCAATTATACTTGGATGTTGGTAGGTGCTGCCTTAATCATGCTAGGCATGTTTTTAATGTCAGGTGGCAAAAGCACGGATCCCAATGTTTTCAATGCAAATGAAGTGTATAGTTTTAGACGAATAACCTTGGCCCCCATTGTGATTGTGGCTGGTTTTATTGTTGAAATTTTTGCCATTTTCAAAAAAGCTTAATATACCTACTTCATACAAAAGCAATTTCGTTTCTAGTGATAGATCGGGGTTGCTTTTCTAAATTTACCACATGAATACCTTCCAATCCATTATGATTGCCATCATCGAAGGCATCACCGAATTCTTACCTATTTCTAGTACCGCACATATGAAATTTGCCAACCCATTTTTGGGTATCGAGAAGAGCCCTTTTGTAGACCTATTTGAAATTGTAATTCAGTTAGCGGCCATTGCATCGGTGGTAGTTATTTACAGAAAAAAGTTTTTCGATTTCAAACAGCTCAGCTTTTACTTTAAATTAATAGTGGCAGTAATTCCCGCTTTAATTTTTGGGGCTTTATTAAAAAAACATATTGATGCTGCTTTAGGAAATTTATGGATCATCGCGATGGTCATGTTGGTGGGCGGTATTGTGCTATTGTTTATTGATCGATTATTTGAAAAATCTTCAGCCACCCCTATTGTTAATGCAAATGAGGAAGAGATCAGTTATAAAAAATCTTTTTTCATTGGTTGCTTTCAGGTATTGTCCATCTTATTCCCAGGCTTAAGCCGCAGTGCCGCTACCATTATTGGCGGGATGAGTCAAAAATTAACCAAAAAGGCTGCCTTAGAATTTTCTTTTTTTTTAGCCGTACCTACCATGTTGGCCGCTTCTGCCAAAAGCACACTAGATGTATTCAAAACCAATCCGGAAGTATTTGCTAAAGACAATTTAGTATTGTTATTGATAGGCGCCATTGTGGCTTTTGTTGTCGCAATTGCCTCTGTTCAATTTTTAATTCGTATCGTAGAAAAAAGAGGCTTTGCAATTTTTGGCTGGTACCGCATTGTATTGGGTATCACCATTTTAACTTTACTCTACACCCAATACTTGCACTAGGCAAATAGGAGAGTTGCCTTTTTATTTGTATTTTTAAAATACAAATCACTTGCTATGCAAACTGCTTCAAAAAAAGTTGTGAATGGATGGGCCATGTATGATTGGGCCAACAGCGTATACAATCTAGTCATTACCTCCACTATATTCCCTGCTTATTATGAAGCGGTAACTGGAGATGGCAATGAAAATACTTTAATTGATAAAATAAAAATAGGGCCCTACGAATTTTCAAATACCGCTTTGTACAATTATGTATTGGCCATTGCCTTTGTTATTGTAGCCATCCTCTCTCCTATTCTTTCTTCCATCGCAGATTATAGAGGTAATAAAAAACAATTTCTAAGATTTTTCTGCACCATGGGAAGTTTGGCCTGTGCCTCCCTTTATTTTTTTGACAGCAATCATATAATTGGTGGTTTATTTTCTGTTATCATTGCCTGTGTTGGATTTTGGGGAAGCTTGGTTTTTTATAATTCCTATTTGCCTGAAATTGCTGCACCAGAAGATCGAGACCGCATCAGTGCCAAAGGTTTTATGATGGGCTATATTGGCTCTGTTCTGCTTCAGCTAATATGTTTTGTTTTTGTATTAAAACCAGATTGGTTTGGCATTACGGTTGGAAAAGCTTCTCAAATTTCTTTTTTATTAGTAGGTATTTGGTGGATGGCCTTTGGTTGGTCTGCCATTTCAAAACTTCCAGCAGGCCATGGGGTCAAAGGAGCGCATAGCAAAAATTTAATTACACAAGGCTATAAAGAACTGCATAAAGTATGGTTGGAATTAAAAAATCTTCCTGTATTAAAACAATTTTTACTTTCTTTTTTCTTTTACAATATGGGCGTGCAAACAGTGATGTTGGCAGCTACACTTTATGGTAAAAGTGAATTAAATATTCCTACCACTAATTTAATCTTGGCGATCCTCATCATACAAATTGTAGCCATCCCTGGTGCTAGTTTAATGGCCAAACTAGCTACCCAATGGGGCAATTTCAATACCATCATGGTGGCTATTCTCATTTGGATTGGAGGCTGCATTATGGGCTATTACCTGCCCCGTAATAGCGTTGTTCCCTTTTACACACTAGCCATTGTGGTAGGTTTTGTAATGGGTGGAATTCAATCGGTAAGCAGAAGTACTTATTCTAAACTAATGCCTGTCACCCATGACACTACAAGTTATTTTAGCTTTTTTGATGTCACTGAAAAGATTGCGATTGTGATTGGTATGTTTAGCTTTGGCTTCATCAATGAAATTACTGGTTCACAAAGAAATTCAATATTGGCTTTGTGTTTGTTTTTTATCATAGGGTTGATTTTGCTTTACCGCACTTCTAAAATAAAGCAGCATGCAAGTATTTAGCATAGAAACTGGTAAATTTAAATTAGATGGTGGTGCTATGTTTGGTGTGGTACCTAAATCTATTTGGAATAAATCCAATCCTTCAGATGAAAATAATTTATGCACTTGGGCCTTGCGTTGTATGCTTGTGATAGAGGGGGATCGAAAAATTTTGATTGATACAGGCATGGGCAATAAACAAGAGGCAAAATTTTTTAGTCATTACCATCCCCATGAAACTGTGCTATTGAAAGATGCTTTAGGAAAGTTGAATTTTACAGTGGAAGAAATTACGGATGTACTACTTACCCATTTACATTTTGACCATGTAGGTGGTGCCATTGTCAAGGACAAAGAACAATATTTACCCTTATTTCCCAATGCTACTTATTGGGTAAGTGAGCCTCAATGGAATTTGGCTTTAAACCCCAATAAAAGAGAAAAAGCCTCTTTTCTTTCAGAGAATATTTTACCCATCGAAGCCTCTAGACAACTTAAATTAATTAGCCTGCCATTATTTACTAGTAAAACTCAATTACAAGAAATACATTTTAGCGAAAATATCAGTTGTATTGTGGTTAATGGACATACACAGGGCATGCTCCTGCCAAAAATAAACCTGGGTCAACATAACCTTGTATTCATGGCCGATTTATTGCCTAGCGTAGGACATCTGCCCATTCCTTATGTAATGGGTTATGACATGCAACCCTTAATTACCCTAGAAGAAAAAGAAATATTTTTGAAAGATGCAGTAAAAAATAATTATAGTTTATTTTTTGAACATGATGCAATTAATGAATGTTGTACGGTTGCTATGACCGAAAAAGGAATCCGTGTCAATGAAATATTTAAGCTTTCTGACATCAAGGCTTAGGGGTTATCCACTAGCTCCATCAAGGAATTTAAAGGATACCTCAAATTTTCAAAACCTACCATGTCTACTTTAATGGTACCCACAATAATGGGTGTTTGAATGCGCACCGGTATATGATTTTCATCGTCGGTCACCCAGATGGTCATTTTCTCTCCTCCTTCAAACATGGTGCCTTTGACTAATAAGGGTGCCAGTTTGATGGCTTTAAATTTACCATAACGTGTGGTGATAATTTCTTTACCCAAATATTTAAAATAAGAAGGATACAGTTCTTTGTCTAAGAAAAAATTTAGAAATATTTTATCATTGATGACGCTGTTTTTATAATTAAAATTTCTAGCTGCATAAATGGCACTCAAGACATCATAGGTACATTCTGCTGTTTTATAAGCGGCCACTTCATTGTTTACCGTCCTATTTTTTTGATTAAACAATAATTTTTCCTTGTGATGGAAACTGCCCTCATTGATTTCTCTTGTAAATTGATAAGGCAATAAGGTCTTACTGTCTACCACGCTTTCATATTTATCTCTCACTTTAAATATCCAATCGTATTTGGTATTGGATTTCCCGATGGCAGTGAAAGTATAGGCCTCTGCCCCATTCCAAGTATTGGAACGAATGGTAAAGTCAGTTTTGCCCGCATTCACATACAAACCCACCACATTGTAAAAGATGGTATAAGAGATTTTTTCCCCCACTAAAAAGGAAGTATTAGTTTGATTGCATAAACCTGTTTCAGGAGCAGAAGGGGAATTAAATAAAGAAAATAAAAGAAGTAGGGGGTACATGCTTTTTTTTAACAATGAATACTAGAATACAAATTTATCGCTTTATTCTGAATCCCAATAGTAGAAAAGAACCAATTATGGCAGGCAATAAAAAATTAACAGTCCATACAATCGTACTTAAGCAGATCAACATTAAACTATTGCTGTACCAAGGGGCTAGTAATAAGACAATGAGCTGACCGCGAATGACCAAATCGGTAAGCGCAATGGCAGGAATGATACTTAGACACATCAACAAAACAGCCAAGGCCACCCATAAATCAATGGGAGCAATAGTAATGGATAATATTTTAACGACCCAAGTATATTGTACAATAAAAATGCAATACTTAAGTAAAGAAAGTAAGACCAATTCTATTTTTAATTCCTTGGAGATTTGTAAGGAAGTTAATTTACGAAGCCAACCTTTGTATTGTCCCTTACTAAAATAAACTAAAATTGCTGCGATGGTCACTAGAGGCATCAACCATTTTAACCAAGGCAAAAAAGGCAAATTAAAAAATAAAGCCACCGTACCCATTCCTAAAGTAATCAATAACTGCGCATAAGAGGCCCAGGCCATTTGGGCCAATCCTTTTAATTTATTTTCGGGTGCTAAGAATAAAATTCTACCCACATAATCGCCCGACCGCACTGGGGTAAAAAAAGCAAATGCTTGACCAACCAATACTGCTTTCAAAGACTGTAGGACAGACATGGGATTTAAGTTTTTTAGTACTTGTTTCCATTTGATGGCCTCTACTAAATAATTGAAAAAAAACAAAACTAATAAAAGGGCCCATTGCGTAAAACTAATTTTTAGGAATTGTGTTTTGATATCGGCTCCATACTTTTCAATATTGTCATTGGTGGTCACTTTGCTATAAATAGCCACCGCACAAACAATAAATAAAATTAAACCAATGGCTTTATTGGCTAAAGAAAATATACGTTTCGAAAAGGCCTCTTTCATAAGGGCCAAAGTTCGGAATTTGAAATGATATCTGTAACTTTAATGTAGATGTCCAAAACACCCATTATTTTAGGAATTGATCCAGGCACACAAATCTTAGGTTATGCTTTGTTAAAAGGCGGCCCCAAGCCTAGTTTAATTACCATGGATGTTCTAAAACTGACCAAAGAAAAAGACATTTATGCCAGGCTACAAATGATTCACGCCAAAATCATTGAGCTCATTGAAACTTATCAACCAGCGCATTTTGCTATTGAAGCCCCTTTTTTTGGAAAGAATGTACAAAGCATGCTTAAGTTAGGCCGCGCCCAAGGCGTAGCCATTGCAGCGGCCATGCAATTCAAATTACCCGTAACCGAGTATGCACCTAAAAAAGTAAAGCAAGCCATTACAGGCAATGGCAATGCCGATAAAGAAATGATTTGGAAAATGTTGGAAAGAATTTTAGTCATAAAAAAACAACCTAAATATTATGATGCCACCGATGCCCTTGGTGTTGCTCTTTGTCATCATTATCAAATAAGTGGATTGGTCCTACCTAGTCCAAAAATTGTCAAGGGGAAAAAATCCTCGAAGAAAGCCAATAGCTGGGAGGCCTTTCTTACTAAAAATCCTGAAAGATTAAAAAAATAGAAGCAGGGAGTAATTTCCTATTAAAGCTTAGATACAATTAAGTCTTGAATGACTTTAAATTCTTCTTTAGTCAAAGATAGTTTGGGTTGAGAAAATTCCATATCTACTGCTGCATTAATAGGGATTAAATGCAAATGTGCATGAGGCACTTCCAATCCTACGGTGACCATCCCTACTCTATTACAAGGAAAACTGGCAGCAATGGCATGGGCAATGGGTTTGGCAAATAAAATCAAGGCTGCTAAATATTCATCAGGAACGTCAAATATTTTATCTACTTCAATTTTAGGTACAATTAAAGTATGACCCTTTTGCAAAGGAAAAATATCTAAAAAAGCATAAAACTTTTCGGATTCAGCAATTTTATAAGAAGGAATCTCGCCATGGATGATTTTAGAAAAAATGGTCATGGCTTTGAAATTAATTATACGGCAATATTGTCTACCATAAATTTCATCACCCCATTGGGCGCTTGAATTTCGGCAATCTCTCCTACTTTTTTTCCCATCAAGCCCTTTCCAATAGGGGAAGAGGCAGAAATTTTACCTGCTTTTAAATCGGCTTCTTTTTCTCCCACTATCTGGTACGTAATCGTTTTTTTAGTGGCCTGATTGGTCATGGTGACTTTAGTTAAGATGGTCACTTTGCTAATATCAATGGTACTAGTATCTACAATTTTAGCATTGGAGATAGTAGCTTCTAATTGTTTAATTTTTGCCTCTAACATCCCTTGTGCTTCTTTGGCAGAATCATATTCAGCATTCTCTTTCAAGTCCCCTTTTTCTCTTGCTTCACCAATGGCTCTAGAGGCCGCAGGGCGGTCTACCGACTTCATCTGCTGTAATTCTTCACGCATTTTATTAAAAGTCTCGATGGTCACATATACTGTATTCTCGCTCATACCCTTAGTTTAGTTATAAAAAAAATACAACGCCACCGAGGTAGCGTTGCATGGTGTAAAGATATAAAATATTGCTTAAATAAGGTCTAATTTTTCCAAAACTACAATGGCCATCTTGTAGTAGGCCTCCTTACTATAACCAGCAATATGTGGGGTAAGCAAGAAATTGGGAAAAGCCTGTAAATCAGCTAGTAAGGCCCTCTCTGGACCAGATAAATTGATCAATGGCTCGTTTTCTAACACATCCAATCCAGCCCCCCTTATTTGTTCATTTTGAAGGGCTTTAAGCAAGGCTGCTGTATTGGTCACCGACCCCCTGCACGTACTAATAAAATAAGGGCGCTTGATTAGCCCATTAAAAAAAGCCTCGTTGGCATAATGCTTAGTCAGCTGGGTCAAGGGCAGGTGTAAACTTATCACATCTGCCTCAGCTTGTATCATTTCCAAACTAGCTGCTTTTATATGCGCTGTTTCAAAACCAGTTTTGTAAATATCATGTGCTAAAATTTGAACCTCAAATCCTGCCAATACTTTTGCAAAAGCAGTACCGGTATTACCGAATCCAATGATGCCCACTGTTTTCCCAGTAAGTTCATCTGCTCTATTGGCATCACGAATCCATTTTCCTGCTTGCACTTGTATGGAGGAACTGTGTATGCGATTCATTAAACTTAACAATAAACCTAAACTGTGTTCCCCCACCGTGGTTCGATTGCCTTCGGGGCTACTCACACACTTAATATTTTTGGCTGCCGCAAATTCAGTATCAATCAATTCCATGCCACTGCCAATGCGTCCAATCCATTTTAGTTGATTTGCTTTTGTTAAAATTGCTGCATCAATTTTTAAACGGGTAGTCACAATTAAACCAATTGCGTTTTCTATGATATCGAACAATGCCTCATAAGTAATTTCAGGTTCATACAACAGCTCAAATCCTTTGCCTTGAAGGGTTTCCAACAAGAAAGGATGTACAGGTGCAATTATAATTACTTGATTGGACATTTAAAGGGTATGCATTTTAAAAGTAAGCGCTGCAAAATCTTCTACGGTTAAATTTTCAGCTCTTTTAGTAAACAACGGATCAGTGAGTTGCTCGGTAGTAAAATAAGGTTTCAATGGATTTCTTAGCATTTTTCTTCTTTGTCCAAAAGCCATTTTAACCAAATGAAAAAATGCTTTTTCGGAAGTAAATGTAGGAAAAGTTTTTTTTCTGGTAAGCTTAATAACTCCACTCATTACTTTTGGTGCTGGAGTAAAAGCAGTGGGTGGCACATCAAACAAATAACTCACCTCATAAAATGCCTGTGTCAATACACTCAAAATACCATAAGCTTTTGAGTTGGGTTTTGCGGCAATACGTTCGGCTACTTCTTTTTGAAACATACCCACCATCATGGGTACTTGCTCCCTCCATTCCAATACTTTGAAAACAATTTGTGTTGAAATATTATAAGGAAAATTACCCACCACCACAAATTCATTGTCAAAAGGAATACCCGCTTCTAAAAAATCTGATTCGATTAACTTGCCTTTTAAATAAGGAAACTCTTTTAATAAAAAAGCAATCTTTTCTCTATCTAATTCGATGGCCTTGAATGACTCAGTGGGCAGGTCATAAATGTGCTGTGTGAGCGCTCCGCCCCCAGGACCCACTTCCACCATTTGGGCGATGAGCTGTTCTTGCAATACCGCTTTAATATTTAAACAGACCTGAGCGTCATTCAGAAAGTGTTGCCCTAGGGACTTTTTTAGCGTGTATTGCATGAGGCAAAGTTAGGTTTTTGTGCGTACTTTTGCTGCCTAATCAAATGGATATGAACCCAGACATCAGAAAACCAATTATAGGCTTTACTTGTGGCGATTTAAATGGCATTGGTATTGAATTAATCATCAAATCCCTGTCTGACAACCGCATTTTGGACTTTATTGTACCTGTTGTTTTTGCCAATAATAAATGCATCAATTTTTATAAAAAAGGGCTCCCAGAATATGCCATCAATTGTGCTGTCATTACCGATTTTTCAAAATTGAATCCAAAGCAAATCAATGTGATGAATTGTTGGGAAGAAGAAGTGGCTATCACCCCTGGAGAAATGACAGAAATAGGGGGAAAGTATGCATTGATTTCTTTAGAAGCGGCAGTGGCTGCTTTAAAAAACAAACAAATTGACGGACTTGTTACTGCCCCTATTCATAAAAAAAATATTCAGTCTCCTCATTTTAATTTTAGCGGACATACCCCTTATTTACAAGATGCATTTGGGAATACGGAAAACTTAATGTTATTAGTAGCAGAAAATTTAAGAATGGCCTTGGTCACCGAACACGTGACCATTCAAGAAGTAGCCAAATACATTACTAAGGATAAAATAAAACAAAAGCTAGCCATTTTAGCTAGTAGCTTGAAAAAAGATTTTGGTATTGACGCTCCTCGTATTGCTGTTTTGGCCCTGAATCCGCATGCAGGAGATGATGGCTTAATTGGCAAAGAAGAAATTGAAATTATAAAACCCGCAATCAAAGAAAGCAAACAACAAATGATGGTTTTTGGACCTTATTCTGCAGATGCTTTTTTTGCAAGGGGTGCGCATGAAAAATTTGACGGCGTCTTGGCCATGTACCATGACCAAGGATTGATTCCTTTCAAATCATTGGCCTTTGGCGAAGGGGTTAATTTTACTGCTGGTTTACCCATTGTTAGAACAAGTCCTGACCACGGCACCGCCTTTGACATTGCAGGAAAAAACAAGGCAGAAGCAGGATCTTTTACTGCCAGCATCTTCGAATGTATAAGAATCATACATGCCCGTCAAGGCTATAAAGACATGCGCTTGAATCCAATGAAAAAAATGAGTGCGCGCATGTTTGCTGGTGCTAAAGATGAGACCTTGGAAGAGATGGAATAATTTACCCAATTGTTGATCCGTTAAAAAGGACAAGCCTTTTTTAAATCGATCAAAGATTGCTTACCCCAAGTAGGTAAGACTTGATCCGGTATTTGTTTTTCTAAGAGTTTCCTTGCTTTTACCAATATAACTTTATTTTTTTCACAACCTCCTCCGAAAAGGGCTGGCATATTCATTTTTACACTTGCTTCCAAAATGTAGATGCGTGGATTGTTTGAATTTATTTTTTTTGCTTTTTCTAAAGGCTCAAAAATTTTCTTTTCATAACTCAACCATCTCAAAATGGGGTTGACCAATAGTTTAGCTGTTTGTGCCATGGTCATCGCACAATAATTTTCGTCATTGGTTTGTAAGGAGATGGATGTATTGGCCCATGCTAATGCTTTATCAGCATGCGCATCCGCATTTTTTTTGTCATTAAAACTTAAGCGGGTATACAATAAGGAAAGATAATAGGCAGGTACCCAATCCTTAGCGCCAGCATTAGTTTGAGACAATTGTTCTAAGTCATTGATGAGTTGCGTACAATCCTGATTGGGGGTAGCGGTATTAAACTCGGCCACTGCTTTGGCTAGCTCATTGAAATAGGAATTCTTTTGTGCAGCAAGATTCAAACTTATTAAAAAGCCAAGTAAAATTAACAAAAATGAAAGAGGGCAATTGCGCATACCACACAATTTAAAAAATAGAATTCGGAACTCCCTTATTTATGAGGTAATTATTATAAGTAATTTCAATAGTACCTTTTTTATTTTTGAGCAGTTTTTGTTTGGACGCTGGATCCTCATCCCCAAATTCCAAGGTAATGCCATTGGGTAATTTATAATCCTTGGTATTAAAACTAAAAACAATTTTACTGGCTAATCCATATTTTGCGTATTCGCCATACTGCATCAAAATCTCATAACTACCATTCTCCTTGGTGGTAGTAGCCGTTTTGTAGACTAAAAAATCTACAGGATCAATCCATAAAGTGGAGATCACCCAATCTAAACTTTCATCCGTAGGGATTAACTTAATGACGGTTAAATTTTTGCCATTCCACATTTGTGAGCCAGCAGGTATTGTGGTGTATTGTTTGGTATTTAAAAGCGTATTAATGGTCAATGAAACCCCACCCCTAGGCAATAAGGAAATGCCTCCTTCTTTTTTTACTTTTAATAGGTTGGGCTTTTTAAAATATACTTTCACTTTTCCTAAAGAAGCCTTAATAAAGGAAACATCTGTTTTCATGACACCTTCCGCCACATAGTCATTCACCAATGCTAATTTTTGCGCTACTTTTTCAATCAAAGGATCTGTTTGAGCATGGACCTTAGGGCTGATGATTAGGAAAAATAAGCTGTAGGTAATAAATAAAATGGTAAACTTTTTCATGGTAAGTATTAACTAAGGATGTCTTTTTTCTTAATGATAAGGATAGAAGCGCTCACAAATAAAACAATATGTAAGCTTAGCACGATTAAAGAAGTTTTTATTTTAGGGATATTCAATACAGATCCTGTAATGGCTTCATTATTGGCATTCACTTTAATGTCAAAAAATTCTTTCCAATTGTTCATATGCGTGGTAAACAAATAAGGCTTGATGATGGTGAACAAAGGTATGTTCAATGTGCTAAGAATGGTAAAAAATACAATGGCACTCATAGTGCCTACAATAGGGCCGATAGAATTATTGGCTAAACTAGACATTAAAAATCCAAGGCTAGTCACAGTTAACAAAGAAAAACTAGCAAATACAAAGGCCCCTACATACCTCCATAAAACATCCCCTTGTTGAATCAGCACCACATAGTTTGACTTCATTAAAAACAAATCGTCGGTACCAAAAATCCACATGCTTACAAAAAGGGCTAAAAAGGCCAACCATATTAAGAGTAAAATGGTATACACACTGGCCGCTATAAACTTAGCCAGTACCCAATGCGTTCTACTGTATGGTGTACTAAACAACAAACGTAGGGTCCCCAAATTGGCTTCACCTGAAATCATGTCTGCTGCAATCAATGCCACGAGCAAGGGTACATGCACCAAGAGCAACTGCAATAAAATATAACAAATTAAATAGCCATTCAATACTTTACCATCTACGGTTAAAGTATCATTGATGTCTTTCATTAAAAATGCCGCATAAGAATTACCATCAATCTTTAAACCCAACTGAATCACTACAATCAGCGCTGCTATGGCACCAAAAGCAATATAGGTTCTGGGGCGTCTAAAAATTTTATATAGTTCTATTTGTATAAGCGACCACATAATTAAGCGTTGGTTGTAATTTGTAAAAAATAATCTTCTAAAGCGTTTTTACTTTCAATGGCTAACAAATCAACGCCTGCTTTTATTAAAGATGCATTCAATAATGGAATTTCATAAGTGGGTATTTTTAAAAATATACCTTCTTTTCGAGGCAATAAATAATTGCTAAAACTACCTGCCACAATCACTTGTAAGGCACCCGCATCATCCAATGTTTTTATTTGCACGATTCTTTTTTGTGGATCTAATAATTCTTTGGTACCCCCTTCCACCATTTTTTTTCCTTGATGGATGATTAATATTTGATTGGCCACTTGTTCAATTTCTGAAAGTAAATGGGAAGAAACAAAGACGGTCTTGCCTTCTTCTTTGGCCAAATATTGAATCAATTGTCTGATATCAGCGATGCCTTGTGGATCGAGTCCATTGGTAGGCTCATCCAAAATAATTAAACTAGGATTGTGCACTAGTGCAATGGCAATGCCTAATCGTTGTTTCATACCCAATGAAAAGGTTTGTACTTTATCCTGGGCACGACCAGCTAAACCTACTTTTTCTAAGGTATCCAAAATCCTACCTGATTCAATTTTTTGCTTTCTTACTTTGGCAAACAATTGCAAATGTTCTTTGGCACTTAAATAGGGATACAAATCGGGCCTTTCAATAATGGCCCCTACTTGTTCTAATATGGCTGCTCTATTCTTTTCAATGGGTTGCCCGAAAATTTCAATACTGCCACTGCTAGGGTGGATCAAAGAAAGCAACATGCGGATGGTGGTGCTTTTGCCAGAGCCATTTTGGCCTAAAAAGCCAAAAACCTGTCCAGCCTGCACTTCAAAGCTGAGGTCATCCACCGCTTTGAGGTTGCCAAATTGTTTGCTAATATGTTGTACTTTAATCACCGACATACCCTAATAACAAAAAACCCCGAACATAGTTCGGGGTTTTACTATAAAATAGGCTTTATTACTATTTGTATTGAGGAATGATGCTGTTGGCCAAATCTACCATTTGCTTCAAGCCATCTTCAGGCAAATTGCCTTTCTTAAACTCAACTAGTACATTGGGTAATTTATTGCTCATCTCTAATAAGAAATGGGCTTCAAATTCTTTTACCTTACGTACAGACACTTCTTTCAATAAACCATTGGTACCTAAGTAAATAATGGCTACTTGTTTCTCCACTGAGAAAGGCGAGTACTGCGCTTGCTTTAAGATTTCTACGTTTCTTGCTCCTTTGTCAATTACCGATTTAGTAGCAGCGTCTAAGTCACCACCAAATTTGGAGAAGGCTTCCAACTCACGGTATAAGGCTTGGTCCAATTTTAAAGTACCAGATACTTTTTTCATGGATTTAATTTGCGCATTACCACCCACACGACTTACAGAGATACCTACGTTAATCGCTGGACGAATACCTGCGTTAAACAAGTTACCTTCTAAAAATATTTGACCATCTGTAATAGAAATTACGTTGGTTGGAATGTATGCAGAAACGTCACCTGCCTGTGTTTCAATAATTGGCAAGGCAGTTAAAGAGCCTCCCCCTTTTACTAAATGTTTGATAGAAGCTGGTAAATCGTTCATTTCTTTAGCTACCTCATCATTGGCAATAACTTTTGCAGCACGCTCTAATAAACGACTATGCAAATAGAATACATCACCAGGATAAGCTTCACGTCCTGGAGGACGACGTAATAATAAAGAAACTTCACGATAAGCTACCGCTTGCTTAGATAAATCATCATAAACAATTAATGCTGGACGACCTGTATCACGGAAGAATTCTCCAATGGCTGCACCCGCAAATGGGGCGTAGAATTGAAGTGGCGCAGGATCAGCTGCAGGAGCCGCTACAATAATGGTATAAGCCATAGCGCCATTGTCTTCTAATGTTTTCATCACCCCTGCAATGGTAGATGCTTTTTGTCCAATCGCTACATAAATACAATATACTGGTTTTCCAGCATCGTAGAATTCTTTTTGATTGATAATAGTATCCACACAAATAGCTGTCTTACCTGTTTGACGATCTCCAATCACTAACTCGCGTTGTCCACGTCCAATTGGAATCATTGCATCAATGGCTTTAATACCAGTTTGTAATGGTTCTTTTACAGGCTCACGGAAAATTACCCCTGGCGCTTTACGCTCCAAAGGCATTTCATACAATTCACCTTTAATAGGACCTTTACCATCGATAGGCTCTCCTAATGTATTAATCACACGACCTGTAAGACCATCTCCTACTTTAATAGAAGCAATCTCTCCAGTTCTTTTTACTTTATTACCTTCTTTGATCCCCTTGCTATCGCCCATCAATACCACACCCACATTGTCTTCTTCAAGGTTAAGCGCAATGGCTTTAGTGCCATTCTCAAATTCAACTAGCTCACCACTTCTAACACCATTCAAACCATATACACGGGCAATACCATCACCCACCTGTAATACAGTGCCTACTTCTTCTAAGTCCGCTGTAGCATTAAAGTTGCTTAATTGTTGTCTAAGAATCGCCGAAATTTCATCTGGTTTAATGTCCGCCATAACAGTCTATTTTAATGTATGATTATTTATATTTTACTAATGAACTCGTTGTTCAAAAATTGTTTTTTAATGTCTCTCAAATCTCTAGCAATACTAGCGTCTACTAAATTATTATTAAACTCAAGTAAGAATCCACCAATTAAACTTTCGTCTGTTTTAGTAGTCAATTCAATAGTGGCAAAATTCGTTTCGGCTTTTACTTTATTTTCTATAGATTTTTTTAGTTCCGCAGTTAGTTCTACTGCTGTAGTTAGGGTTACTTGATGAATGCCTTTAATGGTATTGTATTGCAGGATAAAAGCAGTGGCCATTTCGGGCAATTCACTTTCACGTCCTTTCTTTACTAGTAAGACCATGAAAGAATGGGTCAATAAGCCTACTTTATTTTTAAAAATTTCTGCAAGGATATTGTTCTTTTGATCGGCTTTAATAATAGGGCTGCGCAATACATTTACTAGTTCGCTACTCGCTTGACAAACTGCTTGCAAATACTTCATGTCTGCACAAACCGCTTCCAATTGGCCTTGCTCTGTAGCTAAATCCAATAAACTTTTTGCATACCTACCTGCTAATCTTGCGTTGGCCATTTCTTAAAATTTAATTTAACTTAACTCCCTCTGCTAATTGTTGAATGTATTTTTCTTGCTCTGCTTTGTTAGACAATTCTTTACGCAACACTTTTTCGGCTACTTCTACTACCAAAGAACCTACTTGATTCTTTACTTCAGTCAAAGCGGCATTTTTTTGTTGGGTAATGGCTACTTGGGCATCTGCAACTATTCTTTCATATTCTGCTTTGGCTTTGTCTTTTGCTTCGGCTATCATTTTCTCAGAAGCTTCTTTGGCTTCTTTGATCAATGTAGCTCTTTCTTCACGCGCCTTAGCCAATAATGCTTCGTTCTCATTTTTCATCGCAGACAAATCTGCTTTCATTTGATCGGCCTTCGCCAATGAATCTTCAATGCCTTTTTCTCTATCAGAGATGGCTTTCAACATTGGCTTCCAAGCAAACTTGCCAAGTACCACCAATAGCCCAAGAAAGGCAACTGTATTCCAGAATACCAATCCGATATCTGGCAACACCAATGGGTTTATTTCTAACAACATAATCCTTAATTTATCTTAATGATTTAAAATCTTTCCTTCTTTTTTCAATTTTCAATTTAAAAATTATAGGCCCGTCGCCCTGTGCTAGGGCCTATAATACTTTTGGAAATCTTTTGATAGATTATCCGTTCCCCAATAGGGCAACCACCACCGCAAATAAGGCTACGGCCTCAACGAAGGCTGCCATTACGATCATGTTAGAACGAATATCATTCACTGCTTCTGGTTGACGAGCAATACTTTCTACCGCTCCTTTACCAATTAGACCGATGCCAATTCCAGCACCGATAGCAGCTAATCCAGCGCCGATTGCGGCAACACTTCCTACTACCATTTTTTTACGTTTTAATTGTTATTGAAAAAAAAATTTATAAATATTATTAATGATGTGCTTGCTCATGATGTCCTTCCTCTGATGCCATTCCAATATACATCGCAGTAAGCATGGTAAAAATATAAGCTTGTAAAAAGGCTACTAACAATTCTATCAAGAATATGAAAATTACAAAAGGCACTGCTACTGCTGCCGCATATACTGTTTTGAAAATAAAAATCAAACAAACCAAACTCAATACCAAAATATGACCTGCTGTAATATTGGCAAACAATCGGATCATTAATGAAATGGGTTTATTGAACACCCCAATCAATTCAATAGGTGCTAAAAATAATTTCATAGACCAATGCATGCCTGGCATCCAAAAAATATGCTCCCAATAGTTTTTATTAGAACTTAAATTCACTACAATAAAAACACAAACGGCTAAAGTCATCGTGAAAGCAATATTTCCACTCACATTCGCGCCACCTGGAAATAAAGGAATAAGACCTAAAAAGTTATTCGTTAATATTAAAAAGAAAATAGTCAATAAAAAAGGCATGTATTTGGCATATCGCTTAGCCCCAATATTAGGAAGTGCAATTTCATCTCTTACAAATAAAACAATGGGTTCCATAAAAGACTGAAGTCCCTTAGGGGCAGATTTAATACCTGTTTTCTTATAAGCACCGGCTGCTGTTAAAACAACCAACAATAAAATAATAACAGATACAAATAAACTAGCTACATTCTTTGTAATAGAAAAATCCCATAATTTTTTACTAGCCGCAGCATCTACTTCACCTGCAGCATCCACAATTTTAGTTTTGCCTGCTACCAATTTGTAATCAAATTTTCCTTTGTAGACCACTGGCTCATGGTGTTCATCTACCAATTTAGCAGAAGAAAAAACTTCCAATCCTTGTGGCGTATATAAAATAACAGGTAAGGAAATGGTGGTATGTCCCCATAAATGCCAACTGTGGTCATCCTTAATATGTTCCAAAATGGTTTCGGTAACATTAAAACTACCTTCTTGTTTTGCTTCTGTTTTTTCAGCAGCAAATGAAACTACTGTATGGAAGAAGAAAATTAGGCTGAAACTTACTGCCAATAAAGGTTTAATGCGATTAAGGACCATACTTATTTGAAAATTTGCTGCAAAGATAAGAAGAAAGCCTTTGAATCTGCATAAATTTCAAGAGAAATTGAACTGAAATATGAAAAATCAAAAAAGTTATAACTATTTGATAATCAATCTATTAAAGAATTATTAAGATTTCTTTTGCTCAAATTGCATTTCGTTCAGGGTAGCATAAAGTCCACCTTGTTCTAGCAGCTCTAAATGGGTGCCCATTTCTTTGATTTGCCCCTTGTCTAAAACAATAATTTTATTGGCTTTTCTGATGGTCGATAGTCTGTGGGCAATCACTATAGACGTTCGTCCTTTAATCAATGTATCAATGGCACGTTCAATTAATTGCTCACTTTCGGTATCTATGGAGGAAGTGGCTTCATCTAATATTAAAATAGATGGATTGTACAACAAAGCTCTGATAAAACTTAACAATTGTCTTTGACCTAAACTTAAGGTAGCCCCTCTTTCCATCACTTGATAATCATAGCCACCAGGCAATTGCATAATAAAATCATGCATACCAATCATTTTCGCTGCTGCTTGTACTTGTGCTATACTGATGTCTTTATTACGCAAAGTAATATTGTCTACCACCGATCCAGAAAATAAAAATACATCTTGCAAAACTACACCCACTGAAGCCCTCAATCGATCTAAAGAATAAGACTCAATGGGTTGATCGTCCAGTAAAATATTTCCTGATTGATAAGGATACAATCTATTTAAAATACTGATGATGGAAGTCTTGCCACTGCCTGTTGATCCAACCAAGGCCACCGTTGTTCCCGCTTCCACTTGAAAGCTTAATTTATTCAAGACCCAATTGGGTTCATTGTAAGCGAAACTAACTTCTTTGAATTCTATTTTTCCTTTAATCTGCTGCGGTGCATAAGTGCCTTCATTCAAGGTAACATCTTCATTATCCAAAACTTTGAATACGCGCTCCGCCGCTACCATGCCCATTTGTAGGACATTGAATTTATCAGCAATCATTCGCAGCGGTCTGAAAATTTGATTCAAAAATAAAATAAAAGCTACTAAAAGCCCCGCATCCAAAGACCTGTCAGCCACCCACCATACAATTAAACCCATACTTAGCGCCAATACCACTTCCACTACAGGAAAGAATACAGAATATGCAAAAATGGCTTTGATGTTGGCGGCTTTATGGGACTCATTAATTTTTGAAAACTTTTGCATTTCTTTTTCTTCTGCTGCAAAAGCTTGGACTACTTGCATGCCAGAAATATGTTCTTGCACAAAAGCATTTAAGGCAGCCACTGCATTTCGAACTTGATTAAAACTTTTATTGACACTTTCTTTGAAAAAATAAGTTGCTACTAGCATAATAGGAAAAGGAATCAAACAAATTAATGTGAGTTTCCAATCAATCACAAACATAGTGGATAGGGTTACAATAATGGTCAACAAATCGGCAAGGATGGGAATCAACCCATCTGAAAAAATGTCATTGATGCTTTCTATGTCATTGATGGTTCTCGTGGTTAAAGTGCCAATGGGTGTTTTATCAAACTGCCTCATTTCCCAGTGCATAATTTTATGGTAGACTTTATTTCGAAGGTCTCTAATCACCTGCTGCCCTAACCAGGCCATGCCAAAAGTAAAAAAAAAGCGCACCAAGGTTTCAAACAATATAAATACCACCTGAAATAACGAAATGGATAAAATAAGTTGAATGGCAGAATCAAATGCATTGCCAGGCAATACGAAGTGCACCCAATGGGGCAAATTCACCGCTTTCCCGATGGCCGCATTCACGGTGGCTTGAATTAAATAAGGTCGAATGGGGGTAGAAAATGCGAGTACAATGGACAAAAATACATTGGTCCAAAAGATGAATCGATAGGGTCGGACAAAAGAGAAAACTCTTCTTAAAATGGAACCTTTGAATATTTGTTTTGGCTTCGTCGACGACATACGGGTTCAAAGTTACACTATCTCTTTGTTCTTTGTAAAAATCCTATCCCTTTTACGTAATTTCGTACTTATATGGACCTGATAGACGTAGACGATAATTTAGGCCTTTTGCCACCTTACAACTTAGATGACGAACAAGAAAAAAAAGAAATTGTTCGACACTATCGAGCATTATTAAGGGCACTAAGAGAAAAATTAAAAAAAGGGGATAAGGAGTTACTTCGAACTGCATTTGAAATGGCGGCCAATGCGCACAAAACCATGCGTCGAAAAACTGGCGAACCTTATATCCTACATCCCATTGCAGTAGCCATGATTTGCGTAGAAGAAATTGGCCTAGGGGTAAGAAGTACCATTTGTGCTTTGTTGCATGATACTGTAGAAGATACCGACATTGCCTTAGAGGATATCAAAAGTGAATTTGGCAATGAAATTGCAAAAATTGTAGATGGCTTGACCAAGATTTCTACCATCATGGATGCCAACAGTAGCCAGCAAGCAGAAAACTTTAAAAAGATATTACTCACGCTGACGGATGATCCAAGAGTGATCTTAATAAAATTAGCCGATCGCTTACACAATATGCGCACTTTGGATGCCATGAAAAATGAGAAGCAATTAAAAATTGCATCAGAAACCATTTGGGTGTATGCGCCACTTGCCCATCGAATGGGTTTATATAATTTAAAAACAGAGTTGGAAGACTTGTCCATGAAATACATGGAGCCTGATACCTATAAAGAGATTGCTAAAAAATTAGCGGAGACTAAAAGAGAAAGAACCAAATACATCAACGAATTTATTCGTCCCTTAAAGGAAAAGTTAACCCATGCCGAATTTGAATTTGAAATTCAAGGCCGACCTAAAAGCATCCATTCTATTTGGAATAAAATAAAAAAGAAAGGTGTAAGTTTTGAAGAAGTATATGACCTTTTTGCGATTCGTGTTATTTTAGATGTACCCTTAGATAAAGAAAAAGAAGATTGTTGGAAAGTGTATTCTTTAATTACCGACGAATACCTTCCCTCTCCAGAAAGATTAAGAGATTGGTTAAGCAACCCCAAAAGTAACGGTTACGAAGCTTTACATACGACTGTAATGGGCCCTCAAGGGAAATGGGTGGAAGTGCAAATAAGAACCAAAAGAATGAATGAGATTGCGGAGAAAGGCTTGGCCGCACATTTTAAATACAAAGAAGGTTCTCAAAGTGAAGATAGATTTGACAAATGGTTTGTACAGATTAGAGAAGCCTTGGGCAACCAGCAAGAGGAAGGCATCGACTTTTTACAAGATTTTAAAACCTCTTTTTTAGCGGAAGAAATATACGTGTACACCCCCAAAGGAGAAGTCAAAATGTTGCCCATCAATTCTTCTGCCTTGGATTTTGCTTTTTACATACATACGGCCATAGGTTCAAAATGTATTGGTGCCAAAGTCAATCATAAATTAGTACCCATCAGTCATAAACTAAGAAGTGGCGATCAGATTGAAATCATTACCAGCAACAAACAAAAACCCACCGAGGATTGGTTGCAAAACGTGGTCACTGCCAAAGCAAAAAATAGCATCAAAGATGCCTTAAGAGAAGAGAAAAAACAGATTGGCGAAGAAGGTAAATATACTTTACAAAGAAAATTAGAAGGCATTGGTGCTATTTACAATACCTATAATATCGATCAGGTAATGAACTATTATAAATTATCAAGCCACTTAGACTTGTTGTTTAAAATAGCCACCAAAAATATTGATTTAAAAGAGCTCAAACTTTTTCAGGTGGTTGGAGAAAAAATAGAAGCGCCAAAACCCTTGGTCATCCCGCAAGAAATTAACGGGGAGCTTGCTAGCCATAAACAACTGCCCAAAAAGGATTCCGAACTCATCATTTTTGGAGAATCCAGCGATAAAATAAAATACAGTTTAGGCAAATGTTGCAATCCCATTCCTGGGGATGACGTATTTGGTTTTGTGAGTACCGCAAAGGGCTTAATCATCCACAGAACCAATTGCCCCAATGCCACACAATTGTTGGCCAATTATGGACATCGTGTAGTGAAAACAAAATGGGCTAAAAACAAAGAGATTTCTTTCCTAACGGGTCTTAGTATTGTGGGGATGGATGATGTAGGTATTGTGAATAAAATTACCAACATCATTAGTGGGGAGCTTAAAATAAATATTGCCGCATTGACCATCGAATCCAGGGAAGGCTTATTTGAAGGCACCATTAAAGTATATGTACACGACAAGGATGAATTGGAAGATTTGGTGGATAAAATTAAAGCCCTCCAAGGCATACAACAAGTAAGCCGTTTTGACACAGAAACTCTGTAATTAAATAGGTAATCAACTTTTCAAGACTTATTTTTGCTATCTCAAATACAAAATCATGGTAGATGTAATTTTAGGACTTCAATGGGGAGACGAAGGGAAAGGAAAAATTGTGGATTATTTCGCACCCAATTATGACATCATTGCGCGCTTTCAAGGCGGACCCAATGCAGGACACACCTTGTATGTGAATGGCACTAAAATGGTTTTGCATCAAATACCTTCTGGTATATTTCACCAAGACAAAATAAATATTATTGGCAATGGCGTAGTACTAGATCCAGTTACTTTAAAAAAAGAATGTGATGCAGTAGCTGCCATGGGGGTGGATGTAAAAAAGAATTTATTTATTTCAGAAAGAACCAATATCATCATCCCTACTCACCGTGCTTTGGACAAGGCTTCTGAACTAGCCAAAGGCGAAAGCAAGATAGGTTCTACCTTAAAAGGCATTGGACCTGCTTATATGGATAAGACCGGCCGTAATGCTTTAAGAGTGGGTGATTTATTGAGTAAGAATTTCATTAGCAAGTACATCACTTTGCGCATGAAACATCAAAAGATTTTAGACAGTTTTAATTTCAATGAAGACATCAGCGAAATGGAAAACGAATTTTTTGAAGCATTGGAGTTTTTGAAAACTATGAACATCATCAATTGTGAATATTTTATTAATGATCAAATCTCTAAAGGCAAAAAAGTTTTGGCCGAAGGGGCACAGGGTTCCATGTTAGACATTGATTTTGGCACTTTCCCTTTTGTGACTTCATCCAATACTATTTCGGCTGGTGTATGCACTGGTTTGGGTATTGCACCAAAATTGATCAATGAAGTTTTTGGCATCACCAAGGCTTATTGCACAAGAGTGGGTAGCGGCCCCTTCCCTACCGAATTAAATGATGCCACTGGGGAAGAACTTAGAAAATTAGGAGCTGAGTTTGGCGCTACCACAGGACGTCCGCGTCGATGCGGATGGATAGACTTAGTCGCGTTAAAATATACCTGCATGATCAATGGTGTAACACAAATTATTATGACTAAGGCCGATATCTTAGACAGTTTCAAATCCTTAGAATTGGGTATTGCTTATGAAATGGAAGGCAAACAAATTGATTATGTACCTTTTCAATTGGTAGGTACACCAGTAGCGCCTGTTTGGAAACAAATGGAGGGCTGGAATACAGATACTACTAAGATGAAGCAAGACAAGGAATTGCCTGCTACAATGAAAACATATATAAAATATATCAATGAATACCTTGGTGTGCCGGTTAAATATGTTTCTAATGGACCAGGTAGAGACCAAATCGTACACATTTAATTTGTCAAAAGCTTAGAAATATTTCTTTCCCTTTTTTTAAAAAAAAGAACAATTTTTTTTGGTAAATACAATTTTCAGTTGAAATTTTACACTGTTAATAGTTGTAACAAATCATAGCAATGAAATCTTTAAAAGAAAATAAGTCTACCGCTGTAAAAAGCGGAATTGAAAAGACAAGCAAAGCTTCCCCTAAGCCAAGTAAGAAAAAAGATTTGGACGATGAGGAAGACGTGGATGATGAAGAAATCAACGACGATTGGGGCAAAGAAGAAGAGGATACCAGCTGGGATCCAGATTTTGAAGAGTTTGATATGCCAAAAAAAGCTTCCAAAAAACCAGGCAAGTTTAAAGTAGCCGAAGAAGAAGACGATTTTTCATTGAATGAAGATTTCAAAGAAATAGACGACGATGATTTGTTTGAAGAGAAAGACGAATTAGACGACTATTAATCCCTAAGCTTTGCTTGAATCCATTGCATTTGCAGCAAAGCTCAATAAGCCCGTTTCATTAAAACCAGCACTCATTAACTGTAAGCCATAAGGCATGCCATTGCTATGGGTGAATAATGGAATAGAGATGGCGGGAATCCCCACTAAATTGGCATACACCGTATAAATATCAGCTAAAAACATTTCCGTAGGGGTATGGTTATTTTCTCCCAATTTAAATGCAGGAGTAGGCACGGTGGGTGAAATTAAAATATCATAAGATTCAAAAACTTTATTGGTGAGGTCCACTAATTTTTGTCTTACTTGTTGCGCCTTGGTAAAATAAGCATCAAAATAACCAGCACTTAAAACAAAAGTGCCTAGTAAAATTCTTCTTTGCACTTCTTCTCCAAAGCCTTCCGTTCTAGATTTTTTATAAAGCTCAGTAAGGTCGTCCAGCTTTTCCTTGGTTCTGTGTCCAAATTTAATACCATCAAACCTAGACAGATTACTAGAAGCTTCTGCTGTGGTTAATACATAATAAGTGGGCACCAAATAAGAAAGCAAAGAAAAATCAATAGCTTCTACTTCAAAACCTTTTTGTTTTAAATCTTCGATATAGGCCAAGATTTGAGTTTTCATTTCTGGATCCAAACCAGGATGCTCGAGGGTCTCTTTAAAATAAGCAATTTTTTTAGGGACATGATTGGCTACTAATGCTTTTGTATAAGAAGGGACGGGTGCTTGAGCAACCGTACTATCAAATTCATCAGCACCTGCCATTACTTCTAAAACCAGGGCAGCATCTTGTATTGTATTTGTAAAAATTCCAATTTGATCAAAGGAAGAAGCATAGGCAATCAATCCATAACGTGAAATACGCCCATAGCTTGGTTTAAGTCCGATCACACCACAAAAATCTGCAGGCTGTCTAACAGAGCCTCCTGTATCTGATCCAATACTAATCATACACAGATTGGCTTGTATGGAAACTGCCGACCCACCCGAAGAACCACCGGGCACTCTGGAGTTATCCAATGCGTTTTTCACAGGTCCGTAGGCAGAATTTTCATTGCTGCTACCCATGGCAAATTCATCGCAGTTTTGACGTCCAATAATAATGGCACCTTCGTCCACTAAATGCTGAACTGCCGAAGCAGAGTAAACTGCTGTATAATTTTCTAAAATTTTTGAAGCGGCACTTACTTTATGCCCTTGGTAACAAAGTACATCTTTGATGCCAATCACCACCCCATGTAATTTTCCCAAGGCATCCCCTTTCTGGCGCGCTGCATCCAAAGCCTTGGCAGTAGCCTTCGCTTCTTCTGAAAAGACTTCGAGAAAAGCATTTAAATGCGCCTGCTGCTTGACCTGATCTAGGTAAAAATTTACTGCCTGAATACAAGTAACTTGTTCAGCAATTAATGCAGTATGGTAGTCTTTGATTGAATGAAACCGAAACAAAGTCTAAAAAGTTAATTGGTAAAAAAAAGGAATCGACAAAAAACTAAGAAGGCTTTTCGTCTTTTTCTTTAATGCCTTCTTCGATTTCTTTTTTTACGTTATTTTTAGCATCGTTGAATTCACGGATACCCTTACCTAATCCACGCATGAATTCAGGGATTTTTCTTCCGCCAAACATCACTAAAATAACCACTCCGATAATTAATAATTCTTGAAATCCTAAGTTGCCCATAATGTTAAATTTAGAACATTAAAGATAAGGTAATTATAAAACAGAATTGGAATATTTATAGGAATTAAGCCAATATAAAGCTAAAAATGTAAGGCCAAAAAAAGTCCCGATCTAGTTTAGAACGGGACTTGGTATCTAGTAATTTTAAATAAGCTTGATTAGAATCTTTTTTCTTTGATACGTGCACTCTTACCGCTTCTATCGCGTAAGTAATACAATTTAGCACGACGTACTTTACCAGACTTGTTCAACAAAATACCATCGATATTTGGTGACAAGAAAGGGAATAAACGCTCAACACCCACTCCATCAGAGATTTTACGCACAGTGAAAGATGCAGTAGCACCAGTACCTTGTGTTTTGATTACATCTCCACGGAAACTTTGGATACGTTCTTTACCACCCTCAACTATCTTGTAGTTTACGGTAATATTATCACCAGCCTTGAAGGCTGGATAGTCTTTTTTTGCGGTCAATTGCTCGTGTACAAATTTTACTGCTTCGCTCATAATACATTGTTTTTGCGGACGGCAAAGGTAGGCGAACCCAGCTTACCATCCAAATTATTTGAATCCAAAATTAATAATCGCCTATCTGGCAATGTTTACAGCTCTTTTTTCACGTATAACGGTTACTTTAATCTGACCTGGATAGGTCATTTCGGTCTGTATTTTCTGTGCAATTTCAAAACTTAGTTGGTCAGAGGTTTGATCGCTTACTTTCTCCGCTTCCACAATCACCCTTAATTCACGACCCGCTTGAATGGCATAGGCTTTTTCTACTCCTTGATAATTCATGGCCAAATTCTCTAAGTCCTTGATTCTCTGGATGTATTGTTGCATAATCTCTCTTCTAGCACCAGGTCTTGCACCGCTGATGGCGTCACAGGCTTGTATGATTGGAGAAATTACATATTGCATTTCCATTTCGTCATGGTGGGCTCCAATGGCATTCACCACGGCTGGATTCTCTCCATATTTTTCGGCCAATTTAGCCCCTAACAAAGCGTGACTTAGTTCGGTTTCCTCATCGGGCACCTTACCAATATCATGCAGCAAACCTGCTCTTTTGGCTAACTTAGGATTGATGCCTAATTCAGCCGCCATGATGCCACATAAGTTAGCCGTTTCACGTGAGTGCATCAATAAGTTTTGACCATAAGAAGAACGGAACCTCATTTTTCCAATGATACGAATCAATTCTTTATGTAAACCATGAATGCCTAATTCAATTACTGTACGCTCTCCAATTTCTGCAATTTGATCTTCTAATTGACGACGTGTTTTTTCTACCACTTCTTCAATACGCGCTGGGTGGATACGACCATCTGTTACTAAACGTTGTAAACTTAAACGAGCAATTTCACGACGCAAAGGATCAAAAGAAGAAAGCAAGATGGCTTCAGGTGTATCATCTACAATTAAATCTACCCCTGTCGCTGCTTCAATGGCGCGGATATTTCTACCTTCTCTACCAATGATTTGCCCCTTCATTTCATCCGACTCCAAATTAAAAACAGTCACTGTATTTTCAATGGCTACTTCGGCAGCAGTTCTTTGAATAGATTGAATAATTATTTTTTTCGCTTCCTTATTCGCTTTTTGTTTAGCGTCTTCTATAATTTCTTGTTGTAAGACCAAGGCCTGTGTTTGTGCTTCAGCCTTCAAGCTTTCAATTAATTGTTGCTTGGCATCTTCTGCACTTAAGTTGGCGATCTTCTCTAAACGACGGATATGTTCTTCCTGATGTTTCTCTAATTCGGAACGTTTGACATTCACTAAATCTATTTCACGATTTAGTTTTTCTTTAATAATATCATTGTCTTTGACCTGCTTGTCAATAGACGCTTCCTTTTGATTGATGGTAACCTCTTTTTGCTTAATTCTATTCTCCGCTTCTCCAATCTTTTTGTTTTTCTCTAATAAATCTCGGTCGTATTCCGACTTCAATTGCACAAAACGTTCCTTAGCTTCTAATTGCTTTTCCTTTTTAATGGTCTCGGCTCTAAGTTCTGTTTCTTTTAAAATGTTGGCAGCTTGTGCCTCGGCTTCTTCAATTTGCTTTTTTGTATTACGGGCAAAAACCAGTTTGCCTATAATTAAGCCCCCCACCAAGGAACTCGCTCCTATGATGGCAAATAATATTGTTTGGTCCATTGTTTAAATCTTGTTGTTTAAAAAAAATCATACTCCCCTTTTTCGTTGGTAATGAGGTTACTACATTAATCCTATATTATTTATAAATCGTTATAAGTCACTTATAGCAAGCACATTCGTTCTATCTACTACAAGATGACGTATTAAGATTATTCATAATGCGTCAAAGGTTCCGAGACGAAGATAAACAATTAATGGAAAGAATAGACCTAGGTCATTGAATTATATGGCAGAAAGCGCCTTTTCGATGGACCCTGTAAACCCATCGATTTGATTTTGAATGGATTCCAATTCATAGAGGTTCTGCCCTGTCTGTTGCTGCTCAGTGGTAAACCACAATAGGACCATGGAAACATAGTCCTGCATGTCCTTGCCGGCATAGGCATTTTTGAATTCCACCATTTTCTGGTTGATCAGATGGGCAGTTTTACGCACGGCTTCCTCATCCTTGGCAGCAATCTTTACTCTATAGGAGCGATCTGCAATGGTAATATTGACGGGTATTAATTCCTCGTTTTGGGACATGGCTAAGGATTCAAATTTTTAATATTGGCGTCTATCTCTTTAATGTATTGATCTATTTTCTTCACCAATTTTTCCTTTTCTGCTGGATCCATCTGGGATTTGTTGACCATGGAGGCCGCCCATTGCGCTTGTTCGTCTTTTAATTGTTGCTCCGCCAAGGCGGTGGCTTCTTTTTGATGCGTCAAGGCAGTTTTTAATTGTAGCTGTTCTTTTTCCAACTGCGCATAACGCTTAAGCAAAAGCTGAAGCTTTTCTTGAAGTGCTAATATAGAATCGTTCAGGTTGGGCATTCAAAGGTTTGTTAGCTGAAATTAACTATTTTCTTATTTCCGCTTGAATATTTTTTTCAAATTGTTGGATGAGGATTTGCATCATTGCATCAATCTCTATATCGGTTAAAGTCTTATCAGGTGCATTGAATACAAAATTAATGGCCACTGATTTTTTTTGATGGCCTAGTTTTTCACTTTCGAAAATATCAAATACCCTGGACTCTTTTAAGGCAGTTAATTTTGCTGCATGAATACTGGATTCAATGGCTTCATACAAAGTAGCTTCAGGCACCACCAAGGCCAAGTCTCTTTCGATGGATGGATATTTAGAAACTTCCTGATACACTACTTGCTTGCTTTGATAAACATTCATTAATAGCGTCAAATCAAAATAGACATAAGCAACTGCTTGCTTGATGCCAAATGCATTTAATTTTTTTGAGGGGATGGTTTGTAACTGTCCCAATACTTTTTTAGCTACCACTAGTTCAATCACTGAACCATTGGTTTTAAAAGTATAATTTTCAATACCTAGTAATTCAAAAATAGCTTGGACCATACCTTTGGCTACAAAAAAATCTTGTACGGCGCCCTTGGCTCTCCACCCATCCTCAAATGGTTTACCTGAAACATAAATAGCCAATTGCTCTGCTTCATAATAGCTGCCATTGCTTGACTTTCCATAAACTTTTCCCAATTCAAAAAGGGATAGATGACTGTTCTTTCTATTTAAATTATAGGCAATGATTTCTAATCCTGTTTCTAACATGGAGGGGCGCATGAGATCTAGCTCAACGGTTAAATTATTCAACATTTTTACGGAGCCTGCCAATACTTCCTCAGAAAAATAAGCACTATTGGTAATGGAATTTGTGACGATCTCTGTGTAGCCTCTACCCACTAAATAATTCGCTATTTTTTCTTTGAACTTTTCTTTCTTTTCTAGTGGATCAATGGATGGACTAATAGAAATGGTAGTAGGAATGGCAATGTTGTCCAAACCATCAATACGTAAAATTTCTTCTACTAAATCGGCGGGCAAACTAATGTCTGGTTTATGAAAAGGTACTGCCAATTCAATCTCCGCCTCTGTTTCTTGAACGATTTCAAAACCCAAACTACTTAATATAGTTTTCACTGCAGCAGCTGGATAGTTTTTGCCACTTAATTTTTTTAAATAAGCATAGCTAAGTTTCACTTTTGTTTTGGCTGCAGGATTTGGATACACATCTATCACTTCACTGCAATTATCTCCTGCTAATTCTTGTATCATTGCTGCAGCCAGTTCCAATACATCAATGGCTCCAGTGATGTCTACGCCTTTTTCAAATCTAGTGGCGGCATCAGTTCTAAGCCCATGATGGACCGATGTTTTACGAATGTGCACATTTTCAAACCACGCACTTTCTAAAAAAATATTTTTTGTAGTTGCAGTTACACCACTTTTCAAACCACCAAATACACCCGCAATACATAAAGGCTTTTCAGTGTCGCTAATCATGACATCTTCTGCAGTCAATGTACGCGCTGTTCCATCTAAGGTGATAAATTGAGTGCCCGCTGGATATTTTTTTACAATGATTTTTTGGTCTTTGATTTGGTCTGCATCAAAGGCGTGCAAGGGCTGTCCTGTGGCGTGTAAAATGTAATTAGTAATGTCTACGATATTATTGATACTGCGTACGCCAATGGCTTTTAAATTATTTTTTAACCAGTTGGGTGATTCTTTTACAGTTACTCCTTCTATATTTATTCCACTGTATCTTCTACAACCTTTTTCGTCTTCAATACTTACTTTAAAAACTTTGATGGATTTATCTTTTGTCGCTTTTTTTGTAAAAGGACTGATGGCTTTTACTGAAGTTTCGTGGTAAGACAAATAAGCACAAACATCTTTGGCTACCCCATAGTGACTCATCGCATCCATCCTATTGGGGGTTAAACCAATTTCAAATATCCAATCTTGATCATAATCAAATACCTCTGCTACCAAATCACCCGCTTTCCATTGATTGTCTAAAATAATAATACCTGCATGGTCATCGCTAATACCAATTTCATCTTCGGCACAAATCATTCCCTCACTTTCTTCGCCTCTTATTTTTGCCAACTTCATCGTGATTGGATCTTTGCCTTTAGGAAAGATAGTGGCTCCGACTGGGGCCAGTACTACTTTCTGTCCAATAGCCACATTGCTTGCACCGCAAACAACATTCAAAGGACGCTCTTTGCCAACAGCTACCTTGGTCAATTTTAATTTGTCTGCATTGGGATGTTGTTCTACTTCCAAAACCTCTCCCACCAATAGGCCCACTAGTCCACCTTTGAAATTTTCGTAATGTTCCAAGGACTCTACTTCTAAACCAATGGAAGTAAGGATGATGGACAATTGCTCAGGGGTAAGCTTTTGAGGTAAATAAGTAGAAAGCCAGCGATAACTAATCGTCATATAGGATCTTTATGGTATAGCTTCAAAAATACAAATTTTTAAGTGCTTTTGAGTAAAAAATAGAAGTGAATAACTGCTATTAACAGGTGCAAAACCAGTGAATAACCTTTAATTTTTGTGTATTTCACATGAAAATCACCTGTGCATAAGCCCCTTGCAAAACTAAATTTCATGAAGTCCCAATTTGGGTTGATTTTCGCAGTAGAAAATAGTTGATTCAATATGGCCCTCCCCAATATAAATACCAATAGAACAAAAAAGAAATCTACCTCGGTGGATGTAAGCTCCATGATGTATGGAAAAATACCTCCCCAGGCTAGAGAATTGGAGGAAGCTGTATTAGGCGCCATCTTATTAGATAAAAGTGCTTTTGATACGGTCACTGAAATTTTAAAGCCTGAATGTTTTTATGTGGAAGCGCATCAAATGATTTTTGATGCCATGCAAGGCTTGCAACAAAAAAACATGCCCATTGACATGCTCACCATGGTGGAAGAATTAAAAACCAGAGAGCAATTGGACATGATTGGAGGTGCTTATTATATTTCTAAATTGACCAATGTGGTGGTATCCACGGCCAATATAGAAGCGCATGGAAGAATTGTTTTACAAAAATTTATACAAAGAGAACTCATTAGAATTAGTGGCGAGGTCATTGCCAATGCCTATGAGGATAGCACGGATGTTTTTGATTTGTTAGATGATAGCGAAACAAAAATGTTCAACATCACCAATAATTATTTGAAGAAAAATTTCGTGGACATTGGAGATGCCTTGGCACATGCCGTAACAAGAATTGATTTATTAAGAACACAGAAAGATGAAATTTCAGGGGTCCCTAGTGGGTTCACTTCTTTAGATAGAATTACTTATGGTTGGCAGCCTACCGATTTAATCATTTTGGCAGCACGTCCTTCTGTGGGTAAAACTGCTTTTGCTTTAAACTTGGCACGCAATGCTGCACTGCATCCTACTAAACCCCAAGCGGTAGGCTTTTTCAGTTTGGAGATGAGCGCTTCGCAATTGGTGCAACGTATTTTAAGTGCGGAGAGTGAAATTAAAATGGAAAAAATTTCTAGAGGCAAACTGGAAGATTACGAATACCAACAATTGCATAGCAAGGGAATTAAAAAATTAGAGCAAGCCCCTATTTACATTGACGATACCGCTGCATTAAATATATTTGAATTCAGGGCCAAGGCCAGAAGATTGGTGAACAAACACCATGTAAAAATTATCATCATTGACTATTTGCAATTGATGAGTGGATCAGGAGATAGAAACTCCAATCGTGAACAAGAAATTAGTAATATTTCTAGAAGTTTAAAAGCATTGGCCAAGGAATTGAATATTCCCATCATTGCATTATCTCAATTGAGTCGTGCGGTAGAAACCAGAAAAGAAAGCAAGATGCCGCAATTGAGTGACTTACGTGAATCAGGAGCCATCGAGCAAGATGCCGACATGGTGATGTTTATTTATCGTCCTGAATACTACGAGGTAATGAGCAATGAGATGGGCGAAAGCACCCAAGGCGAAACACATATTAGAATTGCCAAGCATAGAAATGGCCGATTGGATTTAATTAAACTAAGAGCCAATCTAGACATTCAACGTTTTGAAGAAATGGAAGGCGAAAATGGTATTCCTGGCTTGGGCAGCAATTACAAGCCTATACAAGCTGGCGCCAATAACGGTGGTGCCGCAGATGGTGGACGCTTTTTTATTCAAGGCAGCAAAATGAATGGTGGTGAATTTGACGAGGGCATCAACGACGATCAGCCTTTTTAAAATCTATCCTTATGCCTGTCCCTTATTTCTACGAACCTAATTTAATTTCAGGCAATACTAGTTTTACCTTAAGTGAAACCAGCAGTAAACATTGCATTCAAGTATTGAGGATGCAGGAAAATGCGCGCATAGATTTAACCAATGGCAAAGGTTTCTTATTTGAAGCCAAGATTCAAGTCCCACATAAAAAAAATACCATCGTAACCCTTCTCTCAGAAAAACATATGCCCGCGCCTGCGCAAAGCTTGACCTTAGGTATCGCTTTACTAAAAAATGCAACGCGTTTAGAATGGCTGATAGAAAAGGCGACCGAAATGGGCGTGACTTCAATTATTCCGATGCTTTGTGAAAGAACCCTATTTGAAAAATTCAAATTGGACCGAATGCAAAACATTCTACAATCGGCCATGATCCAAAGTCAACAAACTTGGCTGCCCAATATCACCGCCCCTATCAAATTTAAAGAGGTGATAGCGCAACAAAAAAATGCGCAGAAATTAATTGCCCATTGCGAGGCAGGTGATAAAATTGACATCAAAAAAATTAAGGCCGATCAGGATTGTCTTTTATTAATTGGTCCTGAAGGTGATTTTAGCCCCTCCGAAATTGAACTAGCCCTTCAAAAGGATTACCAAGCAATTCATTTGGGGCCCACTCGACTCAGAACAGAAACAGCTGGTCTATTTGCCTTAAGTGTCTTAAAAAATTTCTAATTTCAAGCAATGAAAATTGTTGAAGTCAATTCGGCTGCACTAGCCAATGCTTTTATTGAAATCAATGCCCAAATGAATCAAGGCAATCCCCATTACATTAGACCCTTGAATAAAGAGGTAGCTGAAGTGTTTGACCAAAACAAAAATAAATTATTTCAACAAGGCAATGCCAAAAGATGGTTGTTGGAAAACAAAGAAGGTAAACTTATAGGGCGCATTGCTGCGTTTTATTATTCAAGCTATAAGAATAAGGGCACTGAATTTCCAGTAGGTTGTATTGGGTTTTTTGATTGTACCGATGATTTTAATGCTGCCCAATTGCTTTTAGATACCGCTAAAAATTGGCTTGTAGAAAATGGCATGCAGGCGATGGATGGCCCCATTAATTTTGGTGACCGAGACAAATGGTGGGGGCTGATGGTCAAAGGTTTCGAGGAAGCCCCGATGTATGGCATGTCCTACAACCCACCCTATTATGAAAATTTATTGATCCAATATGGATTTGAAAATTTTTACAATCAATATTATTACAAAAAAGACTTACGCGAACCCCTGCCACCAAGATTTGAAGAACGTTATCATAAATTCAAAGCCAAAGCAGACTATTCGGCGCTGCATTTAGATAAAAATAAGTTGGAAAAGTTTGCCCAAGATTTTGTGCATATCTACAATAGCGCCTGGGCGCAACATGGAGAAGCCAAGGCCATCACTTATGATCAAGTGATTATGCTATTCCACTCGCTAAAAGCAGTAATGGATGAAAAAGTAATTTGGTTTGCCTATTATAAAGAAGAGCCCATTGCCATGTTTATCAATATTCCAGATCTGAACCAGTATTTTAAATATTTTAATGGGCACTTGGGTTTGTCGCAAAAATTACATTTGTTATGGATGAAATGGAATAAGTCCAATACCAAATTAACCGGCTTGGCATTTGGGGTGGTACCAAAATACCAAGCCTTGGGCGTAGATAGTTTTTTAATTTACTCCTGTGATTTATGGTTGAAAAAGCGCAAAATTTACCAAGAGTACGAAATGGGTTGGGCGGCCGACTGGAACCCTAAAATGGTCAATATTTATAAAAGCTTGGGCGCTCTTCCTAGCAGACAAATGGTGACCTATAGATATATTTTTGATAATAATATCACCCCTTTTGAAAGGCATCCACAGATGGATTACACCATCAAATCCTAAGCCCAATTCACTATTTATAATTAGGGGATAAGATTTAATTCCTCATTGAATACTTTTGATTTTGAATGTGTATATTGCGCGTCAAGTATGGAAAATTTTGTTGTTTCAGCTAGAAAATACAGGCCCCAAAACTTTAATACAGTGGTGGGACAGTCGCATATTACGACAACCTTAAAAAATGCCATTTTAAATAACCATTTGGCCCATGCCTTCTTATTTTGTGGCCCTAGAGGAGTGGGTAAAACTACTTGTGCAAGAATTTTAGCCAAGACCATCAATTGCACCCATGTCACCAAAGAAGGAGAAGCCTGCAACGAATGCGAAAGTTGTGTTTCTTTTGAAAAGGGCGGCAGCTTAAACATTCATGAGTTAGATGCTGCTAGCAACAATTCAGTGGATGATATTAGAACCTTAGTTGAACAAGTTCGCTTTGCGCCACAAGCGGGAAAATACAAAGTATACATAGTAGATGAGGTACACATGTTAAGTACCAGTGCCTTTAATGCATTTTTAAAAACCTTAGAAGAGCCGCCTCCTTATGCTATTTTTATTTTAGCCACTACGGAGAAGCATAAAATTTTGCCTACTATTTTAAGTAGGTGTCAGATTTTTGATTTTAGACGCATCAACAACAACGATACCGTATTACATTTAGAAGAGATCATTGGCAAAGAACATATTAAAGCAGAAAAAAATGCATTGCAATTAATTGCACAAAAAAGTGAAGGCTGTATGCGTGATGCACTAAGCATCTTAGACAAAATTGTTAGTTTCTCTAATGGCGAACTAACCTATGCCAATACCTTAGAGCATTTGAATATTTTAGACGAAGCTTACTTTTTTAAATTATTAGATTATTTAACCAAGCAGGATTTAACCAGTGCCATGTTGTTGTATGACGAGATCAATCAAAAAGGATTTGAAGGAGATATGGTATTGTATGGCTTGGCCAGCTTTATAAGAAATTTATTGGTTTGCAAGGACCCAGCAAGTGCTCAATTATTAGAATCCATCGAAGGCTGGAGAGCACAATATGTAACAACGGCAGCAGCCATCAGCACCCCTTATTTGGTAAGCGCTTTAAATTTATTAAACGAGGCAGAGATACAATTCAAAATGGCACGAAACAAAAGATTGCATGTCGAAATGGCCATCATCAAACTTAATTTTTTACAACAAGCTATTGAACTAAGCATGGAAGATAGCCAAGTTGTAAAAAAAAAACTAATTGATAGCCACTACCCTATTCGGCTTAAAAAAATTCTTCCTCTAAGCAATATTGTAGTCAACCAAGAAGCTAAATTAATCATCGAGCAGGCGCCTAGCCTACATCAAAAGCCTGATCCTACAAATGTAAAAGCGCCGGTTGCTAAAGTGGCGAAAGCAGCTACACCTAGCACACCACCAATCAATGAATTTATTGTCCCCTCAAAGCTGGCAAATAATTTGCCCGACACCATGGGGAACGCCCCTACAGAAGAAGGTAAAAAGAAAAATTTATTGGAACTGTTGAAAAAGAAATACGGTGAAAAATACGAGATTGAAGAAGTGATTGATTCACTTCCTTTGAATATGGAACTCTTAAGAAACTGCTGGGACGATTATACCTTACATTTAGAGACCGCCTTGAAACATTCTGCTGCCGGTACTTTTAAATTTGCACAATTGAGCATTGAGGATGAAACCCATTTCACCATTACCGTGCCTGCATTGACTGCGCAAAAATTTGTGGAACAAGAACGCATGAATTTATTAGAAAAAGTATGGGACAGATTTCACAACCGTGCCATTCAATTTAATATTTTAGTTGCTGCTGGTGAAAGAGAAGATGTACCACTTCATTTAAGTTTGAATAGCAAACAGAAATATGAACGGATGGCTGCACAGTATCCTTTAATCGCCGAATTAAAAACAAAATTGAACTTAGAAGTTTATTTTTAAAGCTTGGCTTTTTTATAGCCCTTTGATTTCAAGTACTGAAATATTTTTTGACGATGGTCGCCTTGTATAATAATTTCTCCATCTTTTACCGACCCGCCAGTTCCGCAATGATTTTTTAAAGCCTTGCCTAAATTATTCATAGCTTCTTCATCACCAACAAATCCAATGACGATACTCACTGTTTTTCCTGCACGTTGTTTTGTTTCTAAAATAACCTTTAAGGGCTGCTCTTCGGCGCTCAGTGTTTCTATTTCATTTTGCTCCGAAGGGGGCAAATAGTTTGGATCGGTACTGTATACCAAGGGAGAATGATGGGTGCTTTGATTTTTTTTACTCATTGAGGTTTAAAAATAGAATAAAAGATTTTATTAAAAAAATGGTGCTTAGCTTATCCTAATACTTACTATACTCATGCCATTTTTTTCTTGTAAAAGCAAGGTTATATTGTATTTGATTACCCCAGACAACAATTTCCCAGTGATATAAATGGTGGTCCCTACTTTGCGTTCTGCATTTCTTTCAAAACCCACAATGGCTTTATTATTGAAAAAATTTTGAAGCGCTTGATTGGCTTGGGAAGGACTTTGCTTTTCTTGATTGATTTGATCTAAAATGGTCACTTCAACTTCCTTGTCCCAAAAAGGCAAAAGATTAGAGAAATTGGCCGTTTGCAAATTTTGTACAATCTGCTCCGTCTGCTTTTGTGCAAATAAAGGGCTAATTGAAATCAAAAAACCCAGGATCAACAGTATTTTGCGCATACAGCTTATTTTTTAACTATTATAACCGCTTAAAGTTTGTAATCTGCCTAGTATTTTGAAACTTTGTGGTAGTCTCCGATAAAAACAAAGTTACAGCTAAAATAAGGTAAGAAAATGTCAAAAAAAGTAATATTAGTCATCATGGATGGATGGGGTTTGGGCATAGTTCCAAAAGCAGATGCGATTCAGCAAGCCCATGTTCCATTTGTACATAGTTTATACGCGCAATACCCCAATACCACCTTGGTTACTTGTGGAGAAGAAGTAGGATTGCCTGAGGGGCAAATGGGCAATAGCGAAGTAGGGCATTTGAATTTAGGAGCAGGCAGAATTGTGTACCAAGAATTACAAAGAATCAATGTGGCCGTTAAAGACGGATCACTGGCCAATAACCCCACTTTATTGAAGAGTATTCAATATGCTAAAGAAAATAACAAGCCCCTACATTTGTTGGGATTGGTAAGTGATGGTGGCGTGCATGCACACACATCACATTTAAAAGCACTCACCGATATTTGTAAAGCCCATGGACTCACCAAGGTATTTATTCATGCATTTACCGATGGAAGAGACACGGATCCAAAAAGTGGTTTAGGCTTTGTTGAAAATATAGAAAAACATATAGCAGGCAGTGTAGGAAAAATTGCCACCGTGAGCGGCAGGTATTATGCGATGGATAGAGATAAGCGTTGGGAAAGAGTAAAGTTGGCCTATGATTCCTTGGTCAAAGGAGAAGGGGCCACCGCCTTAACGGCCATAGCAGCCATCACCGATAATTATGCCAATGGTATAACAGATGAATTTATCAAACCAACCATCCTTCACGAAAACGGTCAACCCATTGCCACCATTCAAGAAGGAGATGCCGTATTGTGTTATAATTTCAGAACCGATCGTTGCAGAGAAATCACGGAAGTATTGACGCAAAAAGATTTTCCTGAATTTGGAATGAAAAAATTGAAGCTGCATTATACCACCATGACCAAGTACGATGAAACTTTTAAAAATGTAGCAGTGATTTTCGAAAATGATAACTTGGCCAATACCTTAGGGGATGTTTTAGCACAAAACAATAAAAAACAAATCCGAATTGCTGAAACAGAAAAATATCCGCATGTCACTTTCTTTTTTAGCGGAGGTAGAGAACTACCTTTTGAAGGTGAAACTAGAATCATGGCCGCTTCCCCAAAAGTAGCCACTTATGATTTACAACCAGAAATGAGTGCCAAAGAATTAACAGATAAATTATTGCCCGAAATTAATGCAGGGAATCCTGATTTTATTTGCTTAAACTTTGCGAATGCAGATATGGTAGGTCATACAGGTGTTTTTACCGCAGTAGTAAAAGCGGTTGAAACGGTGGATGCCTGTGTGAAAGAAGTGGTGAGTGCTGGATTAAACAATGGCTATACTATTTTCTTAACTGCAGACCATGGCAATGCCGATTACATGATCAATGAAGATGGCAGTCCTAATACGGCACATACTACCAATTTAGTGCCTTTCTTTATTATTGATAAGGATTGGAAGGGAACAATTAAAGCAGGCAAATTGGGTGATTTGGCCCCCACTATTTTAACCATGATGCAATTGCCTATTCCTAAAGAAATGACTGGCAATGTACTCATTTAAAAAAATAGCTACCTACTTTAATGATACCTTTGCCATAGAGTGATTAGTTTAAACCAATCCCCAGAATATTGGTCAAATATCAATATTCAAAAAACAAATCTTATGATAAAGAAAATTTTAGTTGGCCTGCTGCTTGTATTGATTATCCTACAGTTCATTCGCCCAGAGAAAAATTTATCTGGCGATACCACCAAAGACATTACCACCATTTACCCTATGTCTGATAGTGTAAAATTAGTATTTGACAAGGCTTGCGCTGATTGTCATTCCAATAAAACGAATTACCCTTGGTACACAGCCATTGAGCCCATTGGCTATTGGACTGCCAATCATGTAAAAGATGGTAAAAGACATTTTAATCTGAACGAATTTGCTGGTTATAGAATTGGCAAACAAAATAAAAAATTAGAAGAGTGTATAGAACAAATTAAAGAAGGGGAAATGCCTTTGCCTTCTTATACCTTAATTCACAAAGAAGCCCTATTAACTGAAGCAGAAAAAACATTGATTACTGACTGGTGTCAAAATATTGTAGACACCATTAAAGCTACTTATCCTGCGGATAGTTTAAAATTAAAAAGGCCTAACTATAAAGAAGGCGCCGCTAAATAAGCTATTTCAACTAGCCCTATGAAAATTGTAAAAGCTACTTATGTAATCTCTAGCCCAAGTTTTGATCAATGTCCTGATACAAAAGCACCTGAATATGCTTTTATTGGACGAAGCAATGTGGGCAAATCTTCCATCATCAATGCCTTGTGTTCCCAAAACAACTTAGCCAAAACTTCTGGTACCCCTGGAAAAACACAGCTCATCAATCATTTTGAAATTACCAGTATGAGCGTGGCCAAAGGCAAACAAGACAAATGGTACATTGTAGATTTGCCGGGCTATGGATTTGCCAAAGTCGCGCAAAGCAGCCGAAGAAGATGGGAACAAATGATTGAAAATTATTTAAGAAAAAGAGAAAACCTTAGCAGGGTTTTTGTTTTAATTGATAGCAGACATACACCACAAAAAATAGATCTAGCCTTTGTACAACAGCTGTTCAAATGGGAAATTCCCTACACAATCATATTTACCAAATCTGACAAAGAAAAGCCTGGCGTAGTGACTAGAAATGTAAAATTATTCTTTGATGCCTTAAATGAAATATTACCTTATTTACCACAAGGTTTTGTAACGAGTGCAGAAAAAAGAACTGGCGTAGAAGAAGTATTGGCTTGCATAGACCAATACAATAAATTAGACGCAGAAGGACTTTAAATTAATTCACTGCTTTATCTGCGCAGCAACTGCTTGCAAAAGCTTCTGGTTTTGCTTTAAAGGCAAAGCCCATCCCTAAAATATAGCCCATGGCTTCTTTCAAAGCATCATTGCTTTTAAATTGAGGATTGGTATTAATGTCGGCATGCACTTCCATTTCCACATTGTATTGAATAAATAAATCACAGAGTTCATAAGCAATCTCAATACTTTTGGCTACCTCTGTTAACATGCGTTCCTTTAAATGGAATTTTTGTGTGGTCTTGTCATTGTGGATGTACATAAATCCACCATTGTGTTCTCTTAAAAAAACAATCACCGTGGCAAATTCAGTTATATTGGCTTTGACTTGACTGTCTGTACCAATGCAAACTTTTAGTTTTGTTTTCTTTTCAGACTCGGCAATAATGGCCTGCTGAACAGCCTCTTTAATGGGGAGGATAATTTTTTCGCCATTGAATTTTCTCCAAAGCATAAAAAAATATTTACAAATGATTCAATTCTGTACTATTAAATTAGCGCATTCGCGCTATAACTACTACAAATGGCCAATTCAGTTTTCAACAGCTCGTGGATAAGCGCAGAAATTGGTCTAAAACAAGGGAGATTTATTACCTTTGGCCCCATTACAATTATTCGACTATGAAAATATTGATCCAATACATCAAACCCTTTAAAAGCCTCGTATTTTTAGCCTTTATATTGGCTGCCATCAACCAAACCTTCTCCTTATTTGACCCCATGATTTTTGGTCGTTTGATAGATGGTTTTGCCAAAAGCCCTTTATTAGACAAAGCAGGACAACACCGCAGTCAGTCTGATTTTTTATGGGGGGTGAGCAATATGTTGTTGTTGTTGGTAGGTACTGCCATGGTAAGCCGCATTGCCAAAGCATTTCAGGACTATACGGTCAATGTAATCATTCAAAAATTTGGTGCAGCTTTATTTACAGATGGATTAAGACATTCCATGCAATTACCTTATCAAGCCTTTGAAGACCAAAGAAGTGGAGAAACTTTAAGTATTTTAACTAAGGCCAGAACTGATTGTGAAAAATTCATTAGTTATGTAGTGAATGTACTTTTTGGGATTATTGTAAGTGTGATTTTCGTTTCGGTGTATGCCACAAGATTACATTGGTCCATTATCCCGATTTATATAGGAGGCGCCAGCATGATTGCCTATGTGACCAATTTATTAAGTAAGAAGATTAAAGTCATTCAAAAAAATATTGTCAAAGAAACCACTACACTAGCAGGTACCACTACCGAAAGTTTAAGAAACATTGAACTAGTAAAAAGCTTAGGCTTAACTACCCAGGAAATTAATAGATTGAACAACAATACTTATAAAATTCTTGCATTAGAATTAAAAAAGGTTAAGAATATTCGCTCTCTAAGTTTTGTTCAAGGTACCATGGTGAATTTTTTAAGACAGGTGATCACTTTTACTTTGATGTGGCTTATTTTTAAAGAGATTCTAACAGTAGGTCAATTGATTTCATTGCAGTTTTACAGCTTTTTTATATTTGGTCCATTGCAAGAAATTGGTAGCATCATTATGAGTTACAGAGAAACAGAAGCTTCCTTGAATAATTTTGATGCCCTCATGAAAAAGCCAACAGAGCAAATTCCAGCCAATCCAGTGGCCATGGGTACCATTGAAAACTTGGCTTTTGCGCATGTAGGCTTTCAACACCAAACGGCCAATTTTAAAGCCATTGCAGACATTAGTTTCGAAGCCAAAAGAGGTGAAACCATTGCCTTTGTTGGACCTTCTGGGGCTGGTAAAAGTACTTTGGTTAAATTATTGGTAGGCTTGTATGAAGCACAGGAAGGAAAAATATTGGTCAACGGTGTAGATACCCATCAGATCAATATGAATGAACTAAGAAATCAAATAAGTTTTGTGACCCAGGATACCCAATTGTTTGCAGGCACTATCACAGAAAATTTAGCCTTTGTGGCACCCCATGCCAGCAAAGAAGAAATGTTATTGGCATTGACCAAGGCAAGTTGTACCAATATTTTAGACAAAGGAGGCAATGGTTTAGATACCTTAATTGGTGAAGGCGGATTAAAATTGAGCGGTGGTGAAAAACAAAGATTGTCTATCGCACGCGCTTTATTAAGACACCCACATTTACTCATTTTTGACGAAGCTACTTCTTCCTTGGACAGCATTACAGAAGAATCCATCACCGATACCATCCGACAACTTTCGGCAGAAAGAGAACAAATAACCATCATGATTGCGCATCGATTAAGTACGATCATACATGCCACTAGAATTTATGTCTTAGAAAAAGGACAAGTGATTGAACAAGGCACCCATGATTCATTGTTGTTGGAAAAAGGATTGTACTATGCCATGTGGCGTCAACAAATTGGGGAAAGAAGGGCTTCGAATTAATATGCCTAATTAGGCTCGATCAAATTTCTTTCTAAGGTATTCCATCACCGTGGGATCTTCTAGCCCCTCCATATCACTCAATTCCAATTCAATGGCCTTGGTACTCAATCTAATTTCAATCAGTGATAAAAAAATGGAGATAGAAAAAGTGACCAAGCTAATGCCAAATACTAATTTTGCCATTGCTTGGTATTGAATAAATATAAAGAACATAGAAACTATGGATAAGAGCAAGGTAGCCACCCCATAGGTTTGCATGTTTTGAATTAGTTTGATGCGGTATTTAAGGTTCTTGATTTGTCCAAAAATGATATGGCGCTGCTCCTGTTGCTGGTATTTATCATGTAGCACCCTCACCCTATTGGAAAGGGCTAAAAAACGATTGGTATAAGCCAACATGATGAGGCTGATGGCCGGAAAAAGAAGGGCGGGTATATTTACAGATAATTCCATGACACAAAAATATAAAGTATTTTTGTGAACTCCCTCGTGAATATGGAAAAAGAGCAGTTTAAACAAATACAATCTAGTCTACCATCCAACCCTGGTATTTATCAGTATTTTGATGAAAAGGGCCAATTGTTGTATGTAGGTAAGGCTAAGAATATTAAAAAAAGAGTAAGCTCTTACTTTTTGGCCACGCAGGACTCCCAAAAAACAATCGAACTGGTTCAAAAAATTAAAGACATACAGTATACACTCGTTGACTCCGAACACGATGCCTTTATATTAGAAAATGAGTTGATCAAAAATTATCAACCCAAATACAATATCAATTTAAAAGACGACAAAACCTATCCCTATATTGTCATCAAAAAAGAAGCCTTTCCACGCGTATTTTATAGTCGTCGAAAAATTAAAGATGGATCTACCTATGTGGGCCCTTTCACTAGCGGGCTCGCTGTGAGAGAACTGATCGACCATATCAAACGCACTATTCCACTCAGAACCTGTACCCTCCCACTTAATAAAAAAAATATTGCACTTGGCAAATTCAAAGTTTGTTTGGAATACCATTTAGGAAACTGCCTTGGCCCTTGTGAAGGATTACAAAGTCAAGAAGCTTATGATGCTTCTATTGAACAAGTCAATTTCTTATTGAAAGGCAATATCAAACCTGTACTTCAAGCACTTAAAACAAACATGCTGCAGGAGGCAGGCGAACTAGCATTTGAAAAAGCCGAATTCAGCAGAAGAAAAATTGAAGAACTAGAAAATTACCAAACCAAATCGGTGGTCTACATTAAACAACAAACGCCTATTGATATTTTTAGCATTGCCTATGAGCAAGACCAAGCCTATATCAGTTATTTAATGGTACAAGAAGGCCGCATCATTCAAACACATATCTTGCCCCTTAGCGTTCCATTGGAAGAAACCAAGGAAACCATCTTGGCCTTTGCCATTCATTATTTTAGAAACAATCTACAATCCATGGCCAAGGAAATTATTGTTCCTTTTGAATTAGAGGACCAATTGCCGGGCGTTAAATATACTATACCCAAGCAAGGAGACAAAGAACAATTATTGTTGCTGTCACAAAAAAATGCCGACTATGCCATTAAGGAATGGTTGCAAAAACAAGCCTTGTTGGCTATTGAAAATAAAGAGGAAAATAGCATTTTAGAGGAATTGAAAACTCTGTTGCATTTAAACCAAACACCGGAGCACATTGAATGTTTTGATAATTCTAATATTCAAGGCGCTTACCCTGTCTCTGCAATGGTCTGTTTTAAAAATGGCCTCCCTAGTAAATCAGAGTACCGAAAATTTAATATTAAATCGGTGGTGGGTATTGATGATTTCGCCAGCATGAAAGAAACCGTGTTTAGAAGGTATACTTCTGTGTTGGAGAAAAAACAAAGCCTTCCTCAATTAATTATTATTGATGGGGGAAAAGGGCAATTGAATGCAGCCCTAGAAGCCCTTGCTAGCTTGGGTATTGAACATCAGGTGACCACCATTGGCCTTGCAAAAAACTTAGAAGAATTATTTTTTCCTGGAGATGCACAGTCCATACAATTGAATTGGAATAGTCCAGCGCATAAACTAGTGCGTACTATCCGCGATGAAGTTCACCGCTTTGGCATTCAGTTTCACCGAAGCCAAAGATCTAAAGGCGCGCTTGAAAATAGTTTAGATGAAATTGTAGGTATTGGACCAAAAACCAAGGATCTCTTATTGGTTTATTTCAAATCTGTTCAAAAAATTAAAGAAGCAAAAATAGAATTATTGACAGAAATCATTGGGGCAAAAAAAGCGAATCTATTAAAACAGGCTTTTGCTCAACAAAAGGATTAATACACCCATCTGTCCTGCTCGTAGTCAAAAATTTTCTGTTTGATTTTATCTCCCTCCAACAATCTTCTTTTTGGATCTGAAAACAAGGAATTCAACATTTTATCGTTGTAATTGTCTAAGGTAGATTTAACCACATAGCCATTGAAATACCTGCTTTCAAACAATTCCTCCCATGTAATTCTGCTGGATATATTTCTAGGATTGTAAACTTCGTGCTTGGCCAAACTATTTCTAAGTTCTGGATAGTAGATCCAGAATAAAGTTCTCTTCACCGGCTTATTGTTGATCACAAGGGTAGCCACAGGGGCTATACCAATGATTCTACAATACATTCTACTGGTTTTGCTATCAAAAATGAACTGCTCTTTTAATCTAAAAGTATAGATTGAATCAGGATTAGGCGCAAGTTTGGTATTGTATATGATGCTGGTATCAAACACGTTTGGATTGTTTACATTTTGTACCAATTGGGTATCCAAACTTCCTTTCAACATCGCATTTACATCATCTAAATTGAGTGGCTTGGTAAAACGGTCGTCACCACCTTCTGCTGAAAAGGGAACCACCCCATCATTTTCTATAGCCCTTAACAAAATAGCAAAAAACCTTTGATCACCATTGTCATCATAAGCTTGATATATAAAGGGTCTATTAATTTTTTCACGACCATCCACTTCTTCCCAAACAAATTCACTAAACAAAGCATCTTCCTCTCTCAAATTTTGATAATTGACAGGTGTTCTTGCCTGTGTAGATTTTTTAGAAGTATTGCCAGAAGAAAAACCATAATTGTTTCTTAAACTCTTTTTAGGGTTGGCATTGAATCCGCCCACTAAAGTGGTATCGATAGATTTACTTGGCTTTACATTTGGATCTGGCACCGAAGTGGTTTTACTGACCACAGGAGCTTCTACTGGAGCTGGGGCTACTGTATCTTTAGCATTATTAGTAGTGGCAGGGCCAGCTTTTTTCTTGTAATTGAATTGTGCTTGTCCAGCAGTACCCAATAAAAGTCCTCCCAATAAAAAGCAAATAGGACTAATCAGTTTTTTCATTTTCTATATTTTAAATTGACCTTTTTTTACAAGTAATTTTGAAATCAAAATTATTGTAAAATAAAAGTAATTGTTTGATCTAATTTTCTAGTTCCCCCACCTGGCTCGGTCACTTTTATTTCTCCAATGGTAACAGTGGTTCCAGGTTGACATCTTCTAATCAATGCTTGTGCACCTCCAGCAAAAGCAGCGCCATTCACTTCTGCTACTTCGGCTTCTTCGAAACCTTTACCAGTGGCCACTACGATAAAAGAAACAACATTGAATTTAATGCCTTCAAATACAAAATCTCTTAAATCTGCAATCACCCCTTGTTGCACTCTAAACTTATTGGCAGGCATATTGCCTCCAGCGCTTCCGCCTACAATAGCTATTGGATCTGGTACTCTTTTAACTGGTATAGAAATTTTTTGAGCATACTTGCCACTATTCACATTCACTAATACATTCCCCAACTGTGTACACTTTACAATGTATTGTCCAGCACTTGCTTTACTAATAGTTGATCCCGCTCCTTCTACAGCCACATTAATATTTTCTGCACCACCACCACCTGTGATTGTTAATGGATTGTCTAAGCCTTTATAAAATACCCTTGTTTTATCGGTAGACACGACTAAACCAACAGGAGTGCCTACGGTATACTTCACATCCTTTTCTATAATTGCAGTTTCTCCATTGGGTTTTAGAAATGAGATACGTACTCTTTTTACACTAGCCCCTGGTGCACCTGCCGTTGTTTTGTATACGGCAGAACCATCTGCGGTAATGGGCACCGTATTGCCGTCAATGGTGATGGTAGGCTTTGCAGCACTGCTAAACGCACCTACACCAGCAGTGATGACCAATTCTTCTCCAGACATGAGGTATTGTGAATTGGAAGCTGCAAAAGCATTGAACTGATCGTAGATTAATTCAACTTCTCCAATTTCTTTATGGCAATATTCTACTACCTGCGCTTCACTATTTCGAATGTCATTTTGAAATTTAGTTAAAATAGTTACCGCAGCCACAGTTGGTGTCATATTAAAATAGGCATAGCCCCAATCCGTTTTACCAGCAATACTTTTTGTTTCTGGAATTCTTAAATCAAGGGGTAAATTAGGCAAGACTTCTTTTTCAATAGCAGGATCAATGGCCGCTAAATCTGCCTTGAATTGAACTAATTTTTTGTACAATTCTTGACTTCTAGTTTCCCCGCTTTTATAATTTAAGAACAACCTAGTAGTCGCTTCTAAATCATCTTCTTTGTATTCTTCTTTGCCGTCTTTAATTTTTAAACCAGAGGCTTGCTTCAATTCTTTTTTTAATCCTGCTAGGTAATTGAACATTTCATCTGCATAGCCATGTGCCTTCTCTGCCTTGGGCGCCCAGATGGCTGCTTTTTCTGCAGTTTTTGGATCGGCTAATTTTTTCTGTAAAGATTTATAAATATCTGAATTCTTGCGTTCGATAATATCATTCGCATTGGCCAAACTTTGATCAATGGTTTTGAATGCATTCAAAATTTCGCTAGATACATTTAATGCCAACAAAGCAGTCAACACAATGTACATGATGTTGATCATTTTCTGCCTCGGCTCCTTAGGTAATGACATGTATACTAGTTTTTAATAAAGTAAAATGATTTTAAAATACAATTAACGTCCTTGCATTGCAATAATCATATTGCCATACACTTGATTCAATTTGGTTAAATTATCTGCCAGCAAAGCAATTTGCTCTTTGGCTCTAATGGCATCTTGTGCGGAACTAGACATGGCATTGGATGCTTCAGCCAATTTGCTGTAATAGGTATTCATGGCCTCCATGCTTTTGCTCATCATTTGAAATTGATCGTTCAAATTTTTAACCCCATCGGTGGCCAATGCAAAGCTGCCTAAATTAGTAGAAACTCCTGCTGCTGCCTCTTTGATAGAACCCAAAGCAATGGCCGCATCCTTCGTATTGTGTGTAAAGTCTTTGCTAGACTTTGACATCTCTGCCAAATCACCCAAATACATGGCTGTATCATTTAAGCGTTGGAAACTACTACTTAATTTTTCAAAGGCTGCACCATCTAATTTGGCTGCTTCTAAATGCGCCATCACAGAATCCACCGCACCCGTTTGAGGCGCATGCGTGGAATCTCCTACTTCTGGCGGAGGTAAAAATGCATAAATGGTAAAGATGGCTGCTTCAGTAATAAATCCAAGAATCAAAGCATAATCTGCCCATCCAAGATGTAAAATTTTAGCCAATGTTGCAATAATAACAACAGCTGCTCCCAATGAAAAAACTACATTGATGATTTTATTGGTTTTTGGAGAAATGGAATTTGACATTTTGGAAATTTAATAGTTTTAAATAAAATTTTATTCTTTGTTTAATTAATTCTTGGCGCCATAGATAAAACACATCTGAATCCAATATAGGATTTAGCCGTATCCTGGTATTCATAATTTCTTGTACTTACTTGACAATTATAGGCGATGTCTTTCCATGATCCGCCTCTGATGACTTTACGTTTCATTAATATTGGATCCTCGTCTTTGGCATTGTATTGCAAGTCTGGACTAAAATCGCCTACGAAATTATAGCCCCCTTCGTAGAAAATAGAGCTGGTCCATTCTGCTACATTGCCTGCCATATCAAAAAGTTTGTAGCCATTTTCTGCGTAGGATTTGACCTTGGTGGTGTATATATTGTCTGCTTTGGAATTGCCACCAAAGTAGTCGCCTCTGCCAGGTTTAAAGTTGGCCAACAAACGGCCTTCTTTAGTTCTGGTATAAGGTGAGCCCCAAGGATACATGGCATTTGCTTTTGAATTGCCTCTTGCTGCATATTCCCATTCTGCTTCTGTTGGTAAACGAAAAATACCATCAATTTTTGCATCTGCACGCCCAGGCTTACCATTGTAATAATCGCTGTTATTGGTTCTCCAATGACAAAAGGCAGTAGCTTGTTTCCAAGTCACTCCCACTACAGGATACTCATTGTAAGAGGGATGTGAAAAATACATACGTGTTAAGGGCTCATTGTAGGAATAGGAAAAATCTCGCATCCAAACTAAAGTGTCTGGATATACTGGTTCTTCCTTGGTCACCATAAAATCACTTAAAGGAAGTTCCAAAGATTTAGAAGCCAAGGCGGCGGCTTTTAAATCTATAAAAGAATACTTATAAATTAATTTAGTATTATCTATACCAATTTTACCTTTGTAACGATTGTCTGGACTCAATAACAATTCATTTAATTTTTCAATGACTGCCTTGCTATTCATATTAATTCTTTGGGCGCGGTTCCAATCTACTTTAATGGTATCTTCTGTTTGATTGATGCCCCCTAGATAAACGGCTAAGTATTTTAAAGAATCACTTACATAACTTACAAATTTTCTATACTGCTCATTGGTGATTTCTGTTCTATCCATCCAAAAGCTTTGTACAGAAACTAATTTTTTACGATTCACCATTGAATTATCAATTTGCTCATCGCTGGCCCCCATGTAAAAGGAACCTCCAGGAACAAAGACGGTATGTGCAGGATCTGAATTAAATTTTGGACTCCCTTTTTGGGTTTCAAAAGCCATGATCAACAAGGCACCTATCATGATGCTTAGTACAATGGTTGGAAATTTAAACCTCACTTTATATAATTTTTTTATCATATCAATTTTTTAACCTGACTCCTACTTCTACCTAGAACGAAAAAAATGGAATTAAATTTTATTTTTTAAAACAATTATTTCAATTTTTATAGTGGAAATCAATGATTTAGCACCCTTAATCAAGGTTTGCAAATTAATTCATTAGTTGTTAGATATTTGCTAAAAATTCATTTAACTCCATAATTGGTGCCAAACAGCGCTTGTTTTGACATATATAGTATTGATTATCAATACTTTCTTTGCCTTTTGTCAATAAAATAACCGCTTCTTCTTTCGTTGTAAAAACAATCAAATGATGAGGTAAAAACTTAGACAATACTCGACCTAATCCATTTAGTGCATTTTCTCCCACACAAACTAATTCCACCATCCCAACCGCCATTTGACTAAAAGTCTGGGCCCAATAACTATAGGAATTGGGATATTGTAGGATCATTTTCTTCATGGCACGGACCATTGCTGCAGCTTGATCGGTCCATTGTCTTTGCTCAAAAACCAGTCCCAAATAGAATAAGTTTGAACACATCATGGCATTGGCACTTGGTTGGGCGCCGTCATACAATTCTTTTTTTCTAAGAATAATGTCTTTTTGATAATTGGCGGTATAATAAAAAAACAATTGGTCTTCGTCCATAAAATGAGCTTGCACATAGGCAGTCCACTTTTTTGCTTTTTTTAAATAACCTATGTCTCCAGTAATGATTTGCAATTGAATGTAAGCTTGAATCAAGCTAGCATAATCTTCTAAAAAAGCATTGGCCTTGGTTAAGCCCTTGGTATAAGTATGGTATAAATAATCTTCTTGGGTATGGTATAAATTCAATTCCAACCATTGCATCGTAGCGATGGCTTTACTTTTAAATTTTTCATCGCCAAGGGCTGCATATACTTTGCATAAAGCAATGACCATTAAATTATTCCAGGACAAAATAATTTTATAATCCAAAGCTGGCCTAATTTTTTTTGCGCGTGCCTCAAATAATTTTTTTCTTGCTTTTTCAAAATTTAATGCATTGCCCCCTTCCTCTATATTTTGTGTCCAAAGTATATTGGTATGTTCCCAATTACCTGTTGCTGAAATTTGGTAATGTTGGCAAAAATCTTCAAATAGGGCAGGGTCAACCTGCGCTTTAATTTCTTCATAAGTCCAGGTATAAAATTTACCTTCCACTCCCTCGCTGTCTGCATCCAAGGCTGCAAAATAGCCACCCGCTTCATTGGCCAACTCTCGATCTAAAAATTGAATGGTAGCTTCCATGACCCTTTTATAATTTTCTTTTCTAGTGAGTTGGTAAGCTTCTGCCAAAACAGTAAGTAACAAAGCATTGTCATACAACATTTTTTCAAAATGTGGTGCCTGCCATTGTACATCTGTGCTGTACCTCGAAAAGCCCCCTCCCAAATGATCATAAATTCCTCCTTGTATCATTTTGTCCAATGATCTAATGCCATGCACTACGGAGGCTTGATCTTGATTGATATAATAATTCCTAAATAAAATCTGAATAGAAAAAGTTTGTGGAAATTTTGGTGCTGCACCAAAACCACCCCACTGCGTATCGGCATTTTGTAAAATTCTACTGGCCATTATTGCTAGTTCTTCTTTACTGGCCAATATTTCATTTTCAATTTGGGTATTAAGTTTATTTTTCCCAGCTGCGGCAATATGGTTGGTTAAATTTTCCGATTGTTCAATTAATTTTTCTGGTTGATTTTGATACGCTTCTTGCACCCCTTTTAAAACCTCCATCCAGGAAGCTCTTTGATGCATGGGGATGGGTGGAAAGTACGTACCCCCATAAAAAGGTTTGCCATTGGGCAATAAAAACATATTTAAAGGCCAGCCTCCTGCACCGGTCATGGCTTGCAATGCCTCCATATAAATATGGTCCACATCGGGGCGTTCTTCTCTGTCTACTTTTACATTGATAAAATGTGTATTCATGTAAGCAGCCACATCTTCAGACTCAAAACTTTCTCTTTCCATCACATGACACCAATGACAGGCGGCATAACCTATGCTTAATAAAATGGGTTTGTTTTGCGCTTTGGCTAAATCAAAAAGAGTATCGGACCAAGGCATCCAATTGACCGGATTATGGGCATGTTGTAATAAGTAGGGACTACTCTCGTGAATGAGTTGATTGGTAAATAGAGGGTTTGCATTCATTTGAATGCAATTTATTTATTTCTTTTTACTATTAGAGGAAAGAAATTGATCCAAGCCTGCGATCATACTTGGTGTTTGAGGACTTGGCACTTTAATGTGTAAAGCAAAGCCCGCCTCTTCTACTGCTTTGCAGGTGCTAGCGCCAAAGGCGCCAATGGCAGTCCCATTTTGTTTGAAATCTGGTTTGTTTTGTAAGAAACTTTTTAAGCCACTTGGGGTAAATAAACAGATGACATCAAAGTTATGCTCTGTTAGAACTTTTTTAATGTCACTGAATTCTGTTCTATACATATAGCCTAAATCAAAACTACAGTCATGCTCTTTTAACCATCCAACAATTTCATTGTCTTGTTGATTTTCACTGCACACATAAAGGAATTTTTCATTGCCTTTGTGCTTGTTTAATACATCAAATAATTTCTTATTCGTACCATCTGCCCCAAAAAACACTTTGCGCTTACGGTACATAATAAATTTTTGCAAATACAAGGCGACCGACTCTGTGACACAAAAATATTTAGTATCCTGACTAATGCTCAGCTTTAATTCATCACAGGTTCTGAAAAAATGGTCAATGGCGTGCTTGCTGGTGAAAATTACTGCAGAAAAAGTAGCGATGTCTATTTTATATTTTCTAAAATCTTTAGAAGGAATTCCAATGAGTTCAATCAAAGGATGAAAATGCAAAGAAACTTTGTGTTTTCTTTCTAAATCAAAGTAGGGAGATTTTTCACTTTCTGGACGTGCCTGTGAAATCAATATTTTTTTGGTCGTCTTTATTGCTGTTTTTTTCTCTTCACTCATTTCTTTTCCGGTTTACACTTTGAAAATTAGTAGGTTCCGCCAAAATACTGAACTACCAATTTATACAAAATTAAAAGAGGTAATATTTCGAAAGCACAAAGGTAAAGAAAAAAATGAAAGGAGGATAATTGTAATTTATTCCTAACAGATGTTATTGAAAATAAAAACCTATACAATAAGAGCAAAACAGCAATGCCCGCTGCGCCATAAATGGCTAATGTATAATAGATTGGCCTTGCAAAGGCCATAATTAAGATAAAGGGGACCAGCAAAAATCCCAATACCTTATTGACCATAAAAACGATAAAAATATAGGATTTCACCAATTCTTTGGTATTGAAAACCGAACCTGCTATTTCTAGACAAATGTATTTACCAAGATACAAACTTGTAAAAAAAAGAATAAGGTACAAATACCCCTGCCAAAAAGAGATAGGAAGTAAATGTTGATTAAAAATGAGCAAGTTAGCCATTAAGGAAAAACTTAAAATAAAACAGATATTTAAAGTCAAGGAAGCAAAGCCGTTTTGCAAAAGCTGCTCTCTGTTTTGAATCATCCGAAGGGTGGACTGACTAAACTGACTCAATAATTTAGGGAAATATTGAGGGTAGATGGTATTAATAAAGCCATACAAAAAAAGTATACCCACAATCATATAAAATAAAAAATCCTTGTCTGGCAAAGAATATCTTTGTTCGATTTTATAAATTACTTGATTGTCATTATTACTTAGTGCATTTTTAAAATACAATTGAAAAGCTTTTTTTCGATTGCTGAAATAATCTTTGTAATCTTTTAAACTATTAAAACTGGAATCTATTTTTAAGTCGTGATTGGATTGAATAAACCAAGCATCTGCAATTTCAAAAGATTTAGGAATAATGGGGATATACTTGATCAGTAAAGTGTCTTTTTTAAGCAACGTATCCATTAGATGGGCTGTGCCATCAGTTGGTAACAAAAAAGTGTCTTTTTGAGTAAAAGCACTCAAAAGGATACATCCACCTATGACCCAAACCCCTTTTTTTAGTATTGTCCACATCTACTACAAAAATAAGTATCCTAATGCATAATTAGTAACTAATGGCTAGCTTTGTTCCCCAATCCTTCTTATGTCAGGCATCTACATACATATTCCTTTTTGCAAAAAAGCCTGTCACTATTGTAATTTTCATTTTTCTACGCAGACCCAGTACATCGATGAATTTACCGAAGCACTGCTGCTTGAAATTGAATTGCAACAAAAATACCTCAATGGCAAAATTGAAACCTTATATTTTGGAGGTGGCACGCCTTCCCTTTTAAGCAAAGAAGCCATCCAATCCATTTATACTAAGCTCAAGGACAATTTTGATTTTGCCCGGGAGATTGAATTTACAATAGAAGCCAATCCTGATGACATGTCTGCACAAAAAGCAGAAGATTGGTTAAGCATCGGTGTCAACCGACTAAGTATTGGCATTCAAAGTTTTCAATCCCATTCATTGGCATGGATGAATCGAGCCCATACGACCACTCAAGCGCATCAGTCCATCCAAAATGCTAAAGCAGCAGGCTTTAGCAATATCAGTACAGATTTAATTTATGGTACCCCTCATTTAACCGACCAAGACCTGACTGCCGACCTTGAGCTATTATTAAATTATGGTATTCCTCATATTTCCTGTTATGCCTTGACCGTAGAAGAAAAGACTGCTTTATATACCATGATTCAAAAGAAAACAATGAAGGAGGTAGACAGTACACAACAAGCAAGGCAGTTTAATTTGATTGTGGACCATTTGGAAAAAGCCGGTTGGGAACATTATGAGATTTCAAATTTTTCCAAACCTAATCAAAGAAGCAAACACAATAGCAATTATTGGAATAGTGTCCCTTATTTAGGCTTAGGCCCTGCAGCACACTCTTATAATGGAAATCAAAGACAATGGAATATTGCCAACAACCAATTGTATTTTCAATCGATCAAAAATAAAACTATTCCTTTTGAAATGGAGCATTTATCAACAACTACCCAATTCAATGAATACATGATGATTTCCTTAAGACAAATGGAAGGCTTTTCTTTTGAAAAAATTAAAAATGAATTTGGCGCAGTATATGAAAATCATGCCAAAACTATAGCAGTTAAATTTGCAAAAGAAGGAAAATTAATTGCCACCCCCGGCGGTTATACCTTAAGCAAGGAGGCCAAGTTTTTTGCAGATGGTATTGCGAGCGATTTTTTCTGGTTAGAAGATTAGACCAATATCTTTTCAATTTCTTTAAACGCCTCAGCAGGATCATGCCCTTCCCAAAGAATTTTATAGATGGCGGTTATGATGGGCAAGTCCAGTTTTTGCTTTTCATTGATGGCGACTATACACTTACTCGCATTGTATCCTTCTGCCACCATGTTCAATTCTAATTCTGCAGCACGAACCGAATAGCCTTTGCCTATCATGTTACCAAAAGTTCTATTTCTGCTGTGCAAGGAATAACATGTCACAAGTAAGTCACCTAAGTACACAGATGAGTCATAATTGACTGATGGGCAATCGTCTTTACTTACCATGGACTTTAGTAATTGCTGCATTTCATTGGCCGCATTGGCTATAAATACACTTAAAAAATTATCTCCGTATTCTAAGCCATGCGCAATACCTGCTCCCAAGGCATAAATATTTTTTGCTACGCCTGCATATTGAACACCAATCACATCGCTGTTAATTCTGGTATTGATGTATTCCGTTTCAAAATACTTAGCAATGGTTGCAGTGGTTGTAAGGTCGGTGCCCGAAAAAGTCAAATAAGACAATTGTTCCGCTGCTACTTCTTCTGCATGACTAGGACCCAATAAAGTAAAATATTGCTCAATAGGAAAACTAAATTCATTGTGTAAATAATCATGTAAAAGAACATTACGTTTGGGCAAAACCCCCTTAACGGCAGAAATGATTTGTTTCCCTTTTAAACAATTTGCATCTAAGCCCAATAAAGAGGCTTCAATATGGATAGAGGGCACTGCAATAATTAGCACATCTGAATTGGCAACCAATGCCTTAAGGTCTGCATAGAAATTAATTTTCGATACATCAAAATAGGTATTTCTAAGGTAATGGGGGTTGTGGTGACGTTTTTTAAAATAGTCAATATTGGCCGCTTGACGCACCCACCAATTGATCGGTTGTTCATTGTCTGTTACAATTTTAGCAATCGCTGTTGCCCAACTTCCACTACCAATGATTCCAATTCGGCTTTGTTCCATAAATCAAAGATACGAAACAAATAAAAAAGGGGTGCATTTTTGAAATGCACCCCTTTTTATATCATTGAGTAAGGTTTATTTCTTCTCTTCGAAAAGCTTTTCTTTAGAAACCACAGTAACCAAACTACCTTCTTTCAAAGTTTTACTTACAGTGCTATAAGGCCCTGTAATGACTTCTTCTCCCACTTTTAAGCCCGCTATTTCTATAAAGTTTAAATCCTGGATATCGGTTTTCACTTTCACCATTTTCACTTTATGGTCTTTTTGCAAAACAAAGACCACTTCAGTCAATTCTTCATTACCCTGCGTTTTGGCTGCAGATTTATCATCTGCTACAGTTGTCGACACTTTAGTTTCTTTGCCTTGACCCTCTTTGTCTCTTGTGGTTACCGAATTCAATGGAACAGTCACCACATTTACTTTAGATTTTGTTTGAATATCAGCACTTGCTGTCATTCCTGGTCTAAAAGGAAAAATATTATTGTCTTTCACTAAATCAGTATACCCTTCAGGCAACAATCTAATGTGCACTTTGTAATTGGCTACCTCAGTAGTTGAAGCTGCACCTGAAGTTGCGGAAGTAATTGGATTGGCAATTTTATACACCACTCCTTTAAATTTTCTATTGTTATAAGCATCCACTTCTACTAAAGCAGTATCTCCTAATTTAACCTTAGTGATGTCATTTTCGCCCACATCAACTCTTACCTCAATACTTTTCATATCTGCCACACGCAACATTTCAGTACCAGTCATTTGTGCAGTTCCTACTACTCTTTCTCCTTTCTTTACATTCATTAAACTCACAATGCCATCCATTGGACAAGTGATGATGGTTCTTGCCAAATCTTTTTCTGCTCTAGCCAATTGTGCATTGGCTCCTTGAATTTGCGCCTCTCCACTTTTAATAGTTTCTTTGGCAGAATTGTAAGCAGACTCTGCAGAACGATAAGCTTGTTCGGTTTGCTCAAATTCAGCTCTTGAAACAATTTTATCTGCAAATAATTTTTTATAACGCTCATAACTTGCCTTGGTATTTTCATAGCTGGTTTTCATACCACTTAAAGCTGCTTTTACATTTTCGTATTGCGCTTTTACTTGATTCACGCTGGCCGTTACTTGATCTCTTTGAGAAGAATAAATATCTGCATAAATTTTGGCCAATATTTGACCCTTGGTTACTTTGTCTCCTTCTTCAACATATAAGTTTACGATTTCACCAGAAATATCTGGACTCACTTTAACTTCAATTTCAGGATACACTTTGCCACTTGCATTGACCGATTCGGTGATGGTTCTTAATTGAACTTTTTCAGTGGTCACTTCAATGCCCTCTTCTTTGCCAATCACACCCGCTTTTTTCAAGCCAACCAAAAGCGCAATGACTGCCACTAGTCCTACCAATATCCAAATTACTTTCTTATTCATTTTTATTTATTTAATACGATTATAATGTTAATGCTTCTCCTTTGTAAAATTCTAAAAGTTTAATTCTAAATACATACTCGTATTGAGCAGTTTTGAAATTCACTTTTGCTTTTAAATAATTATTTTGATTGTTCAATAATTCAATGGTGCCTAATAAGCCCAAATCATAACGCTTGGTGGCAAACTGATATGTTTTTTCCGAAGAAATCAACGCTTTTTGTGCCGCATTCAATTTGTTGAAAGATACGATGGCATTGGTATAAGCCGAATAAATGTCTTGCTTTAATTTAAGTTGTGTGTTGTCTGCCTGAAGCATCACATTGTTTAAATTCAACTTAGACTGCTGGTAATTTAATTTTGATTGATTGCCATTAAAAATAGGAATATTCATTTGAAAGCCTACATTCTGCCCAAAATTATTACTTACTTGTGTATTCCAGCCATTCCAAACTGTGCCCCAATTTTTTGATTGATTGGAAAAATTAGAAGTTAAATTGTAACCGAAACTTAAGGAAGGATAAAAACCAGCCTTAGCTGCCAAGGTGTTTTTTTCGGCTGCTTTTACACGAAGATTGGCAGCTCTTACATTGGGCATATTTTGAGAAGCCACATTGAACACATAATCGGGTTGCAAGTCGGCGAAGGACTGTATTTTAATTTGATCTACCGGTTGTGCAACCACTTCAAATGGATTTGACGCATCTAAATTTAGTAGTGCAATCATGCTTAATTTGCTTTGTTGCACGGATGAAATGGCTGAGATATAATTGCTGCTGTCATTGGCCAATTGTGTTTCCAATTCCAATAAGTTTAATTCAGGCAATAAACCCACTTCCACTCTTTTACTAGTGGCAGCCAATTGCTCTTTAGTTTGTTGTATTTGTATTTTTGCAATTTCCACTTGTTCAATGGCAGATAAAATTTGCAAATAATACGTGGCCACATTCAAAGAAATGTCATTGGCAATGGTCAATTTATCTGCTTCACTGGCATTCCAGCTAAAACTAGCAGCAGCAGCAGTATTTTTTAATCTTCCTGCATTAAATACTTGCACCCCCCCATTGACGCCAAAATTGTTGTATAAGAATTGAGTGCTTGAAAATCCATTGGTGGTAGGATCAATAGATCTACCAAAGCGCATACCCATCCCAGTGGAACCATTCATAGTGGGTAACTGATTGGAGTTAGCTAACTGTGCTTGGATTTTTGCCAATCTTGCAGCAACATCTGCTTGTTGAACAGATATATTGTGTTGAATGGCATATTGAACACAGGATTTTAAATCCCATTGAGCTGGTTCTTGCGCTTGAAGGCTTAAGGCACCACAAAACAGGAGTATGGAAAATAGGTATTTCATGAGTATTGTATTAGAACGCTTTTTACAGTACAAAAGTAAACTAATATGTAGTAGTTGTCTAATTTTTAGACAGACGGAAAAGGCATCGGCTGAGCAGCAATAAATACAGATAAAAGGCTTTGTAAACGGGAATTTTAAAAAAATACGGCTGGATTCGGCTAGGAATTAGGGTTGGATGGTTGTTTTTTGTAATAGAAAATACGATAAACTATTAGTACCAGGGCCACCAAACTCATGGCAGTAAACGCTGAATAGGGCTTGTCAATGACTACGGCCACTGCCACCAACGCATAAGACAATACAAAAACCACACAGAAAAAAGGGGTCCATTTTTTTAAAGCCCCAGTAACCACTGCATCACCTTGTTTTTTATTTCTCAATATTAATAATGTCGCTGCTGAAGTACTCATGCCCAAACAATCTAAAAAAATACTGAAGCTAAGCACATCGTCCACGCCCTTTCCAAAAAAAGTAACCAAAATGGTAATCAAGGCAAAAACAGTTAAGCCAGGCACCAATGCTTCAGTAACCGGATGTTTTTTTTGAAAGATGGAAGGCAATACTTTATCCTCACTCATGGCATACATTACCCTTGGATTACTCATCAATATCACATTCACATAGGCCAACACGCTTAAGACCATGGCAAAATCAAAAACCTTGGCCCCAAATTTTCCAAACCAAGCTTCAAATAATAAAGAGCCAATGGCATTGGCATTTTTCATTTGATCAAATCCAATGACTTTAATATAAGTGTAGTTAATGGCTAAGTATAAAAATAGTACAACAAGTATTCCAACCACAATGCCTCTTTGCATGGTCTTGGCCGATTTTACTTCGGATCCAAAATTGATGGTTTGCTGGTAACCTCCATAAGTAAAAAACACAGAGACCAAACTCACCAATAATAAAAGAGCACCATTGCTTCCATTGTACACATAAATTTTTCCTTCGTTGATGCCATGTGGAGGAACCGTAACCCCTTTAAACAAGGAAGAGATCAATAATACAATCAAAGAAATTTTCACCACCGTCAAAACATTTTGCGTTCGACTGCTGGTTTTTAAACCTAGTAGATTGACAATGTAAAAAAGTCCCACCGAAACCGAGGCCACGATGATATTAAACAAAGTGCCAGAAGGTTGTCCAAATAATAAATCACTTACATAGTCGGCACCAATTAAAGCCACTACTGCTAATGATGCTGCATTGCTAATTAAAATAAGTACGTTAATAGTAAAACCCACCCCCGGATGATAGCAATGTGCAAATACTTTATAATAGCCGCCCATTACTGGAAGTCTTTGTCCAATTTCGGCATAGGTTAAGGCGCCAAATAAAGCAATCAATCCTCCAATAAGCCAGGCACTAAAAAATATGAGTGGGGTACCCGATTTGGCAGCAATGGTAGCCGGGGTTTTAAAAATACCCATCCCAATCACCAAACTCACCACAATCATGGTCAAACTAAAAAAATTAATGGACTGCTTTTGCTTCATTGTTAGACTATGAAAGCTAAATATAATAAAAAGGGCCAAGTTTTCAACAAGCCGTTAGTAATTAAAAAAACAAGGGGGTAGATAAGCAGTAAATTTGAGCTAGAATTAGGTTCATGCAAATGATTAAAAGGGAATCCCGTTAAAATCGGGGGCTATTCCCGTAGCTGTGAGTTCGTTGCTGCAAAGCAATTGATGCAAAAAGTCCACTGAAGCAATTTGGGAAGGACGCATCCTAGAAGAACAAGCCAGAAGACCTGCCTAGTTTTAAAAATCAACAGCTTTCGGGTAAAAAGCAGGGATTGTAAAATTTAGGCGGGCTAGCTTGTCTAAATAATTATGGTTCTCTTTCTCCAGGAAGCTCATTGTTCACTCAGTAAAATGAAAAAAACAAAACAATGAGCCAAAAATTAATCACGCTCTCGGTCTGCCTTATCGCCACCACCCTTGCCTTTGGGCAAAAAGAAAAGAATCAAAACGATTCTTTAAACACCAACAGTTTAGAAGAAGTAATTGTCACTGCTAACAAAGTAGAACAAAAGCAAAATTCCACAGGTAAAGTGGTTTCAGTAATCAATGCTGCGCAAATTCAAGCCAATGCAGGAAGAACTGTTGCGCAAATTTTAAATGAACAAGCAGGACTTTATTTACCAGGTAGTTTAAGTAATGCGGGCACTGTGCCAAGTATCTACATGCGCGGCGCTTCCAGTGGACGCACCTTAATTTTAATTGATGGCATGCCGGTGGGCGACCCTTCTATGATTAGCAATGAATTTGATTTAAATTTAGTACCCTTAAATTTAATTGAGCGTATTGAAATTTTAAAAGGGGCGCAAAGTACCTTGTATGGATCTGATGCCATTGGCGGGGTCATCAATATCATCACTAAAAATAAATCTATCCCAAGTATTTCAGGCGATTTTAGTACAGGATCTTATGGCACAAGAAAATTAAATCTACAACACAGTAATACCATTGGAAAATTAAATTATTCAGTGGGATTTGGTAATGAATCCGCTACCGGATTTTCTTCTGCTACAGATATGACGGGTAAAAATAATTTTGATAAAGACGGTTATAAAAATAATAACTGGTTTGCGAATATTAATTACGCCATTAATCAAAATTGGAATTTAAAAGCTTCTACGCATCAAACAAGTTATAGCGCAGATATTGATTACGGTGCATTTAAAGATGACAAAGACGAAAAGTTTAACAATGCCACTAAATTAACAGGACTAGTTTTAAAATACAAGAAAGAAAAAACTATTTTTCAATTTCAATATCAATTAAGTACACAGGACCGTCAATACAAAAATGATAGCCTTGATAAAACCTATACTATTTTTGAAGACAACCAGTACACTGGTAAGTCTCATTTTGCTGATGCGTTTTATTCCACCCCTATTGCAAAAAATATACAATGGATATTGGGGGGCGATTTTAGGTATGGTTCTTACCAGCAAACCTACGTCTCTATTAGTGAATACGGGCCTTACAACGACAATTTTAAAGATACTTTTCAATATCAAACTGCCTTATATAGTTCATTATTAATAAACGATGCCTCTAATAAATGGTTATTGGAATTAGGTGGAAGAATGAATAAGCATAACCGTTATGGAAGCAACCAAACTTTTACTGTTAGCCCTTCTTATAAATTAAATGCACAAGTTCGATTCATGGCAAGCGCCTCCACTGGATACAAAGCGCCTTCCTTGTATCAACTAAGTTATAACGATGCCTTAAAGCCAGAACAATCCTTTAATACAGAAATGGGTATAGAATATAAAACCAATACTGTTTTTACAAGAGCGGTATATTACAATAGAACCATTGATAATGGTATTGACTATAATTATATAGATTATAATTTCTTCAATTATATTAGGCAAAAAGTAAATGGTACAGAACTTGAATTGAATTGGAAGCCCAATACAAAAAATACTGTATCAGCCAATTATACATTAATGAATGGCCAAGAAACAAATCAAAACAGAGTAACCACTACCGATACTATTACTTATAACTATTTATTAAAGCGCCCTAAAAATACAGCGGGTATTCAGTGGGCTTATGAAGTATCTCCCAAATTAAATTTTAGTATTGCTGCCAGGTATATTAGCAAGCGATATGATGTTGGTGGCTACGCCGCGGAAGATGTGACTTTAAATAGTTATACACTCATCAGTGCGCATATTCAGTACAATTACAACAAACATCTTTTATTCTATGCAGATGGGCAAAACCTAGGCAATGCATCCTTTAATGAAATCAATGGCTATAATGCTATGGGTCGCATGATTATGCTGGGTTTAAGATTCAAATAATACATACATCACTCTTTCATTTAAAAAAGCTTTGTACCTTCATACAAAGCTTTTTTTATGCAATTTCATTTTGACGAATTACTGACTGTTATATTTACGCTGTTTGCCGTTATAGATATTGTGGGGTCTATCCCACTTTTAATTGCCATGAAAGAAAAAACTGGGGTGATCAAATCCTTGAATGTGACATTAATTTCTGGCGCCTTAATGATTTTGTTTTTATTCCTAGGCAAACCTTTTTTACAATTGTTGGGTTTGGATGTAAAATCATTCGCGGTGGGTGGATCTATTGTCATTTTTTTATTAGGCCTTGAAATGGTATTGGGTCATGAAATTTTCAAAGGCGATAAAAATGCACATTCAGGCGCAGTCGTGCCTATTGCCTTTCCTATTATTGCGGGTAGTGGAACCCTTACTACTATTATGTCTTTAAAAGCCAACTTCGATGAATTATATATTGCACTAGGTATACTTATAAACTTAGTCATTGTTTATGCAGTATTAAAATCGCTTAATATCATTGAACGCCTTTTAGGCCCTGGTGGTCTTTTAGCAGTGCGTAAATTTTTTGGCGTGATACTTTTAGCCATTGCAGTAAAAATCTTCTCAAGCAATGTGGGGGCGTTGAGAAGATAATTATTAAAGCCTTTCGATGGAGATGAAGTTGTTATTAAAACCTGAACCAACAATAGATGTTATTCTCCAACTTATCGAATTTGTTACATCTGTTAGATTCCATGTTTCAGTTTGTCCACCAGCAGTAAAATTCAATCCGGAAAGATTGGTTGGCGTAGTCGTAATTGTAACTCTACTATTATCTTGATATGTGACATAACCGACACCATTAGCTATATAGACACAGCTTCCTTGAACACTATAAGTGCCTGATACAGTTGAAAGTTGTATACTACGGTTTACACTTGATGCCATTCTAACCTTGAGATTACCCAATGTAACATCTACGCCCGCATTTACGATTCCACTAGCCTTATACATTAATTCACCACCAACACCACTTGGCGCTTTAGCTAAATCAAGAAATACACCTCTAGCATTACCACCACTTTCAAAAATTCTTAATCTATCTTGATAAACATCGACAACAACTGCAGTTCCTGATAATGTATTACCCGTTTGCGCATATGCTAATTGCAATTCACCACCTTCAGCTCCGACACCGGTTCCTATATTTAAATTACTTTTTAAAGTAGTATTACCACTTACCTGTAATGTTCCATTTACATCTAAAGTAGTGGCTGGTGTAGAAGTGCCAATTCCCACATTACCAGTTGTATTATAAGTATTTGTTCCGGATAAAGTCCATGGATTCACAATTGCAGAAGATCCAATTTGAGTAATGTTTGCTGTCCCTGATGTAACTGTTTGAGTACCAAAAGTATTAGACGTTGTTCTAATTTTTACAGTTTGGTTGGAACTGGGAGTATAAATAAAATTAATTACAGGATTCGAACCGTACCCAGCGGTTGAGGTTGATGAACTAGTTATTGTCTGTGTCCCATTCACCAACAATGCATTTGATACCGCATCAACAAAACCATACTCAATATAATTTCCACCTGCAGAAGGATTATTTACTCTAACTTGAGCCTGAAACAAATACGTTTTATTTGCTGATAATGTAAAAACTCCGGTTGATGTATTATATGGAATATTGCCCCCATAATTAGTTGGAAAAATTAAATCTTGGCTACCCCCAACTCCAGTTGTGCTGATAGAACCTACAGAAACATAATCAACACTTTGTCCGGTGACGGGCAAATTGCCAGAAACCATTTTGTAATAAACTCTATCATAATCACCTCCATCTCTACTTCCTTTAACACTATCAGATACATTGTAAGTAACCCCAGCTTGTAAATTCACCTCTACTTTACCACTATATTCAACATGTACGTTATTGTTATTAGATATCTGAATGTCTGAACCAAGAATAGTAGTTCCTTGCCTAACTCTAAAGTAAAACTCCAAACTACTTTGATTAAGATAAGCCGTACTCGAAAAATCAAACAAATACCTTCCTGAAACAGGAACTGTAAATTTATAACCAGTTGCATTTGCAATGGTGCTATCAGCAGTTGCAGCCGAATATGCTTTGCTATATAACTTTACCATATCGGACGATGTAATTCCATTCCCAGCAGAACTAGCTGTAGCAATAGTTGCCCAACTTGCACCGTTCCAATAATAGTATCCTGCTTGTAACCCAACTGAGCCTAAATTATAAACCAATAACCCTTCAGCAGGAGAAGTAATAGGCGAAGCTGATGATGCACTTGTTAAAGTAACACGCGGTGGTAAAAAACCTTTATCAGTAGAATATACGTCTAACTTTGCAGAAGCATTAGGCGTTGTTGTCCCAATGCCTGTTTGGGCATTTCCAGACACGATAAATAAAAATAAACTTACATTCAAAATTATTTTTTTCATTTTTTAATTATTTTATGTTCAAGCGCTAATTTAAATAAGTCAATATTATTACTCACTCCCGTTTTAGAAAGTATACTCTTTTTAAAAGTAGATATGGTATTTGACTTTAATTCTAAAGAAGCACTAATCTCTTTTACTTGTGCTCCTTGTAAGATTAAATGCAATACTTCTCTTTCTCTTTTTGAAAGAATAGAAAAAGGATTTGTAATTGATAGAGTTTCCATTTAATATATTATTGAATAATGTTAATTAAAATTAATAGGTTTAGAATAGAGCTCTGAATATATACCAGTTGGTTCCATCAGAAACTAATTTCATCCAGTTGTTAGAAGGCTCAATACCTAATGCTGCACCAGTGGATGTTGTTGTTGAACTATCCTGAATTAAATAACCTCCCGCAGATGCAATACTTACAGATACACTCGCCACATTTTTTATTGTAATTTCTCTTCCAGCACCAAGCGTTACAGCACTCGGAATTGTAATAGTTTGTGATGCTGTTGATCCTGTAAAAATGATATAAGTAGCTGTAGAAGTTGCGGTACCTGTTGCACTCATTGTAACAATTGTTCCCCCAGTATTTTGCCATGTTGCATTACCACTTGCATCAGAAGTTAAAACTTTACCTGCAGCTGCACCAGTTGATATTTTAACTGTACTACTAAAAGTTGCTGCACCATTTACAGTTAAAGCAGTTAAAGTTGATGTACCAGATGCAGTTAATGAGCTTAGGCTTGTCGCTCCGGTCACATTTAAACTTGAAGCAGTAATATTTCCTGAAAAATTAGCAGTTGTACCAGTTAAAGTTCCTGTTAAGGTTTCTCCAGCAAATGTTGGAGTAGAAGTTGTTGTAACTGTTTGTCCTATTGATACTACGTTTGTCGAAATAGTAACACCGGTTCCTGCTGAAATTGGTAATTGATAATCAGTACCTGCAACTGCAACGCTTACAACACCACTTCCATTCGCTTTTAATAAGCCATTGACTGTACCTGCGCCTCCAACATTGCTTCCAATTACAGAACCACTCCATGTTCCAGATGTAATTGTTCCCACGCTCGTTAAACTAGATCCCGTTATAGTTGATTTTAATGTAGTGCCTGATAATGTGCTAGCATCTATGGTGGTCCAAGTAAGGGTTCCACTCCCTGTGCTAATAAGCAACTGGTTGGCTGATCCATGGGTGTTTGGATAAGTAACTGCACCAGCAGTTAATGTACCGCTGGTTCTTACATCTGTAACTGCAGTATTTCCCAGTTGGATGGTATTACTAGCAGATACGATTGCATTCGCTCCTATAGCTGTTGTATTGCTTAAACTACCTGAGGCTACATTTGCTTGATGTCCTATTGCTGTGTTGTTTGAACCTGAGGTGTTAGCGTTAAGTGCAAGAACCCCACTTGCTGTGTTACCAGTACCTATGGTATTACCAGAAAGTGCACTAGAGCCGCTTGCTGTGTTACGAAAACCAGTAGTGTTACTAGAAAGAGTATTTGCCCCACTTGCCGTGTTATTATAACCTGAGGTGTTAGACCAAAGTGCATATTCCCCGATTGCTGTGTTACTAGAACCTGTGGTTGCTGAAAGTGTACTAAATCCAATTGCCGTGTTACTAGAACCTGTGTTAGCTAAAAGCGCATCTTTACCAATTGCAGTATTTGATATTCCATTTCCATTACCAAGCCCAACAGTCATACCATTTACCTTTAAATCATAAGCCCCTAAATTAACAGCACCCGTTGCGCCAGTATAAGGAACAAAGCTTGGCGCTACCCAAGTCGGCGCAGTTGAAACTGTTCCATTACCAGAAGAAGTTAAATACATTACAGTTGAAGAATTATTACCAGAAAGTAGTGCAGTTGTTCCTGCCGCAGATTGATAAGGAATTGCACCTATTGCGCCTCCAGCAATATTTGTAGAAGTTGACGCAGTTCCTGATAAGGTCCCTGTAATTGTTCCAGCTGTAAAATTACCACTTGCATCTCTTGCTACAATTGTATTGGCTGTATTTGCAGAGGTTGCAGTAGTTGCTGTATTGCTAACTTTACCCGCAGTTGTAATAGTTGATAAATCAGTATCAGTAATTGAACCAACATAAGTGAAAGTTCCAGATCCTACATTTTTTAAATATCCTGCACTATTTGTTATACTTCCAATGTTAGTCAAGTTAGCATAAGGTGCTTGAAAATCTGTTCCTGCAACCGCAGCGCTAACAACACCTGATCCATTTGCTTTCATTAATCCACTCACTGTTCCTGCACCTCCTACATTGCTTCCAATTACAGATCCACTCCAGGTACCTGAAGTAATTGTTCCAACACTAGTTAAATTAGAGTTGACCACATTGCTTGCTAAAGTTGTACCTGTTAATGTATTTGCATCTGCGACAATTGTAATGTTAGCAGTTCCATCGAAAGCTGTACCATTAATATTTCTTGCTGTTGCTAACTTTGTAGCTGTGCTGGCATTCCCGGTTAAAGAACCTGTAAAGCCTGTTGCACTGATTGTCCCACTTGTCACAACACTTGTAACACTTGCATTTCCTATCTGAATTTTATTACTTGCATCTACAATTGCACCATTACCAATGGCAGTTGCATTAGTTAAATTTGCTGATGATACATTAGCTTGAAAGCCTATTGCAGTATTATAAGTCCCTGTTGTGTTTGAACCTAAACTTTGATTTCCAAAGGCCGTATTAAAACTACCAGTTGTATTTGAACCTAAACTTTGAGATCCAGCAGCTGAATTAAATCCACCAGTTGTATTAAAGCTCATTGATAATTGCCCAAGAGCAGTATTTCCACTTCCCGTTGTATTAAGCCCCAGTGCTAATTTTCCTACCGCGGTACTAGTTATTGAAGAATTGTCTCTTCTACCTACACCTATAGTAATATCATTAACTTTAATATCTTCATTAAACGTAGTTGTTGAGCTAAAAGTTTTTGCCCCAACAATAGTTTGAGCACCGGTGGAAATTAAACCTGGATTAGATGCGTCTGCAGCTGCTAATGTTAATGATGTTCCGCTGATGGTTCCACCTGCTGCGTATGACGTTGTAGTTGTATAATTTAAAGAAGATACGCCTGCAGTTATACCCACTGTGCTAGCAGCAGTTAATCTACCCTTACTATCTACAGTGAATGTAGGAATTGCTGTTGAAGATCCGTAAGAACCTTGTGTTACAGTTGTATTTGTTAATGTTGCAGTACCAGTAACATTTGCACTACCATCAAAGCTTCCACTAGTATATGTAATGTCTCCTATTGTTGAAATAGTTCTTCCAGCAGCTAAAGCAGTTGCAGTAGAAGCGTTACCAGTTAAAGCGCCAGATAAGTTTGTGGCAGATAATGATGTTAATCCTGTCACAGAAGTTACAGTACCTCCCAATGTCATTGTAGTAGAACCTAATATAGTTGAACTATTGGCTAGTTGCGAATTTGAAATATTCGAAATACTTGATAAGTTACTTGTTGTTAATCCTGTAGCTGAAATAGTTCCTCCGCTAATTGAAATACCTGAACCAGCAGTTAATGCAGTTTGTTTTGCAGTAAATAAATCATAATCCGACTTACTTAATAAACCAGCAGTCACACTAGTAGCTGATGCCAATGGTATGTTTAAAGTATGTGTTGATGATGTTGAACTAAATGCAGGTGCAGTGCCAGAAGTTCCAACTGTTAAAGTTTGTGTGCCTGAAGTAATTCCATTAATTGAAGTAATCCCAGTAGCTGCAGGATTTGTCCATGCAATACTTGTTCCATTAGAAGACAATACTTGACCATTTGACCCTACAGATGTTAATCCCGTTCCGCCATTTGCAACTGCAAGAATGCCTGAAATATTGGTTGCCGTTCCAGATAAAGTTCCTGTAATAATATTTGCAGTATAATTTCCACTTCCATCTCTAGCTACAATTGCATTTGCTGTATTCGCACTTGATGCAGTGGTTGCACTGTTAGCCACTTTACCAGCTGTAGTAATAGTTCCGCTTAAAGTTCCAGCATCTGCAACAATACTTGTTGTACCTGCTGCAGTTAATCTTCCTTTGCTATCCACTGTAAAAGTAGGAATTGCTGTAGAAGATCCATAAGAACCTGCGGTTACTGTTGTATTGGTTAAAGTTGAAGCGAAACTTCCTGTGCCTGTTCCTATTACATCTCCAGTTAAAGTAATGGTTTGATCTCCAGTATTAGATCCGCTTAATGTTGTGATACCTAATTTTGTCTTTATTGTTGATGTTGTTTCATCTCCAGTATTAGTACCTGAAGTATTTGATAAAACACCCGCCTTTTGCGCATCTGTCACATAATTTCTATCAGTACTTGGTGCAATATCTGCATTAGTGGCATTAGCAGCCATCACATTTGTGCCAATAGCTAATCCTAAATTGGCTCTTGCTTCTGCAGCAGTAGTTGCACCTGTCCCACCTTTATTCAATGCAATAGTTGTTCCACTCCAGACACCCGTCGTGATTGTTCCAACAGTATTTAAATTTGATAAAGAAGTTAAGGTTGTATTTGTTGTTGCAGTAATATTGCCTGCTGCTGTTGCAGTGGCTGCATTTCCAGTGGTATTTTGATTCCATGTAGGAACTGTTCCTGATAACAATGAATATGGAACAGACCCCGATATTAAAGTTCCTATACTTGTTAAACTTGATCCTGTAATCGTTGACGCTAAAGATGTACCTGTCAAAGTTCCAGCACTTACTGTCGCCAAGTTTGCCTTCACATAAGCAGTTGTTGCTAATTGAGTTGAGTTATCACTTGTTGTTGCGGTTGGAGCAGTAGGTACTCCTGTAAATGCAGGTGATGCTATTGGTGCCTTTAATAATATATCAGCAGTATTGGTAGAAATATTATTTGTGTTTGTAGTAATACTTGTTGTGTTCGATGTGATTCTTGTATCTAACCCACTCTCTGCATTTGTAGCTCTTGTTGTTTCAGCAGTAATACTTGATGTATTAGCAGAAACATTTGTATTTAATGTAGCAATACTATTTGTATTGGTTGTAATACTTGATGTATGTGATGAAACAGTTGTAGGTAAGCTGGCAATTGTTGAAGAGTTTATACCCCCAACAGTATTTACAGTAGTAGCAAAACTTCCAGTTCCTGTTCCTGCTATATCCCCTGTTAAAGTTATTGTTTGGTCTCCTGTATTTGATCCGCTTAATGTTGTGATGCCTAATTTTGTTTTTATGGTAGCGTTTGTTTCATCTCCTGTATTTGTGCCTGAAGTATTTGATAAAACTCCAGCCTTTTGTGAATCTGTAACATAATTTCTATCTGTACTTGGCGCAATATCAGCAGTGGTGGCGTCTGCGCCTGCAGTTACTAAACCTTTAGTATCAAAGGTTAGTTTAGTTTTTGTCGCTCCTGTAATGGCAGCATTCGCTGCAACAAAATCTGCTGTATTATTATTGGCAGCTGTTCCAAAAGTTCTTTGAGCTAAAACATCTGTACCAATGGCTAATCCTAAATTGGTTCTTGCATCTGCAGCAGTGGTTGCACCAGTTCCACCTTTATTCAATGCAATAGTTGTTCCATTCCAAACGCCAGCGGTGATTGTGCCAACGGTTGTAATATCTGTTCCTACTAATTTAGATGCAGGAATGGATCCAGCTAATTTATCTGCACTAATACTACCAGCCAATTTTGCATTGGTAATACTTAAGTCTGCCACACCAGCATTGGAACTTTGCAAATCAACATATGTTTTAACTGCCTTTTGTGAAGGGTATAAAATATCACTTGGGCTAGTACTTCCTAAATCTGTTGCAGTACTTTTATTACTTCTTGCTTCTGCCCCTAGTGCAGTTAAAGCGCCTGTAGCAGTGGTTGTTCCTGTACCACCATTTATAATTGATACAACACCTGTAACATTTGCAGCGTTTCCTGTGATGTTTCCTGAAGGGGTAGCATAGTCAGTTCCTGCTACCAATGTATTTTGCTTATTATTAAATGTGGTAAAATCTATAGAACTTAAATAACCATTATTACTAGCTGTAGCAGCTGTCATAGTAAGTGTTCCAGTTGAAGCATTATAATTTAAAGGAGCAGTTGCACTTATTGCATTTCTTGCTCTTGTATCGGTATAATATTTATTAGTTGCTCCTTCTGTAATATTATTTGATGTTAATGTAACAGTTGGGCCAGCAAATCCATTAATACTTGTTACTGAAGTGGGTGTAGCCAATTCAACCCAATTAGATAAAACGGAAGGGCCAGCAGCGCTTAATACAAAGTTTTTATTTACATCAGTTCTAATGGCAATGCTTCCTACAATAGCAGATGACAAAGCTAACATTGCAGCCTCATTGGCAATTACACTTGCACTAGCAAACGAAATAACAGGAATTTGAGCTGCAGGAACTTTTAAACTTTCATCTAAGCTAGCAACTCCACCAGCTGCTCCTCTTTGGGAAGCATCCAATTTCAATGCTAAACCACTTGTTACATCTGCTGTGTTTGCTTTTAAATTAATTCTGTTGCTTAAAGTTGAAGTGTCTGCTTTTTGTAATAAGAAACTTGTATCTGCTTTATTAAACTTTAAATTAATTCTATTACTTAATGTGGCAGTGTCTGCTTTTTGTAATAAGAAACTTGTATCTGCTTTATTAAACTTTAAATTAATTCTATTACTTAATGTTGTAGTATCAGCCTTTTGTAATAAGTAACTAGTATCTACCTTATTAAATTTTAATGCTAATCCAGTATTTACATCTGTGGTAGCTGCTTTTAAATTAATTCTATTACTTAATGTACTTGTGTCTGCTTTTTGTAATAAGAAACTTGTATCTGCTTTATTCAATTTTCTAGCCAATTGTGTATAGATGGCTGTACTATCAAAAGTTTTAGTAGCCAATTGTGTTGGAGTAATATATTGAGTAATACTATCAGCAATACTTATTTTCTTATCTACTCTAGCAATTAAACTAGTGGTATCAAATTTGACCCCCTTTAATTGTGTAGGACTTACATAAACTACTCCACTATCTGCTACACTAACTTTCGAATCCAATGCAGCATTAATGGTAGCGGCAGTTAAGGAAGTAATATTGGAGGCTACAATTGCATTCACCATTTTGGCATAGGGGGCAAGCATAGCAGATGTATCTGTTGTAGAAATTTTGGTTGAAACAGCAGCAGATAAACTTTGAACCGTTTGTGCTTTAGCATATATAGCTAACATTTTAGTAGTATCTGCAATACTTAATTTACTATCTAATGCACCTGAACTTGAAGAATATAATGCATAAGGAACTGTTCCAAAAGGGGTAGTTCCTAAATCAATTAATTCTTTAGTATAATCCCAATTAATAACGGGTGCTATGGGCTGTATGGCAATTTTTAAATTTAAAAAGTAAGGACCTTTAACCCATTCAATAGAACCTAAATTGGCAGCGGTACCCCCTTTTCGAGTTCCTTGTCCTATACTAATACTAAATACGCCTGTTGGATCGGTTTGTGATTGATGTTCTTCAATTAATACTTTTATACCGTTTTCTGTATTTTGAATAATAGTTGACTGAATGTAAATTTTTCTATCCTTGGCTGGATTAGAAAAGTTATCTCTTGCTACTGCTTGAAAAAATATACCAGCTCCCTGTGTTTGAGAAAATACTTTATTGGAAAAAGCATTGCTCAATATTAGCAAAATTCCAATACAAATTTTAGTTGAAATATTTTTCTTCATATAAATACTATTATTCTAATTCGCTTTAATAAATTTAATGGCATCTACAAATTCTGTAGATGTTATTTTTAATATATAAGTTCCGGTTGTTAAAGCCCCTAAGTCAAGAGTAATGCCTTGGAATAAATTATAACCAGATTCCTTCTTAGAGCTTATAAATTGTCCCTCTGCAGTGTACACTTGTAAATTAAATTGTTCAGTTAAAGGAGGGGCGTTTACAAATTTTACTCTTGTATTACTATTAACCGGATTGGGAAATAACTTAATACCCAAACTATTAAAATTCATTACCACTTCACAACTAAATGCAAACTCGCCATTACCTCTTGTTCCATTTAAAACAGCGACACCCGATTGTACATCAATACAAGATGCTATACTTTTAAAATTCAAAGCACTAATGGTACTTGAAGCGTTACCCATCATGCCAATACTACTCATGACAATTTGAGCATTTGCCGTAGCGCATTTTAATACAATGAAAAATAATAAAATATATTTTCTACTCATATTAATGACTTGTGTTATAGAAAAATTTAGTGGTTACCCCATTTACAGAATAATACAAGATCATATTATTGGCTCCCAAGGTTTCAATTTCATAGACATACTCCAATGCATTAGTTCCTGCTGTTCTAGCTACAACATAAATTTGTAATTTCCCATTTACTTTTTTAACAGAAAAAGTACCTGCAATACCATCAGAGTCTACCGTTGTTAAATTGTTTAAAAACTTTATAAAATAAGTAGACTGGCCTACATATGTTTTTATACTGGTCTTAGTAGCTGTGATGGTTTGATTGTAATCCAAATACCAAATTTTATTTGATATCATTTTATAAGCCAAACTAACTTCTGCACCCGTTGTGTCTTTATTACAAGATGTAAAAAGAAATAAAGACGTACAAATAGTTATTATAAATTTTTTCATTTTAGTATAATTTTAGAATAAATCACTTGCTTTCATTAACAAACCAATTTCAAGTGAATTAAGATGGGTAGATACTGGCGATTTAGTAAAAGAAGTTACCCCTTGTTTATAATGCATAAATAAGGTGTAAAAAGATTTATTCTCATATTCAATACCAATATCAGCTCTCAATAAAAATCGACGGTAATTATTATTCACTAAATTATCTGCACTTTGTCCAGAAAGACGAGTATCTATGCTCGGTCCTGCTACTACATAAAATAAAGTCCTTTCATTAGGTTTATATGGAAGTAACTTTTTATAATGTGCTGAAATACTTAAATTTAAAAATTGATCATCGGCCTTGAACCTAGAAAAATTACCTATAAAAGGTTCTAAACTTGTGGAACTACTATAGGAAGTACCTGATGAAATCTTATCTAAACTAAAGGCAAAAGAATAAAGATGTTTTTCTTTATAAATACCATCTACTCTAAAGCCCGCATAATAACCAGGTTTAAATGCAGACTTATTATTCTCTCAATAAAAATCGACGGTAATTATTATTC
>Ga0194037_1000047_pt1 | contig 80140 bp, 54 predicted proteins | sample JunL306m_MetaG_FD_148653 | JGI IMG/M metagenome (GOLD analysis project Ga0194037, IMG submission 148653) | Anoxic zone freshwater microbial communities from boreal shield lake in IISD Experimental Lakes Area, Ontario, Canada - Jun2016-L304-6m | ecosystem: Environmental > Aquatic > Freshwater >...
CTGTCGTGCCTGAACAACCGCAGGCGAAACAGTCCGAGACTCCGGCACCACAACAGCGCAGCAATACTGACAGGACACAGAACGTATCCGTTAGCGCATCACCAGTTCAGTCCCCGTCTTCAGTAGTGCCAACGACTTTCGTGCCTGAACAACCGCAGGCGAAACAGTCCGAGACTCCGGTACCACAACAGCGCAGCAATACTGACAGGACACAGAACGTATCCGTCAGCGCAGCACCAGTTCAGTCCCCGTCTTCAGTAGTGCCAACGACTTTTGTCCCTGAACAACCGCAGGCGAAACAGTCCGAGACTCCGGTACCACAACAGCGCAGCAATACTGACAGGACACAGAACGTATCCGTCAGCGCATCACCAGTTCAGTCCCCGTCTTCAGCTGTTCAGACGACTTTCGTCCCTGAACAACCGCAGGCGAAACAGTCCGAGACTCCGGCACCACAACAGCGCAGCAATACTGACAGAACACAGAACGTATCCGTCATCTCGGCAACGGAACAACATTCGTCACAACCCACTGTCGTAACATCAACGCAGCAGGAAGTAGAAATAGCTCTTTCACAACCACGTCCAATTGTGGCCCAATTCGGGTCCGATAAACAGATGTCTCGCGGGATGCTGCAAGCGGAACGCGTCTTGACTACTCAGAATGCACAGCTTGTTATAGCCGATGAAGTCGTTCAGGCCAGTGCAAATATGGCAACAAATTCAAACAAGGTCTCTTTTCCTGAAGCATTGCCAATAGAGCCGGCAACGGTCAAGACACAACAGGAATACGCAGAAGTACCGAGTACCACACTTAGCCGTAAACCAGCTGCCGACATGGCTCAGAGAGAATACTCTGTAGATAAGCAGTTAGTATCGTTAGATTTGCCGTCTGTCGATACACAGGTACCAGGAACAGCGGAGCTGTCCGTTAAGCAGTCCGACTCCGATGCACCAGATGTACTCAAAGCGACAGTACCTCCAGGTCTGGTGTTCAATTCGCATGCGATGCGCGGTCCGGTTGCCGAAGCCAATCCTGAAGTGCGGGGTGAAAAACAGCACCAGTTCCAGGTGTCTGTCAAAGAAATGACCGAAACGTCGAATAACTTGCTTCCCGCAGCCCAGGCAACGCTGACATCAGGTGATTCACCGGACAGAAATGGAGATCAAGCCTCGCCTGATCAGAGATTTAACAGTCAAATGATCTCGTCACAGGTTCATGAACAGCAAAAAACCGTAACTCACTCAGCAACTTCAGTCCTTGCGACCCGTGAGACCCCTGTTCGACCGGAAGGCTCGGAACAGGTTGTGCTGCAGGTCAAAGAACGCTTGATGCAGCACGATGTAAAACAGGGGAGTCAACAGATCACTCTGACGCTTTCACCAGATAGCCTCGGCGAATTGAAAATGAACCTGAATCTTCAGGGACAAAAACTTTCGGTTGAAATCGTGACCGAAAACAGGACGGTGCGGGACGCTATTGTTCAGCATACCGACGCGCTCAAGGAATCACTGGCGCGCCAAAACATCACAATGGAATCCTTTGATGTTACCACCGGTGGGAAAGGTTCGGGAAACCAGGGACAAAACCAGAATGCCTGGCGTGAACTGGCTAAGCAGCAACAGCAACAGCAATTCTGGACATCACCTCGCGGGTATCACACCGCGCAGGCTGTTCTCCCTTCCGCTCAAGCAACATATCAGAGGCAAAAAGAGCACTTGATGCTCGATATTCATTATTGAAGGCGGGGTGATACTAGATGGTAACAAACGTAACATCATCAACCGGCACAACAACGGCAGCAGCTGCAATGAAACAGGATCTGGGTTTGAACAAGGATGATTTCATGAAGTTGTTCATCGCCCAGTTGCAATATCAGGATCCGCTGAAACCTCAGGATGCGAGCGCGATGCTTGATCAGCTCTCCCAGATGTCTCTGGTTGAACAGTCGTATAACTCTAACACGGCGCTCAATAATCTGCTGACCGCTCAGAATAATTCCACAACCATGAACTCTGTCTCGTTCATCGGAAAAAACGTCAAGGCAAACGGTAACGCGATTGCCTTTGACGGTCAATTACACCCGTATTTGCAGTTCAGCTCCTCCGTGCCGGCAACTTCTGCAACGGTCACTATTTCTGACGCATCAGGGCGCATCGTAAGGACAGAAACGCTTGGTGCGCAGACGGTCGGTGATGCTTCCTTTTCATGGGATGGCCGTGACACTAGCGGTGCGTTACTTCCTGCCGGTAAATACACTTTTTCAGTCAATGAAACACCAACCAGCGGAGCTCCTGTTGCAGCAACGACCTACACCACCGGGAGAATTGACGGAGTCAGCTTTGTTAATGGAGTACCCATGCTGCTTATCGGCCCAGTTTCCATAGCTCTGTCCGATGTCATCAGTGTAAATGTCCCAGCTTCATCGGCATAAAGTGAATTATAAACCGCCTTTGGTTTTACGGCGATTCTTATCAGTGTAAAGGGGGCGTCTCAGCAAAATGATAGATCCGGTATTATTTCCAAACCCCGTCCAACCGGTATCAGCAAAGCAACAGCAGCAAAAACCTACAGGTGGACTGATCTCAGACTCACCTTTTGCCCGGGTTCTGGATCAAAAACTCCCATCGCAGGGGGTCAAGTTTTCTCAACATGCCCAGGATCGGCTCCGGGCGCGTAACATAACCTTTTCCGCTAATGATATTGCCAGTCTTGAAGGCGCTGTCAACAGCGTGGCGCAAAAAGGGTGTAAGGAGTCGCTGGTCATGATGGGCGACTCTGCGTTGGTTGTCAGTGTCAAAAACCGAACCGTAGTAACAGCAATGGATCGGTCGCAAATGAAGGGCAATGTTTTTACAAACATCGATTCAGCAGTGATTATCTAATTACGAAGCAGGGCTGGTCCTCCGAGAGGAAGCCCACGAAACGCCGACCGATTGACGCGTTTCACCTACAGACTCTCTCAAACGTACAAGGAGGCAACACCATGAGTATCACATCAGCAATGTTTACCGGTGTATCAGGTCTATTAAGCAATGCAGAAGGTATCAACGTCATCGGCAACAACCTTGCCAACGTCAACACAATCGGTTTTAAAAGTGGCCGCATGCTGTTTTCCGATATGCTTTCCTCCAGCATTGGCAATAATTCTCAGATCGGCAAAGGAACCCAGATCCAAAAAGTTGATAATGTCTTTGGCCAGGGGACGTTTGAGGCTACCGAGAATGTGGCCGATCTTGCTCTGCAGGGTAACAGTTTTTTTGCACTCATGGCTCCCACTGCCACAGCACCTGTCAACCAGAATAGTGCCCTGCTGACACGAGCAGGCGCATTCCGTGTGGATAATAACCTAAATCTGGTTAATCCTGACGGTTATCAGGTATTAGATACCAGTGGAAATCCCATCAAGTTTTTTGATAGCGGCACTGCTCCTCCCACTGCCGGAGATTTTGCCAAGATATCAAAAATTGACAGTACCGGAGTTATTACCTACCAGGATAAGCTGGGTACTTCCTACTATTACAGTTCGACCGGTGTTATTGGCACAACGACGTTTACTGCCGGTACCAATAATGTGATCGCAGTCGTCAACCCACCGAATCCGGGTGGACTGGATAAATTGGGAGGAACACTTTTTTCATGTGGAGCTACTTCGGGGGTGCCGGCGGCGGCGTTTGCTATAGCCAGTAATACTGCCAACGGAACATCAGAGAAGCTTTTCTCAAACTCGTTGGAGCAGAGCAACGTTGATATGGCTGCCCAGTTCGTCAAGATGATTCTAACTCAGCGGGCTTATTCCGCTAATTCCAAGACCATCACAACGGCGGATGAGATGACCCAGGAAGTTCTGGGGCTGAAACGGTAATTTGGGATAACAGACAGGAAGAGATACTTTCTGCTTTTCCTGTCTGTTCTTTCCAGCAACTGCATCATGGAGACAGTAATGCTCAGGGGGTGTTATGATGATACAACGTTCGATATACGTTTCAGTAGTGTTGTGCCTATGTGTATTGCTTTGTGGCGTTGAATCGGCTTTTTCCGGAGTGCCCGACACTGTTGCAACGGTAGCGGGTATTGGAACTTTAGGTCCTGCCGCTGTGGCAACTGACTCGCTGGGCAATTACTACGTTGCCGATACAGGCCACAACAAGGTTATTCTTGTAACAGTTATCGCTGGTGTCACTACGACCACAACAGTTGGAACCGGAATTGCGGGATTCGTTCCATTTACTGACACCACGACAATCGCTGACGCCAGCATACAGTTTAATGCGCCGGCCGGTATTGCTACAGATTCCAATGGCAATGTATATATCGCCGATACCGGTAACCACCGTATCCATATGATTGCCGCTGACCCGGTTACAAAGGTTGTCGGCGCGGCAAGCCGGATTGTAACCATTGCAGGCAATGGAGTTGGTGGTTTTTCCGGCGACGGCTTAACGGCAACGGGAGCAAGTCTGAATAGTCCGACAGGAGTTGCCGTTGACGCAACCGGCATTATTTATATCGCAGACAACGGCAATTATCGTATCAGGAAAGAGCTGGCAATTAAGTCGGTTAAAAACACTACAACGGGAATAACAACATACACTCCCGGCGTAATCAGTACCATTTCCGGTGACGGCACGGCAACAAATCTGACAGCTTACGGCGTTGTGCTTTCACCAGCTCCGGCCGGTGATCTCTATATAGCGGATTCAGGAAACAACCGTATACTGAAGCTTACTGCTGCCAAGGGAACTCCCTCCATAGTCGCAGGCAATGGAACTTCCGGATTCTCCGGTGATGGCGGTCTCGCGATCTTTGCACAACTTAACAACCCAAGCGGCGTAACGACAGACGGTAAGGATCTCTATATAGCCGACACCATGAACAGTTGCGTCAGGAAAGTATCACTTGCCACCGGTGTCATATCGACACGTTTGGGATCAGTGGCGGCCCAAGCTGCAGCCATTGCCGCTCCGGCAGGCTTTGGTCGTCCGGTCAGTGTAGCCATCGATTCCGCAGGTACTGTTTACGTTGAAGATACCGGTAATAGTGTGATTCAGAGGATTTATGCCAGTGTTTCGTCCATAACAACCGCATCGCCTCCGGGTGGCAAATATGCAACCACTCAAAACGTTACGCTGACATCAAGCAAGGCAGCTAAAATATATTATACGACTACCGGGGCCACTCCGGCTATTCCGGTCTTTCCGGCGGCACCGGTAGCGCCGACTATACTCTATTCGGCTCCCATTCAGATTGCATCAACGACTACTCTCAAGTTTGCATCTTCAGATGTTGCCGGGAATTCTGAAGTGATTAACACGGCCACATATACAATCAGCACTACAGCGCCCGTAACTACCGCTGCTATTAATGCTACCCCTGTTAACGGGGTCTACTACTCTGCCCTGTCGGCACTGGCTGTTACCCTGACGTCCAATGACCCTACCGCTTCGATATACTATACGACGACCGGTACGGCGCCGACGACAGCTTCCACCAAGTATTCATTTCCAATACCAATTTCTGTACCAAGCACGCTGACTACTACCAATGTTCAGTTTTTTGCAGCAGATGTGGCCGGGAACAAAGAGGTTGCTCAGTCGCAAAAATACCAGGTTGTGGCTCTCACTACGTCGGCATCCCCGGTAGGCGGCGTTTATCCGGGAGCAAAAAACGTGACACTGGCATCCAACAGTCCCACAGCCCCGATTTACTACACAACGGATGGCTCGGATCCGAGTCTCCCTGCCGGCGCTGGTCCTCTCGGCACGATGTTGTATGCCGCGCCGGTTTCGATAGCTGCAAGCACCACACTGAAGTACCGTGCAAAAGATGCGAATAACAACCTGGAACAGATTAAAGCCCAGACGTACACCATAGACACCATCCCTCCGACTACAACGGCGGCTCCGCCCGGCGGCTCCTTTTCCCTACCACAGACAGTAACTCTTACGTCTAATGAACTGAATGCAACGATATACTACACAACGACCGGGATTGCTCCGACAACATCTTCCACAAAATACACCGCACCTTTGACCATCAGCAAGACAACCACGCTGATGTATTTTGCCGTTGATCTCGCAGGAAACAGAGGAGTGGTTGGAACACAGGTATATATCATTGATTCAATCGCTCCGATAACGACCGCTTCGGTTCAGTCCGGCACCTACTCGTCCATTCAATCAGTTACGCTCACCTCCGATGACCCGAAAGCCACCATTTACTTTACTACCGATGGATCAACTCCGACAACGCTCTCAACCAAATACACAGCTCCCATACTCATAAACAATACGACGACATTGCAATATTTTGCCATGGATCTGGTAGGCAACAAGGAAGTAGTAAAAAAACAGGAATATACTATCATTACGTTAACGACGACTGCGTCTCCCAAAGGTGGCGTTTATAATGCACCTCAGTCGGTGGTGCTTGCAACCAATGGTACAGGAGCAACAATTTACTATACGGTTGATGGAACAGTGCCTGCCATAACCAGCAAAACGACCCAGAAATACAGCTCGCCCATACTTATGTCAGCCAACAAAACAACGGTTCAGTTTTTTGCTGTTGATGGAAGCGGCGTTACTGAAAATGTCAAAGCTGAGATGTATACTGTGGACTCCGCTGCACCGGTGACAACCGCCACATGCGGAACCGCTGCAAATACCATAGCCCTTGCGGCGGATGACCCTCTGGCCAAGATCAAATATCGGGCAAACAGCATCACAAAATTCACCCAAAACGGGGCAGTTGTGACTGTACCAGCATACACCCTGACAGACTACACCAGTCAGCTCACATTCGCTAATAACACGATTGTAAAGTTTTTTGCCGTTGATGCAGCCGGAAACACAGAGCTGATCGAGACGGCCTACTGTCCCGAGGTTGTTGCGACTGCACCGGCTGTTGTCGTAGATCCCAATCCAGCCCTGTATATTGATACCTTGCCGCATGGAGCTTCGACTTCAAACACCAGTCTGTACATCATCGGTAATGTTGCACCGTTTGCGGTGACGACGACTCTTGATATTAATGGCGTTGCTGTGACGACAAGCGCTACGGACGGCAGTTTTTCGTACGTGTTTAACCCGCTCGCTGTCGGGCCGAACATTATCACAGCCACGCCTGCAATTAGTGCCGTCCCTACCACAGCTCCTGACACAAGGACCATTACATACAACGCTGCACTTGCATCGCCAGCGAGGCCTAATAGCCTCACCATTGGAAAAAGCAACGGCGTTATCGGAAAAAGCGTAAGAGTTCCGATAACCCTGACGAGCGGGTATCAGTCTGCAGCTGTCAGTATTGACATTGCCTATGACCCTGCCACAAGCAGACTATCCAACCCAGGCGTCAGGATCGCAGAAGGTGCTGCCGCATTGGGAAAAAGTATACAGGGCGGTAGCCCCGCAGCGGGTGTTTACAGAATCCTGATCATGGATTCCAATTCGCCGGCAACATTACTCAAGCCATTACCGGACGGAGTAATTGCCTATCTCTCTTTTTCAATTGCACCATCCTCCTCGACAGGTATCGAGGCGCTGCACATAAATGCCTGGTCAGCTACTGATCTGGATGCGGTTTCGATGACGGTCAATACCGGGACCGACGGTTTAGTGAATGTCGTCTCCAAGCCGGGCAACAGTATTGGGCTTCTGGCGGGTGATGTGCCGGTGACACTCAAGGGTGTGCAGGACGCACTTTATATGCTGCTCGATCCGGTGACCAATCAGGCCGACGGTTCGGTCGATCTGAATGCTGACGGCATTGTGCAGATTTATGAGCTGCAGCAAGTGATTAATTCATTTCTTGGGTTATAGTTCGGAGAGGATGATCGGCAATGATACAACGAGCGGGTGTAATGTGCATTTTGCTGATTTTTGTCTGCATCCCGGCGTATGCGGTGCCGTTATTAAGTCTGGGTCCTGCAGTTGTGGGCGCCTCAAACGTAACTTTTCCAGTGATACTGACCAATACGGCCGGAACCCCGGTTACCGGCATTACAACCGATATCGTCTTTAGCTCGGATACTTTTGCAGTGATAATGAATGGCTCAAATTTGATAAGCGCTACGGCGGGTGCGGCGGCAATAGCGGCCGGCAAACAGATATACCAAAGCAGCTCCTCGACCGGAGTGCTACATATTTACATTATTGATCTGGCCGGAAAAACCGCCATTCCTGACGGTGTAGTCGCTCAGGTCAGTTTTTCAATCGTGCCAAGTGCTTCGCAGGGCAACTACACCTTCAAGAATGTTCCGTCTGCAACTGACACGCTCGGCAATAATATTGCGATTGCCGGTGCAAATACTACTGTGGCAATAGCTGCCCTCCCTGTCATTACATGGTATCATAAAGGTGATGGCAGCCTTTTTACTCAGACCACCAACGGTTTGGCCGTCTCCGGAGGATCTATGGTGTGGAAAGAAACCAACCCGGCCTGGTCAATAGTCGGCGGTGGTGACTTCAACGGTGACGGCGTAAAAGACTACGTCTGGTATAACAGTACAACCGGCCAGGTCTTTATCATGCTGATGAAAAATTCCACAGAAATTCTAAGTGGCAGAATCGTACACACTGAGCCTGACACCGCCTGGCGGATAGTAGCCACCGGGGACATAAACGGAAACCATATCACCGATCTGATCTGGCAAAACCGTCAGACCGGAGACGTCTACGTCATGCTCATCAACAATGCTGTGGAGGGTCCAGGCGCCTTTATCCACACGGAACCTGATACGAGCTGGAAAATAATCGCCGCTGTCGATTTAAATGCCAGCGGCACAACCAACCTGATCTGGTGGCACACCGTCACCGGCCAGGTAGCCATAATGACCACCAACGGTTTCAACCCTGTCAATAAGCAGATAATCTACCAGGAAGCCAACACAAACTGGCGCATTGTGGCAGCAGGTGATACAAACGGAGACGGCAGCACTGGCCTCATCTGGCGAAACCGCATAACCGGCCAGGTCTCTGCATTGAACTATAACAGCAACTCCGTCACCGGATGGAGACAGATAGCCACCGAACCAGACCCGGCATGGGAAATCATCAGTCTTGGCAACTACAACTGCGACAGCGCCCCCGAACTCCTCTGGTGGAACGGCAGCACAGGGCAAATGGGAGTTATGCCGGTTAACGGCACAACCCCGGCAACCCGCACAACCATTTTTCAGGAGAGCAACACGACTTGGAGACCGCAGGGTACGGAACAGTGGAACGATCAAACCTACGGTCAGGGCACAACAACCGCACACAGTAACGCAACGGCACTGACCTGGGGTAACATGACAACCGGACAAACCTACGGCATGACTATTTTGAACAACGCCGTTACAGGGGGCGCTACCATCAACACCGAACCGGACCTTAACTGGTCAGTCATCGGCCAGGGGGACTTCAATGGTGATGGCATCAAAGACCTGCTTTGGAACAATAAAACCACCGGACAACTCTACCTGATGCTGATGAAAAGCGGAGCAGAACAAAAAAACGGCACATTGCTCTACCAGGAACAGAACACCCAATGGAACGTAGTAGCCACCGGCGACATAAACGGCGACGGCACAAGCGACCTGATCTGGTGGAACAAGACCACCGGACAGGTATATGCCCAAACCATAGTCAACGGAAAGATCACAAATGGCAGCATCATCTACACCGAACCGGACACCAGATGGAAAATAGTCGGCACTGGCGATGTCAACGGCAACGGCAAAACAGACCTGATCTGGTGGAACAGCAGCTCCGGCCAGATTGCGATAGGCATAACCAACGCACTTAGCCAATCGTACGCGCAGATCATCTACACCGAACCGGACACCGACTGGCGGATAGCCGGGGTAGGCGATATAAACGGCGACGGAAAAACAGACCTGATCTGGCACAACAAAACCACTGGGCAAGTCAGTGGCATGCTCCTGAATGAAACTTCCATAATCGGCTTGGGATTGATCTACACGCAACCGGATCTCAACTGGTACATAGCCAGTGTCGGCGACTACAACAACGATGGCAAAGCCGACCTGCTCTGGCAGAACAGTGCGACCGGTCAGGTTTTGCTGATGGAGCTGAATGGGCTTACCGTAAGCAATAACACGATGCTTTTCACAGAACCAAACACGACCTGGCACATCCAAGGTGAAACCGAATGGAGAGACAACGTGTACGGCAAGGGAGAGACAACGACGAGGTGAACAGTTGAAGGTTGGTAATAGCCTTTGTTCTCTTCATTTGGCAGTTGCAAAATAGTTGTTTTCGATTTATGAATGAAGGTAATAAAAGTATGATTTATATCGCATTAACGGAGGAAACCAATGGCCAAGGAAGCACAGGCTCCTGCTGAGGCAGTAGCTGAAGGCGGCAGTAAGAAGAAGTTGATCATAATTATCGGTGCTGCGGTAGCCGTGGCGGTAATCCTGGGCATAGTCGCCTTCATGATGCTTGGCAAGGGTGACAAGAAGACGAAAAAAGAGGGTGATGCCGCGCCGGCCGAGAGTGCTGCCGCTCCGGCGGCCGGCGGCCATGGTGCTCCGGCCGCGGCTCCGGCGGCCGGTGGCCATGGAGGTGGTACTTCAGCGGCTGCGGCAGGTGGACCATCGGCGAATATTTTTCAACTGGAGCCTTTTATCGTTAACATCTACGATGGTCAGGAACTTCGCTATCTCAAGGTGAAAGTTGAACTGGAGATGGTGGGGCCGGCCATCAAAGGTGAGATTGAAGCCAAGTTGGCGCCGATTCGGGATGCAGTGCTGGTTCTTTTAAGCGCTAAGACCCTCCAGGACATTCAGGATGTGCAGGGGAAAAATGCATTAAAGGATGAGATTCTTGCGGCTGTCAATAAGCATATCCCCCCTGGTAAGATTGCCAAGGTCTATTTTACTGATTTCGTTGTCCAATAGGTACTGACTGTGGCTGTAATGGAAAAAATCCTCACCAAAGCAGAGATTGAAGCGTTACTCAATGCTGTGTTTGACGGTCGCATTGAGCCGGAAAAAGAACTTACAAAAGCCGAAGGGAGTGCTGTACCTTACGATCTCATCAACTCGGATGCCAACAAGGGCTCTATTCCTAATCTGGATATTGTCTACGATAGTTTTATTCGCTACAGCCGTGTCAATCTTTCCAACCGATTGCGCAAGTCGGTTGAAATAAAAAAGGTCGGAGCACGTTCCTTCAAGTTCGATGATTTTCTTCAAACGCTGCCAACGCCGGTTTGTGTAGCTATCTTCAAGATTGAACCGCTTAAAGGGGCAGCGCTGATATCTTTTGACAGTAATCTCGTGATGTCTTTAATCGACAGCCTTCTGGGAGGCACTGGAATTGCGAAAGTGCCGGTTGCTAACAGAATGTTCACCGCTATTGAGCTGCGCTTGATGGAAAAAATTGTTGGCGATATCCTGCAAGATCTCGAAAAGGCCTGGGCGCCACTCTATCAATCTCATATGACCCTGCTGCGAATGGAGATGAATCCTCGCCTGATCAGTATTGTCCCGCCTGAGTACCAGATTGTGACCATGTCGCTGAAGTTACAGATAGAAGATATATCCGGCAATGTGCTTTTTGCCATACCTTATATGACAATCGATCCTATCAAGGACAAGCTCAAAGTCGGTATGCAGTTTGATCTGATGGCCATCGATCCCCAATGGTCATTCAGGCTGTCTTCGGAACTTCTTGAGGCTCCGATGGAGACATCTGTCGAAATGGGGAATGCCCGTATCTCTCTGCGTGAGTTGCTTGATCTGACAGTAGGAGATACGATCATGCTCGACAAGGCCTGTTCGAGCGATATGATTGTAAAGGTAGAGGGAGTGCCGAAGTTTTTTGGTATTCCGGGTATCAGGCATGGTAACAAGGCGATTCAGATCAGTAAGATTTGCAGCATGAGGGGGCGATAGTGAGTGACAAGTCTGAAGTGCATGAGACGGGCCTGGATAAGAAAAACCTCGACTTCATCCTTGATATTCCGCTGCAGGTGACCGTTGAGCTGGGAAGAACAAAGCTGCTGGTAAAAGATATTCTGCAGTTAAACCAAGGGGCTGTCGTTGAATTAACCAAGCTGGCCGGAGAACCGCTTGATATATTTGTCAATTCCAAGCTGGTGGCCCGCGGTGAAGCGGTGGTAGTCAATGAAAAATTCGGAGTTCGTCTGGTAGATATCGTTAGCCCTAATGAGCGGGTGGAGAAGATTCTGTGAAGCATGCGGTCTCCGCACTTCTCATCTTATTACCTTCCATAATTTGTGCTGCAGACAGCTCCGGGCAGGAATTCAGCTTTCTCGCCAGCTTCCTGCAAATGATCGCAGCTTTGGCGCTTGTCGTTGGCATTATTCTTATTATCTGGCATTTTTCAGGAAAATTGATGCGGGGGTTGCCGGTCGGCCAGCATCTTGCTTCGAAGTATATCCGTTTGGTGGAAACGCGCTATCTAGGCCCCAAAAAGGCGTTACTACTGATTGAGGTTGGTGGTGAATACCTGCTGTTGTCAAGCAGCGATAGTGGGATCAGCCTTATTAAGCAGATCGATATGCTGGAAGATATAGAAGTTATCGAGGAAAAACCCGAGCAGAGCGCCTTTACTACCGTACTGGCCCGCCTGAGACGGACGGTATCATGACGCGAAATCTCACGAAACGAGCAATAATGCTCGGATTTACTGCTCTGCTTCTGCTTGTCTATGCTGTCGCCTACGCAGAGCCACTCCCGTTACCATCGCTCAACATCGGCGTAGGAACCGCCACCAAGCCGAATGATGTAGCTGTCACAGTTCAGATATTCCTGCTTCTGACGATTATGTCGCTGGCCCCCGGATTGCTGATCATGACTACCTCATTCACCCGAATTTCGGTGGTACTCTCTTTTTTACGCACTGCCATGGGTACCCAGGCGGCGCCTTCCAACCAGATCATCCTTGCACTTTCGATGTTTCTGACATTCTTTATCATGAGCCCGGTCTGGCAGCAGATCAATAAGGATGCCTACCAACCCTGGAAGGCCCAGCAGATCAACCAGGAACAGGCTATGGAACGTGCAGTAAAGCCGGTGCGCAAATTCATGCTTTCCCAGACGCGTGAAAAGGATCTGGCTCTGTTTGTGAGCCTCTCCAAGCTTACCAGACCGAAAAATGCCGATGAAATCCCGACACTGACTATTATTCCCGCCTTCATGATCTCGGAACTGCGCACGGCATTCCAGATCGGTTTCCTGATCTATATCCCGTTTATCGTGGTCGATATGGTCGTGGCATCGGTTCTGATGTCGATGGGGATGATGATGTTGCCGCCAGTCATGATATCGCTCCCATTCAAAATACTGTTGTTTGTGCTGGTAGATGGTTGGGGGTTGGTGATCGGATCACTGGTTAAGAGCTTCGAATAGTAGAAAGACAGGTATTTCATGACTCCCGAATTAGTCGTCCAGCTTGCCCGCCGTAGTTTTGAAGCTGCGTTGCTCCTGTCCGCTCCCCTTCTGATTGCCAGTCTTGTTATCGGCCTGCTGATCAGTGTATTCCAGGCGGTTACCTCCATAAACGAGGCAACTCTGGCCTTTGCACCCAAGATCGTTGCCGTCATGATCGCCATGATAATCTTCTTCCCTTGGATGATGAGCTATATGGGGGACTTTACCCGTGAAATATATTCCTTTATCGCCACCATGAGGCGATAGCCTCCCATGTTCCCGCTGCTCCCCTTCCCGTCCCCCCGCGAAGTTATAATTTTCATGCTGGTTTTAAGCCGTGTGGCCGGTATCTTTGCAGCTCTGCCGGTTTTTGGCGGTCGGAGTCTGCCGATGCGTATCAAAGTGGTTACGGTTTTCATGATTACGCTGGTCTGTTTTCCGACCCTGTCAGTTTCCATCCCGCAGGTTCCACCAGATGCTTTTACGCTTGGACTACTGGCTTTGAGCGAGTTTATGGTCGGGCTGACTCTGGCATTCATCAGCCAGATCGTCTTTGCCGCCGTAGAATTCAGCGGCCAGATCATCGGCATGCAGATGGGACTGACCATCTCATCTATCATAGATCCTTCCCGTGGGACCCAGACCCAGATCATGTCAGTTGTCCAGACGCTGTTTGCCACATTGATGTTTCTGGCGCTCAGTATGCATCACCAATTTATACGTGCCATCATCGACAGCTTCAGGGTAATCCCGTTAGGAGGGTGGCATCTGAGCAGCGAACTGCTGCGTTTCCTTGTGCAGAGTACCGCCGACATTTTTATAATAGGAATCCGGCTGGCTGCCCCAGTCATGGTAGCCCTGCTCTTGACCTCGGTAGGGCTCGGGGTCATGGCCCGCGCATTTCCGCAGATGAATGTCTTTATGCTCAGCATGCCACTCAATATCGGTTTGGGCCTGATCACTCTCGGGATCACGCTGCCTGTTTTCTTCCATGTTCTTGAGATTTCTTTCGGACATCTGAAAGGTCAGATCGATACGATCTACCGACTAATGGCAAGGGGGGGATGACCTACGGCTGAAGATGTAGATAAACATTCCAAAACAGAACAACCCACCGGAAAAAGATTAGAAAAATCACGTGAAGACGGCCCGCCGCCAATGAGTCAGATGCTGACGTCATCGCTCACCTTGCTCACCGGTATCGTCAGCCTGTATATATTTGGCAGCTTTATGATGAGCGAACTCAAACAGAGTACCGTCAAAATTCTAGCTTCAATGGGACATTTTGAGTTGACGGAGGCAAATCTGTATGTCCTTGTCCTCAAGTTGTTTGGAACACTGTTGCTGCTACTGACACCGCTTATTGTAACAATCATAGCCACCGCAGTACTCTCCAGCCTGATTCAGGACAAAGGCCTGTTTGAGTTTCGGATGTCCCGGCTCAAAGTTGATTTCAGCAAACTGAGTCCGCTGAAAGGCTTCGGGCGGCTTTTCAACAAGGATGCACTGGTCGAGATGCTGAAGTCGCTCCTAAAACTGCTGGTTGTAGGATGGATAGCGTATCGGATCATGCAGGACGAGATGCAGAACATCACCTTTCTGGCAGAGGCTGACATCGAAAGCATCTTCAACTTTGTGGGGCACGTCGCTTTCAAGATTGTCACCCATACTTGCGGAATATTGCTTGTTCTCGGTATTCTTGACATGCTGTATGTCAAATGGCGCTACATAGAAAATCTCAAGATGACCAAACAGGAGGTCAAGGATGAAAACAAGGATACCGAGGGTAACCCGGAGATAAAGGGCAAGATCAAGCAGATGCAGTTTCAGATGGCTCGTCGCCGGATGACAAAAATTATCCCGACGGCAGACGTGGTAGTAACCAACCCGACGCACTATGCCGTTGCCCTCAAATATGACCGTCAGAAGATGGTGGCACCGATTGTACTGGCCAAAGGCGCCGATATCATGGCCGAAGCTATCAAAAAAATCGCCAGAGAACATCACGTCACGTTGGTGGAGAATCGCTTCCTTGCTCGTGAACTGTACGACCAGGTAAAGGAAAACGAACCAATCCCGGAAACACTCTACGCGGCAGTAGCCGAGGTTCTGGCGTATGTTTACAAGTTGAAGGGGAAGGTATAGTTGTCAGGGCGATTAACAGCTCGAATGCCGGACCGGATTACGCGTCACCAGCCACGCTGGTGACGACAGAATCGGACAGGTTGAAAAGGGGACATGCTATGAAAACGGAGTGGTTTGTTCGCGGAGATGTTGACGGATTTTTCGGGTTGTTTATCGATAATATGTTACAGTTAATGTTGATAGCGGTACTCTGCGGGAATGTCTGCGGCATGCCGCCGGAACTTGTTTACGGCAGGATTCTTCCCGGTGCGGCGTTTTCGATCTTGTTCGGCAATCTGTTCTACGCCTGGCAGGCTCGGAAGCTGGCCATCAGGACGGGACGGACAGATGTCACGGCGCTGCCGTACGGCATCAACACAGTCAGTCTCATTGCTTACGTTTTTCTGATCATTGCCCCGATATATTTTGAAACAAAAGATCCGAACCTCGCCTGGCAGGCCGGTCTGTTTGCGTGTCTCGCCAGTGCGTTACTGGAGTGTATCGGGGCGTTTGTGGGCGACTGGCTCCGCAGAAACACTCCACGGGCTGCACTGCTGTCGTCGCTGGCCGGTATAGCTATCACCTTCATATCCATGGGTTTTGTGTTCCAGATCTTCGCCATGCCGGCCATAGCTGTTGTGCCTGCACTGTTCGTGATTATTGTCTATGGAGGACAAGTTAAATTGCCGTTGAGTCTTCCGGGCGGTTTCGTTGCGGTGGCGCTGGGCGTGGCTATGGGATGGGTCCTCAGATGGTCCGGTTATTCATATTTTCAACCGCTCCAGGAACCTTACCAGTTTGTCGTCTACTTTCCCAGGACAGCTTTTCCCGACATGTTTGCTTTTCTAACAAACGGGCAGGGTTGGAAGTACTTCTCAGTTATATTCCCAATGGCGCTCTTCAACGTAGTTGGTTCACTCCAGAACCTTGAAAGTGCGGAAGCAGCCGGCGATCGATACGATACTCGTTCGTCCCTGCTGGTCAACGGGCTCGGATCGATAGTGGCGGCGTGCTTGGGCAACCCTTTTCCTACAACGATTTACATCGGTCATCCGGGTTGGAAGGCTATGGGGGCCAGGTGGGGCTACTCTATACTAAACGGTGTTGTGATAACGATCCTCTGCCTGATCGGAGGAGTTACCCTGGTGCTCAAATTCGTACCGATGGAAGCGATGATCGGCATTCTACTCTGGATCGGGCTCATAATCACAGCCCAGGCGTTCCAAGAAGTGCCCAGAAAACACAATCTGGCGGTGGTGCTCGGACTGATGCCTGCGCTCGCGGCATGGGCTCTTTTGCTCATAGAGACAACCCTGCGCAAAGCAGGTGCCAGTCTGTACGATGTGGCTCCGAAATTCGGCGGCGACCTTTACATTTACGGAATCATTTCCATGAGCCAGGGTTTCATGCTCACGTGCATGATTCTTTCCGCAATGATGGTTTTTGTGGTTGAGGGGCAATTTCTCAAAGCTGCACAATGGACAGCCGCTGCTGCTGTTCTCTCTTTCTTCGGTGTTATCCATGCATACTATATGACTCCTGCCGGTATACAGAACAAGTTCGGTTTTGGCGCTTCAAAAGCGTATGCTTTTGCCTACCTGATTGTAGCACTGCTGCTGGTGGCTCTTCACTATCTTAATCAAACCCGGCAGCGGATCTGATGTCCCATTCTGGAGAATTATTTTCTGCTTTGCAATTGGTAGATTATTTATTAGAATTCAATGCTCGAATCACAACTATGAAATACAAAGGGTGACCTATGAGAGCTTCAAAGAAAATGGTTGTAATTACCGTTATTTTTTCTGTTTTTACCGTTGCGAGTTGTCTGGCTGCAGAATCCGCTGGGACCGCTGATTCTGTCAGCGGCAAACCCTGCTATCGTTGTCACCGGAGCAAAGTTACCGGGGCGTACGTCCACGAGGCAGTAGCCGGCAAGGAGTGCACGCCGTGTCATAATGCAGCTGGTGGAGACCATCAGAAAAATCACAACCTTTACGCGGTCAAGGACAAGAGCCCCAAGCTCTGCTATGAATGCCACGACAGCAAGGCCGACAAGAAAAGCGTTCATCCGGCAATCGACGAGGCTGGCTGCACCGGCTGCCATGCCCCGCACAACTCTTCGCTGCAGAAGCTTCTCAGGCGTGAGGTGCCTAGTATCTGTTTTCAGTGCCATAACCTTGAGCGAGTGGAACTGAAGGAGACGGGAAAGGCAACCGGATTCCGTGACGGGGTGCAAAACCTCCATTATGTTCATGCCGGTGAGAAGACCGCCATACCCTGTCTAACCTGTCACGACGTGCATGCCAGCAATCAACTCCACCTGATCCGCCCCAAAGGGACTAATGGCAAGGAAGCGGTAACGATTACGTATACAGCCGACGACAAGGGAGGCAACTGTACCACCAGTTGTCATGACCCCCTGGGTTACGTACGAAAATAGGCAGCAGGCCCGCATCTGCTTGATATCCCAAGATCCTGATTCCATGGCACTATGACTGGAAAACGCTTATTCAGGACTGAATCGCTTGCCGGCGCACTCCTCCCATTGTTGGCGAGAGATGGATAAAAACAGGTCGGCAAGCTCCGGGTCGAATTGTGTGCCACGGTGCTTGATAATTTCGGCCGATACGGCGTCAAAGGGAAGTGCACGGCGATAGGGGCGATCGGATGTCATGGCATCCAGAGTGTCGACCAGGGCAAATATTCGGGCTCCGATAGGGATCTGAGCACCCTTGAGCTGTCTGGGATAACCTGTGCCATCAAATCTTTCATGGTGGCTTATGATTATTTCCGCCGGTATTCTGAGAAATGTGATTTCCGACATGATTGCATGGCCGACCTGCGGGTGCTTGCGCATCTCGATCCATTCGTTCTCATCCAGCTTCCCCGGCTTGAGCAGGATGCTGTCGGTAATACCTATTTTCCCGATATCGTGCAGCAGAGCGCCTTTGGCAAGTTCCTCCAGATTTCTTCCCGTAATTCCAAGGCACTTGCCAATAAAAGTCGTGTAGCTCATTACCCGCTCAGAATGGTAACCTACCTCTTTTTCCCTCGCATCCAGCGCCTTGACCAGGGCCGTCAGGGTTTCGTCATAGGCATGGGCCAGGTCGTTCATTGTCTTTCGAATCTTATCGGTCTGCTCCATAACCTTGAACTCAAGGCTGGCCTGATACTGTTTTTTGTCAATGATAAGTTTGCGGCGTTCTATCAGGTTTCTTACTGTCAGTACCACGCGGTTTATACCGAATGGCTTGGTAATGTAGTCATCAGCTCCGAGGTGTATGCATTCCATCGCTGTATTCATATCGGAGAGTCCGGTAATCATGAGTACGGCGATATCCGGATCGACTTTTTTGATGTCCCGGAGTAACTCGACTCCGCTTCTGCCAGGCATCATGATATCCGAAATAATAAGGTCAATGGATATAGCCTCTAATATGATGAAAGCATCATCGACGTTGGCAGCCTGGTGGCAGACGTAACCCTCCTGCAGTAGAGCCGATGTCAATAAGTCACGGATCATTTCCTCATCATCAACAATCAACACATCTGTATTCATGAATGTGGCTCCAACGGTCATTATGGAGTTATGAACCGGCATCTGCATGCGGTCTCACTCCTTCTTGTACCACTCATTTACCCTGTTTTCAAGCGGCAACACCATGTGATATAATGCACGAAGTGTCAATATAACAAATTTACATGAGGCTCTGTTTTTACCATGTCCGGTCAATGGCCATTTCTGATACCATTTGTGTCGATGGTCCTCGGCTTGACACTTGCGATCCGGATCGGCAGTTGCTGTACGCCTCTCACACTGTCTGCCGGTTTTGTCTGCCTGTTGCTGGCTTCATTTCATCGCGACAAACGGATCTTTTCTGTTTGTGTGGCCCTGTTTTTTTTCCTTTGGGGCCTCCATGTCCTTTCCCCCTGGTTAACTCCGGATCCTTCACCAGTCTCAATCCGATACAGGACTTCAAATTCGCCCGTAACTCTTGAAGGTATTGTTGCCTCTCGTCCGGCAATCTCACCGGACGGCAGCACAATTGTCGTCAAATCTGAAAAAATTTTCAATAATACTGCGGAGGAAGCGGTGCAGGGCATGCTTATGCTCTACGTATCCAATGGAGACGTATCCCTTGTACGTGGAGATAGAATCCGTTGCAAGACCCGAATATCAGTGCCTCGCCTCCTCGGGTTGCCGGGCGAATTCGATTATCCGCGGTATCTAGCTTTTCAGGAGGTAGGCGCAATCGGACGGGTCGCCTCACAGGAAGATATTGTTCTTATGAGAGCGGCTGCCGAAGAGTCATGGCAGCGCACCATTGATCTGGTTGCACGCCGATTGGGTGATGCCGTACGAACTGCGATCGCGGATGACAACGTTTCTTCGGTTCTTGTTGCACTTTTGATAGGGGATCAGAAAAGGATTCCGCGTGAATTGTCTGATGCCTATACCAGAGCTGGGGTCAACCACATCCTGTCAATCTCAGGCTTCCACATCTGTATAATCGCTGCTTTCGTCACATTGGTTTCATTGTGGATACTTACCCGCTTCGAATATCTGGCCTTGCGCTGCAATGTCCGCCGCCTGGTGGTGCTGTTGATAGTCCCTTGCATGTTTATCTACCTGTTTCTGACCGGCAATGCACCGGCAACAGCCCGCTCGGTCATCATGATGGCCGCGCTCGCATGCGCACTTTATGCAGAGCGGGAAAGCGACCCGATCAACACCCTTCTGTTGTCGGCATTTTTCCTGATTGCCATCAATCCGCCGACCTTGTTTGAGCTCTCTTTTCAGCTCTCTTTTCTCTCGTTGTGGGGGATCATACTTGCTGTACCAGCTTTTACTGAGCGCATTTCCATTGTCACGTCCGTCTTCTGCCGTACTATTCTCCAATTTATTGTGGCATCGGTAGCGGCTTCATGCGCCACCCTGATACCGGTATTGTTCGCTTTCAAGGTGGCTTCGCTGAACGGGGTGCTGACAAATTTCCTGATAGTGCCGCTCCTTGGTTATGGAGCTGTTCTGTCCGGATTCTGCGTGCTTCCGCTGCTCGCGCTTGTTCCTTCCTGTCATTACTTCCTGCTCTGGCCATCCGCTAAACTGGTTGAGCTCTCAAACTGGATCATTACCGCCTGCGCCAGCCTTCCGGTAATACATTTTCATGGCATTACGATGTGGGACATGTTTTTCTTTCTGCTGTTCATGTGCGCAATGACATTTATCCGGAGCAGGAACTTGCGCTTCACTCTTGGAACGGCCCTGCCACTCGCCGCTTTGGCGTTGCACACGTTTCTGCCAGGCTCTGCCGACGGCAAACTGCATATAAGCATGTTAAGTGTCGGCCAGGCTGAATCACTGCTCTTGAGACTTCCGGATGGCACAACCATGCTGGTGGATGGTGGAGGGTTTCTGCATGATACTGGCCGGGATTTCGGACAGCGCACTCTGGCACCGGCGCTTGGGGCACTTGGAGTTCGTCGGATCGACAAAATGGTTTCTACTCATGACCATCCCGATCACATCGGAGGTCTGGCTTTTGTGGCCAGACATTTCGACGTCGGCGAATTCTGGAGTACTCCGACCGGTTTAACAGCCGACTATGCTCAAGATATCAGGCACGTACTTTCAGAACTGCATGTACCGGTTCGTAAGTTGGTGGCCGGCGACAGTATTACTCTTTCCGGAGGCGTTGAACTTACCGTATTTTCGCCGGACAAAGCAGTTGTTCAGCATTCTGATGCTGATGAGATGGACATCAACGAGGAATCTCTTGTATTCAGGTTGGCTTTTGGCTCGTTCAGCATGCTTTTTACTGCCGATGCAGGTTTCGCGGCGGAGTATAGGATGCTTGCCATGGGATACAAGCTGGAGTCGACTGTACTGAAGGTCGGGCATCATGGCAGCCGCTATTCAACATCGGAAGAGTTTATCGGGAGAGTCAATCCCGAATTGGCATTGATTTCTGCAGGAGCTACCAATCGTTTTGGCCTCCCTTCTTCGCGGACGCTTGACATGCTGGCTGGCAGAAGGATTCCGGTTTATCGCACCGACCGCGACGGCACCATAGAACTGGTCAGTAACGGATTGAGCTGGAGTGTGGCCACGCCCTATAAGAACAAATGATCAATTTTGCAGTTTGACACAGTTTGTAAAAAAGAGTAAATAAGTCCTTAAAAGTCGGTAATCACTTTCATTGAATGGCTTTATTTATGGATAAAATATTGTTAGTTGAAGATGACCGTTTCTTCCGGGAAATGTTCTCCGGTCTGCTCAAGGCTGAAGGATATGACGTCGATTGTGCCTCCTGTGGTTTTGAAGGTTTGGCAATGCTTGCATCAGGGCACTATGGCCTTGTAGTCACCGATCTTGTCATGCCGGATATCAGCGGTCTGGAGATTTTGTCGCGTGTTCGGGAAAGCGATCCGACGATTGATGTTATCATGGTTACCGGTAATGCCAATATGGAGTCGGCCGTTTTTGCCCTGAAACATGGCGCCCGGGATTATCTGATCAAGCCTGTCAACCCTGATGAATTCAAACATTCAGTTGCACAATGCCTGCTGCAGCGCCGCCTGCTTGATGAAAACCAGGAGCTCAAGAACATGCTTGGTCTTTATCAGGCCAGCCAAGCCATTGCCGGCTGCCTCGATCTTGCCAGAGTCCATCATCTCCTGGTCGAGGCAGTGGTCCGCGAAACCGGAGTCAGCCGGGCAATCGGACTTTTCCTCTACGATAACAAACTTGAAATAAAAGTGGTCAAGGGCATTTCCGCCGATCTGGGAATTTCCCTGGCCGATGAAATTATTTCCGGTCTGCCGGAAGCAGCTCCGGAGCCACATCTGGTTCAGCACATACATCTGACATCATCGACCTGTGCAGATGGAATCAGCGAGGCCTACCTGGTCCATATTCACATCCACTCCGGCTATTATGGCCTGATTGCACTCTTTAACGATCCGGGTATCCAACTTCCCGATATATCACATCAACAAAAAAATATTATTTTCCTGATTGAGCAATCGGCTCACGCCTTCGAAAATGTCGCAACCTATTCACAGGCCCGTGATATGCTTTTTATCGATGACGTCAGCGGGTTGTTCAACCATCGCTACCTTGAGGTTGCGCTCGAGCGTGAAATGAAACGGTTAGAGCGATATTCCTCTCATCTGGCTGTACTGTTCATTGATGTAGATGCCTTCAAGCTGGTTAACGACAAGTATGGTCACTTGGCAGGCAGTCAGGTTCTCGCTGAATTCGGAACACTTCTGAAAATATCCGTGCGTGATGTTGATGTCGTCATCCGCTACGGGGGCGATGAATATACGGTCATTCTTGTCGAAACCACCTGTCCGATAGCCTGTATGGTTGCAGAACGTATCAGGGGAAATGTAGCTGCCCATCTTTTCATGGAAGCTGAAGGATACAATATTCGTCTGACGTGCAGTATAGGCTACGCATGTTGTCCTGATGATGCTGCCTCCAAAGAGGAGTTGCTGGCAATGGCTGATAGAGCCATGTATGAAGGTAAGACTTCCGGTAAAAACTGCATCAGGAGAGTATCGGTGCCTCACTGAATTAGTATCAAACTTGTATGATAAGCCCGATAAGTCGGAAAACTATTGAGGTGACACGTGGCGCTTACAGCAATCAAAGGATTCAATGACATACTGCCTGGTGAAAGCGGGCGATGGCACTATATCGAGCAAGCGGCTCGCAAGATTTTTGAGCTGAACGGTTTCAGCGAGATCCGTGTCCCGGTTATGGAAAAGACTGAACTTTTTCGTCGCTCCATCGGGGATGCTACTGACATCGTCGAAAAGGAGATGTACACCTTTACCGACAAAGGTGAAAACAGCGTCACGTTGCGGCCGGAAGGGACTGCAGGAGTTATGCGCGCCTTCATCGAACACAAGCTATACGCTCAGGATCCTGTCGCCAAACTCTACTATCTAGGTCCGATGTTCCGCTACGAGCGCCCGCAAAAGGGCCGCTATCGCCAGTTTCACCAGATCGGTGCCGAAATCACCGGCGTCCAGGATCCACTTGCTGATGCACAGGTATTGAACATGCTGTCGGCCTTTTTTCGAGAAATCGACCTTGATGAACCTTCACTGCAGATAAATTCATTGGGCTGCCCTGAATGTCGGCCGGGCTATCGTACCGTTTTGCTCTCCTTTCTTGACGGGTGTCTGGACAGCCTCTGTGAAGAGTGTAAGCGGCGCTTTACCATCAATCCGCTCAGAACACTCGACTGCAAGGTGCCCGGCTGCATTGAAGCCACCACAGGGGCGCCGGCCATGACGGATCATCTCTGTGGAGCATGTGATGAACATTTCGGCGGCGTCAAGCATTACCTCGACCTGACGGGCACAACCTACAGCCTCAATATCCGCATGGTGCGCGGTCTCGACTACTACACCCGCACCACCTTTGAAATGACCACCGGCCAGTTAGGTTCCCAGTCGGCAGTTGCCGCCGGAGGGCGCTATGACGGCCTGATTTCAGCGTTGGGAGGCCCTGAAATTCCGGGCATCGGGTTTGCGATCGGGCTTGAGCGAGTGGCGCTTTTACTCAGCCAGAGAGAGTTCATGTCAACTCCGGACCTGTTTATTGCTTCGTTGGGTGCAGGAGAGCGCGAATGTGCCTTCAGGCTTATGGATGGTCTGATGAGTTCGAGAGTACGTGTTGAAATGGATTATGAGGGCAAAAGCCTGAAGAGCCAGATGCGTCGGGCCGACAAGCTGAAAGCACGCTATAGTGTTGTGATCGGACAGAACGAGCTAACGTCGGGAACGGCTGTTTTTAAGCGGATGGCTGATGGTGTCATTACCGAGGCAGCATTGGCAGTTGAAGAAATTGTCAGATTAATTTGTAAAATGTAAAGTTTTTCTAAATTCGGCATAAATGTGTTTCAACTGTTTTTTCAAGGTTTATAGAGTGATCCACATTAACCCTGTCAGGCGTCTCGTTTTTCGTGCGCCGTTTTTTTGTTTTCTGCAGCATAATTGGAGCCTGCCATGTTGACGGACAACCCGAACGCACCAGTGATACTGGTGATAGAAGACGACGATAACCATGTCGAGCTGATGAAAATGTCCCTTCAGGATGCTCGGGAAGAGTATCGCCTGGAAGTTGTCCGCACTCTTCAGGATGCGAGGACGGCCATAGAGGGGCAGGCTCCTGACCTTGTTCTGACCGACTACCGACTACCTGACGGATATGGCAGCGAGTTGGTAACATCGGTAAACGGACAATGTCCGGTTGTACTCCTGACATCCCAGGGCAACGAACAGGTGGCTGTAGAGGCCATAAAGGCAGGAGTTCAGGATTATGTCGTCAAGACATCGGATATCTTTTCCGGAATGCCGCGCATAGTGCAGCGCAGCTTGCGTGAATGGAGATTGATTCAGGAACAAAAACGGGCCGAAGAAGAGCGGCTGAGAATGGAACGCCATTTTCTGCATATCCAGAAACTGGAGAGTCTGGGGACCTTGTCCGGCGGTATTGCCCACGATTTCAACAACCTGTTGCAGGCGGTACTCGGCAATCTTGAACTGGCATTGATGAAGCTTCCCGGCGATTCATCCGTTCGCAATTTCATCTACCAGGCGGTCATCGCGTCCGAGCGGGCCGCCGAACTGAGCGGCATGATGCTGGCCTACTCCGGCAAGGGGCTTTTTGATATCAAGGAGCTGAACCTGACCGGGTTGATTGAAAACATCACAGCCATGCTGACGTCAGCCATCCCCAAAAGTATAATGTTCGACCTGAAGCTTGACCACGCCCTGCCGCCGATCATGGCAGACGGAGATCAGATTCAGCAGGTGATCATGAATATGATCATCAATGCATCCGAGGCGATCGGCAACGACAACGGTTCCATCCTTTTTTCAACAGGTGTGCAGGAATTTGATCAGAAAACCCTGAATTCCAGCCGGTTGGAGGAGAAACTGATTGCCGGGCGTTATGTCTGGATGGAAGTCCGAGACAGCGGCTGCGGTATGGATGAGACGACGCGGGATAAACTATTTGATCCATTTTTTACCACCAAGTTCACCGGCCGTGGGTTGGGAATGTCGGCGGCACAGGGGATAATCCGCGCACACAAGGGAGCAATTCTGGTAAAGAGCAGCCCCGGCGCCGGCACTACCATCCGGGTTTTGTTTCCGATTGCAGCCTGCGCGCAGTCAGGGCAGATTAATTGCGCTATAACTGAAGATGACATTGCGGTGGCTGCCATCCGACGCACCCATAGGGTACTGATCGTTGACGACGAGGATATGATTCGCGGAGTTTGTCTTGAAATGCTCACTGAGATTGGTTTTGAGGCTTTGGCGGCCGCCGGTGGTGAGGAGGCGTTACAGATCTTCCGAGAGCAGGCTGACCGGATCGATCTTGTGCTCTTGGATCACAGTATGCCGGGCATGGATGGAGTTGCAGTCTTCATTGAATTGAGAAAGTTGAGACCGGATATATCCGTACTTCTTGCCAGTGGCTTCAGCGAAGAGGAGCTTGCGGAGCGCTTCAAAGGGCTGGGGCTGAATGGCTTCATTCAGAAGCCGTTCAGCCTGAATCGTCTTATGGATGTATTGCAGCGGGTTCTCGCAGGGGCGCAATCCGAGACAATGTGTTAGTTTATTGTTTTAAAAGGAACCTATACGTTCACTTTGTTGTCGTAGTCACTCCCCTGCCATACAGATTATCACGCCATTCGGTTTCACCCTGGATACGCCAGGTTGTGTCCGGTTCGGTATAGAGTAAAGAAGCGCCCGGCGCAACCGACAGGCCGTTCATCGGCATCAGGTAGACCTGCCCGGTAAGCTGGTTCCACCATAACAGCTCGGCCTTATTGTCACTGTTGTAGTTGCCGACACTGACTATCTCCCAGATAGTATTCGCTTCGGTGTACATCAGTGCGCCGTTCGTGACTGACGATCCGTTGGTCTGCATGCCGTAGACCTGTCCGGTTGTCCGGTTATGCCAGATGATGTCTGCTTTGCCGTCACCGTCAAGATCGCCCGCTCCGGCTATGCGCCAGTTTGTGTCGGGTTCGGTCCAGATCAGATTGGCTGTGGAAGCGCTCGTTCCGTTGGTCTGGCCAAGGGCGACCTGACCGGTCATACTGTTCCACCAGAGGAGTTCCGCCTTGCCGTTTCCGTTGAAATCGGCAGAGGCGATTATTTTCCAGGCAGTATTTGGTTCGGTGAAAATGGTTCCCCCTCCCGCAACTGCAGTTCCGTTTACCAGCATGGCGTAAACCTGGCCGGTTACTTGGTGCCACCAGATGAGATCTGTCTTGCCGTCTCCGTTAATATCGCCGGTGGCTACAATACGCCAATACGTATTCGGTTCCGTGGTGAGAATACCGCCACCTTTTACGGTCGTAGGGCTGGCCATCAGCATGATATACACCTGACCTGTTCTGCTGTTCCACCAGACAAGGTCTCTGATGCCGTCGCCGTCAAAGTCACCCTGACCAACGATTGACCAGGCAGCGTTTGCTTCCTGATAGAATTGAGCACCTCCGGTGACAGTGCTGCCGTTTGTGGTCAAGCCGGCTACTATGCCGTCGCTCTGGTGATAGTAGTTGATGGAGGGGGTGGTCGTTTGTGGTGAGAGAGTAAACGTTGCTGTCACGCTTTTTGCTGCGCTCATGGTTACGTTGCATGTCCCGGTGCCGCTGCAGGCGCCGCTCCATCCGGCAAATGTGCTGCCACTGTCAGGTGAGGCGGTCAGCGTAACTGATGTGCCGCTGGTAAAACTGGAAGAACAGGTTGAGCCGCAACTTATGCCGGTGGGGTTGCTGGTGACCGTACCGCTGCCGCTGCCCGATTTGGCAGCGGTCAATACATATGTGGATGGAGGGGAGGTGGTGGACCACCCCAGGTCTCCCAGCAACCCCATGGTTACGTTCCCCGGGTCATGTATGGCTCTGCCTCTTGAAAGAGCATAAACCATCAGGGCATTTGAAGTGCCGGTATATGTCGTATAATCAAGATGCGAATAGCTGCTTCCGGAATCCCAGGATGACGGGGCATAGAGCTTTACATTTGCTCCGCTGTTGGCTGACTTGGCCTTTGATCCGGTAAACCAGACGTTATTGCTCGTGAGTGCGGTGGCAAGTGCCGAGGAAGGATTTGGATATACAGACGTATTAATGAGGCTCTGTCCGGAACCGTCAACGGTGAAACGATCATATGCTTCCGGATACGTGTTGCCGCCCCAACTGCCTTGGCCTGATGAAACAGTCAGTGTGCCCGAGAATCCGAGCCCATGCGCAATTTCGTGAGCAACTACGGAAACAAAGTCGGATTGCGTGGAAGGTGTCGCACCGTCAGTCCCAAAATACCAACTGAAAACGTTGCTGTAGGCAATGTAGATGTCGCTCTTGCCCGAATTAAGTTTTGAGCCTGCCAGTGCGTTAGCCAACGTGACAGGATACCATGTGTTGGTGACCGGCGCATTGGAAAAGTTCCTATATGAAGAGAGACTCATGCTGTGTCCAAGTACACCGGACCCAAGGTTGGTAGCCCAGCATGCATCAATCGTTATGGGAACAGTGGAGGAGATTCTGCTCGCCCAGATGTTGACGGCTGACTCAAAGGCGGTTTTGGCATCCGCAGGCCAGGCAGTACAATTGTCGCCGACGCCATAAGGATCGGTGCCCGCAGAAAGATAATTAATCGTGAATGAGCTGGAAAGTGATGTTAAGGATGACAGTGCCTCAACCGAAATTTTCGGCATGACATGATTATAGTTCGGCACCGGATCCAGCATCAGAGTGACCAACTGCCTATTTTCATTGAACTCGGCAGCGTTGGTGGGAAAAACCGTCACATGCAAAAGCAGTATCAACAATAACAGTGAATGCGGCATCTTCAGCAACAAGATCCTTTTCATTTGTCCATTCTCCTTTGAAATGTGCTTGAAGAAACGCCATAACCTCATAAACGTATCACCAAACCTTGACCATATTCAAGTGTCGAATAGTAATAATTCTCTTCGTAATTATACATTATTCTTTTACTATTACTCAGGCTCATAGAGCAGCACCGTAAAGACGCCCTTGGGGAAATGGGAAATTAACCGTCATGGAGAAAAATCATGTATCAATTAACTGCAGTTGAGAACCTGCCACCGCACGTACAGAAGAAGTATGACCATTTGCGCTCGATCCTGAGCGAACTCGGCGGATGCGTTGTTGCTTTTTCCGGTGGTGTGGATTCTACCTTCCTTTTCTCCGTAGCTGTCGAAGTACTGGGCGAGCGTGTTGTGGCGGTTACTGCCACTTCTCACACCTATCCGGAACGTGAGCTGCAGGAAGCACGGAAGCTGGCAGAACAGATAGGTGGAAGGCATCGGGAGATCGTATCTGAAGAGCTTGACATCCCTGAATTTCGGAATAATCCGCCGAACCGCTGTTATCATTGTAAAAAAGAGCTGTTTGGAAAGTTGCGCGCCATTGCCGATCAGGAAGGTCTGTGTCATGTTGTCGATGGTGCCAATATCGACGACCGGAGCGATCATCGTCCCGGCAGAATTGCCGCTACTGAGTTGGGAGTGCTGAGCCCTCTGGAGGAAGCCGGCTTCAAAAAGGAAGATATTCGACAGGTATCGAGGATGCTGCAGCTTCCCACGTGGCAGAAACAGGCTTTCGCCTGTCTCTCCAGCCGATTTCCCCACGGGGTTGAGATTACTCCCGAGAAACTGGCGATCGTTGAAAAATGCGAAAACCTGTTGCACGTTTTCGGCGTCAAAACCTTCAGGGTTCGGGTGCATGACGACCTAGCACGCATTGAGGTCGGAAAAAATGAAATAGCGCGATTTCTGGATGAGAGCTTCCGGGACAGGGTCTACGAAGATTTCCGGACGGTCGGATTCCGCTACGTTTCCCTGGATTTGGCCGGATATCGCACCGGCAGCATGAATCCTGCAGAGCAGGGGGAGCTGTTGCCGTGATAATTGATCCGCTGTCGCTTAAACTTTTTGTATCCATCATTGAGGAGGGATCCATCGCGGCTGCTGCCGAGCGTGGACATATTGCCGCATCGGCTGTCAGCAAGCGTATCAGCGAGCTGGAAGATCTTTTTCATACCCAGCTCCTGCGACGCACCAATCGCGGTGTCGAAGCAACCGATGCCGGTATTACGCTCCTGCAGCTGGCGCGAGGCATTCTGCACGACATGAACAATATTACGCTGCAGATCAGGGAATATGCCAGCGGCATTCGCGGTCATGTCAGGTTAAGCGCCAACATCTCTTCAATCAATCAGTTTCTGCCGTCAGAGATCCGCTCATTCATGAGTGCTCATCCTCAGGTACTTGTCCATCTGGAAGCGAACGTCAGCGAAGTTATCGTCAATGCCGTGGCGGAGAATGCGGCTGATGTGGGTGTGATCACCATGGCCGCTTATCGACACGACCTGGAGTATATTCCGTACCACACCGACCAGCTGATCGTGATTACTCCTAAAGAGCATCCGCTGGCGACTCGCAGGTCAATAAAGCTACGGGACACGCTTGGTTATGATTTTGTCGGATTGCCAGCTGGCAGTGCGCTTCACAACCAGCTTTTGCGAGCGGCTCTAGAACTTGATCGAACTCCCAAACTACGGATTCAGGTCAACAGTTTTGACGCACTTTGTCTGATGGTTGAGGCGGGGTTGGGTATCGGTGTGGTTCCCAAGGGGGCTGCCAGACCCTATCTGAAAGGTTTGCGCATTCGCTCTATCTCTTTGAACGAATCATGGGCTATCCGGGAGCTGAGGATTTGTGTTCGATCGCCTGATGCCCTGCCAGCAGCTGCCAGACTGCTGGTAGAGCATCTCAGGAAAAAGGAATGAGAGCGAAGTTTCAACATGAAGACGCCCGAGGTTTTGAAACCCGCGGGCGTCTTCTAATACATAAGTACAAGCTTGAATGCTACGACGAATAGATTCGCAGAGGCATTATCGTCTGTGATCTCTTCTGTCATCGCTATCTCTTCTTTCATCATTACTCTTGGCACGAGAAATATGTCTTTCCAATCGGTCCAATTCCTTCTCAAGACGCGCTCTCTCGCCATGACTGAGTCTGCCGTCCGCTTTCATCCGTGCTTCATCGTCGCGGACACTATTCAATTCATTCTTCAGTCTGTGGGCTTCTTCTCTTGTCAGAGATCCCGACTTGACACCTCTCTCGATTTGATCATGTGCCTGCCTGACCCTTTGGTGTATCCCTTCACCTTCAGCATAAGAAAATGTTGTGAAACCTAAAACAAAAACAGCAAGTAACACGATCAAGCACTTGATTTTCATTGGGACTCTCCTTTGATTGCTTTGGAATTCATTAACAATTTGGTTTACGTAAACCAATTCACCCTAGGAAATGTTATTGCATTCAGCTTATTGGGAAATGGCCGGTTCTATTACTGAAAATGACCTGTTGTGGGTTATATTCCTCTCCTTTCAATAAGAAACCAGCAGCGCTAACCGTTTTCGAACAGAGCCGGGTCTGATTCCGGTTGCACCGGACTGTATGATAATTATTCTTTTCAACGGGAGTTGTCAATAGGCACAACGGTTTGTATCGACGTGATTGTGCGATGATCGTACGAGAGATGGAGAGGAAAAAAAGGGTTCATTTTTATTTCTATTTGGGGTACCATCCAAAGATTATTGAATGTGGGATACTTTAGCTACTATTTTTTCATCCGCCGGGAGATACCATTGGCAAACACTGAACGAAGCATCATCGAGAAAGTCCGGGATTTTTTCTGTTCACTCAAACTCACCCTTTTTCTGCTTATTTCTTTAGCTTTGACGTCGATTATCGGAACGATCCTGCCTCAGGGAGTGCTTCCGCCGGAATACGTTGCCCAAATAAGTCAGGCCAAGCTGCAGATCTATTCAAAATTGGGCTTCTTCGACATGTACCACTCCTGGTGGTTCATTTCCCTTCTGTACGTTTTCAGTATCAATCTGGTCTCCTGCTCAATCAAACGCCTGCCGCATGTATTCAAGTTTGTCAGCGAACCGACACTATTCCTTGCTGAATCAGTTCGTAACTCATTCTCCATGAAGAAAACGATTGTGTTTTCCGGTGCAATCGAAAAAGGCAGAGAGAGGCTTTCGGAGTTTCTTGGCTCAGAGTTTTCGTCACCGGTTGTTACGGAACATAACGGGGAGTACCACCTGTTCGCCCAGAAGAACGCCTGGTGCAGGCTAGGAGTGTATGTGGTACACTTCAGCATCCTTGTAATCTTTGTTGGCGCCATAATAGGCTCCCTATCCGGCTATAAGGGGTACGTTAACATAGTTGAAGGCACCAAAATCAGCACAATTGAGGGTCGTAATGGCCAGCCGATTCCACTCGGTTTTGAGATACTTTGTGAGAAATTTAACGTCGAGTTTTATAAAACAGGTGCACCCAAGGAGTTCAGAAGTATCCTCACCGTAATGGAAAACGGCCAGCCTGTCCAAGGATTGACCCATGTAAAAGTGATCGTCAATGATCCTCTTACCTATAAAGGAATTACCTTTTATCAATCCAGTTATGGCCAGGCAAACGAGGGGAATGAACATTACTTCACCGTTACCAACCGCAGCGGCGGCACGCCGGAAAAAATTACCGCCAGAGAAGGTGCTGCAGTGATCCTCAAGGACGGAACCACTTTCAAACTGCTGGAAGCAACCCAGGAGGTACGTCAATTCGCCCCCGGTCTCTCAGGTCCGGCAGCAAAGATAGAAGTGACACCCAAGGGGGGAGTTCAGCAGACGTTCATTTCATTTAAGGATTTCCCGGAGATGAATTCACAGCGGGGAGATGCCCTGATTTTCAGATATGAGGGGACGAATGCCAGGATGTATACCGGTCTTCAGGTTGCTAAAGACCCGGGAGTATGGGTCGTCTGGCTGGGGTGCACCCTGATGCTGATAGGTCTCTATATAGCTTTTTTCATGTCACACAAACGCATCTGGGTCGTTATAAGCAAAGGGCATGCCCATATATATGGCAACGCCAGCAAGAACCATGCTGCATTTGAGATGCAGTTCGATTCCATTTCTGAAAAGTTCCAGCAGTTGAAAATCTAACGGAGGTTACTTTTTTATGACCAGTTCCATGCTATTTAACGTGACGACATTCGCATATATGATCTCAACGATCATATTTTTTGCATTCCTTGCCAGTAAAAATAAGGCGCTTGGCCTCGCCGGAAGTTATACTGCGTACGCTGGGCTTGCTTTTCAGACCGTCGCCATCGGTCTGCGCTGGAAAGAATCATACGATATGGGTGTCGGTCACGCACCGATGTCAAACCTGTATGAGTCTATAGTCTTTTTTTCCTGGACGATCATTCTGATTTTTGCATACATAGACATACGCTATAAATATCGCATTGTGGGTGCGTTTGTCGTACCATTTGCTCTGCTCGGCATGGCCTGGGCGCAACTTGGCATGAACACCGGCATCGAGCCACTAGTGCCGGCACTGCAGAGCAACTGGTTGCTGTATCACGTTATCACCTGTTTCCTTGGGTATGCCGCCTTTGCCGTCGCCTGTGGAATCTCAATCATGTATCTGATAAAGACTACCGTTGAAGGTGCCAATACATCGACGCCGGCAGGTGGAATGATGTCAATGTTCCCCCCCTTGAAGGTACTGGATGACCTGAACTACCGCGCCATCATGATCGGATTTCCGTTGCTCACTCTCGGAATTATTACCGGCGCCGCCTGGGCCAACTACGCTTGGGGCACCTACTGGAGCTGGGATCCCAAAGAAACCTGGTCACTGATCGTCTGGTTTGTGTATGCCGCCTTTCTGCATGCCCGCATAACCAAGGGATGGGTCGGAAAGCGAGCCGCCTGGCTCTCGGTCATCGGTTTTGCGGCGACTATTTTTTGCTATCTGGGTGTCAACCTGTTTCTCTCAGGATTACACAGCTATGGCGGCTCGAAAATGTAGCGGGGCCGGTCCGGAAGTGAAATTCACCACCAATACAATCATCTTCCTGTGAGTAGTGTTTCCATAATTATTCCTGTGCGGGCAGGAGGATATGTTGCTGCTTGGGCACATATCAGGAAGATCGTCCCCGATGATCCCAGATACGAGGTATTGCTGGCTGAAGGGTGTGCTCCAAGTCAGCAACGTAATCGTGCAGCACGTGAAGCGTGTGGTGATATTCTGTATTTTCTGGACGACGATTCTCTTATTTCGCCGGAGAACCTGGATGGAATTATATATGGCATGAGTGATCCATGTGTTGCGGTTGTTGGAGGTCCTTCGCTAACGCCTGCCTCTGATAGCCGGGTCCAACAGCTTTTTGGGCTTGCGCTTGCTTCAGCATTCGGATCTGGCGCTGTCAATAATCGATACAGAAGATATGGCACTACCCGCGAAACAACAGAAAAGGAGCTGATTCTCTGTAATCTTGCCATCCGTCGTTCGGTATTCCTGAAGCTTGGCGGGTTTGACGAACGCCTGTACCCAAACGAAGAAAATGAATTTCTCGATAGAGTCAGATCTGCCGGACACACGTTGCTGTATGACCCTTCCATATATGTATTTCGCAGCCAGCGCCCGACACTCACAGCCTTTATTCGGCAAATGTTTACCTATGGGCGTGGCAGGGCGCAGCAAACACTGATTGCGGGATCATATTCAGTGACAAACTTCATTCCCCTGTTTTTTGTCGCCTATCTGGTACTCTCCCTGATATTCATAAAATTCATTTTACTTCTTGCCCCTCTTATGCTCTATGCGGTGGTGGCTTCTGTGAATACGTTTCTGCTCATATGTCGGACGGGCAGGCTTTCCGCGTTGTTGCTGTTTGGTATTTATCCGTTAATGCATGCAATAAACGGAGTTGGTTTGCTGTGGGGGTTGTTACGAGGGCAGCCTCATCCTGTTCATGACAGTTCTGTAACTGTCAGAAGATTAAAGGCGATTGGGCAATTGGTTCCGGAAGAGTCGTCCACAACCGTTTGACATCGAGAATCTCGACGATGAACGCCGTGATTTCGTAATCTGCGTATTTTGATGGAGTACAATCAGTGGATATAAGTATTGTCGTACCGGTATACAATGAGAAGGACAATGTTGAATCCTTATACGCTGCGATCAGGTCCGCACTATCACCAATGAATTGCTCCTATGAGGTCATCATGGTCGATGATGGTTCATCTGATGGTTCATACTTGGTACTAAGCAGGCTTGCAGCCGGTGATGCCTGTCTTAAAATTATCCGTTTCAGGCGGAATTTTGGACAGACAGCGGCAATGGCCGCCGGCTTTGACGCCGCCTCCGGCGGCATAATTATTCCCATGGATGGCGACCTGCAGAATGACCCCGCTGATATACCGCGATTGGTTGAGAAAATTCATGAGGGATATGATGTCGTTTCAGGTTGGCGGCGCGACCGAAAGGACACGTTCATTAGCCGCAAGATCCCGTCTCTGATAGCCAATGCACTTATTTCCCAATTGACGGGTGTTCATCTGCATGATTACGGGTGTACCCTCAAAGCGTATCGCCGTGAAGTGCTGGACGGGATCAATCTGTATGGGGAAATGCATCGTTTTGTCCCAGCTCTGGCTTCCCAGTTTGGCGCCAGAGTGGCGGAACTGTCGGTCAATCACCACCCTCGTTTCCATGGAGTCAGCAAGTATGGCATTTCCAGAACTTTACGTGTCATTCTCGATCTGATGACGGTCAAATTTCTGTTGTCGTACTCCACCAAGCCGATCCAGCTCTTTGGCAAGTGGGGTGTCTATACCATTTTGGCTGGCTTGGTTAGTGGGACAATGACCGTTTACATGAAACTGTTCGAGCATCTCAGTCTGAATCGCAATCCACTGCTGATTCTTACCGGGTTTCTTCTGTTCATGGGGGTCCAGTTCATTACCATGGGTTTGTTGGGTGAACTGAACGCCAGAACATACTTCGAGTCCCAAAATAAGCCGATCTATGTAGTGAAAGACAGGATAAACCTTGGCTGATAAGGCGTTGCGTGTGCTCATGCTGGCTCCGACACCCTACTTTTCCGATAGAGGATGCCATGTCAGGATATATGAAGAAGCAAGGGTACTGACCAAGCTGGGACATGAGGTTTGCATCGTCGCATATCATCTTGGACGCGACATGCCAGGTGTAAGGGTGGAGAGAATCCCACAAATCCCTTGGTATCGAAAATTGGAAGCCGGTCCGTCATGGCATAAACCTTACCTCGATCTGTTGCTGCTGTTCAAGTCCTGCAGCACGGTCCGATCATTTCGTCCGCACCTTATCCACGCTCACCTTCATGAAGGTGCCCTGCTGGGTTATATTTTAAAACGAATATTTAACCTGCCACTTCTGTTCGATTATCAGGGGAGCTTGAGCGGCGAGTCGCTCAATCATGGTTTTATCCGCTACAATTCGCTGCTTCACAGACTGTTTATGTGTGTGGAACGTCGTATTGACCGCTGCGCCGATGTTATCATAACAAGTTCTGCAGAAGGGATGCGCGAGCTCGTCAACGATTGGGGAATAGCTCCTGAAAGGGTTTGTACACTGATTGACGGTGTCGATATGGATGTTTGCAAGCCTCATTCGCGCAGTGAGGCGCGCAGAGAGCTCGGAATACCAGAAGACGCCAGAGTTGTCGTCTATCTGGGTATCTTCAGCCCTTATCAGGGGGTGGATATGCTTCTGGACGTGATTGTGCGTGTCAGGAGTGAAGTCACAGGGATACACTTTCTGCTGATGGGTTTTCCGGATGAGGAATATCGACGCCGGGCAGCAGAGATGGGAATTGACGACTCGATTACATTTACTGGCCGTGTGCCGTATGATCGCGTACCATTTTTTTTGAGTGCCGGAAACCTTGCTGTTTCCCCTAAGCTGACACGCACCGAGGCTAATGGCAAACTGTTCAACTATATGGCCTGCGGACTGCCTGCGGTTGTATTTGACAGTGAAGTCAATCGAGAGATTCTTGGTGATGAAGGCATTTATGTTAAGTCCGTTAATTCGTCTTCGCTTGCGGACTGCATTGTTGCCACTTTGAATGACAGAGGGTTGATGGCCGGGCTTGGCCAACGGGCCAGAAAGAGGGCTGCTTATGAGCATTCTTGGGATATCCGCGCAGGCCGGTTGGTCACGATCTATCAGAATTTACTTTCCAACTGAATATTTGTCGGAATACAAAAAATATTGACATCAATTTGGAATATCTGCTATATAACGTTGCCTAACATATGCGGGAATAACTCAGTGGTAGAGTGCAACCTTGCCAAGGTTGAAGTCGCGGGTCCGAATCCCGTTTCCCGCTCCAAAGAATTCAAGGGGTTAGCTAACAAGCTAACCCCTTTTTCTATGACCACTGTATAGTAATTGTATAGTAACTCAAAAAAAGCAACAGATAGGAAGGCACGCCAATAAGCAGCAAGACGAACGAGTCAATGCCACTCTGTTTGGAGAATTGGTTGTCTCCATTGGTCGTGGCTCTCTAATGGGATAGGTAACTGGGTTGCTGGACGATTCTTCAAACGAATTGTCTGATTTACTCGCCGTTTCACTGTCTACTGGAAACTATACAGTTTGGCGTCAATTGGATTAGTGCACCAGCTGACTGCTGCCCCTCATCATAATTTCCCAGTGTTTTTTACTTCTACCTCGATTATTTCAACCATCATTTTCGGTTTGATTTTACGATGTTTTTTGAGAAGTTCATCGAGCAGCCGTGCCACCCTCGGATCATTGGGAGCAATTCTTGATGCCGTCAAGAAATAGTTGGCAGCTTCTCCGTGTAATGAAGATAGTGATTTAAAAACCGATTGGTAAGAACCAGCATCAAATTGCGCCAACAAGCTGGGCAGAACAATTTTCCAGGAATTGAAGTCAACGTAACGGTAACAACAAAGATCAATTGTAAAGATATTGGACTTGTCTGGAGCGCTGTCCTTGAAACCGGTGGAGTTACCGCAGGGGAGGCCGGCATGGTTGTTATCTGTTACAACTCTACTTGTCGCCACTTTCACAGTACAGATCACAGAATTCCAGGTCGGTATCGAGCTTGGTGTAAAACCAGAGTGTGAACAGAGGAAACCCGATCAATACGAATATCGCATAAGGCATAACCAGATGGAGGCTCCCGTTCATTATGATATCGTGATACTCAGGAACAAACGATGGGAGCATATAAGCGAGTGCCAGATAAATTCCCATGGCAAGAGTTGTGACTGAAACCGGTACATGCCACTTCATATTCATTCTGATGGAATCTTTTGATAATTGCATGATAGCCTCCTCATAGTTTGTATTGCTCCAAAGCAAAATAATTAACCCGCCTCTATTTTGAAAAGGCGGGTTTGAGTAATGCATATAAATACATGCAAAAATTCCTCTACCACTTCGACAGCCCGTCTGCCCTGTAGGGCAGGTAGCTTTGCGAGATCCGGTTCCCTGGATTGTGCCTTTTCGGTGACTCTGAATTCACTTTTTAGAGATCAGTTTCTGTCTGCTGATTAAACAGTAACAAAATACGCGATAAATTAAAGTGACAGCCGTCACAAAATAATTACAATGACGAAGCTATTTTCAGATTAGTTTGAAAGCGGATCGAAGAAATATACCACTGCATACAGCCAATAATTCTTTTATTGAGGAATGATTCATGATTCGAAAACTGGCAGCCCATAACAAATTCGGAAATGATATTAAGAATATACCTCTGTTTTCTGATTTATCAGATGATGAACTCCATATCATAAATCAGAGAATCATCAAAAAAAAGTTCACGAAGGATCAGATCGTTTTGTTTGAAGAAGACACTGCCAAATTTATGTATCTCATTTATGATGGTAAGGTGCGGGTCGTCAAGCAGAGCAAAGAGGGGCGCGAACAGATCATTACCATGCACAACAAAGGAGAATTCTTCGGAGAAATGTCGCTTTTGGATGGCAAAACAGCCCCAGCCACGGTTATAGCCCACGATGCGGCAGTTATCGGGCTCCTTTCGAAGAATGATTTTGTGAAATATATCCTTTGCCATGAAAGAGTCCGCGAAAAAATAATTGATCTTCTGTGTGGGCACTTGCGAGACTCTTGGGCGATCATCAAAATACTCAGCTTTGACAATGCCGAGAAAAGGATCATTGCGGTTCTTGAACGGTTGCAAGAATTGTATGGAGTGGCAGACGACCGCGGAGTGATAATCAATATCAAGCTGACGCATCAGCAGATTGCCAACTATGCTTCAGCTGCACGAGAGACAACGACCAGAATTCTCAAGCTGTTTGAAAAAAATGAATTATTACGGATGCTTGATGGCAAAAAGATACAGTTGACAAATAAATTCTATGATCGAGATAACGGTGTTGGGTAACCGTAGCGAAGAGCTTTGATTATATTGTAAACACAGGGGGTAATTGTTGTTTTGAATTTTTACCTTGATTTATATTTTCTATATATGTATTCTCTACAAAGATTATAAGCAAATAAAGTAGTCAAAGATATACGACAATACTAAACTATCCGAGAGGGTAGGACGGAAAGCCTTAGGATCTCATCGAGACAGCCGGGTCGCCGAAATATCGCATAGACGATACGAAGCCCCGGCTTTTTTGTATTCAGAATCGGACGGGGACAAAACCAGGTACATGGAGAATACATGAAGGAAATCAGGAAAGCATCACTACAGATTTATTATGCATTGGCACTTATAACGGCACCTGTGGTTGCGTTCCAGCTGCAAGGCACGGAGGTGCTGGGACAATCCAGCTACTTTTCCAGCAAAAGTTGCAAGGGTTGCCACAGTGCTCCCGTAGTTGCAACCTGCAATGGTTGTCACGCCCACGGTACTCATCCATCAAGTGCCAAGAGCAGCATAAATGTTGCAGGGGCTATCAGCAAGACATCCTATGCACCCGGCGAGACTGTAACAGTTACCATTACCGGCGGGTACCGTACAGGCTGGTTCCGGGCCGTCCTGTTTGACCAGCACACCGCTGAGTTAGCGAGATCTACCGGCAATGATAGTGGCATGGGCAATTCAGCCACTTACCCTGCGACGCTTAGTGCACCTGCTCCTGCCACTCCAGGCACATACATTTGGAAAGTGGGCTGGTATGGTAACCAGTATGATTCCGGTACCTATGGTTCAGGTTGGACCCCTGATCCGAACAATTCCGGACACGGTACTGAGATTGTGAGTGTAAATTTGTTCACAGTCGTTGCTGCTGGTGACAAGGTTGCCCCGGTTGTAACCTTCACCCTCCCTGCCACCGCTGCCAGTTTGACAGTACCGGCCACTTTTAGCGCCACCGACAACGTAGCCGTAACCGGGTACATGATTTCTACCAGTGCTACTCCTCCGGCAGCTTCAGCCGCCGGTTGGTTGGCTACTGCGCCGGCCAGTATCACTGCGGTTATTGGCAGTAATACATTCTATGCCTGGGCCAAGGATGCGGCTGGCAATGTTTCCGCCGTCAGGAGTGCCACAGTAGTGGTAAGCCTTCCTCCCGCCTCGACACCCGTCCCATCCATCACCTGGCGTCACCAGGGAGACGGTAAGGAGTACGGCATGGCCACCGACGGATCCAAAATCACCGGGGGCGCTCAATTCTGGCAGGAACCGAACCCGGCCTGGCAAATCGTCGGCCAGGGTGACTTTGACGGCGACGGCGTCAGAGACCTCGTTTGGCAAAACAGCATAACCGGTCAGGTCTACATCATGCTGATGTCAACACCGACAGCAGTAAAATCCGGCGCAGTCATCTACACAGAATCCAACACAAACTGGAAAATAGTTGCCACCGGAGATATGGATGGAGACGGCAAAGCCGACCTGATCTGGTGGAATAAAATCACTGGTCAAGTCTCCGCCCTACTGGTAAACGGAACTACAATAGCAGGTGGAGGACAGATCTACACCGAACCGGACACCAACTGGAAAATCGTCGCTGCCGCCGACTTCAACGGAAACGGCAAAGTCGAACTGCTCTGGTGGAACAGTTCAACCGGTCAGGTAGCCCTCGGCCAGACCAACGGAACAAGCGCCTCCACTGCCAATCTGATCTGGTACGAACCGGACACCAACTGGCGCATAGCCGGAGCGGGCGACCTGGATGGAGACGGCAAGGCGGAAATTATCTGGCATAACAAAACCACCGGACAGCTCTACGGTATGCAGACCAACGGCTCATCAGTCATCAACGGCGAGATGATCTACACCGAACCGGACACCAACTGGGAAATAGTCAGCGTCGGCAGCTACAACGGCGATAACAAAGCCGACCTGTTATGGTGGAACCAGCTTACCGGTCAGGTCTACCTGATACCGATGAACAGCCTGAACGTGGCGGGAGGAGTTCTGCTCTACACTGAACCGGACACAACCTGGCGTATCCAGGGTGAGACGGAATGGCGGGATAATCTGTACGGCAGGGGAGTTACGACGACGACGAAGTGATCTCCGTCAAAAACGATCTGGCAGTTAATAGCTACATTCTCTTCCTGTAACCTCTGATAATGCGATGATACCTTAAAACCAACGTGCCAGCCATGCAAATAGACAACCTTGAGTTCTGGAGTTCCAACATCACCAGCCAGAGCAATGAATAAGACCATTACCATACCGCTCCGTGATTTTGCAGTACCCGTGCCGCGGACTGGCAGCATCGAAGCACATTCAGGATTCGGTCGCTCCGCGGCTGACGGAATAGAGATCCACGCCCGAGTTCAGAAGCAAAGGGCGAAGCTGGATCCGTTGTACCAGGCTGAGGTAGCGGTTAACTGCCTCTTTGAACGAGGCAGCTTCTCATTCCGGATAGATGGCCGGATGGACGGGATCTTTCGGCACGATCCGCCAAAGATAGAAGAAATCAAGACTGCATTCAGCCTCAGGGAGCTATCGCAACGTCTCTCCGGAAACCCGCTGGACCACCCCTACTGCCTGCAGCTGCTGACGTACGGCTACTTCCACTGGCGGGAACATCAGGTACTTCCCAATCTTTCCTTCCATTTCGTCTCTTCCCTGAACAGCGCCACCGAAGACAGAGCACTCGCTCTTGATATCCCTCAATATGAGCGATGGCTGGATCACCGTCTTGAAGAGCTGCTAATTGAAGCTAAACAGGCCGAAAAGCGTGCTGCCCGGCGCCGTAAAGTTGCTGTCGGCTTTATCTTTCCCTTTGAAAATCCGCGTCCCGGACAGATCGAGCTTATGCAGACGATCGAACAGTTTATGGAGGAGAAACAGCCGATGCTCATTCAGGCACCCACAGGCCTCGGGAAAACCGTTGGCGTGCTATATCCCGTGATAAAGGAAGCCCTGAGCCGGGGACAGAGAGTAGTGTACGTCACACCGAAGAACAGCCAGCACTCCGTTGCGGAGGACGCCGTCACCCGCTTTCAGGAGACAGGAGCGAAGCTTAAATCCCTCTCGATTACCGCAAAGGGCAAGATCTGCTTCAAGAACGAGCCGCTCTGTAATCCCGACTACTGCGAGTACGCCCTCAATTACTATGGGAAGGTACATGAGCAGGGGGTTCTCGCCTTATTGGCAAAGAAACGGAAGCTGAAGGCCCGCACCTTTCGCGACCTGGGTGAACAGTATCAGGTCTGCCCGTTTGAGCTGCAGCTCGACAGCGCCCGCGAGGTGGACGTAGTTATCTGCGATTACAACTACATCTTTGCTCCGCGCTCGGCTCTCAGTCGTATGACGGAGATCGTTGTAGACCAGACCGGCAAGCCCAACCTGGTGATCGATGAGGCCCACAACCTTCCATCTCGGGCCATGGACTTCTATTCTCCTACGCTATCAGCCATCCTGCTCGAAAAGATGCGCGACGAAATCCGGAAGGTTAACTCGCGCTTTCGCTCTGAGGCGGAGGAACATCTCGACGGTTGCCTTCAGGCAGTATCCGCCTGTCGCAATACTGATAACTCAAAGCCGATGCGGATTAATCCTCCTGTTGACCTGTTCCTTGAGCAGCAGGCCCGGCTCAGCGCCTTTCTTTCCCGCTATCTCGATTCTGCCGTAGAGATTCAGCACCAGGACGTGATCCTGCGGCTCTGTTACTACTGGACCGAGTTTACCGAGACTCTGGAGTATATCGGCGATCCTGACCGTAAGGAGTTCTTCACTACCTATCACCCGCACCCGAGCGGCGGCACGGTGAAAATAACCTGCTGCGATGCCTCGGCAATGCTGAAGGGTTGCTACAAGGAGTACGAGCAGGTTGTTGGGTTCTCGGCAACACTGAAGCCCTTCGACTATTATGTGCGATTATCAGGGTTGGATATGGGGAAAGTGAGAACAGCTGAATTTGAGAGCCCCTTCCCAAACGACCGGCGCAAGCTGCTGATTATCCCCCAGATCTCAACCCGATACAGCCACCGCGAACGCAACTACACCAAGATCGCTGATGTCGTCCAGCGGATAACGGCCTTGCGACGTGGTAACTATTTTGTCTTCCTGCCGAGTTTTGAGTTTCTTGAGAGGGTCACCGCTCTCTTCCGAACGCCCGACGGCTTCACCGTAATGAGGCAGGAAAGGGGCATGAAAGCGGCAGGAGTTGAAGCGATCGTTGAGAGTTTGCGCTCCCGGAGCCTTCCATCAATCGTTTTTGCCGTTCAGGGCGGCACCTTTTCAGAGGGGATGGACTACGCGGGAGAGACGGTGATCGGGGCCTTTGTGGTCGGGCCGCCGCTGCCGACCTACGATCTCGAACGTGAGCAGATGAGGGAGTATTACCAGCGATCGTACGGAGCCGGCTTTGATTACGCCTATACTATACCTGCCATGGCCAAGGCGGTTCAGGCGGCCGGACGGGTCATCCGCTCGGAGACGGACAGAGGACTTATTGTCCTGATGGACAGTAGGTTTCTGGAAACCAGTTATAGCCATTCTATGCCGGCGGACTGGTTTGAGTCAGATGTGAGAGAAATAGTATCGGACAGTATTCTGAGCGATGTTGCCGGTTTCTGGGAAACTCAAGATACATGTACGACCCGTTGAACTTAATTTCCATGATTCCGCCAGCATCTGGCGCAATGAACCGAGCCCCTTCATTTTCTGTCTGTCCGATATACTATTGTACAGTAACAGTGTTGCAAGGGAATATATAGTGCCATCACTCAAGGGGACAACGAGCTCGGGCAATCTGGAGCCCAGACCGTTGATAGACAAGGATTCCAACGGCTGGTTAGTTATGTGGGCTCAATCCTGACCGGGGATAGAATCTGTTTTAATTTAGCCAAAGCCCGCTCTTCAATCTGGCGTACTCGCTCACGTGATATCCTGAAATGATCTGCTAAATCCTGAAGCGTAAGCGGGTCATCGCTTGTTACCCTATGTGCAATGATAAAACGCTCCTTCTCGCTTAATCCTTCCAAAGCCTGATTGACGTGAAGTTTCAGCTCATGCTCCTGCTGATATTTACCCAACAGTTCCTCTTGGTTCATCCTTTCATCCGGAATGGTTTCAAGCACTGTAATGTCGTCGCTCTCACTCACAGGACTATCAAGTGAAAATTCTCCCTTCATGCGCAGTTCCATCTCCGACACATCCTCATGAGAGATTTGAAGCATATGAGCAGTTCCTTCAACGTCAGGATCATGCCCCGTCATCTTGAGGAGTTTTTCCTTGGCTTTGCGTAAACCGTAAAAAAGTTTCCGCTGCGCCTGGGTTGTTCCAATTTTAACCAGGCTCCATGCGGACAGTATGTAATTCTGGATATATGCCCGAATCCACCATACGGCATAGGAGATAAGGCGCACCCCCTTGTATGGGTTATACTTCCGTACCGCCATCATCAGCCCGATATTTCCCTCCTGAATGAGGTCAAGCATCTTCAGACCGTAGTGGCGATACTCGTTGGCAATCTTTACGACAAACCGAAGATTTGAAGTGATGAGGGTATGCGCCGATTCCAGATTCTTCTCTTCAAAGAACTTCTCAGCGTGAAAACGCTCTTCCTCCTCGTTCAGAGTCTTGAATTTTCCGATTTCAGCCAAATACAGCGTCAGGCTGTCAGCTACAGCGGGGTAATTGGCGACCATAACGCACCTCCAGTTTCAGATAATCTGCGGTTAGCACTCTCATGCAGAGACTGCTAAAAATATAGCAAGTTTGGTTTATAAAATCAAGGGGTGAAATCATACTATAATAAACAATACTATAGTGTTATAGCGATAAAAAAACATGCTCCCCTCTTGATTTTTGAAAATAATTACTTATCCATATGTCAGAAACACAAAATGAAAGGAGGTAATCCACATGGCAACCTGGGATGTATTCAAAGAATTGGACAATCTGAGAAGGGAGATAGACGAAGCGTTTCGTGGTGTTGGATATCACCGACCATTGGGTACGACGTTTCTTTCTCCAGTAACGCCCCGTCGCTTTCCAATGGTCAATTTCAACGAAGACGCGGGTCATGTCTACGTAGAGGCGCTGATTCCCGGCGTTGATCCGAAAGATGTCGATCTCACAGTACTGCGGAACACAATCACCATCAGTGGCGAGCATAAACCGTTTGTCGAAAAAGAGGGCCAGATTGTGCATCGCTCAGAACTCGGCTCCGGTAAGTTTTCCCGCACATTGGAACTGCCGGTTGACATCGATCCTGAGAAAATCTCTGCCCAATGCAAAGACGGTGTCATGCAGATAACTCTGGCCAAAGCCGAACATGCCAAGCCGAAAAAAATCGAAATCAAACTTTCGTGAGAACATAACTATTGAGAAAGGAGGTCATCATCATGGCAGCAAACAGCTTGACTGAAAGAAATAATGAACGGGATGTTCAGACCCGTGAAGAAACACGGTCAAATGAAAAATACATCCGCCCGGCGGTGAACATCATAGAAACGGAAGATGGTTTGGTCCTTACCGCGGATATTCCAGGCTCAACAAAGGAAAACCTCAATGTGAGCGTGGAAAAAGGTATCCTTACCATCTGTGCACCGGCACAGCATAGCCTTCCGGGTTCCTCTGCATACCGTGAATTTGAACTGGCCAATTACTACCGTCAGTTCACTATTCCCGAAAGCCTCGAACACGAAAAGGCCAAAGCAGAGTATCTCAACGGTATCCTGACCCTGCGGGTACCCAAAGCGGAAATTGTCAAACCAAAACGAATAGAAGTACAGGTTGGATAAGACAGGAGCTTGGAACGGGAGGTGAACGCTATGTCAAACTTGATTCCTGAAAAGTGGCGAAAGTCGCTGGAGCGGGTTAACGATAAAGTCGGCCATTTCCTGTCCAAGCTTGTTCCTTGGAAAACTGAGGAACATTCGACTTGGTGGTCCGCTGCTTGACATGCACGAGACTGCTGATGAACTGGTCATCAGGGCAGAAGTACCGGGACTGAAGAAGGACGATTTCTCGGTTGAGTTTGTCGACAGGCGGTTAATAATACATGGTGAGAAGAAAGTCGTACGTGAACAGAAAGGAGGTGATGGGTGCCATATTTCAGAACGCAGATACGGCAGCTTTTCCAGAAGTCTCCAGTTACCGTACGAAATAGATGAGAAGACAATTGCGGCGGACCTCAAACATGGGGTTCTCACTAAAAGGTGTTGCAGTTCTCAGGGTCTCTCCTGGTTCGCCTGCGGCAAAAGCCGGTCGTGCCCTCCGTAATGGTTCATATCAACCTGGAGACATTATTACCGCCGTTCAAGGAATACAGGTTGATTCAGTGGCAAAATTGCAAGTGCGGCTGGATGATTTCCAAGTTGGACAGTCAGTAAAAGTTTCTATAATTCGAGATGATGCAAAACGTGAAGTGGATGTAGCCCTGTCTTCGGAGCAGCAGTAATACGGAGAGTGTTGTTGTCAGCAGGATCGGATTGACTTGTAATCATATTCTTGCTTACTATGAGGTAAATGACGATCCAAGCTTACATAGTCTGCGGTAGTCCTGGAGCTGGCAAAACTTTCTACGGGAAGAGGCTGGCGGAGCGCTTAAATGCCACATTTCTGGATATTGACGTATCAACAGAACGGTTAGTGAAGCTAGCACTAGAACTGGCTGCTCATGACCCTGATGATAGAGACTCCTCGTACTTTAAAGAGCATTTTCGTGAGCCGATATATGAACAGCTGTTCGACATAGCACGTGATAACCTGCGACACATCAATGTTGTTATTGCGGGACCATTTACAAAGGAGCTCAAGAATCCAGAATGGTGCGAAAGGCTGACTGAGCGTCTGGGCTGTCCTGTGGAGATTCATTATGTGTTCTGTGCTCAAGAAATCAGAAAAGAACGCATACGTAAACGTGGCAATCCACGAGATAAAGCAAAACTCCGAGATTGGGAAGAGTACGTTCGTTATTACAACGAAGCACCTCCAGGTTGTCCGCATGTTCTTGTAGATAATTCCAAAGATATATGAGTACACAAACATGTTACTTCATCTGACGATGCCGGTAAGATCAGATTCTGGCTGTTACAAATAAATGTGCCTTATCGTCTTCGCGTTTGATTGTCATCCGAACTATCGACTGATCCTGGGTGCGAACCGTGATGAGTTTCGTGACCGACCTACAGACCCGGCCAGTTTCTGGAGTGATGCTCCAAACATCCTGGCCGGACGGGACAAACAGGCTGGAGGTACATGGATGGGACTAACAACTTCCGGCAAACTGGCTGCTATCACAAATTACCGGGATCCTCGACAACAGGCATTTAATCCCCCTTCACGCGGAAAACTTGTCACCAACTACTTGCAGGATGATCTTTTGACCCCAGAAAATTATCAGACATTTCTCAAGCGTGACGGGCAATTGTATGATGGCTTCAATCTGTTGTACGGCACAATTGATAATCTGAACTATTTCACCAACCGAGGCGGTTCTTCAGGTAAAATTTCTCCTGGTTTCCACGGTTTATCCAACCACCTGCTCGATACCCATTGGGCAAAAGTTACTGCTGCCAAGTCCCGGCTTGAAGCCATTGTGCTGCACGACAATATAGTTCCGGAAGAGATTCTATCTGCTCTATCCGATCCTCTGCCATTTGCGGACAACCTGCTGCCTGACACCGGAGTCGGACTTGACCGTGAGCGAATGCTTTCTCCACTCTTTATTGAAAACGAAGTCTACGGCACCCGCTCATCTACAGTAGTACTGGTAGGCTGGAATGGTCAGATAACTTTCACCGAGCGGGTCTTTGTCAATTCCTCTAAAACCGCTTCAACACAGAATTTCACTTTCCAGATACAACCATTCATTCGGTGAACGGTCTCTTCCACATGATGTTGCTCCTTTCATGTGTGAGATGTATGGACAGTTCCCATCAATCATGATATTCTGTCCTTGAACTTCATTGGCATCTTTTCGGTACTCGTTCTCTTTACAACAGAACAACACAACAAAATTCCATTAAGCTCAATTATTGTAGTGTGTTACAGTAAAAAATAACATTCAGATCCTTGCGTATACTTTTGCAAGAGGTTCATGTGATCTGAAAAAAAATAGCAATCAAAAATGTTCTATGATAGCTTGCAAAAACAGCGATTTATGCCAAATATAAGCATATGGTCGCTATATTTAAAAAAGAAAGGAGAACGCATTATGGAAGAAAGCACCGTAGATGCTGCAACAGAGCCAGTCGATTTAACTGAGGGACGCACTGAACGTTTGGAAAAAATTGCCAAAAACCATATCCTTGCATCTATGGGGGTCGGTCTGATTCCGTTTCCGTTGGTCGATATGGTTGCGTTGACAGGGATACAGCTTGATATGATCAAGAAGCTGTCAGCCGAATATGATATTCCGTTCAAGCAGGATGCGGCGAAGTCGATCATTAGCTCACTTATTGGAGGATTCCTGCCGGCATATTTGGGGCGAACCATTGCAAGTCTTGTAAAATTTGTTCCGGTTATCGGCCATACAACCAGTGCTGTTACCATGCCGGCTATTTCAGGAGCATCTACCTATGCCATTTACAAGGTTTTTGTACAGCACTATGAGTCCGGCGGCACCATACTGGATCTGGACCCTGCCAAGGTTAAATCCTATTTTGCTGAGCAATTTACAAAGGGTAAAAAAGTTGTAACTGATCTAAGACCAGAAGCGGCAGAAAAAACAGCTGCCTGATACGGATTATCTCTTTTGAACGTCAGGGTGGCGCCTTGAATCATATTCAATGCGCCACTTCCTTCTGAATCTTGTCGAGGTATTCTTGCCGACCCAGAACGTACGTAATCTGACCGAATCAAAACTGCTGGTATTCTTCAGGCGTGAATCCGAGAGTCCGTGGCGGACAATACTGATCATGTCCATTCTCTCCGGCATTGCTAATGGCCTGCTCCTGGCAGTCATTAATGCTTCGGCCGGGACCACCTCTCATTTGTATCTCAATCTCCGTTATCTTGCTATTTTCCTGTTGTCGTTTATCCTGTTCTATTACACCAAAAAACTGGCCATGACCCAGTCAACCATCATTGTTGAGCAGGTTCTGAGAACTGTTCGGGTACGAATTACCGATAAGATCAGGTCATCAGCCCTGCTTGCGTTTGAAGGGATCGGCCGGGAGGTTGTCTATAACCGGATTACCCAGGAAACCACCACTATCTCCCAGGCTGCCCCGATACTGATAAATGCCAGCCAGGCTGCCATCATGCTGGCTTTTGCCGCTATTTATATCTTCTACCTTTCTGAGGCTGCCCTGCTGATAAGTGTAGTCTCCATTGGAGGCGGCATGATCATGTATCTGGCCCATCACCGTCAGGTGTCCCAGGAACTGCGGGAGGCAGACCGCAAGGAACGGGAGTTTCTTGCGTTGCTGAGTCAGGTGATGGAAGGTTTTAAGGAAATTAAGCTGAATCGCTGCAAGAGCAATGACCTCTTTGCCCATTTCAGCGAAGTTGCCGATGAGTCTGAAAAGCTCAGAGTCAGAACCGGCACCCTGTACGTGAAGGACTTCATGTTTTCCCAGGTTGCCTTTTATCTGCTGTTGGCTTGCCTGATCTTTTTGATGCCTCGATTCAGCCAAACATCTGCGGTTACAATCATCAAGTTGACCGCTTCCATTCTGTTTATCATGGGGCCGCTTGAGACATTCATTTCATCGATTCCTTTTTTTGCCAAGGCAAATGTTGCGGCTGCCAATCTGCAGGAACTTGAAAACAGTCTGGATGCTGCTCACGATATGTCTTCATCGGAATTGGCCGTAGAGGTGCAGCCGCTGTTCAGCACTATTACATTTGAAGATGTAATGTTTAGTTACACCGATGCTGAAGGACGGCAGCTTTTCTCGGTGGGGCCAATCAAGGAGGAGGTTCGCCATGGAGAGGTACTGTTTGTCGTTGGCGGCAACGGTAGTGGCAAATCAACTTTTTTGAAGTTGTTGACCGGGTTGTATGAGCCTCGTTCCGGAACTATTTTGATTGATAACATTACGCTGGATCGGAGCAGTATTGCATCCTATCGTGAACTGTTCTCGATTGTGTTCACCGATTTCCATCTGTTTGAAAGGCTTTATGGAATTGAGGCGGTTGACAGCACACGGGTAAACGATCTGATTTGCGAGATGGAGCTGGACAAAAAAACCTCATTCTCAAACGGCCGCTTCACTAACGTAAATCTCTCCACTGGACAAAGGAAGCGCCTTGCCCTTATTGCTGCACTGATGGACGATAAACCGGTCTGTGTGTTCGATGAGGTTGCAGCTGACCAGGATCCGGTTTTCAGGAAATATTTTTATGAAATATTTCTTGCAAAGTTGAAGAGCCAGGGAAAGACTGTTGTTGTCGTTAGCCATGATGATAGATACTTCCATGTTGCAGACAGGATAATTAGAATGGATTATGGGAAAGTTATCAGGGAAGGTGCATAGAGGATGAAGCTGAATCGCACGAGTATACAGAGATTTCTCGCAAAGGTTCGTCTGCGCTGGAATACATTTTCTATGCATGCAGGAGTGCATTTTCGGGAAAACAAATCCCGCTGGATTGTATCTACGCTTGTATGTTTTCTCCTAATCGCAATTCTATGGCCATCCATTTTCGTAACGATTCACGCCGGAGAGGCAGGAGTATACTATAAGCGTTTTTCCGGCGGCACCGTCGTCGATAAAGTCTATGGTGAAGGATTTCACGTTGTGGCGCCGTGGGACAAAATGTCCGTCTATAATGTTCGCTTTCAGACGGGTGTTCACGAAATGTCGGTTCTGACCAATAAGGGCATGCAGGTTCAAGTGACTCTTGCGGTCAGGTATCAACCCGAATATGAAACGTTAGGTGTTCTTCATCAAAAAGTCGGACCTGACTACTTTCACAGTATTATTATCCCGGATGTTGAGGCCACAATCCGTAAGATTGTGGGTAAATACGATGTTGAAGAGCTTTATTCATCGCAAAAGGACATTCTGCAGAAACTGACCAACGAAGCGTTTTCTTCCGCCAATGACAAATATCTGAGAATTGACTCTCTGCTTATAACAAAAATTGAAATGCCACCCAAAATCAAGGAAGCGATTGAGAAGAAGCAGGAGGAACAGCAGCTATCGGAAGCGTATCTTTATAAATTGGTTCGGGAGAATAAAGAGGCTGAAAGAAAAGAGATCGAGGCCAAGGGCATTCAGGTTGCCAATTCAATCATTTCGACATCATTGTCTGAACAGATTTTGCGCTGGAAAGGTATAGATGCCTCGCTGGAAGTGGCAAAGTCCCCGAACTCGAAGATTGTTATATTTGGTTCCGGAAAAACAGGTTTGCCGTTACTTTTTGATTCAAATACAACGAGTCCTTCCGGGAAAGGAAAGTAATGCTCACCGCGATAAAAGCGCATAAAAATAGTCTATGGGCGCTAAAGCGGGCGATTTTATTTCTTTTTTTTATAATGCTGCTCGTTTCATGTCGCAGGGAATATGATGAAGTCAAGCATCAACGAATCAAAACCGTTAACACTTCAGATACCATAAATATTGCTGTGATATGGGATCAAGCGGTAAAGGATTTTATGCTGGTAGAGGGAGTAATGCTGGCCGCCGATGAAATAAATGCGCAGGGTGGTCTGCGCGGGCGAAAATTGAAAATAAAGGTATTTTATTCCAAGAATAATGCACATGAGCGGTGGTTAGCCAAAAAAGTGGCAAAAGATGTATCTTTTGCAGCCATTATAGGGCACAGAAGTTCGGCAAATGCTATTGCTGCATCCATTGTCTATGAATATTACGGGCTTTTGTTTGTTTCACCGTCTGCATCAAACAATAATCTTACAAATCACGGTTTTGCGTACACATTCAGAACCATTCCATCTGACGGTTATGTCAGTAAAAAATTTGCTGCACTGATGAAGATGCATGGACATAAGAGTATTGCCATTATTGATGACCGTGGCGTATATGGCAAGGCGTTGGCAGATGGCGTCATGGAATCACTTTCAGATATAGGATTGAAGACGGTGGTTCGGCGCCACTATACGCCTGGAATGACTGATTTCAAACCATTGTGTGCAGATTTGGAGCGATATGATTTTGACGCTATTTTTCTCGGAGGCACAATTCCAAGGGCTGCAATTTTTATCCGTGAAGCTCTTCAGATGGGTATCAAGCAACGTTTCTACGGGGCGGCTGCCATGGATTTACGAGCTCTCGAAAGAATTGCAGGCAAAGAGGCAAATGGTACGGTTATTTCAACTTATTTTAATCCTGATCTGGATAACCCGTTAACAAGGAAATTTGTAGAAAACTTTAAAATCCGACATGGCAAACCACCTGAATGGCGCGCTGCCTTGGGTTATGATTCTTTGAAAATTTTATTCGAGGCTATGAAGCGAAGTAAATCAGCTGAACCTTCTGTTGTTGCGGCGAATATGAGATTCATCAAGGATTGGCAGGGAGTGTCAGGGAGTTATACATTCAATTTGCAGGGTGATTTGGTGAATAAAGAAAGTTATTTCCAGTATATAGATCAAACGGGCTATAAATATTTTGATGCTCCCTCCGAGAATAAGGAAAAAGTTGATTGATAGCGATGATGCTGTCGGATGAGGAACAGACATGCTTATACTAGCGCTTGCATATTTTGGGCTTTGTTTTATTATTGCCTTGATAGGAACCAACAGGAAATTCGGGTATTGGGGCTATTTTTTCTGTTCACTGTTTCTTACTCCATTGGTCGGCGCCATTGTTTTGCTTGGGTCTGATCATCGCCCTAAGAAACTAAATAAATGTCCAAAATGTTCTTATCCGTTGATTCGCCGGAGTTAAGAGATGTCAGATGCGGTGACCCTATTCTGCTTTCCCTTTGCAGGCGGGAATGTATACTCATACAGGCCGTTTGAGCGTGTTTTGAATCCGGCAATCAAGGTTGTTCCGCTTGAACCCCCCGGCAGAGGGCGACGGTCGCAAGAATCCTGTTTAAAAAGCATGCATGAAATAGCGCTGGATATGGTGTCATGCATGCGTACGTCACTTGATAAGCCTTACGCTCTCTTTGGTCATAGCATGGGTGCACTTTCCGCATACCTTGTTACGTGCCAGTTGGTCAAGGAACAGCTTCCGCTTCCGCTTCATCTGTTCATATCAGGCAAAGGTCCACCGCATGGAATCAGCAGGGAGGCACAATGGCATACCCTTCCGCCCGAAGAATTCAAATCGAAACTCGCCGAATTGGGGGGATGTGCGACGGTAGTGCTTGAAGATAGAGAACTGTTTGCCTATTTTGAGCCGATCATTCGGGAAGATATGCGGGCCATAGCAGAATATCAACATACAGCGGGCCCCCCCCTTGAGGTGCCGATTACTGTCATGATCGGAACAACTGAAAGCACTACCTGCGCTGAGGCCTCTCAATGGAATGATATGACGACATACGACTGTAGCGTATTGCAGTATGAAGGCGACCATTTTTTTCTGTTTGACCATATTGACAGCATCTGTGCTCTGCTGAACTCCACACTCCTCGATTCTTGATGTGGCAGGTGTTTCTGAGTTTTTCGGATACCAGACTATCGGAGAGTATGACTCATGAGTATCTAACGAAGATGCCGGTTTCAGTGCGTACTGCGATTCTGCGGTTCCGACGATGGGAGGACAGGCAGGCAGCTCTGTTTGGTAAACTGCTTCTACAGCGTGCATTGGATTGCCGAAATTCTGATCAGGGCTCTTCTGCTCTTGATCGACTTGAATATACTGAGGCAGGAAAGCCGTTTATTCGTGGGGCAGCAAGCTTCAATATTTCGCATTCCGGGGGTTGTGTAGCGCTTGCGCTGGCAGATAGCGGAAAAGTTGGAATTGATGTAGAAAAAATAAGACCGATCCAGGTGGAGGAGTTTTTCCGCTATCTGCCTGAAATATCAGAGTTTAAACTTTGTGATGCCGACCTTCGCCTGAACATGTTTTATTCATGCTGGACAAAGAAAGAAGCTGTTCTTAAAGGAGAAGGCACCGGTCTGCAGGCCCCTCTGGAACAGGTGCAGCTGCAGCATGATACTGCTATATTTCATAAACAGGTATGGCACCTTCAAAGAATAGATTGTGGTGCCGACTATATCTGCCATGTGGCATCCAGTGTACGTCATGCTGGCTGCCGAATTGAAGTGGTCAATTTCTGAAAGGAGGTGCAATATGAGGACCGATGTGAACCGTCTGCAGAAAGTCGGCGATATATGCAAACAGGGCATGGAACATGTGAGAATGAGGTTTGTTGGCTGGGGCGCCATCGGACTTCTTGCCATGGCTGGCATGTCAGGTGTTTCGGTAGCCGATGTGCGGGCAGAGGAGCCGAAGCTTACTCCTGAGTATATTAAAAAAACATATCCTGATCTGTATCGACAGATCCAGGACGGACCAAGACTTCCGCCGCCGGAAGTTGATCCTGCCAAACCATATGACGCATATCCCGGTTTTTTCGCTCAACCAGTCTTAAAGCCTGGACAGATTGATGTGTGGTGGGAAAACAGCTCGTTTGAATATAGTCCGGTATATCCTTATTTACTTAAGCATGCCCATATGAAGTTTTCCTATGCCAGATCAACGGGTAATGATGATGGTCATGCCTGGAAAGGCGGAATATTGCTTGCACTCCGGAAGGACAGGTTCACTAATGTCATCGGCTATGAAATCGATCAGAAAAAGTTTTTTTCGACGGATGGATCATCAACTTACAAGGATGTGCAGAATTTTGAAGAAACAGCATTATATGAGCTGAATCGCTATCTGTTTATTGAAGCCGGCATGTATTGGCAACGTCTCAGCCAACAGTATATCAAAGATCGTTATGTGCCATTTGTCGGTATCGGTTCGTACAATCTGCTGCAGGATATTCTGGACAAGAAGAAAGATCGACTGAAGCTAGATCTAGGGTTTGGGCGTGTAAGTGATTCATATTTTATGGAAGTGGTGAATAAGATCCATAAGGATTCAGATTCATTCAATGCCCTGTACGTCAGAGGAGAGTTTGCCCACAAATTTACCGACATGCTTACCTATAAGCAGAACTTCACACTCAAACAGTCAATTGATAAAACCCCGATATATGGACTGACTACCATACCGCAGACACAAGATCAGAAAGCGGTCGAGACCGGCATGACCAAACGCTATGACTGGCGCTGGACCAACTCTCTGGAATTTACCCTTAATCAATATGTCGGTTTCCTGATTTCCTACACGGTGGCGTTTGACAGCAATCCATGGCCGATTGCGGCCAAGCGGGACACGGAATTATTAACCGGCTTCAAGTTTGCCTACTAACTGCCATCTCCGGCATGTCATCAAGGAAGAATCATACGGTGTCCAGATCATTTTGCACATACAACCTCAATAACCTTGACTCGATACAACAGGTGCGGCGTTTGCCTTATGCCCTCCGGCAGGCCATACATGTAGTCGGAAGGGTATTGCCGTTCAGAACCAACAACTATCTGGTAGATGAGTTGATTGATTGGGATAATGTGGAAACGGATCCGATATACCGGCTTAATTTTCCCTGTCGCGAGATGTTGCTTCCTGAGCATTATGCACGGATAAACGGGTTGCTGGAGAGCGGTGCTTTAAGAAACAGCATTCGGGAGGCGGTACAGGAGATCCGCTGTGAGCTGAATCCGCACACCGTACAGACGATGGATGCCACTCTGCCCGACATCAACGGCAGAAAACAGCAGGGCATAATCCATTCCTATCCGGAAACCGTACTCTTCTTTCCCGCCGAAGGGCAGATGTGCCATGCTCACTGCACCTTCTGCTTCCGCTGGCAACAGTTTGTGGGGGATGAAGAAGAGATCTTTACCAGCACCGATGTGGACTCTCTGATCAGTTACGTATCAACGCATGAAGAGGTTCAGGACATCCTCTTTACGGGGGGAGATCCGCTTTTCATGAAGTCGGGGATTCTCTCCGCATATGTTAACCGTGTACTGGATGCGGACATCCCCCACCTGAATGCAATCAGAATTGGCACAAAGGCTATTACCTACTGGCCGTACCGTTTTCTTACCGATCCTGACTCGGATGAGTTGCTAAGGCTTTTTGAGAGAGTTGTCCAAAAGGGCAAACATCTTGCCATAGTGGCAAATATCAATCACCCCAGAGAACTCTCGACGGATGCCGTACGACAGGCCATTGCACGAATTCGGGCAACCGGAGCCGAAATCAGGGCTCAATCCCCTATGCTGCGCAATATCAATGATACCCCGGCGGTATTATCCGCCCTTTGGCAGGAAGAGGTCAGGCTCGGTATTATACCCTATTACCTGTTTATTGTACGGAATACCGGAGCGCGCCATTACTTTAGTGTACCTGTTGTTGATGCACTGGGTATTTTCCGTGAGGCATACAGCAGAATAAGCGGAATCTGTCGAACAGTGCGCGGTCCCTGCATGTCAACAAAACATGGCAAGGTGCAGGTGCTTGATGTACAGGAACTTCAGGGAGAAAAGGCGCTTCTGCTCCGTTATTTGCAGTCGCCGGAGCCGGAACAGGTTTTGCGGACATTTTTTGCGGTCTACGATGACAAGGCGGACTGGTTTACCGATCTGAGGCCATTGAGGCCTCAGGACGCCTCGTTTTTTTGAAATAGGTTGAGCCGCTAAAGTCAGCTCGCTTCCCAAACAGTCTATCTATTTATAAAGGAGACCCGATCATGCAATTGAACCTGATACAAACGAAACTATACGCCCTTTCTGTTTCTGTTGTTCTGGCACTTTCCGTTAGTGGCTGCGGTGACAGTACGTACATCTCGGGAAGCTCTTCGGTAGCACCGCCAATAACCGAGAAAACTCAAATTTCACTGAAAAAGTCAGTTGATGACTACATGACGTATGTCGCCCAGCCGGCAGGAGTCCCGGGAGCTATCGTTGCGGTAAAAATGAATGGCTATCAGCCGTGGTATTACGCGACCGGTTCAGCCGAAATCAACGTCGCTGACAATACTCAAAAAACAGCCATGAAACCTGAAATGCCCTTCCGAATAGCCAGCATCACCAAGATGTTCATTGCTCATGCCGTTATTCTGCTGGCCCAGGAAGGGAAAATTGATCTCACAAAAAGTGTGGAATATTACCTGCCTGATGCATTAACCGGGTTAAATGCAGGCAATGCAAATAAAATCACTATCAATATGCTGCTAAATCATACCAGTGGTATTTACAGCTATGTTACCTCTGACGCCGGTCTATTAAAAGGCAATGGCCCTACTGCCGGACTTCCAATGAATACATTTGTAAAGAACCTCGGCCAGACCGCCTGGGCACACTCCATATTACCTCAGGACGATGTGCTGAAATTTGTAAATACCTTTTCACCGCCAGTATCCATTAAAATACCGAACGGCTTTAACAATTTGAGCAGTTCAGTCGGAAAGCCGTATCTGACCAACCCCTACTTTGCTCCCGGTTCAGACATCCATTATTCCAACACCAACTATTACCTGCTTGGCCTCCTTATCGAGAAGGTCAGCAACAGCCACAACGTAGCCACAGAGTTAAAACGCCTGATTACAGATCCTCTCGGTCTATCCGATACCTACCTGCCGACTGCGAAGATGTTCAGTAATCCTGCTCATGTACATGGCTATACAGACTATTTTAACAATCGGTCGTACTTGACCGCAATGGACGATGCCCTGCTTAAATTTCATTGGGATTCTGCTGCCCTGGGCTGGGTAAATGGCGATGGAAAACTTGAGGATTTTACCGATATAGACCCTTCATTTACCTGGACGACCGGCGGCATCATTTCCAGCGCCAAAGACCTGCTCACTTTTACCGAATATGTTATGAAATCACGGGTGCAGTCCGGACAGGAAGCAGGAAAATGGGTACTGGGAGCACCTCTGGATCTTTCAACGACATTTCAGTACGGGCGAGGTATTGCACGTATCAACGACGTCATGTTCGGTCACGGCGGGCAGTTTGCGGGATACAATTCAGCGGTCTACTGGTATGCGCCACTCGATATCTACTTTTTGGTCATGACCAATAAATATTCGTATATTGAAAATGACCCGAATGATATCGGCGGATCAATAGTGATGGGAGCTGATGGGCTTTACAAGCCGGCGGCCAAGACAGCACATGCAATCGTTGATCCCGATACTGCCATTATCAACGGCCTGCTTGGCGCCCTTGAACAGGATGCGGCTGTTGTCAAATCTATGAAAAAAGCGGGGATTACTTCTTTCAGATTCCCGGATGTTTCTTCACAAATGCAATAAACGAGGAGCACAGCATGGTCAGAAATACCTTCATATATTCCGGGATGGGGGCTCAATGGACGACCATGGGTCAGCAGCTATTCAAAACCAGCGAGCTCTTCCGACTGAAGGTGGAAGAGCTTGATCCTGCCATCAAACAGCACACCGGGTTTTCCGTTATAGATGAAATACTTTTGGATGCGGAATCATCCCGGCTCAATACCCCGTGGATAGCTCATCCGGTCATTTTCGCACTTCAGGTGGGGATCACCTCATTACTGACTTCATGGGGAATAACTCCTGAAGCGGTACTTGGACATAGCGGCGGCGAAGTTGCTGCGGCTCATGTTGCCGGAATTCTTTCTCTTGAGGACTCCGCTCGTCTTCTGGCTGCTCATGTTCAGGTCATGCGTCAGGTACAGGGAAGAGGGAAAATGCTTTTTGTCGCTCTCTCCTGTCTGGATGTTGAAAGGCTGATTTCAGAATATCTACTGGATCTTTCCATAGCTACCGTCAACGGGTTAAGATCCACCGTTGTATCCGGGGCGGCAGATATTAATACATTGATGGTGCTTCTGGAAAAGCAGGGATATTTTTGCAGAATCCTCAACACCGACGTAGCCTTTCACAGCCCTCAGGTAGAACCGGCGCTCGAAGAGTTCAGGGCATCTCTGCAAGGGATTACCGCCTTACCGCACACAATTCCCATCTTCTCTTCGCTACGTGGCAAAGCTGCATGCCCGAATGATTTCAATGATGCTTACTGGGTCAAACACATCAGGAAACCGGTTCTTTTTGCCTCGGCACTCTCGGCCATGCTGGATGACGGTTATACCTGTTTTCTGGAAATATCCCCACATCCGATCCTCCAGAACTCTCTTACTGAATGTTTTGCCGATGCTGGCGTCGCCGCTTATGCAATAGGGACGCTGGAGCGTGAGTCCGGCACTCTTGATGATCTGGTCAGATCAATAGTTACGCTTGAAAAATGTGGCGTTGACATATGCTGGGATAATTTTGGCGATGATGAACGACGTATTGCTGATACACTTCGTAAGAGTGGTCGCCCTGAATACTTCTCACGCAGGGATCGTGCCGGTATGTTGCAGCTGATCAGCACTGCTCTTGATGCCGCGAGCAATGGCGCGATAAAGCATGCTGATGAACAGGCCGGTTTTTTTGACCTGGGGGTTGACTCCCTGATGAGCATCCGGATTGCCCGGTTTATTGAAACAAGCACCGGAATTTCACTTCCGGTCACGTCTCTTTTCGACCATACCTCTCCCGGAGCTCTTGCAGAGTACCTGTTACAACTGCTTAACGGGGAAAACAGATCGGATGCAGCCTCAAAAGCCAGAAATTCGTCTTGTGACAATAACGAGCCTGTCGCAATAGTCGGAATGGGCTGCCGCTTTCCGGGCGGCGCAAATTCTCCGGATGATTTCTGGCAGTTGATTGACACCGGCGGAATGGCTACTTCGGATGTGCCAAACAGCCGTTGGGATGCGGAACAGTATTATGACCCTGACCCTGAGTCGCCTGGCAAAACCTACGTCAAACGTGGCGGTTTCCTTGCTCCTGAACAGCTGGATCAGTTTGATGCGCCATTTTTCCGTATTCCGCCACGCGAGGCCAGAGCACTTGATCCACAGCAACGCCTTCTGCTTGAGGTAGTCTGGGAAACCCTGGAGCAGGCTAATATCCCGATTGAGAAGCTTAAGGGCCGGAATGTCGGAGTATATCTCGGCATCTGTTCCGACGACTACAAAACGTCCCATATCTATTCCGGCAGCCTGGATCGGATCGACGCCTATTCCGGCTCCGGCTCCATGTTCAGCTCTTCAGGAGGCCGGGTATCCTACATTCTTGATTTTACCGGGCCAAACCTGTCGGTGGATACCGCTTGTTCTTCTTCATTGGTGGCTCTGCATCTGGCTTGTAAAGGTCTTCGCAGCGGAGAGTGCGATGCAGCTCTGGCAGCAGGGGTTAACCTCCTGATTACTCCGCACTTGTTTGTCTATTTCTCCAAACTGGGGGCGCTGTCACCTGATGGTCGCTGCAAGTCATTTGATGCGACAGCCAATGGCTACGCACGCGGTGAAGGGTGCGGGGCGCTGCTGCTCAAACGTTTGTCGGATGCCCGCCGGGACGGAGATACCATCCTGGCGGTTATCAGAGGAAGCGCTATTAATCAGGACGGCGCCAGCTCAAGCTTTACCGCGCCAAGCGGCCTGGCACAGCAGCAGGTCATCCGCCAGGCGCTGGCGGATGCCGGGCTTTCGCCACTGGATGTAAGCTACGTGGAGGCTCATGGCACCGGCACCCCATTGGGCGACCCGGTCGAAGTATCCGGCATCAGCGCGGTTTACTGCGCAGGGCGCGAAACAGACCAGCCGCTGTTACTCGGCTCTGTAAAAGCTAATATCGGCCATCTGGAAGGCGCGGCTGGCATGGCCAGTCTGATCAAGGTGATACTCGCCATGCGGCATGGCCGGATCCCCGGACAGCCCGGCTTCGGCACACCTAATCCGCTCATTCCATGGGACTCTGTCGCGTTGCAGGTTGTCACCGTTCCGAAACCCTGGGTCTCATCGGCAACACCTCGCAGAGCTGGTGTCAGCGGTTTTGGTTTCAGCGGTTCCAACGCCCATATCATTCTGGAGGAGGCACCGCCGTTATCGGAACAGATCACTGACAGCGTAATTCCCTGCCAGCTGCTGGAGCTGTCCGCACGCACGCCTGAAGCTTTACAGGAGATGGCCGGACGGTATGCGGACTATCTTGTCACGGCAGATGCCTCGCCGTCCGATATCTGCGCATCCGCTGCTTATGGTCGCAGCAGTTTTCCCGAGCGTCTGTCCGTAGCGGGGCGCTCCAATGCCGAACTCGCCGAACGATTGAAATTACGTCAGGCAGGAAAACTCCCCTCCGCACCTTCAGCGCCAAAAAAAGAGGTCGTATTCCTTTTTACCGGCCAAGGCTCTCAGTACCCCGGTATGGGCAAGGAACTGTACGAAGGGTGGCCTGTGTACCGGGAAGCCCTTGACCGTTGCGACCAGCTTTTTGCCGGATATCTGAGCCGCTCAATACGGGATATCATGCATGGTGATGATGCAGATATATTGGCTCGCACTCTGTACACCCAGCCCGCCATTTTCTCGCTTCAATATGCTCTCTGCTCTCTTTGGGCATCGTGGGGGATTAAGCCCGCCGCTGTAGTCGGTCACAGCATCGGTGAATGTGCCGGAGCGTGCCTAGCAGGAATATTATCACTGGAAAATGCCATAAAACTGGTTGCTCGCCGGGCCGCCCTGATGGATTCAATCCCTGCCGGTGGTCTGATGGCCTCTTTGACGGCTACCGAAGCGGAAATTGCTCCATTGGTGGCTGAAATGGCCGACAGGGTTGCTATTGCCGCCCTCAATACCCCCCAGAGTGTCGTGATCTCCGGTGAGAGCGAGGCGGTGCGGCAGATTGTCGCCCGGATGGAACTGCAGGGGCGTCAGGCTCGCTATCTCCCGGTGTCTCACCCATTCCATTCACCGATCATGGATCCGATTCTTGACGAGTTCGAGCAGGCTGCTGCCGCCGTTACCACCAATTCCCCCCTCATGCCACTTGTTTCCGGTCTGTCCGGCATGATTTCAAGCGGAGATGATTTCCGCTCCCCTTTGTACTGGCGTCGCCAATTGCGCGAACCGGTTCGTTTTGGCGACGCCCTTGAGACTCTTTTGCGCGATGGGTACACCACATTTGTCGAAATTGGCTCAGCCCCGATTCTCTGCGGCTTTGGCAAGGCTGTTTCTGAAGACCCCGGCAATGCCTGGCTTCCAAGCCTTCGTTCAGGTCAGAACGATCTGCTGCATATCGCCGGCAGTGTATCTGCCCTGGTGGAACGCGGGTGTACTTCCGCCCGGGATTACTACCGAGATCATGCAGTACGTTCCGCGCCTCTTCCAACGTATCCGTTCCAACGGGCATCCTACTGGACAGAGCCGCATCCTCCGGAGGTCTTCGCCGGTTCGACTGCTGGACGAGGGGCAGACCCGTTGCTCGGAGAGCGGATAGAGTCTCCGGCCCTTGGCGAGGGGATTCTGTTTTCGACCACATTCACCACGACATCCCCCCGTTTTCTGGCTGAGCACATAATCTTTGACCGTCTTCTGTCGCCGGCCGCAGCCCATATCTGCATGATAGCTGCCGCGACCCGTCAGGCTGCTTCCGACCCGTCAGCTCCGGTAGTGTTACGTGATGTTCACTTTATCCGTCCCCTGCTGGTTGGCGAGGGTGGACGAGACGTACAGGTAATTCTGGGCAGTCCTGCAGGTGGAAACCGTCCGGCGCGGATTGTCAGCCGGCCGGCTGGTGAAAACGGCGCATTTTGGCAGGAGCATTGCCTTGGCACAGTCTCCTCCGCCGGAACAGTGCCGGAAGCTGAAGCGCTCGATATTATCAGACAACGCTGTGTCAAGGCGCATGATCCGGCGGCTTTCTATGATGCCTTTCTTGCCGCAGGTTACCAGGTGGGTCCGTCATACCGGCGGATACGCCGGATTCTTGCCGGAACCGGTGAATCCCTCTGCCGTCTTGAGGGTGTCAGCCGCCCGGGAGCTCCGGATCCAGGCCTGATGGACGCCATTCTGCAAAGTATGGCCGCTGCATCTGATGAGTTCCGGCAGGCGATTGAAGGGGGAGAGCGGATCTATATTCCGATGGGGGTGATGGAGCTGGTTTTTGCCGCCCCCCTTGGCCATGAAATCTGGTGTCACTCCCGTTCGCGGACAACCGGTGACGCCATTGAAGGGGAGGTGCGGGTCTATTCACCTGATGGAATGCTTCTGATGGCAATCAACGGTTTCACTCTCCGTCGAACCGACCGAAAAACACTTTTTGCTTCTGAAATAAATTCCGAGCTGCTCTATCAGGTTGCATGGCGCCGCCACCCGTATCCTGATCCTGCCGTTGCCGGTGAAAAAGTTACATCCGTGACCTTTCTGCTGACCGGTGAACACCAGTCGTGTGAAACGGTTGCGGCCGGTATCAGGAGCCTTGGCTGCTCATGCGCCATTGCGGCGCTGAAAGAAGTTGTCACAGAGCTGTCAGGGCAGGTGGCAACCGGCGGCCAGACAAAAGTTCTCTACTTCCCAACGGTAATTGAACCGGAGTCAGGGATTGATTCAATAGCGCGTGACCTCTCGTCGTTTTCTGCTCTGATCACCTCTGTCGGCGAGGAACAGGCGCTTCCTGAAGGAATCCGGTTCTGGCTGGTGACAGAGGGAGCGGTTCTGGCGGGAAATACGACTTCGAACCCGATCCAGACTGCATTGCAGGGCATTGGCAGGGCAGCTGCCCTTGAATACCCCACCCTTTGGGGAGGTATGCTCGATCTGGATAGTATCCCTTCCGGCATGACTCTTCAGCACGTTCTCTCCTTTATGGTCTCGCCTGATAATGAACAGCAGGCCGCCCTGCGAGGAGATACGCTTTTTGTTCCGCGTCTGGAGCGGCTGATCGAAAAGGCCCGTACTACGAATCCGCTCTTCAAAAATGACGCATCATATCTGATTACCGGCGGAACAGGCGCGTTAGGAATGGCCCTTGCCGAGTCGCTGGTTGCCAGCGGAGCGCATCATCTATGCCTGGCAGGGCGTAATCGGCCGACGGCCGAAATGAAAGAACGTATCGGCAAACTGGTATCGACCGGAGCAGAAGTTGCCTTCATACAGGCTGATGCGGCCAAAAGAGAGGCCCTTAACCATCTATTTGCCACAATAAAAGAAACGATGCCGCCATTGCGGGGGGTATTTCATCTGGCCGGCGTGCTGGACGACGCTCCGCTCCGCTCTCTTGACCGGGGAAGGCTGGAACAGTCGCTTGGGGCGAAGGCGACGGGAGCATGGTTGCTTCACACCCTGTGCGCTAAAATGGAGCTTGACCACTTTGTCCTCTTCTCCTCGGCTGCCGCGCTGTTGGGGAATCGTGGCCAGGGGGGATACTGCGCCGCCAACGCTTTTTTGGACGGCCTTGCTCAGTTGCGCCGAAGCCAGGGACTTCCGGGGCTCAGTATCCAGTGGGGGCCGTTTTCCGGCGGCGGCATGGCGGAATCGTCCGACACGGTCAGGCGTCTGGTGGAGCGTCAGGGATTCGGCTTTATTCCGGTGGAAGCTCTGTTCCCGATTACGGAACAGCTTCTTCGCAGTGATTGTGCCAGCGCCGCCGCTCTTCATTGCGACTGGGGGCGTTACCGTGAGGCCAACCAGCTGCCGCCGGGCGGGATGCTTTCCGGGCTGGCGTCGCGGGAGACCAGGGCTGCACACCCGGAAGCTCTCTCTTCGATTGTGCAGGAACTTCAGGATTCCGCTTCCGAACAGCGCAGGAAACTTTTGACCGGCTACCTGCAACGGAAGGCCGGGGAGGTTATGGGTGCTCCAGCAGATACGCTTGATGTCAAGACCCCGCTGGTCGAGCAGGGGCTGGATTCCCTCATGGCTGTTGATTTGAGAAATGCGGTAGTATCGGACATGCATGTCAGCCTGACAGTAGCAACACTGTTCAACTTTCCTACTTTGGACGGGTTGGCCGGCCACCTGCTTGACGAGCACCTTGCCTTATCTGCTGAGCCGGTTACGGTAGCAGTAATATCCGATGTTGCCGATTCTGCCCGTGATTTGCTGGCTGAACTAAAGGGGCTTATTGGATGAATGCTCCCACTATCTTCAAAAGGATACTATCCAATGTCTGATCTGAAAATGTATCAGGAAGCTCTCAAAAAAGCTTCTTCCACAATAGAGCTGCTGATCTCCGAAAATGATCGTCTCAAAAATAAAGAGCCGATTGCCATAATCGGCATGGGGTGCCGTCTGCCTGGCGGGGCCAACTCCCCGGAGGAATACTGGAGTTTGCTGTCAGAGGGGCGGGATGCTATCACCGTCATTCCTGCCGACCGGTGGGACGCAGAGCGCTATTTTGATGAAAACACAGAAGTACCCGGCAAGATGTATGTTCGGGAGGGTGGCTTTCTCGACCACTCCCCCTACGATTTTGACACCAGGTTTTTTGGCATCTCGCCGAAAGAAGCCAAGGCCCTCGACCCTCAACAGCGGCTGCTTCTTGAGGTTGTCTGGGAAGCTGTTGAAGACGCCGGCATCAATCCGGTTTCGCTACAGGGTAGCCGAACCGGCGTATTTATCGGAATATCAAGTAATGATTACGACAGCGCTCATCTCCGTTCCGGCGACCTCTCCCTGATTGATCCCTATTCACTGACCGGTTTTACCTTCAGCACCGCTGCCGGGCGCATCTCCTACACTCTGGGGCTTGAAGGGCCAAGCTTCCCGATTGATACCGCCTGCTCTTCATCTCTGGTGGCTCTGCATCTTGCCTGCCGCTCGCTGAGCCTTGGCGAATGCGATCTGGCTCTGGTTGGCGGAGTCAATCTGATGCTGACTCCGGAACCGCTGATCGCATTCTGCAAGCTGCGAGCACTCTCGCCCGACGGTCGCTGCAAAACTTTTGACTCCTCTGCCAACGGGTATGGCCGTGGTGAAGGGTGCGGCATGATCGTCCTGAAGCGGCTGGATACGGCACAGCGAGAGGGTGACAGGGTTCTTGCCGTGGTAAAGGGGAGCGCCCTTAACAATGACGGTCGCAGTAATGGCCTGACCGCTCCCAACGGGCTGGCCCAGCGACGGGTAATAACTGCCGCTCTTCAGAATTCAGATCTGCAGCCCGGCGACATTGATTATGTTGAGGCTCACGGCACCGGCACTCCCCTGGGAGACCCGATTGAGGTTGAGGCTATCGCCAGCGCCCTGGGACAGGGACGTGACGCGTCCCGGCCACTCCTGATCGGTTCTGCCAAGACCAATATCGGCCACCTGGAGTCTGCGGCCGGCATAGCCGGAATCATCAAGCTGGTTCTGGCTCTCAACGCTGAGCGGATTCCCCCGCATCTTCACTGTTCATCCCCTAGTTCCCATATCGCCTGGGATCGCCTGCCGCTTCGAGTTGTTTCCAGAGGCGCACCGTGGCTTCGTTCCGCCCGTCCAAGGCGGGCAGGCATCAGCGGCTTCGGTTTCAGCGGCACCAATGCTCATGTCATTCTGGAGGAGGCGCCGCCTGCGGATGTTGCACCGCTCTCAGACGGCCGCACGAGCCATCTGCTTGTAATCAGCGCCAGTGACGAATCGGCGCTTCTCTCGCTTTCCAGCCGCTTTGCCGCATACCTGCAGAGCGACAGCCTGCCACCGCTCGCAACGATCTGCAATACCGCTGTCACAGGCAGGAACCGCTTTGCATATGCCCTGGCAGTTGCCGGAACAACACCAGGTGAGATGGCAGAGAAATTAACGACATTTGCCGGAGAGGGGAAAACCGCCGGTTTGTATCTTCATTCTTCGCCTGCGGCAAACAGGAGTGAACCGGTCTTTCTCTTCACCGGTCAGGGGTCCCAGTATCCTGGCATGGGCAGGGGTTTGTACGACTCCGCACCCACCTACCGAGAGGAACTGGATCGCTGCGACGCACTGTTTGCCACGCTGCTGGGCTGTTCTATCCGGGATATGATGCACAGTGGCAGTGAGGAAGAGCTGGCGCGGACGGTCTACACCCAGTCGGCGATCTTCAGTATGGAATATGCGCTTGCCCGGCTCTGGCAGTCATGGGGGGTGACGCCGTCTGCTCTGCTAGGTCACAGCATCGGTGAAATAGTAGCCGCCTGCATCGCCGGTGTGCTGTCGCTGGAAGATGCGGTAATTCTGGTGGCTCATCGGGGACGGTTGATGAACGGACTGCCGGCTGGCGGTGTCATGGCGGCCGTGCTGTGCCCGGAAGCTCAGGCGCTTCCGGTGATTGCGCCTTATTCGGGACAGGTTTCGGTGGCTGCGGTCAACGCTCCCGGAACCGTGGTCATATCCGGTGAACAATCCGGAGTCGCCGCCGCTCTGGACGCTCTCAAAAAACAGGGAGTTTCTTCACAATACCTGACGGTTTCACACGCCTTCCATTCCCATCTTATGGATCCGGCGCTGGACGAGTTTGAACGGATTGCAGCAGGGTTGACGTTTCATGTGCCGACAATACCGGTTATCTCAAATGTCACCGGCCGGCCGGCTGAAGGTGACGACTTGCGGACAGCGGCGTATTGGCGCAAACATCTTCGCGGAGCTGTCAGATTCAGCGATTCGGTGGCGTATCTGAAATCAGCGGGTCATGATCTGTTCCTGGAGATCGGCGCAAATGCCACGCTCTCCTCTTTTGTCCGTCAGGTTCCGGGGGAGGCCCACTGCGCCACATCTCTCAAACGCGGGATTTCTGCCTGGTCAACAATGACGGCGGCCCTTGGTGAGCTGTTCACTGCCGGTGTTGCAATAGACTGGAAAGGGTACGATGCGCCCTACAAGGCCGGCAAAGCTTCGATCCCCACCTATCCGTTCCAGCGGGAGCGCTACATAATGAATCCGGTGCGTGATCCGTCTGCAGCCACCGGCAATCTGTCGCTCCCCGATTCCGGATTGCGCCATCCGCTGTTGGGAAACCGTCTTGATTCGCCATCCTCTGAACAGCGCTTCAGTAACTTGTTGGGGCTTGCAGAAGAATCATGGCTTGCCGGTCACACAATTGCGGCATCGGTCATCATGCCGGCTGCAGGGTATCTGGAAATGGCGCTTGCCGCCGCACCAGCCGGCAGGGGGGTCACCCTTGAGCAGGTGCAGGTGCACACACCGCTGCTGCTGACGGAGGCTCCCCGTCAGCTGCAGACCGTCTTTGGCCCGGATAGCGGTTCATTCTCAGTGTACAGCAAGGGGGGGGACTCTTCCTGGCAGCTTCATGCCACCATGACGATTTCTCCGCAATCGTCCCTGCCCGGTTCTGTCGCTCTTGAACCCGTGCCGGAAGGGGAGACGGTGCAGCGGGGTGGTGCTGATTTCTACACCGACCTGGCGGAGAAGGGATACCATTACGGGGGAGTGTTCCAGAGTATTAGAAGCATCAAGATGCAGGGCTCCGGGATTTTTGGCGAGGTTCACGTGCCGGAACAAACGGCGCAGCGTTTCATCCTGCATCCCGCCCTTTTGGATGGCTGCCTGACATTGTCTGCTGCGCCCTTCCTCTATGGTGATGATCCATTGCCGGATACGGTCGTGTTTGTGCCTGCGACTATCGAGGCGCTGGATTTCAGCGGCCGCTCCGTGTCCTGCTTTACCGTCCGCTGCATCCAGAGGGAGCGAACCCCCGTCAGCGCCACGTTCGATATTTTTGCCGCCGACAAAAACGGTGAGCCGGTGCTGCGGATAACAGGTCTGGTGCTCAAGCGCATCAGGAAAGAACTGCTCGCCCCGAAGGATGCGACGTCGATTGCCGGCGTAATGTACAGCATGGTCTGGCGTGAACAGGCGCTCCAGGTGCAGGAAGCGTCATCGGCGGGAAAATATGTGATTTTGACCGATCATTCCCAACTCTCCGAAGCTGTAACAGCTGCGTTTAAAATATCAGTTCCAGGGCTCACAGAAATAACATCCGATGAATTTCTGGCGGATTCGGAGGGTTTTATTCGCAATCTCAAAGACAGCGGTGAGGCGGTGGCTGGATTCATCTCGCTTTGCGGCAATGGGACAGAAGTAAATCGTAATCTTGTTCGCAGTCTGTTGGCTGCGCAGTTTTTTCCCCGACTGTCATTTGTGACAGGCGGCGTACATGATCCACTGGGAATGGAGCGGGAGATTTGCCCGGAAGGATCCGCACTCTGGGGTTTTGTCGCATCAGTTGCGGCCGAAATTCCTGAATTTTCATGCAGGATACTGGACCTTTCCCCGTGGCCGGGAAGTGATGAACTTGACGTATTGTTACGGGAACTGACATCCGGAGATGCTGAAGATCGTGTCCTGTTGCGTGGAGGCCGGCGTTTTGTGCCACGCCTGATAAAAAGTGTGCCGCCGGAGCAGGATGAACGTTTACATCTGTCCTCTGCCGATGGATTTTTTCTGGATGTTGAGCAGCGTGGAAGTTTGGATGGTCTGATCATAAGAACAACGGGGCGGCGTCACGCTGACTGCGGAGAAGTTGAGGTGCAGGTGCGAGCAGTCGGCCTCAATTTCCGTGATGTCCTCAACGTCCTCGGCCGCTATCCAGGCGACCCGGGTAGACCCGGTTTTGAATGCAGCGGCCTGATAACCGGCGTTGGCTCTGATGTCGAAGGATTTGCTGAAGGTGACCGGGTTTTCGTTTTCAACAATGATGGTTGTATCGCTGATTACCTGACCGTATCCAGAGCCCATGTCATAAAAATTCCGGATCTGTGGCGCTTTGAAGAAGCTGCCGCCATTCCGGTCGCGTTTCTGACCGCCTGGTACGGACTACATCATCTCGCCGCCATGCAAAATGGGGATCGGGTGTTGATACATGCCGCAGCCGGCGGGGTAGGACTGGCTGCCGTACAATTGTGTAAGGCTGTCGGAGCGGAAATCTTTGCAACGGCCGGTAGCGCAGAAAAGCGGGAGCTCCTGAAGCAAATGGGCGTTCAGCATATTATGGATTCCCGCTCATTAGCCTTTGCAGACCAGATCAGAGAGATAACCAATGCCCGGGGGATAGACATTGTACTCAACTCGCTGGCAGGTGAATTCATCGACCAGAGTATCAGTTTACTTGCGGCGGGTGGGCGGTTTATTGAAATCGGCAAAGCGGATACACGGACAGATCAGGAAATTCAGGTGTTATATCCATCTGTCGCGTATCACCGCTTTGACCTTGCGGCCTTGACAGAGCTCAATCCGCAGCTCGTATCAACTATGTTCAGTTCCCTGTTTGGCCAGTTTGAACAGCACATCCTGCAACCGTTGCCGATGACCGTTTTTCCGATGCAGAGGGCGCAGGACGCTTTCCGCTTTATGGCTCAGGCGCGACATATCGGCAAAGTTGTTATCTCACTGGCTGACCGTATCAGGGAACGAAGCTTTGCAGAGAGGGGGATTGTTGACCCGTCCGCTACCTATGTAATCACCGGTGGTCTTGGCGCTCTGGGGATGGCCGTTGCAGGTTGGCTGGTTGAGAACAGCTGTCGTAATCTGGTCCTGGTTGGACGAACCGGTGCTTCTGCAGAGACTGCCGAATCGGTTGAACAGCTCCGTCAAGCCGGAGTCCACGTATGCATTCTGGCGGGAGATGTTGCGGAATTATCTGATGTAACAGCGATTATGACAGAATTGCGAGCAAACATGCCGCCGCTGAAAGGTATTTTCCATGCTGCCGGTGTACTGGATGATGCCATGCTTCCTGAACTCGATGCAGAGCGGATGGAACGGGTGATGAAGCCGAAAACTGCCGGCATGTGGAATCTGCACAAGGCCACGGAGCGGGACGATCTTGAACTGTTTGTGCTCTTTTCATCTTTGACGGCAGTTACCGGAAGTCCAGGTCAGGCAAACTATGCAGCTGCAAATGCGGCACTTGACGGCTTTGCCAGATGGCGGCGCAGTCGCGGTTTTGCAGCTGTATCTATCAACTGGGGTCCATGGAGCGAGGTTGGTATGGCTGCCCAGGATGGCAAGAGTGACCGTCTGACCGCCCGTGGTATCAGGAGTATCTCCAGCGCTGCCGGATTGCACGCTATGGCGGCAATACTGCGTGCCAATCCGATAGAGCAGTGTGTGGCAGACCTTGATCTGCAACGCCTGGCCTCGTTTGTTACGACCACAGGCACCGGGTTATATGCTGAGCTGTTTTCGCACGTGAGCGATGCCGGCAGGGATACGAATACAGTCGCCGTCCTGATTGGCCGGCTCAAGCAGGTGCCTCATGCGGAACGCCATGCAGTGATGCTCCTGGTGATACAGGAACTGGCGGCCAAAGTCATGGGTCAGAGTGACCCCACCCGCATTGAGCCTGACCGCCCCTTACAGGAGCAGGGTTTTGATTCTTTGATGGCGGTTGATCTGCGCAACCTGATTGCCAAAACCTTCAGCGTCGAGTTGCCGGTATCGTTGCTTTTTGATTATCCGACCCCTGATAAAATCGGGCGTTTTCTGCTGGACGGGGCGCTTGATTGGTTTGGGACCGCTGAACCGGCGGAGGCGCCCCAGGTAACTGCTATGCTGCCGGATAAATCGGCTGATGATCTGGTCGATGAGATTGAACAGCTGCTGGGGGGATAGGGCTGCTTTGTCACGTTATCAAAGCTGCACCTGTAACCATAAATCCATTATGTATGGAGGATAACGATGGAAGACATTGTGAATGAACCCGGTACGCCGATGGTTGTGTCACAACAAAATCCGCGCCGGAAAGATGTTGTTTCCCCCGAAATAATAGCCTTGCGGGCGGAAAACTGCATAAAGAATCACGTTGTCGCCGCTATGGGTATCGGCTTGATTCCTTCAGGATTAGTTGATGTTGTCGGCATTACAGCTATCGAGGTCAAGTTGATTCGCGATCTGGCACCGATATACAATTTCCCGGTTCCCAAAACTCTGGTGGCATACAAGATATTGATCTCGCTGATTGGCAGTGTTGGCGTAGTTTACTTCTCCACGCGCATGCATTCAGCCTTGAAAGGGGTGCCGCTGGTAGGTCATGCTGTCTACGTGGGGCTGCTTTCAATTACCGGCGGCGCAGCGGTATATGCGGTCGGCAAAATATTTCAGGAACATTACACATCAGGTGGAACCTTCCTCAGTAAAGACAACAGGTACATCAGAAATTATTTCAAGGAAAAATATGCCGAAGGCAAGCAGGTTGTCAAAGGGTATTCCAAGAGTGCAGCCTGATTGCTGCCGGAGCTTATGCCTGTTTTCTCCAGGTTCAATTGATGAGGCCGCGCATCCGCCAGAATGGAATTGCTACGATGATGGCTGCAATCATGATCACCACTTGCCAGTATGACAGGATTCTGGATGAAGAGTGGGAAAACAGTTTTCCGTCAGTGCTCTGCATGAGATCCAGGTAGATACTGTTCTGATACGGTAAAAACCACGGATTGCAGGCAATCAGCGCCACCAGGGCGATGACGAACGGATTGATTCCCATGGTTGAGGCGACAGGTACCACGGCAAGAATGCTGATCAGCAGAGCAGCGGGCAGAGGGAGAGCGAAGCGTACCACAGTTACGGCCACTGCCAATAAAGGCAGGAACAGAAAAGGGTTGCCGGCCACCGGGCTGAGATACGGTCTGATACATCCGGCGGCCAGTGTTGTCAGGCCACTTTCCGAAATAACGGTGCCGAAACCGACGAGTGCTCCGAAGGAGATGAGGGAAATCCAGTCGATATCACAGCGCAGCGAACGCTCGTCGAGAACGTTTGAACCGAAGAGGATGAGAAAGCTCGACATTGCGATCCAGGCGCTGTTGATGCCGTGAAGCGGTTGCGCGATAAAAGCCGCCAGAGTAAAAAGCACAGTGAACAGCGACAGCTTTTCGTCGCGGGTAAATATGCCGAGTGTCAGCAGCTGGGACTGCACGACGGATTGTTGGATTTTGCGTCGCTTGTTCGGTTGATAGATAAGAATGATTGCCAGATAACAGCCGAGAAAGTAGGTAAGACCTAAAGGGAGTGCGGCCATGAACCAGCTTCCCCATGAGATGTCATGTATACTGTCGGCTGGAAGAAGTCCCAAGGCGAGGAGGCAGGTCGCGGTGCCATTCATGAACAGATACGACATGTGGCCGAAACCGACCAGGCCTGCCATGGCCATGCCGACTGCGCCAGGGCTGCCCTTGCGGAATTTTTGCGTTTCGCAAAGACCCTTGATGATGGGGCCGGCGAGGACCATTCTGCCGTTGGAGGAGGGTATGATGGGGGTCAATATGAGACCGGACAGGGCGACCGCAAAAGTCTGACCGTTATAGCTTGTGGGAAACCAGCGTGTGAGCATGAGCACGAGCCGGTACAGGAGGCCGGTTTTGGCAACGGCCGCAGTAATGGCGAAAATTCCGAGAACCAGAAACCATGAGGGGCTGGAGAATCCGGACAGCGCTCTTTCCGGACGGGCAATCCCGAGCATTACAATGACAACCGGCAGCGCCACTGCCACGGCATGATATGAAAATATGTCGATAGCCCACAGGATGGTGGCGGCCAGGAGCAGGGCATTCAGGGTCGCCTGTGCGTTATTGACGCCATGTCCTGGCAGCCAGAGGTTCACGGCCGTTGCCACTGCTGCAGTTCCGCATACCACGGCCAGTTTTTTATTTCGTGAGGCAGTCACATCTGAAAATCTGCCGCCGGCAGCAGCGACCGGTGAGGTATGACGTTCCGGCGTCGGTATGTCTGAAACCGGTTGCGGAGCGGCGAAGCGCTTTGCCAGCAGGTTTGCCAGATGGGAGCCGAGTGTCGGGTGTTTTTTAAGGAGTATATTGAACCGGGTTTGGGAAAGTTTCAGAACAGTGAGCGGTTCCAGGGCTATGACGGTCGCTGAACGGGGCGCCCCTGAAAGCAGAGCCATTTCGCCGAAACAGTCGCCGACCGACAGCACGGCCACTTCGTGCTCTTCCCCGTCCAGCTGTTTCCGGATGCTTACCCGTCCGATGACGATGATGTACAGTGCGTCGCCCTTGTCTCCCTGCCTGAACAATACTTCGTCAGTTTCCAGGGAAATCTGTTGAAAATTCGGTACAAGTCGCGCAATGTCAAGCCTGTCAAGGGTCTTGAAGAGTGGAATGGAAAGGAAGTCAATATTATGCATTATATTTTTCCTGACGGCAGTCGTTTTTTTCTTCCGAACTGATCCATCAATCTTTTTGTCCTTTTGTGATCCGGCTTCACATGTACCGGTTTTTTTCAGTAATAACTCCGGTATGTGCTTATATTTATAGCAATTTATTTAGCATAGTTGCAGTGATTTAGAAACTCAATTATTGGTGTTCCTCTGTTGACGCCGCTATCTTATACGCGGTATTGATGTCAGCATTCTGAGCGCGTCTCAAATTCGAATTATGGAACAACAAGCCTATGACCAGCGAACAGGAACAGAAATACCGGGATACCCTGGCAAAGGCCAGTGTCAGGATAAAAGAACTTATGGCTCAGGTGAATGAGCTGAAGGGAACGGGGAAGATCGCCGTTATTGGTATCGGCTGCCGTTTTCCCGGTGGCGCAGACTCGCCCGAGACCTTCTGGAAACTGCTTGAAAACGGTATCGATGCAGTCAGTGACATTCCTGCAGATCGATGGAAAGGTGCCGACTGGTACGACCCCGATCCCTCAGCCCCAGGTAAAAGCTATACCAATAGAGGCGCATTTCTTAAGCTTGACGAACTGAATCAGTTCGATGCCTCCTTCTTCGGAATTTCCCCCCTGGAAGCTGCCTCGCTCGATCCGCAACAGCGCTTGCTGCTGGAAACCGCCTGGGAGGCGATTGAGAGTTCCGGCACTGATCCGAAAAGTGTGCGGGGCTGTACAACCGGTGTATTTGCCGGAATATGCGGTTCTGATTACGCTCAGGGTGGATTTGTTTCCGGTGACACCACCGCCATCAATCCGTTCAGCTTGACCGGGGTACTTCCAAGTGTTGCTTCCGGCCGTATCTCCTATCTGCTGGATTTGCACGGCCCCAACCTCTCCCTTGACACGGCATGTTCTTCCTCATTGGTTGCCATTTTACTGGCGATGAAAAGCCTGCTGACCCGTGAGTGTGAATCTGCACTGGCCGGAGGGGTAAACCTGATACTGACTCCAGGAACATTTGTGGCTCTGTCCCGGATGAACGCACTCTCGCCAACTGGCGTATGCAGCCCGTTTGGTGAACATGCCAACGGCTATGTGCGGGGTGAAGGGTGCGGCATGCTCTATCTGAAACGGCTTGAGGATGCTGAACGGGACCGGGATCCGATCATTGCCGTGCTGCGGGGCGGGGCGATGAACCACGATGGTCAGAGTAACGGATTGACCGCTCCCAACGCTCTTTCCCAGCAGGAGGTAATTCGCCTCGCTCTCTCCAAGGCCGGCATGATGCCGGATGAGATCGACGCCATAGAGGCTCATGGTACCGGTACACCTCTGGGGGATCCAATTGAAGTCAGATCACTGGCAGCCGTGTTTGGTTCAAAGAGCGAACTGCCGGTCGGCTCGGTCAAAAGTAATTTTGGACACCTGGAAGTGGCTGCCGGGGTTGCCGGGGTCATCAAGGGACTATTGATGGTGAATCGCGGCACGCTTCCCCCCAGTCTCCACGCAGAGCAGCTCAGCAGTCATATACCTTGGGACAGCATGCCGGTGAGAGTGGTTCGTGAATTGCGCCCCTTTCCGGAGACCGGCCGGCTGCGGACAGTGGGGGTGAGCTCTTTCGGTTTCAGCGGCGCCAATGCCCATCTGATCGTTCAGGAATACCGCCGGAGCGACGGGATGGTTTTCCCGCTTTCTCAACAGACCACCCATATCTTCCGGCGCAAACCGTACTGGCTCGACCCGATGGGGTTGCTTAACCGGAACCTTTCCTGCCCCGGTCCGGCATCCCTCCCGGCAGATCCGTCCGAAACCGGTCAATACAATGTAATTGAAGCACTTGTCGCGATGGTTTCGTCGGTCTCCGGCCTGGATACCGCAGAACTTGACCGTGACGCCAACCTGTTTGAACTGGGACTCGATTCATTGATGCTGATTCAGCTTCGTGACATGGTGAACCGCAATTATGGCGTGACGCTGGAGATGTCGCATCTGATCGAGGAGACAGACACCCTCAACCGTCTGGCTGATTTCATCTCCCTCCGGGCTGTTGCCTCCCCAACCTCAGAGCCTGTACACTCCGCTGCGCCTGTTCAGGCAGCGGCAGGGGGCGTGGAACAGTTTTTTAATCATCAGTTGGGAGAAATCCGCACTCTGATGGAACGGCAGCTGGATGCCCTTCGTCACGGTGGCGGCCAGCCTGTGCCTGAACGAAAGCGGATCAATTTCCGTGCCACCATCCTTGAGAACGAAACCGGAAGTTTAAGCGGGCCGCAGCAGAGTTTTGTCACCGGCCTGATCGCCCGTCACACCGCCCGTACCCCCCGTTCGAAAGAGCTGGCCCAGCTCCATCGCCGGCATATGGCGGACTGGATCAATACCTTGGCATACCGGGGCTGCCTCAAAGAACTGGTCTATCCGATTGCCTCAACTTCTTCCAACGGTTCCGGTTTTATCGATCTGGACGGCAACAGATACATCGATCTTTCCATGGGGTTCGGGGTTGCTTTCTTCGGCCATGCGCCCCCGTTTGTCAACCAGGCGATCCAGGAGCGGCTCAGCCGGGGCATGGAGCTGGCCACCCAGTTGCCGGAAGCGGGTGAAGCCGCCGAACTGTTCTGTCGCATGACCGGCATGGAGCGGGTCACGTTCTGTAATACCGGCTCCGAGGCGGTCATGATGGCGCTCCGCATTGCCCGTACCGTTACCGGTAGAGACCGGATCGTGATCTTCGCCGGTTCATACCATGGCGTCTCTGATGCTGTTCTGGCATTCAGCGACGATACCGGCGTGGTTTTTCCGACAACTCCCGGCGTGACTTTCGGCGCCATAGCTTCTGTTACCGTACTTCCTTATGGCACCGATGAAGCCCTTGCCGCGATCCGCGCCCAGGCCGGTGAGCTGGCGGCCATTCTGGTCGAGCCGGTCCAGAGCCGCAGGCCCGGTTTCCAACCGGTGGAATTTTTGCGAGAACTGCGTGCCATCGCCGACCTGAGCGGGGCAGCCCTGATCTTCGACGAGATGATCACCGGTTTTCGTACCCACCCGGGCGGTGCCCAGGCGCTCTTCGGTATCCGGGTCGACATCGCAACCTACGGCAAGGCGGTTGGCGGTGGAATGCCGGTCAGCATGATCGGCGGCAAAGCCCGTTTCATGGATGCGGTTGACGGCGGTTTCTGGCAGTACGGCGACGATTCGAAACCGGAAGCGGAGGTGATGTTTTTCGGCGGCACATTCTGCCGCCATCCGTTAGCGATAGCCGCCTCACTGGCGGCCCTGCGCCATATGGAGCAGGAGGGGCCATCCCTGCAGGATGCGGTCAACCGCAAGACTGCCCGTCTTGCGAAGGAGCTGAACGCCTTTTTTGTCCGGGAACAGGTGCCGATGCTGGTGCAGTATTTCGGTTCGTTATTCCGTTTCGAATCCTACGGCCGGTATGCACTGCTCGTGCAGCCGCTGGAGATGGATCTGTTCTTTTACCTGTTGATGTCGCGGGGAATCTACACCTGGGAGCGCCGCATCTGTTTCCTTTCCACCGCTCATACCGAAGCAGACCTTGACCGGATCATCGCTGCCGTGAAGGAGAGTATCCGGGAGCTTCGGGAGGGAGGCTTTCTTTTCGAGGGAGCGCCGCCTTCACTCCCACCTTCTGACCTCCCACCGATGGGGGGAGGTCAGAAGGTGGAGCTCATTCCGATGTCGTCGACCCAGAAGCGGCTCTATATCCTCAGTCAGTACGAAGAGGGAGAGGGGCCGTATCACCTGACCGGTGCTACCCAGGTTGAAGGCCCGCTGGATCTGGAGAAACTGGAACAGGTTTTCAATACTCTGGCGAAACGCCACGAATCCCTGCGCACCTCCTTCGAGATGCGTGAAGGCGAACTGGTGCAGTTGATCCATGATCAAACCGCTATCGAGGTGACAATTCAGGAGTTGCCGGAAGAAGAGACGCAACAGGCCATAGCCGGATTCGTCAAGCCGTTTGATCTGGCCATACCGGGACTGCTGCGGATACTGGCCGTCAAAAACGCCCCTGATCGCCATGTCATAGTTCTGGACAGTCATCATATCGCCCTTGATGGTTTTTCAATAAATATCCTGATGAGCGAATTTGTCACCCTGTACGGCGGCGGCCGTCCGGACCCGTCTGTGATGCAGTACCGCAGTCATGTGGCGGCCCAGCAGGCCTATCTGACAGGGCGCCGGCGCAGTGCCGACGAAGCCTTCTGGCTGGAGAGGCTGTCGGGAGAACTGCCGGTGCTGGATCTGCCCACGGATTACCCCCGTCCGGTTTATCAGAGTTTCAACGGTGATCTGCTGACATTCAGTTTCGGGCCCGAACGGACGGAAATTCTGAAACGGACGGCCGCAGCACGGGGGACGACCCTTTACATGCTGCTGCTGTCGGCCTGGGTGCTGCTGCTGTACCGCCTGAGCGGCCAGAACGACCTGATTGTCCAGACCCCGTCCACCGGGCGCGAGGGACAGGAAAGCCTTGGCGCGGTGGGGATGTTTGCTGCAACCCTGCCGCTCCGGTTCACTCTGGAGCGCAACGAACCCTTTTCATCCTTCCTGAAACGGGTCACCAGGGATACCTTCCCCTGTTTCGAACATCAGGCCTATCCATTTGAACTGCTGGTTGAACAGTTGGGTGTCAGGCCGGATACCAGCCGCAATCCGCTTTTTGATGTCTCATTTGTTTTTGAAAAGGCCGACGAGCGTCTTCTCAAACTGCCGGGGCTGACCTTTACTCCCCTGGAGATTCCGAGGCGCACCGCCATGTTCGATCTTACTCTGGAGGTGATCGAACAGCAGGGTGAAATCCACCTGAGTCTGGAATTTGCCACCGCCCTGTTCCGTCGCGGAACCATCGAGCGCTGGCAGGATTACTACTGCCGTCTGCTGGAGGCGGTCTGCCAGGTTCCTGAGACAGCTGTCGGCGCCATAGATTTCATCCCGCCGGCCGAACGGGAGCTCCTGCAACAGGGAGGACTCTGCCGGCGCGCCGAATCCCTGGGGGATCGTACCGTGCTGGACATGATAGCGGCCACGACAAAGATCAATCCCGATGCACCGGCCCTGATCCGGCCGACCGGTGCCGACCTGTACGGTGATCTTGCCTGTCTGACCTATCGTGAATTACAGGAACGGGTGGATGGCACGGCTCGTCTGCTGGCCGGGCGCTACGGTATTGCTCCAGGCAGTCTGGTCGGTTTCCTGGCCGGGCGCTCACCGGAGCTGCTGATCCTGCTGCTGGCTATCCTCAGGGCCGGTGCGGCCTATATCCCGGTTGATGTTTCCTACCCGGCGGAACGGATCAGGCATATCATTACCGATTCCGGAATGGATCTGCTGGTGACCGACCGAGATGTGCCGCTGCCGGTCAGGACGCTCATGCTGGCTGAGCTGAACGCGACCTGGAACGAATGCGGTCCGGAGCCGCCCGCGGTAAGCCCCGCCACTGATTCCACGGCCTACATCATCTACACTTCCGGTTCAACCGGCCTTCCAAAGGGGTGCGAAATTACCCACGCCAACCTTGCCCATTATGTTGCCTGGGCGGCGGGAGAGTACCTCGCTGCACAACCGTATGGCTGTTTCGCCTTTGCGACCCCGCTCTCGTTCGACCTTACCGTCACTCCAGTCTTTGCTCCGCTGGTGAACGGTTCTTCCATCTTCGTCTATCCTGAAGGAGCGGACATTGATGAAGTCCTGGCCCATGCACTGCATCCGGGCAGCCCCGTAGATTGCCTGAAGATAACCCCCTCCCACGTTTCCATGATGGAACATCTGAATATAAACCGGACCAACGTGGCCCTGGCGGTAGTGGGGGGAGAACAGTTCACCAGGGAACAGATCCGGCTGTTGGAGCGAATGAATCCGGCCATGCGGATTGTCAATGAATACGGCCCGACCGAGGCCACGGTGGGTTGCATGATTGCCGATGTCCACTCTTCGGATGAACGGGTGCTGATCGGTGTGCCGATTCTGGATATGGCCATGTTCGTTCTGGATGAAAACAGTTCGCTGGTGCCGTTCGGTGTCAAGGGGGAACTCTGTGTCGCCGGCGCCGGGGTAGCCCGGGGGTATCGCAATCGTGCCGCACTGACGGCGGAGAAATTCCGGCCTCACCCCTTCATACCCGGCGAGCGGATCTACCGCACCGGTGATGTCGGTTTTGTGCGGAGCGATGGCCGGTTCGAGTGTCTGGGACGCTCTGATGGTCAGGTCAAAATCCGTGGCTATCGGATAGAGCTCGGCGAGATTGAGAACATTATTCTGGAACTGCCCGGCATCAGCGAGGCGGTGGTGATCGACCGTGAACTGAACGGCGTTCGCGAGGC
>Ga0194037_1000048_pt1 | contig 78934 bp, 73 predicted proteins | sample JunL306m_MetaG_FD_148653 | JGI IMG/M metagenome (GOLD analysis project Ga0194037, IMG submission 148653) | Anoxic zone freshwater microbial communities from boreal shield lake in IISD Experimental Lakes Area, Ontario, Canada - Jun2016-L304-6m | ecosystem: Environmental > Aquatic > Freshwater >...
GTAATATTCAGGGTAGAGCGCCTCGACACTCTCTTTCCGGAACAGTTGTTTTTGTTTTTCATTAAGTCCCAGAAGATCATGATTATGCATGCCTATAAAGCGGGTGGTGCCATAGTAGATGTAATCGTCGCCAATGCCCAGATCAAAATAGAGAATGTTTATTGAAATGACTTTGGTGATCCCTGCATACGGCTGCTTCTCTTTCATCCCCTCAATCACCGTTTTGGATACGCCATAAAAAATTCGCTGCAGGTAATCATACTCCCGATCATACTGTATCTCTATAATGATGATCTCTTGTTTCTGGTTGCGTACCCTGAGATCAACCCGATTAAATTTATCGACGTTATCATCTTTGTTGCTCTCACTTTCAAGAAGATCCAGGATGATGATCTCCTCTTTAAGCAGCTCGCTTAAAAAGCCTTCCAGAATTCCGAAGTTGGCCTTGCTCCGCAGCAGGCGCTTTATGGCCCAGTCAAAGGTGATCAGTCTTCTCGTATTGCTCATAAGCTGGTAAACTTACGTGACGATGAACGTTTGCTGTTCATCATAAAACCATAAACCGCCAATCACCCTGATAAATGATGACCTTCGGGTAGCTGACTTGCACTGGCACCCTCAACGGGCTGTGCCAGCATTACACTGCTAATATACAAAATTCAGGGCAAAACAGCAGGAACGAAAAGCCACCAAGGCATGAATGTGTGCAAAGAGAGCATTTGCTCCGACATACGGCTTTGGCAGTTTAAACGTCATCAAGACATAACCGGTATTTTCATGCAGCACTGGCACTGGCACTGGCTCGGGCACGGGCAAGCCAGCCTCCTGCATCAAACTGGCAATTTTAAGGGTTCCTCTTCCCCATGTTTCAATCAGTCCACTGCGGTAAAACACCTTGGCAATCCATGGGTTCCAGGGTTTTGATTCATGAGGCTGGTAGAGCATTTCGGGAGTCAATCCAAAATGCAGTTCGCCGGGGGAGATGATTTCCAGGCGATCATCGTACAAAGCCACAGCAACAGATCCCGCAGCGGTGGTATAATCGCGATGCATAAATGCGTTGGCAAGAGCTTCGCGCACTGCATCGGTGGGGAGCGCAGGCGTGTCGATGCGAGCCATTTGGCCCGGCACGATCGACATGGAAAAGCAGAACTTCAAATTATTCCCTCACAAAGCACAGCGTCATGGAATATATCCCGTATCAATTCAATGAGAGAAAAAACGTTGTTCTTGAATATAAAAATATTACTGCATTTGGAAGAACCAGCGACTCCTGAAATACAAATTATGAGGCGATGGTGCCGAGCTAAACTATCTCCAATGACAGCCTTTCCCGTAATTGCCGTCGCTTGTCTGTTAACCGGTATTTCTGTGTCGGGCTTCTGGGCGAATCTGGCTGAGTCATGGCAACCAATTTTGCCGCCAGGGCAGGTTGCAGATAGTCGTAAAGAAATGTAGGTCGATGCAGTAATTGCAGTCGATGCATGAGATGCCAGGTTCCCATAGGCCCTCTCAGCAAACAATTCAGCAACCTGCTTACTTGTTCGGTTACTTCATTTACCTGTTCAGCAATACTATGTAACGCAGCCTGGTCAAGTAACGTAACTTCAAAAAACTTGCCTGTTTTGTCATTCTGTATGGCAGCTCTGGCATGACCGAGCTTCGTCCAGTTGGCAATGACATCGCTCAAGCCCCATCCGGCATTTTCGCTTAAGCCTATCCGACGGAAGGCAATTGCAATATTGGGGTTACGAACCTCTTTCGGCCCTGGCTCCAGTAAATTGCCTTTCGCAAAAGCATCGCCGTGGTTCCAGAACATGGTGCGATCTGTAAAATGACGGATCTCCGGTTTTCTGGTGTGATCCTCGAAAGTATTGCATTTTTTCCATCAAACATGTACACTATAGATAATTGTTCGATTTTGCAGTAGTAAGAAAACACGATAGAACATGATAACTGTACCCATTACCTCAGCCGAAGGGTTGTATTGGAATGTATAGCGCATTGTTGCATGATGAACAGCAACGCTTTTTACAAAAATTACTGCATAACGAGGCTGACAGGCTTGAAACATTGGCATTGTATGAGGCGTGCCGTGAAGCCAAAGATGAGGATGATTTTTTAACCGACGATGAAAAAAACGCCTTTCTTGCCAGCTTACCACAATAAAGTTAGTAATCAGTAAGCGTTTTGTAAAAGATACCCGGAACATTCGAGATGATCGTATTTTATTGAAATTGCGCCAAATAATTGCTGATCTCGAGGCTTGTGGTTCACTTGAAGATATTACTGAAGCCTCCGGGTTATCAGGGTATGCTGGTTATTATCGTATTTCCTTTGATTATCGTTATCGCATTGGCGCTTATGTTGCTGATAACACCGTGGAACTTTTGCGGGTTGGACACCGTGAAGATTTTTATAAATATTTTCCTCCCGCATAACTTTTTCTTATTTCTTGGGTTTGTGTAAGGCTTGTTTTATTACAGCATCAGCATCCCTCCCGAAACCGGGATATAACAGCCCGTCACGAACCGGTTGTGGTCGGAAGCCATTGCAAGCACGGCACCAGCGACATCTTCCGGGAAGGCAACCCGCTTCATGGGGGTCATATCCGCCATTATCGCTTTCTGTTCCTCGGGTAACCAGGAGGTAGCATCGGTCAACGTAAGGCCGGGGGCAACCACGTTGACGCGTATACCGAAGGGTCCAACCTCCTCTGCAAGAGAGCGGACAAAGGCATCAAGACCCGATTTCGCCGCACTGTGGGCAATGAAACCCGGCGATGAGTGACGCGAAAGGGTGCTTGAAATGGCAATGATGCATCCCGACCTCCTCTCGATCATCCCTGGCAGCACCGCCTGACAACAGAAAAATACCGATTTGAGCTCTCCGCAAAGCTTTGCTTCGAATTCATTCCAGGAAAATTGTGTGAACGGTTTTACAGGAAAACCAATAGCAGCGTTGCTTACCAGAAGGTCGACCGGACCGAGGCTTTTTTCCACCTCTTCGACCATCAACCGCACCTGCTCTTCGTTACGGACATCCGCCCTGACTGCGTGTGCCCTGCCGCCTGCTTTCATGATCTCCTCGACAACCGCGAGTGCCGCGCTTTCGCTCTGAAAATAGTTCACCGCAACAGCAGCCCCTTCAGCGGCGAGAAGTTTGGCCGTAGCCCGACCTATGCCCCGGCTTGCGCCAGTGACCAATGCAACTTTTCCTTTCATTTCCTGTTATCCTCCTTATATTTAGAACCATCGTTGAACCATGGGAATATCTGTCAAACATAACAAAGAGGGAGAGAAATACCCAAAAGCAGGTACATCCTCTGGCTCTCTGTTCCAAGAGCCCGCGCACATAGCTTTTGAGTACAGCATTCTCGGATTTGGCCAATGAGCCCGACAGAGAGCATATTCCCCCTGCTCAAGTATTCAGCAACTCTCGTTGAAACTCGTTATTACTGTTTTGGATAGTAGCCACCTATCGGACAGAAGCGTCGAAACGGAGTCCAATCGACCAAGCACCAGCAATGCCTGATCGAATTTGTTGCGCAGCTCAGGTGTCCAGTTGATTGGCAGATCCGGCGGCAATGGAAGCGGAATAAGAATACTGGTCATTTCAGGATAATACCTTTTCCTAAAATAAGGGGCAAGAGCATAAACGCATAATCCGAAGAACATACCCTCGAACTACGGCTGTCGCCGACTTTGCCACCAGCTTTATCTATCCAAAAAAGCCGATTTTATTTCTCCCGTCCTCTTTCAAAAGCCAAAAAAAGTGCGTAAATTTTCCGAATAATTTCTTTTGAAAAACGCAGACCATCCGCCCCATGATTACCAATACAACCCTTGCCTTTCTCAGTGAACTTAAAGCCAATAATGACCGTCTCTGGTTCGGAGAACACAAGCCGGAATATCAGCAGGCATACAGCGAAATGCTGGAGACGGTGGTGCAGCTTCTCGTGGCCATATCCGCGTTCGATGGAGAGATTGCGACCTCTCATCTCGATCCGAAAAGCTGCATCATGCGCATCAACCGCGACATCCGGTTTTCAAGGGAGAAGTCGCCCTACAAGACAAATTTTTTTGCTTTTATCAACAAGTGCGGCAGAAAGAGCCCCTGGGGCGGCTATTACTTCCATCTCGAACCGGGAGGTTCCTTTGCTGGAGGGGGAATCTACATGCCCGAACCTGCCGTTCTGGAGCAGACAAGGAGGAAAATAAATGACAATTTCCAGGAATGGCAGGCAATTCTGGCTGACAAGGCATTCGCCACACAGTTTCCGAAAGGAGTTCTTCCATCAGGAAAGTTGGTCAGGCCACCAAAGGGATATGAAAGCTCCAATCCTGCAATGGAGTATCTCAAGTTCAAAGGGTACTACACCCAGCGATTTTTTGCGGATCAAGAGGTCACTGATCCGGGATTTGTAGGAGAGCTGACCAAAGTTTTCAGTACCATTCACCCTCTTGTTCAATTTCTTAATCGTGCTCTTTTTTGGGATTGAGAGCCCGTTCGTCTCCACCCTGCGGCAACTTATGAAATGAGACGCATCCATCATGAACACCAACTACGAATGGCCCCTGTGGCAACATACCGAACTGATCTGTGGCATTGATGAGGCTGGCCGGGGGCCTCTTGCCGGACCCGTAGTGGCTGCCGCCGCTCTCTTTCCCCGCTGGTTCAAGCCCGACGACATGCTGCTGGAGTTACTGGATGATTCCAAGAAGCTCACGGCCAGAGAGCGCAACGAGCTGGTTCCTGCCATAAAAAATGCAGCACTCTCCTGGAGTGTTGCGTCCGTTGAGCACAACATCATTGACAGCATCAATATTCTTCAGGCGACCATGCTTGCCATGAATAACGCCATTGCCTTATTACCTTGTGTGCCTGATCTCCTTCTTGTGGATGGCAACAGGTTTAGCACAAAACTCTCAATTCCATATAACACCATTATAAAAGGAGACTCAAAGGTCTTTTCGATTGCGGCAGCCTCAGTGCTGGCAAAAACTCACCGTGACGAGCTCATGGTGCTCTATGGCAGAAAATTCCCTCTTTACGGTTTTGAGCACCATGCAGGATATGCAACAAAGGCGCATGTAGAGGCGATAAGGCAGCATGGGCGATGCCCGATTCATCGGTTGAGCTTCAAGCTTCGTCAACTGGGAGAAAAGCCATGAGAATAACTTATGATCCCCACCTTCTCGGTCCGGAGGGAGAGCATATTGCTGCTGACTATTTGCTTCAACGGGGTCATCATATCATTGAACGCAACTATAGATTTCATCATCATGAGATTGATATGATCACCCTTCATCAAAAAACAATCTGTTTCATTGAGGTAAAAACCAGATTCTCCCTCGCAAAAGGCCATCCTGCTGAAGCGGTAACACTGCTGAAGCAGCGTGAGATCATCAAAACCGCTCAAGCGTACCTGACTCTAACAGGTCAGATTGAGACGGACTGCCGCTTTGACGTCATTGCCGTGCTGATCCTGAGTATGGATGGAAACAGGATTGGTACCTTCACCGTTGAACATTTCAAAGATGCCTTCTGGGCAAGCTCCTGAATGACCGAAGAACAAGCATATTACCGGCATTTTTGCTATCTTGCGGAGCAGTTTTCATATCACAAGTAGACCACTGATCATCATGCAGGAAGAAGATATCCTTACACCTTTGATCCCTTCGTCAGAACCAAGTTATGGTGCAACCAATATACAGGTACTTGACGGCATTGAGCATGTCCGTATGCGACCGGCAATGTACATTGGCGATATTTACAGTAGAGGACTTCATCATCTGGTCTATGAAATTGTCGACAACTCAATTGATGAAACTCTGGGCGGTTTCAATGACTATATTTTTGTCTCCCTCAATCCCGATGGCTCCGTAACAGTGATTGACCACGGACGAGGTATTCCGGTTGATATTCACCCTGAAAAGCAGAAATCGGCGCTCGAACTGGTCATGACGGTTATTGGAGCTGGTGGCAAGTTTGACAAGGGTGCCTACAAGGTCTCCGGTGGCCTGCATGGAGTTGGTGCCTCAGTGGTCAATGCACTTTCGGAGTGGTGTGAAGTGGAGGTATACCGCGACGGAAAAGTCTATTTCCAGAGATTTGAACGTGGTATTCCTCAAGGCGATGTCAAGGCAATTGGCCCCTCCGATCAGCGCGGCACAAAAACCACATTTCTGCCTGACCATCTGATTTTCAAGACAACAGAGTTACGCAAGGAGATTATTATCGACCGTATGCGTGAGCTTGCATTCCTCAACAAGGATCTGAGCATAACGGTACAGGACACGGAAGGGTATCAGGAGATTTTTCATTACGAGGGCGGAATCAAGGAATTTGTCACCTTTACCGATCAGAACCGCATCAACCTGCTCAAGGAGCCAATCTACCTCTTTGGTGAACGGGAGTCAACCATTGTCGAAATTGCGTTACAGTACAATGACTCTTATCAGGAGAATGTCTTCAGCTATGTCAACAACATCAATACCCATGAAGGTGGCACACACGTTACCGGATTCCGCAAGGCGCTGACCAGAACACTCAATGCTTATGCGCAAAAGAATGATCTGCTGAAAAACCTGAAACTTGCCCTTACCGGCGATGATTTCAAGGAGGGTCTGACTGCAGTCATTTCGGTCAAGGTTGCTGAGCCGCAGTTTGAAGGTCAGACAAAGACCAAACTCGGTAACTCGGAGACACAGAGCATTGTTGAGACGGTGGTCAACGAGCAGCTTGCGGAATTTGCCGAAAGCAATCCGAGTGTTCTTAAAATGATCATAGAAAAGGTGAAGGGCGCTGCCATGTCGAGAGAGGCTGCCCGTAAAGCCAAAGAGCTTACCCGCAGAAAATCGGTTCTTGAGAGCTCGGGGCTGCCGGGTAAACTGGCAGACTGCTCTATCAATGACCCGGAACATTGTGAACTCTACATCGTCGAGGGCGATTCGGCAGGCGGCAGCGCCAAGCAGGGGCGCGATCGAAGCTTTCAGGCAATTCTCCCGCTGAAGGGTAAAATCCTTAACGTCGAAAAGGCACGTTTGCACAAAATGCTGGAGAATGAGGAGATCAAGACGATTATTCTTGCGCTTGGCACCAGCTTTGGAGAGGAGGAATTTTCTGTGGAAAAACTTCGCTATGGCAAAATCATTATTATGACTGATGCTGATGTAGACGGTGCCCACATCAGAACGCTGCTCCTCACCTTTTTCTTCCGCTACATGCGCGCATTGATTGAGGCAGGCAGGGTTTTTATCGCCCAGCCGCCACTGTACCTCGTCAAATCAGGCAAGGATCAGCAGTATGCCTGGGATGACGATGAGCGGAACAGTATTTCGGAGGGTATGAAAAAAATGCAGAAAGGAAAGGCAAATATCCATATCCAGCGTTACAAAGGTCTTGGAGAGATGAACCCCGAACAACTCTGGAGCACCACCATGGATCCTGCTCACCGCTCGCTTCTGCTGGTCAACGTGGAAAATGCCATGGAAGCTGACCAAGTATTCTCCACGCTGATGGGCGACAAAGTTGAGCCACGCAGAGACTTTATCGAGAAAAATGCCCGCTACGTCAGACGCTTAGATGTCTGACGTGTGAACATAAACCTCCTTGCGGAGCTGTTGGAGCCAATCATTGAACCGTTGACGGTTTTTATTCTCAAGAGCCAGCTCCTCAAGGTATGCATAGTCTTTATCTGGATTGAGTGTATGCGCAGCAACGCGTTCGTTCAACATAAACAGGGCATAAAATGGCTCACCTTGAGATGGCTCAATTTTTTCAGGTTTACTGATATCACCAGGTTTTTTCAGACCAGCAATAACCTTCTGTAACTGCGGAAGCAACGTTGATGGAGCAAGAGTAGACCGCGTTGAACCTGCCACCAAAATTTTCCCTCCAAGTGCGGCTGAAACCGGATCATCCGAGTGTTTTTTTGCCATTTCTGCAAAGTTCACTTTGCCGCTCACCACATTGTCATGCACAGCCTTGAGCTGCCGAATTGCCTCTGCAAAATCACCCTTCGTACGATCAAGTCCAACAAGAATATGACGGACATGAATTGAATTATCCTCCTTGCTAAGCAACTGAATCAGATGGTACCCATAGCGCGTTTCAACAATATCGGAGATCGCCCCCTCTTTAAGGGCATAAGCGGCACTCTCAAATGCCTGTATCAGTTGACCTTTCCGAACAACACCAAGGTCACCACCCAGCTTGGCAGAACCAGGATCATCCGAGTATTTTTCAGCAAGAGCGGCAAAATCCGCTCCACCCTGAAGTTCAGTCTTAACTTTCTTTATCGTTGAGAGTGCCTTTGCCCGTTTATCTGCTGAAACCGAAGGATATTTGATAATCTGCGATACAGCAACCCCTTCAGGAAGAGGTGGAATCTGTGCCTGATTTTGCTTATAAAAATTCATAACCTCTTCATAGGTAATGGTGACACCCATCGTTTTTTTTCTCCGAAGTGTCTCAATCATCTGCTGATTGCGCAGCTCATCCCGAATACCATCACGAATAGCCGCTGATGACTTGCCAAGACGACTCTCCATGTCACTGGTCGAAACAAACCGTGAGCTTATCTGCCTGAAACGGTCATTGACCATTGAGTCAAGAGCATTAAGATCAATAGAGACACTATCAATCTTTGCTTTTGCAAGAATGATCTTCTGATCAATCAAGCCATCAAGAATAGTCCTGTGTAATTTTGGGTCTCGTGATAACTCTGGATACTGAAGACGAGCCATAAGTGCACGACTATCAATTTCCGATTTAAATATGGCCTCATTTCCAACGACCGCAATGACCCCGTCAATAACTTCCGCTGAGAGGGAAAGTGACCACAATGACGAGCTGGCAAGAAAGAGAAAAAGAGCGCTTCTTACTATTTTTTTCATACGTAACATGTCGGTTCAAGTGAATATTGAGTTTTATTATGTCTGGCAAAGCTGCAAAAAAAGTAACGCATTCCACCTATTTCTCTGCAGGATAAATACAAAAAGGCTCTCAGGAAGCCTTGCTTCCTCTTAGACGAACAGAACTTTTGGTCAAATGGAGCCAGTCATAAACAAGAGGGGCTGCAACAAAGATTGACGAATAGGTACCAATGAGAATTCCTGCAAAAACCGCAAAAGCAAACCCTCGTATTGCTGGGCCTGCAAAAATAAAGAGCACCAAAACAGAGAGAAGCACCGTTCCGGAGGTTATAATTGTACGACTCAGCGTCTGGTTCATGCTTTCATTGAAAATTCTCGCATACTCTGATTGTTTCTGCCCTCGGATTCGCTCACGGATTCGATCGTAGACAACCACCGTGTCGGTAATGGAGTAGCCGGCAATAGTAAGAAAAGCAGCAATAATGCTCTGATCCATCTCAAGTGGCATAAAAGGAAAGAGCCCCCCAAGAATACTGAAAAGCCCTAAAACAGTCAGAATATCATGAAAAATTGCAATGACTCCGGCAGCGGCAAACTTTATTTCAAACCTTATTCCCACATAAAGCAAAATTGCCAGAAGAGAGGCTACAAGCGCCTTGATTGCAGACCACTTCAAATCGGAAGCAATGCTTGGGCCAACAGCATCAATGCGAACAATCTCATGGCGGTTCCCTTTGATCCGCTCATTCAGAGCGTTAGTAACCAGTGCCTTCAGTTGACCGGTATCTCCCTGAAAAACAGTGCTGAAAAGAAAGGAGCGATCCATTCCATATTGCTTCAGAGTACCAGAAACACCTGCCGCATCGAGCACCGAACGAATCTGGGCAACATCGGCATTTTTCTCAAAGCGAATGACCACCTCCGAGCCGCCCCTGAAATCAATTCCATAGTTAAGCCCCTTCACCACGAGTGAAACAATACCCGTGAACAGCAGAATAATGGAGATACCGTACGCAATTTTACGATGCTGAATGAAATTAAAGTTTGTCTTCTGAAAGATCCTCATGAGTTGAAACGTCTTGAAATATTAACCGAAACTTTTGTCCGACATAAGATTTTTAGAAAGAAGCAGATGGAATATCTCTTTTGTCACCACGATTGCTGTAAACAAGCTTGCTGAAGTCCCTATCATCAGCGTCACGGCAAATCCCTGAATAGGACCAATCCCATAGGTATAGAGAAGGAATGCAGCTGAAAGGGTGGTAACATGTGAATCAAGGATAGAGGAAAAAGCTCGGTCATAACCCTGCGTAACAGCAGAGAGCACACCCTTCCCTTCGGCCAGCTCCTCACGTATTCTCTCATAAATAAGGACATTTGCATCGACAGCCATGCCAATAGTCAGAACAATGCCGGCAATGCCTGGTAATGAAAGGGAGGCATTAAATCCAGCAAGTACCGAGAGAACAATAAGGATATTAAGAACAAGCGCTATATCAGCGGCAATGCCCGCTTTTTTATAGTAGATAAGCATAAACGCAGAAACGGCTAAAAACGCCCATCCCAACGATTGAATGCCTGCACGAATATAGTCCGCACCAAGGGATGGACCAACGCTTCTCTCCTCCGTAATTCTGACCGGCGCAGGAAGAGCACCTGCCTTCAGGACAATTTCAAGATCTTTCGCCTCTTCAAGACTCTCAATCCCGTTGATCACTGAATTACCGTTGGGAATTTTGGACTGTACGACCGGCGCGCTGTAGACAACACCATCAAGTACAATAGCAATGCGTTTACCGATGTTTGCTCCTGTAATACGAGCCCATTTCGATGTCCCTTCATTGTTCATGGCCATCAAAACCTCAGGCTGCACTCCCTGCGAGCCAAAGGTAGCTTTAGCCTCGGTAATAACACCTCCAGTAAGCTCAGGTGCTTTTTTGACAAGATAGATTGAATAAAGCTTTTCGCCACTCTTGCCCATATCCGGCTTTGCCGACAAAAGAAGCTCCGTATCCATCGGTAGCAGCGCCTGTACATCACTGCGTCGTAATAAAGATAATACGAGCTCTCTTGAACGCTCCGTAGTATAAGCGGTGCCATTCTGCGAAACCCCTATCAGATCATAAAGTGGATTACTCGATTTGGGGTTAGTGGGTTCCTTCCCTGAGTTTGTCACGGGGACTGCAGTAGATTTTGTCGATAATGAATCCTGAACGGGCACCTCTTTGAATGGACTGCCGCTCTGAACAAGAACGTTGTTTATCCTGTCAAGCGTCCTGACCATCATTTCGGGTTCCCGAAGCAACCTGAATTCAAGCTTTGCGGTTCCTTTCAAAAGATTTCGCACGCGGTTCTCATCAGAAACACCAGGAAGCTCAATAATAATTTTACGACTACCCTGCGTCGTAATAACCGGTTCCGCTACACCATACTGGTCGATACGATTGCGTATAATCTCCTTAGCCCTGTTCAGAGCATCTCCCGACTCCTTATCGAGCTTACCGACTATCTCCTGATCACTGTTGCGAATATCATAGAAATATCTGCTCATCCGAATATTCTCTTTTTTAAATTCAGCAACAAGCAGGTCGAGAACCCTTTCATCACTTTTAGATGCATTAGCTCTTACCGACTGCATGATGGTGGTAAACTTTGCATCTTTGTTCCAGGCTTTCTGTTCGAACAGGTCAACCTGATCTACCTCCATGACCAGATGCATCCCACCTTTCAGATCAAGACCAAGTTTCAAGCTTTTTTTCCGGGAATCCTCAATCACCTCGCGGTGACTCAGTGCATATTTTAAACTATCCTGTTCTGACGCATAACTTTCAAGCTGTTTCGACAGGGAGTAGTCCCTCCATGTTGGCAATAAAGACCACACCGCCACAACTGTGACAACAACAATAAGAAGCAGGTTAAAACGTTTATTTTTCATTGATGACATCGCGTTTCGCTCAAAAGAAGTACTTGGGCCAATATATAAAATGAGGTATTGATTAACTAACAATCTCCCCCTGCCTGAACCTCTTGCCTCATAGTCAAGAAGCCACCCTAAATCCCTCTATATTTCTACTCCTATTGATTCTCAGCTACATTTAGATTTATTTCGGTTATTTTCCTGATAAGAACTTGCCGACAGAAGTGCGTTTTTAATTCGTCATATTTTTTATTTTTATCAGTAACCATACAAGCGACTAAAAGCCTTTGGTATCAGCGACACAGCAACAAATACGCATATTTCACAACAAGCCATAATGTTTCACGTGAAACAATTGTTATACTATGTATGATTTAATAATCGCAGGAGCTGGTCATGCCGGGTGTGAAGCAGCTCTTGCGGCGGCAAGAATGGGTTCGTCCTGCCTTCTGATCTCTTCAGATCTCAATGCAATTGCCAGGATGTCATGTAATCCGGCGATCGGTGGGGTGGCGAAGGGGCAAATCACAAGAGAGATTGATGCCATCGGTGGTGAGATGGGAAAAGCTATTGATTCCACAGGAATACAATTCAAAATGCTTAATCGAAGTAAGGGCCCAGCCATGCACTCCCCTAGAGCCCAGGCTGATCGAACTAAATACTCGCTCTACATGCGGAAAGTAATTGAGAGTGAGGTAAATATTGATCTCCTCCAGGATACTGTGACGGGAATAAGGTGCAAATGTAATTCATTTGAGTCAGTATTACTTTTATCAGGGGGTGTAATAGAGGCAAGATCAGCAATACTTGCTTGTGGGACATTTTTGAACGGACTTATACATATTGGCATGAACCATTATGCTGGTGGTAGGACTATAGCTGAACCACCCGTTTATGGGCTATCAGAAAACCTCCGCTCATTTGGCTTTAAATATGGTCGGTTGAAGACCGGTACACCGCCCCGCATTGATGCGCGAAGTGTTGACTATTCAAAAGTAGAGAAACAGTTTGGTGATAAAGAGTTTGTCGCATTTTCGTTTGAGACGCACGCAGCGATCAGAAACAATCAAATCTGTTGCTTTGTAACAAACACGACAGAAGAGACCCACGAAATACTGAAACGAGGATTTGATAGATCCCCACTGTTTACCGGAAAAGTAGAAGGTGTTGGTCCTAGGTACTGCCCCTCTATTGAGGATAAAATCAGCCGTTTTTCTGAAAAAAAGAGTCATCATATATTTCTTGAACCAGAAGGAATTGATACCAATGAAATGTATGTAAACGGTTTTTCAACATCACTTCCTGAAGAGATTCAGTTAGAAGGACTCCGCTCTCTACCGGGCCTCACCAATGCCAAAATGATCCGCCCTGGCTATGCCATTGAATACGACTATTTTTATCCGCATCAGATTAAACGTACGCTTGAAACGAAACTCATTGATAACCTTTACTTTGCAGGACAGATCAATGGGACATCTGGATATGAAGAGGCGGCTGCGCAAGGATTGATGGCCGGTATCAATGCCGCACTTAAAGTAAACAAACGCCCCCCTCTGCATCTTAAACGTTCAGATGCCTATATTGGAGTGTTGATTGATGACATAATTACTAAAGAGACGAATGAACCCTATAGAATGTTCACCTCTTCAGCCGAACATCGACTCACCCTTCGACATGATAATGCTGATATACGCCTTCGTTCGTCTGGATTTAAAATAGGGCTGATTTCAGAATATACATTCACAAAATGCCTCAATAAAATTGAAAAAATTGAAAGGATTAAACAACTTCTTGGTGAAATTAAAATCCAGGGAGCCGAAATTAACGAACTTCTCTCAACAATCGATTACCCTTCTCTTGATAATGCTCATTACGCAGTAAACCTGCTTAAAAGGCCAAGGATTACTATTTCCATGCTCTTAAATGCTTCATCTGGACTTCAACGAGCTATTCAAAATATCAGCAATGATACATCGGTCTATGAACAAGTTGAGATCGATTTGAAATATGCGGGATACCTCAAAAGAGACCTTATCATGACAGAAAAGATCGTAAGACTGGAGGGGCATCAAATTCCAGGCTCAATGAGTTATAATAAAATATCTGGGCTCTCCAATGAAGGAAAAGAAAAACTTAAAACGCATAAACCAGAAACAATTGGTCAAGCATCCCGAATCCTCGGAGTAACCCCTTCGGATATTTCCGTGCTCATGATACATATTGGCCGATAAAGGCAAATATGTGTTTCACGTGAAACTATATATTCGCTATAACCACCTGCGACTGGAAAGAGACTATACGCTGCGATCATTTTGCTCATTATTGGACAGTTTATCACCCTATACTGGAAGTCAAGAGAACCAAAACGATTACGACAATAGAAATAAAAAAAGCTAATTATGGATGGCTTTATTACTGATGTCGCCAATAATGATCTATTATTTGGCAAAGATAAAGAAGAGTGCATTGTAGGGGCATATCAACTTTCAGATACTCATATCAGGGTATTTAACCGAAGAAATGGGGCTGTTTATAGTCACGATGAGCTCTTTTATCCTTTCTTTTTTGCATCGGACAGCTCACTTCTTGATGGCTTTGTACCAGAAGAGAGAGAGAAATTCTGGCTTGTAAAGCTTGAAGGATCAAATTACTATAAATCACTTGCAATTTTCAAAGGCTGGAAGAATCAGAGAAATGCAATAGATTTTATAAATAAAAAGCGATACACAAGCAGCGAAGCGGTTGGGAAGCAAAATTATCCGTACGATAATAACGCATTTATCTACAGTAAAGGTGATCCTGTTACTCAATACCTTCTGCAAAGCGGAAAAACTCTATTTAAAGGAATGATTTTTGATGATCTATATCGAATACAACTCGATATAGAGACAAATTTTAACCCATCTAAAAGAAGAAGTGGAATTGGAGAAGATGAAATAATAATTATATCATTGAGTGATAACAGAGGATGGGAAGCTGTACTACACTCAAAAAACAGAGGCGAGAAAAAACTTCTTGAAGAGCTCATCTCCTTAATTGCTACATTAGATCCCGATGTAATCGAAGGACACAATATCTTTAGCTTTGATCTCCCATATCTGCAGAAAAGATGCGAATGGCACGGAATTCAATTTGCAATAGGTCGTAATGGGTTACAGCCGAAAATATACCCGGCAAGCATCCGGTTTGCTGACAGAAACATAGATTACCCATTTTACGATATTCAAGGGCGTCATGTTATTGACACACTTTTTCTTGTCCAAACGTATGATATAACAAAACGCTCAATGCAAAGTTATAGTCTGAAAGCAGTTGCCAAACATTTGGGTTTTGCATCACCAGACCGCACCTACATTGACTACAATGATATAAGCACACTTTGGCAAAATAATTACAAAACATTATTGGATTATGCTCTTGATGATGTTCGCGAAACAAGGTACCTTTCCACTCTTCTTTCAGGAAGTAATTTTTACCTGACCCAGATGGTGCCATACACCTATTCAATGACTGCGCGAATAGGACAAGCAGCAAAAATTGAAGCTCTTATTGTCAGAGAATATCTTCGTCAGAAACAATCAATACCTAAACCAACAATAGGGCAGCAGAGTTCAGGTGGTTATACAGAGGTTTACTTGAAAGGAATTCTGGGCCCTATTGTTTATGCTGATGTGGAGTCCCTGTACCCATCAATCATGCTATCCTATAATATTTGTCCAAAAAGCGATGAATTAGGGGTATTCCCGAAGTTGCTCAATGATCTGAAGGAACTTCGTTTCAAGGCGAAAAACAGATCAAACAAAGAAAGAGATGGCGGGCAGATCGCTTTTGCAAAAAATTTTGATGCAATGCAGGTCTCGTTCAAACTTATAATCAATGCAATGTATGGCTATTTAGGATATAATGGAGGAATTTTTAATGATTTTCATGAAGCTGACAAGGTGACATCAACAGGCCAGACTCTAGCAAAAAAAATGATTGTAGAGTTTGAAAAACGTGGTTGCAAAATCATAGAGGTGGATACTGACGGTATTTTATTTGTTCCGCCAGTGGATATCAGTACAGAAGAGGATGAAAGAAGATTGGTCGCCGAGGTGTCCCTGCTGATGCCAGAAGGTATAAATATTGGATATGATGGACGTTTTATGAAAATGATCTCGTACATGAAAAAAAATTATGCCCTTCTCGATTACAGTGGAGTAATGAGACTGAAGGGCTCATCGTTGACAAGCAGAAGTGGAGAAAAATTCGGACGTGATTTTATCAGAAAAGGTTTCGAAATACTTTTAACTGAAGATATTGCAGGACTGCACAATCTCTTTACTGATTATAAAAACAAAATTCTTAACCATGAACTTGAAGTAACGGACTTTTCAAAAACTGAAACCTTTAAAAACTCATTAGAACAATACCTTGAAGATGTTAAATCAGGGAAACGCTCAAAGTCAATTACCTATGAGATCGCCATCAGAAAAAGAATGCAGATAAAAAAAGGTGAAAGAATCAGTTACTATGTAGCTGGAAGCGGGGCAGCAACATCTTCGTGGGATAAAGGAAAGCTTGCTTCAGAGTGGCAAAAAGAGAGACCAGATGAAAATACTCATTTTTATCTCAAAAGACTTGACGAATATTGCCAGAAGTTTCTACCTTTTTTTAAACCGCAGGATTTTAGTTCAATATTTTCAACCGATACCCTTTTCTCTTTTTCTCATGAGGGAATCGTCTTGCAAAAAGAGATACAACATACAGAAACCATAAGAAGCAACGAGGAGGAAGAATAACTTGTAATTACCTTCACTGTTGTATATTGGTTTGTACCTTATATGCACGTAAACCTCCTCATTAATTATGACAGATAATAACGTACTTCCAATAACGGATGATGTCAGTTGGATTGGTGTTCTTGATCCAGGTCTCATAACCTTCGACATTGTCATGGAGACAAAATATGGGACAACCTATAACTCGTACTTCATCAATGCCGATAAAAAAACAATTGTTGAAACAACAAAAGAAAAATTCTGGCCAGAGTATCTTGCAAAGATAAAACAAGTTACTGATCCTTCAGAGATAGAGTACATCATTGTAGATCATACAGAACCGGATCATTCGGGAAATATGAAACATCTGCTGTCCATTGCACCTAACGCAACCGTGGTTGGAAGTGGAAATGCGATAAAGTTTCTTCGCGATCAAACAGGGCATGATTTTAAATCGATTGTTGTCAAAACAGGAGACACTTTAAGCTTAGGAAACAAAACTCTTCATTTTATTAATGCCCCGAATCTCCATTGGCCAGACACCATCTACACGTGGCTTGAAGAGGATCGAGTTTTATTTACCTGTGACTCATTCGGTTCACACTTCTGTCATGAGGGTATGTATGATGATGTTGTAGGAGATTTTAGAGACTCCTTTACCTACTACTTTGACTCTATCCTGAAGCCTTTCAGCAAATACATGATTCAGGCAATCGAAAAAGTCAAGACACTTGACATTGGAACAATTTGTCCGGGTCATGGCCCAATACTAAGATCGCAGTGGAAAAAATATGTTGATCTTTCATTACAGTATGCAAATACGGCAATAGCGCTGCCTAATGAAAAAAATATTCTGATTGCTTATGTTTCTGCCTATGAAAATACAACCTTAATGGCGGAAAAAATTTCTGATGGTCTGCGACAATCATGTGACTTTCAGGTTAACATCTGTGACATCGAGAGCATGAGCGCTTTGGAACTGGAGGAGAAAATTGCCCATTGTACAGGTATCCTTGTGGGATCTCCAACAATCAACCAAAATATTTTACCGCAAATTTATCACCTTTTTGCAACAATCAATCCGATTCGTGATAAAGGAAAGCTTGCTGCCGCTTTCGGTTCCTATGGGTGGAGTGGAGAGGCTTCAAAAATGATTGAAAACAATTTCACAATGCTAAAGCTGAAGGTATTTGATCAAAATCTTATGGTCAAATTTAAGCCGCATGAAGCAGAGTTTGAAAAGTGTATTGCTTTCGGAAAGGCATTTGCAGACAGAATGGTTGCTATGTATCAACTTAGTTGTCCTCTTTAAACTGTACTGCTTGAGATGAATGGGCTGTAGTGGAAACTTGTTACAGCTCATTTATCTGAAGATAATATCTTTGACTACAGGCTCCTTAAGTGCATCGTTAAGCTTTGAAATAATCTCCTTTTTACGAAAGTTTAACTCCATTCTCCAGGAAGGATTTCGTACGCGTATAAATAACTGTCCATCGGTAAATCGTTCCAGAGAGGTAGCACGTGAAATAGCTTCACCAACGACACTATGCCATATCTGAAGTGTACCAAATTCCTGACGAGCTTGCTCAAGCCCGAGTGAGCGAAACATATCAAGAACAAGAGTTGAAAATATTTTTGGATCTTTAATTCTTGACAATTTTTGATCCTTTTTAGATTTAAAGTATTTTAACAGAAATAGAGGAGACTTTACCATTACCTCTCTTCTCAGTTGAAGTAATGATAGATTGACCGCATGTTTCAAGAATTGAAAAAATATCATCTATTCTTGATGAATCAAGCTCGCTAAAAATATCATCAAGCAGGCACAGAGGTTTTTCTCCAAGAATCTGATCAACATAACGGTGTTGAGCAAGTTTTATTGAGAGCAAAAAAGTACGTAACTGACCTTGTGATGCATATTTTTTTACTTCCTTCCCATTAAGCAGAAAAAGAAGATCGTCACGATGAGGACCAATAAGCGTCTGTGAACGAAATATTTCTGCACTCTTACTCTCTTCACATTTTCTTAAAAAAAGAGAGTACAAATCCGAAGATGAAATGCTCGAATCAATTATTCCTATCGAAGAGCGATAAATAATAACAGGAGACTCTTTTGTCGATAATTGACTATACATCTCAAAAAAAATATGAGAAAATAGAGTTAAGAATTGGATTCTTGCATGAACAATGGATGCAGAAAGACGAGAAAGATGTTCATTCCAAATAGAAAGTATATCATTATCAATATTTTTCTTCTCATGCAACTGGATGAGAAGAATATTGCGTTGTTGAAGAACTCGACGATAGATCAAGAGATCATCCAGGTATCTTCTGTTCGTTTGACTTATCGCATTATCAAGAAACTTCCGCCGATCAGCAGGAGCGCCATTAACAATAACTATTTCAGATGGGCAAAAAGTAATACATGGAACTGTGCCTATATGACGGGAAAATGGTTTTACATCTCCATTATTAACAATAATCTGCTTATCTCTCCCTTTTGAATAGGTGACTTTAACTGTAACAGGATTTTCAAGTTTGGTTAGAAAAGTACTCTCCAGTTTAAAAAAATCGCTATCAAATGCGAGACACTCACTATCAGTTGCATTATTAAATCCTTTTGTTAATGCACAATAGTGAATGCCTTCAAGTAATGTAGTTTTACCTGATCCATTAGGGCCATACACAAGATTTACCCCACCTTCAGGTTGAAATATAATAAAGTTGTGATTACGAAAATTTTCGTATTGTATTTGCTGAACTATCAATACATTTCCTTGAAAATCAATTATTGATTCTCACTGGCATAACGAGAATAATAAATTTATCATCCTCAATATCCTTCTTTGGCTTAAATATAACAGCAGTAGTAGGACTCTTCAACTCTATAGAAATATCTTTATCATCAAGATGCGCAAGGGCCGCTTCAATAAATTTTGAGTTAAAACCAATAACAAGCTCATCACCAGTGTAATTACAAGATAACTCCTCTTGTGCTGCCTCACCATCATTTGTATTTTCTGCCATAAGTTTCATACTTTGACCATCAATAACCATTTTAATATCTCCGATACTGGAGAAGCGTCCAACACGACGAACTGAATCATACAGGATTGAACGATCAATAATAACATGTTTATCATGCTCAAGGGGAATAACTGCACTATAATTTGGATATGGTTCAACTATAAGCGAAGCATCAACAATGATATTACCTGTAATAAAACGTACAAATCGACGATCAACATCAATAGACATGCTGAGTGATTCATGCTGCGAGAGTTTTTGTAGAATAGAGAGCACCCTGGCAGGAACAACTATTTTCTGTTTTTCTGCAATTTCATGCGAAGATGTTTTTCTGCAACGAACAAGTCTATGCCCGTCAGTAGCAACAGCAGTAACAATACTCCCTTCAAGCTCAAAGAGGACTCCCATCATAGCAGGTCGCATACCGTCAACACTACATGCAAAGGTAGTTTTTTGTACAAGATCGAGGAATTCTGATGTTTCGAACTCAAGGGATATATCATAGCTCTTTTCAAACTTTTCTTGCTTACTCTCAAAAAGACAAGCGATCTTATATTTTCCCTTATCAGTGGCTATATGCATCATACCATGATCACTGATCTCCTGGCGCTCAATAGTAAAAGTAACAGAAGTATCATACATACTTCTAAGGAAATCTTGAAGTATTTTTGCATTAATCCCTATATTAGCGGTATCTAAGGTATCTACATCGCTCTTGGCTGTTATTGAAATTTCACCATCAGTACCAAAAAGGGTTACCGCACCTGGTTCAATGGACAGGTGAACATTTTCAAAACGTGGATCCATTGTTTTCGCAGGAATTGCCTGTGAAACTTTATTGACAGGATCCTGAAGTTGACGGATTGAGGAAGTGAATTTCATCTGTTCCAACTTTAACTATTTAATGTTTACTTAAAAATTGTTGTTGTTATTGTTTGTGTTGAAATCTTGATAATTTTAATACATAACACTCTATAATTATAATATATAATAACTTATCATAACTCTTACAGTGTTTTTTTTGTTCACAACTTGTTTTTCTTTACTATTTATTATGTTGATTATTTGTTGATGAATTTATATTTTTAGTGATTTTGTTTATAAAATCAAGGTTATCAAGATAATTTAAACACTCCATCAACAACCTATAAACCCCCTTTACATTGAGAGAATCTCTATCCTCTTTTTGATCTCTTCAATTTTTTTTCGTTCATCATGTACCGTATCAATCTTCTTAGTAATAGTATTAACTGCATGAATGACTGTTGAGTGATCTCTTCCACCAAAATGAAGACCTATAGTTTTTAATGATGAGTCAGTCAATAGTTTGGCAAGATACATAGCAACTTGCCTTCCTACCGATATCTCTTTCTTTTTTGACTTACCTTTCAGGTCATTTGGTGTAATAGAGAAGTATGAGCAAACAGCCTTCTCTATTGTGTCAAGAGTAAGTTGTTTGGTTGTGTGTCGAATAATATCCTTTAGGGTTGATTTGGTAAATTGTAAATCGATATCCCTATTATCGAGTGATTGAGCTGCAAGTAATTTGACAATACAGCCTTCTAACTCTCTTACATTTTCAGTTACATTTGTTGCTATAAACTCAATAACCGCCTCATCGAGATTTACACCACTTTGATGTAATTTACTAAAAATGATCGCTTTTCTTGTTTCATAATCAGGTGGTTGAATATCCGCAGAGAGTCCCCAGTTGAATCGTGATATGAGTCTATCCTCAATACCTTTAATATCTTTGATGGGACGATCAGCAGAAAGAATAATTTGTTTATTAGATTGGTGTAATGTATTAAAGATGTGAAAAATCTCCTCTTGGGTTTTCTCTTTCCCAGAAAAAAACTGGATATCATCAATAATAAGTACATCAATTGAGCGATAAAAAGAGGAGAATTCTTGAATTTTACCGTTCTGGATTGCATTAACAAAGTCAATAGCAAACTTCTCGCTTGAGACATAAAGAACTCTTTCAGAGAGTCTATTTTCTCGCACACTATTACCTACTGCCTGCATAATATGTGTTTTACCAAGACCTACCCCTCCATATATTACAAGAGGATTAAAGGCGTTTTGACCAGGGCTTTGAGCGACCGCCTTTGCTGCGGCAAAGGCGAGTGAGTTACAATCACCCCTGATAAGTGTCTCAAAAGTGTATTTTGTATTTAAATGTGTCTCAAATCGTGCAAGATTCCTGTCAAACTCCTCATTTTTTTTTACCCGAACCTCTGATGCTCTGTTTGCAGCAATAAAATCACTATTCATGGCATTTTGATGAGGTAACTCTATAGTAACCGGCTCACCTTGCGATTTATCCATCACAATTGAGTACATCAATCGTGCTTCTGGACCAATCACCTCTTTAAGAGCCTGCTTTAAATAGTTTGAGTAGTTTTCCTCAATCCACTCATAAAAAAACTGGCTTGGCACCTCTATGGTAAGTTCGCTTCCTGAAAAGGTTAGAGGTTTGATCGGAAAAAACCATGTTTTAAAGGCGAGGGGATTAATTTTCTCTCTGATGGCACTCAAACATGCCTCCCAGACTTGCTGTTCCATGGAGCTGCTATTCCTGGGTTGAATTTGATAAATTGACAAGAACAGTTTTAAACGTAATTTAAGGCCTCTAAAATTGAAATTTGAGGAAAAAGTATGGCCTTTATTTGCGTCATCAACATTAACTGCCCACAAGTTAATTTTTTAAGTGGATAAAAAACAATTTCCTTTTATGAAAATATACCATTCTGTGCTGATGCTGACCATAAGGGTTTTCAACATAGTAACTTGCTTATTTAAAATACCTTAATATATTATATAATAAGAGTTGTTAACATTCATAGCTCCTCCTGAATGCTTGGGAAATCTATACATTATGCTTATTGAATTATTTTATCAACAAGTTGTCCACATTTTAATAGGTTTGGTTGTCGTGTAAATTTTTTTACAATTATTTACAGTCTGAGTTCAGTGTAACATGTCAAGATGCCATTTATTGTGTAGCCCCCAGGATTTGTTATTGACGCTCAATTATGTTAAATTACGCGCCCTGTAATTTTGACCATTATTTAAAAAAAGTGTGGAGCTTTAAGCGATGAAAAGAACCTATCAGCCACGGAATAGAAAAAGAAGGAACAAGCATGGCTTCAGACAGAGGATGTCGACCAAAAATGGCCGTAAAGTCCTTTCAGCAAGGAGAGCGAAGGGTCGCCACTCTCTTACGGTAAGTTGTGATATGGGAACAGCCGGGCAGTAAAATTCTTTGCTGATTAAAAAAATAACACTTGCTCTTTCAGGTTTTGGATAAAGTACATGTTTGTTCTCTGCGGAAGCATGAGATATTGAGAAGAAAGCAGATGATTTCATTTTTGTTCAAGAGTGGAAAAAGTGTGAAGGGTGATTTTTTAAGGTTAGTGTATGCCTCTCTCAAAAATGAAAATTTGATGTTTCGGGAACTTCCGGCAATTCTCTTTACCGTTGGTAAAAAAACAGTCCCATCTGCTGTCGGTCGCAACAGGGTAAAGAGAATGATGAGGGAAGCTTACAGGCTTGAAAAACATGCGCTTGCAAAGGATTCAGAGCGGCTGGGCCATGAAGCTTTGGATGATAAGATTTGTATTGCTATTCTTTATATGGGTAAGAGAACGACTTTTCATGGCCTCCAGGCATTCAGGGAGGAGATCAGGAGATTGATGGCCAATGTGTTGCTTTCCTGACCTGATTGAATCCGCTTTATGTGTTATTGCTAAAGAGGTTTTTCTCTTTTATAAAGGGGTATTGAGAGCATGAGATGCGGCAGATTTGTAAATCTGGTTCCTATAGTGCTGATAAAGTTATACCGGGCATATCTATCTCCCTTGCTCGGCCCATCCTGTAAATATTTTCCTACCTGTTCAAGTTATGCCTTGGAGGCTTTTCAGATTCATAATTTTTTTTATGCTTTATGGTTGACAGTATGGCGGGTTCTCCGGTGTAATCCATTTTCAAGAGGTGGATTTGATCCTGTTCCCAAGATATCTGACGATAAATTTTCTGGTAAATAACTAAAGTAAGTGGTCATGGATAGAAATTCGGTAACCGGCTTAGCAATTATAGCTGTGATCATGATGGTCTGGCTTCAATTTATGTCACCGGAAAATAAACCATTACCGAAGACAACGGTTGTAAAAACAGAGCGGGTCGAGCAGCAGATACAGCAAGTTTCAGCCCTTTCCTCATCTCCTTTGGTTGATAATTTTGGTGTTTATGCTCTCGCCACTTCAGGCAAAGAGCAGCAGGTTACTATCGAGAATGATCTCTTTCGAGCAAAAATCTCCTCGAAAGGCGCTACGTTGAAGTCACTGGTTCTTAAAAAGCATCTTGATGGTAATCGTAAAGCATTTGATCTCGTCAGTAATTCGAAGAATGGCGCTCTCTCATTACTTTTTCTTACCAGAGAAGGCAAGAAAATAGACACGCGTGACCTCTATTTCAGTGGTGTTTCGGTTGATACTGTTCGAACTCTAACAGGAAAGGAGAGTTATGCTTTACGCTACCATCTTGGCGTTGGAGCTCAGCAGGCTGTTGATATTACCTGGAAGTTTACCGGCGATAGCTATAGTGTGGGCTATGATGTGAAGCTGACAGGATTTTCAAATGAGCTGGCTGGTAACGAATATCAGTTACAGTGGGATGGTGGAGTCTCCTATTCAGAAAAAAACCGTCAGGATGAAGCTCAGAGCGCCTTGGCCAGCGCTTTTCTGGGCGGCAGTGTCGTCAAGGTAGATGCCAGCAAAGAGAGTCAGACTTATCGTGAAGAGCAGTCCGGTGAGGCAAAATGGGTCGCTGTTCGTAATAAATATTTTGTTGCCGCTCTCATTCCACAGGGTCGCACGGCAGGAATATATCTTGATGGCAAAAGAGTTGCCGGTAATGAATTTGAAAATTATGTCGCAGCTCTCAAGATGGGAGTACCTGAATCAGGAGCGGTGGTTAACGACCAATTCAAAATTTATCTTGGGCCTCTTGATTATAACACAGTCAAGGCTCAGAATGTTGGGCTTGAGAAGGTGATGGATTTTGGTTGGGATTGGCTTACCAGGCCGTTTGCGGAGTTTATCATTCTTCCGGTTTTTAACTGGATGAATGGTTTTGTCAGCAATTATGGGGTTATCATTATTATTTTTGCTTTTCTTATCAAGCTGGTGACCTATCCCCTTTCAATGGCTTCAACGAAGTCAATGAAAAAGATGTCGGCACTGCAGCCTGTTCTGAAAGAGCTGCAGGAGAAATACAAGAATGATCCTGCTAAATTGCAGAGCGAGCTTGGCAGGATTTACAAGGAGGCTGGAGTCAACCCGATTGGTGGATGCTTGCCTGTGGTGCTGCAGATGCCACTGCTTTTTGCGATGTTCTATGTGTTCCGCTCCTCCATTCAGCTTCGTCAGCATGGTTTTCTCTGGGCAAAGGATTTATCGGTACCGGACTCAATTTTTGATTTCAACTTTGCGATTCCAATGTACGGCAACCACATTGCCGTTTTCCCTATTCTTATGGCTGTGACCGTTTATCTGCAACAGAAGATTACACCGACGACGCAGTCTAATGAGCAGATGAAGGTGATGATGTATATGTTCCCTGCCATGATGTTGCTCTTTTTTAACAATATGCCTGCCGGTTTGGGTCTCTACTATTTGATGTTCAACATTTTCAGTGTTGCGCAGCAGTATTACATCAATAAAACGACGACATCAGCCGATTTGCCAACTATTGCTCTTGCCAGCCACTCTTCTGGATCTGCAAGGAGACAGAAAAAAGGGGGGGCGAAAAAGTAAACCATTCTTATGGCGCTGATTGAGCAGGTTGATGTATGGCTATTCCGGTTGCTGAACCTTCGTCTGGTTCACCCGGCGGCCGACGACCTTATGGTTTTTCTGACACAGAGCAGCCTTTCCGGCCATATTTTGTTGTTTGTTGCTCTTTTTGTGCTTATACGGGGGGGCAAGTCAGGGGTTCTGGTTATTGTGCTTGCTCTTCTGGCGCTGGGACTCTCCGATTTTGTGGCATCAGGTGTGTTGAAGCCGCTGGTTCAGCGTGTTCGCCCCTGCTTTGCACTCGACCATGTTCGCCTGCTTGTCACTCAGCCCCGGAGTTTTTCATTTGCATCATCACATGCGGCAAATTCCTCTGCTGTGGCGACCCTGCTCTGGATCTTTTTTCATCGAGGTGTTCTTGTTGAAAAGCTCTTCAGCGTTATTATGATTTTCTATGCTTTGCTTATCTCTTTTTCCCGGGTATATGTCGGAGTTCACTATCCGGGCGATCTGCTTGCCGGTATGGTGATTGGGTTGAGCAGCGCCTCACTGATCTATTTGATCTATTCCTGGGTTTTGAAAAATTTTTTTCAACCTCGTCTTATGCGTCAAGGCTCTCCAGGGTAAAAGCATTTTGGGTGGACTGAGGTAATTTTTGTTTATCAACATCTTTTAATGCTGTATTTTATGGCGGATGAGCGGTTCAGTAAGGGTGATAGTATCACGTTGACGGTGACGGATATTGCTGAAAAAGAGCAGTGTTTTGGACGGCTTGACAACGGTATGTCGGTACTGGTGAGCGGGATGCTCGCCGTGGGTGACCGTGTTTCGGCTACCATAAAAAAAGTTAGACAGCGCTACCTTGAGGCGATTGCGACCGAGATTCTTGAGTCATCGGTCGACAGGGTGGTGCCGAAATGCGCCTGGTTCGGGGTCTGCGGTGGCTGCAAGCTGATGCATATTGGCTATGAGGCTCAGCTTGTTTACAAGCAGAAAAAGGTGAAGGATGCGCTGGAGCATCTTGGTGATTTTGTCGATTCGCCAGTGCGCCAGGTCCATGCCGCTGAAAATCCGTTTCACTATCGAAACAAGATTGAATTTTCTTTTTCAAGCATGCGCTATCTTATGCCAGAGGAGCTGTCGCTTGCCGTACTTTCGCGCTCAAAGGAGTTTGCGCTTGGCTTTCATAGGCCAGGTAATTTCGAAAAAGTGATTGATATCGACTATTGCTACCTTGCCACAGAGGCTATGAATCAGGTTTTGGCACTCACCCGTGAATTTGCGATTGGTAACGCACTTCCCCCTTATGCGGTCAAGGCTCATACCGGCTTTTTGCGTAACCTGGTTGTTCGTTGCAGTGAAAAAAGTGATGGGGTAATGGTCAATCTCGTCACCTCCTGGTACGATGAGGGGCTCATGGGGCGTTACAGAAGGCATCTTGAAGCAGGAATGGCAGCAGAGAGGCTGACGGTGGTGAACAATGTGACGGAGCGCCACAATACTGTTGCAACCGGTGATGCAGAGTTTACCATCAGCGGGGATGGATATCTTATTGAGTCTCTTGGTGGTCTCGATTTCAGAATCTCGGCAAACTCATTTTTTCAGACCAATTCTTCACAGGCAGAGGTACTCTATAGCAGTATTCTTGAGGTTGCCGGATTACAGCGTGAAGATACCGTTTATGATCTCTATTGCGGGACGGGCACCATTACACTTTATCTCGCACGGCACTGTCGCCATGTGATTGGACTGGAGGTGGTTGAAAGCTCAATCAGCGATGCTCGAAGCAATGCGACACTGAACGGTGTCAGCAATGCATCTTTTTTCCAGGTTGATCTGAAAGATTTCCAAGCTCTGCTTGAGACGCTTGGCACCTATGATGTTCCACGAGTGATCATTACCGATCCACCAAGGGCCGGGATGCACCCAAAGGCGCTTGCCACCATGCTCAGGCTCAGACCGAAGCGGATTGTCTATGTCAGCTGTAACCCGGCCAGTCTGGCTCGTGATGGTAAGGAGATTGCCCTGCAAGGGTACAGCCTGACTTCAGTACAGCCGGTTGACATGTTCCCGCACACCAGCCATATCGAGAGCGTGGCCTGTTTTGAGCGGTGATGATGAAACCATATATGGGTCGTCTAACCATCATTTTGAGTTTCAATCGCTATGGGTTGATGCTCAGAAGCGTTGTTTGCTGAGGATAGAAATCTTCAATGAATGACTTCATCAAAGTCTGCTTCGTTTATTTTTTAATCTGGAACTCATCGAAAACGCTCATCCGCTCTCATGTTCTCAACCGGCAAGTTTTTGTTCCTTTCAAGCCATCCTATGGCAACATTGCTCCGATTATCATAACGAGGGTAAAACGGTTTGATATCAAGTAACGGCGTCCCATCAAGCATATCAACCTCTTCAATGTCGATAATGTTTCCACTGATATTGAGAAGCTTTACGGTAGAGACTCCTATTCTGTTTGGTCTTTTGGGAGCCTTGGTGGCAAAAATGCCCCTCTCCTCGGTGTCCATGAAAGGAATCACCTTTAAGGCATGCCCGGAAATTTGGTGGAAATGATAGAGAAGGGTGATATGGGAAAAGCCATCAAGGTCACTCAGGCCAGTTACGTACTCATCGTAAAGCTCTATTCTTCCTTTGACTCCCTGGGCTGCGATCGGCTGAATTGGTGTATTCAGCATCACCTGGTGCGGCGTGTGAATAATGCCAATTGGTTTTACAAGTATCTCCTGAGCCATTCAATCTCTTCTTGTTCTGTTTATTTTGGGCATGGCATGCAGAAAGCTGAGATGCAACAGTGGTGCTCTGTTACCTTTTGCCACTTGCTTTCAGCAGTTTCCGTCGCTCCTCCTGGCTCAGCGATGCGTAACCATGCTCTGAAATCTTGTCGAGTATGGCGTTAATCTCAGCTTCCGAAACAGCAGGTGCAACTTTTTTCTGCGTATGCAGGCGTGGGCCACCTCTTTTTTGTGCACTTGAGATGACTTTATCAAACAGGTCTGAAACTGATAATTCTGCTCTTTTGATTGAGATATAAAGAAAACCAATCAACATGCCGCCGAGGTGGGCAAAGTGGGCAATGTTGCTTCCGCTGCCCATAGCTCTGCTGCCAAATCCTGAGACAAACTCAATCAATGCATATCCGGCAATAAAATACTTGGCCTTGACCGGAAAGAGGAAGTAAAGAAAAATGTAGCGATTTGGAAACATCATGCCGAAAGCAAGTAATACTCCGTAGATGGCACCTGATGCACCGACCGTGGGATAAGTATTACCCATCGTGGCGAGCAGATTGATAATGGCCGCCCCTATACCACAGACAAAATAGTAGATGTTGAATTGCCTGGTGCCCCAGTGGGTCTCTATTTCCGCACCGAACATCCAAAGTGCAAACATGTTAAAGAAGAGATGGGTCATCCCTCCGTGTAAAAACATGTAGGTTATAGGCTGCCAGATTCTGAAATTACCGGAACCGATCGGCCAGAGTGCGCCAAGTGCCGATATTGTTTCACCAAAAGGGGTCAACTGAAGTAAAAATACGCCAACATTGACGAGGATAATCATTTTAATTGCCGGGGGCATAAATTGAAAGCCCCCGGGACTGTACGGCTGGGAATAGTTCATTTCCTCTTGTAAATTGGTCTTTAATCGTTCAGGGCAGAGATGCCTGGCAGTTCCTTGCCTTCAAGGAATTCGAGGCTTGCACCACCGCCGGTGGAGATGTGCGTCATCTTGTCTGCAAGACCCGCTTTGGCAATGGCCGCAGCCGAATCGCCACCACCGATAATTGTTGTCGCTCCCTTTGTGGTTGCCACAGCCAAAGCTTTCGCCACAGCCATGGTGCCGCCTGCGAAATTGTTAATTTCGAAAACACCCATTGGGCCATTCCAGAGCACCGTTCGTGCGGAAAGAATCTCATTACGGTACATCTCGGCTGTTTCGGGACCAATGTCTACACCGATCATCTCCTCAGGTATTTCGGTAATTTTTGCGGCATAAAAAGCAACATTATCGGCAACCGCTGGCGCAAGAATAACGTCGGTTGGCAAAAGCAGCTTAATACCCTTCTGTTTTGCCTGCTTAATAATCTCCAGAGCAAGTTCGATTTTGCTCTCCTCAACAAGGGATTTTCCAATTTCATGTCCTTGCGCCTTGAAAAAGGTAAAGATCATGGCTCCCCCAATCAGAACGGTATCAACCTTTTTGAAAAGGTTTTCAAGGACATCAATTTTACCTGATATTTTAGAGCCTCCAAGAATAGCGACAAAAGGGCGTTCAGGCTCCTGCAGTGCTTTTCCAAGATACAGTAGCTCCCTTTCTATCAGGAATCCGGCAACAGCCGTCTGAACATAATGGGTAATGCCCTCTGTAGAGGCGTGTGCTCGATGTGCAGTTCCGAATGCGTCATTGACGTATACCTCGCCGAGTGAAGCAAGCTCACGTGAAAAATCGGGATCATTTGCCTCCTCTTCAGCATGAAACCTTAGATTTTCAAGAAGCAGTATCTCTCCATCCTGCATTGCGAGCACCTGCTGCATCACTTCAGTGCCAACACAATCTTTTGCCATGGTGACCGGGCAATCAATCAGCTCGGCCAGCCTTGCTGCTACCGGAGCAAGCGAGTATTCAGCATTTACTTTTCCCTTTGGTCGTCCAAGGTGCGACATAAGAATAAGGCGCCCACCGTCATCGAGTACCTTTCGAATCGAGGGAAGTGATTCAACAATTCTCTTGTCATCTGTAATTTTCTTGTTGTCATCAAGAGGAACATTGAAATCGACTCGCATCAGTACCCGTTTTCCCTGGGTTGATATGTCAGATAAACTTTTTTTCTGCATTCTGTTCATGGAGGTTGGTTAATAAAATACCCTTTCCTGTAATGTAGGTAATACACAAGATATTGCAATACACTCCGCTCTTCACCTTTGTGCATGGAGTGCCTGTTTGTATTTTTTAATGTTCGAGGCGTGTGTGGCAAGAGACTCTGCGAAGTAATGCCCTCCTTTTCCTGTTGCAACGAAGTAAAGATATCTGCTCTCTGCAGGGTTCAATACGGCGAGAATGGAAGCCTTGCCTGGATTGCAGATCGGACCGGGAGGGAGCCCATTGTAGCGGTACGTGTTGTATGGAGAGTCTGCGGCAAGGTCTTTGTAGTAGAGCCGTCGGGCCGTTCCACCAAGAGCATATTGTACGGTTGGATCTGCCTGGAGGCGCATCTTAATTTTCAGCCTGTTAAGATAGACGCTGGCAACATAAGGTTTTTCTGAATCAAGAGGGGTTTCAGCCTCAACAATAGAGGCGAGGGTCAGTAGCGCGGTTTCGTTCAATCCTCTTTTCGATGCGACACTTTTAAGGCTGTCCTTGTAGAAGTGATGGAACTGGCGGACAAGAAAATCAGCAGCTTCCAGAGGCGTGCTGGCCCAGGCAAAGTTATAGGTGCCGGGAAAAAGATACCCTTCAGCGTTGCTCGCATTAATACCATATTTATCAAGAAGTTTTCTGTTGGATGCTGCTGCCATGAACCCTGTTGAATCGATATCAAGCTTTCTTGATATAATTCTTGCCACTCGATGGAGTTCAATTCCTTCCGGCAACGTAACCCGAACCTCATCCTGTTTTTGGCTATGCAGATAGTACATGAGTCCAAAATTAGACATACCTGGAGGGATAGTATATCTCCCTGGCTTGATGTTGCGAAATTGCGGGACAAGAGTGGCCGTCATAATAGCTGGCCATTGTTGCGCAAGGGAACTGTTATGCTGCAATTCTCGAAGAATATCTCTGAACCCTGTTCCCCGATGGACAATTAGATGTGTTGTGCTCGATGAAGTGTTGAGTCCGGGTACAAATAATAAGGTTATAAGTGTGGTCAGAAAAATGACGACTCCGACCAGAAGTCGTCGGGTAACCGATTTTATTGTGTAAGCCATCATGGGTGAAATTCTTCAGAGGCTCTTGTTGCCTGGCTGATTACTTTTCCACTCATGCTGAAAAAGTCGGCTTTCTTCAATAATGCTGCGATAGATTTTTTCGAGTGCATGTGATTTGAGAGGCGAATCTGCACAGTTCAGCACATTGTTGAGAACCGCTTTTTCACGCTCGGGCTGGAGCACCTCTTCACCAATTCTCAATTTCAAAGCGCTGATATTAAGAGCGCAATCCAGCCTTTCGCAAAGGAGAGAGGAGAGCTGGCGGTCAAGAGCGTCAATTTTTTTTCTCCATTCGTCAAGTTCCTGCCAATGCGCTGCATTATTGACGGAAGTGTCAGACATCATGATGACGGTGGTTAGTCGTGGATAAGAAAATGTGCTGGGTTGTGAGAACCTTGGTTATAGTAAGCATTTTTAGCGTTGTGTTCAATGATTTTTGCTGATTCAGGGAGTCAAAATGACCGTCTCGGCTTCCATCTCCGGACGACACCCCATGACGATCATTAGCGTTAAAATATGTACCAGCAAGCACTATTAAAAATATGCAACTATTTTTTTCTGCCTCCTTTTTTTATACATTTTGGAGTGGCAAAAAATGGTAAAAAATGGAGCGGATTATTAATCTGGCTCTTTTTTTTACACTCTTTCTGGTGGCAAAGAGCTGATAAAGTTGCAATAGATTGATAATAATGAAGCATAGGGAGATAAGAGATGGCTGGCTTCATAGGCAAGGAGAGGCATGCCGTTGACGAAAAGGGTCGGCTGATGATTCCTGTAAAATTCCGTCGACGATTCTTCACCACCGCCATTTCTTGTGCCAGCGATGTGGCTGGTGGGCGGATAGAGGCTCTTTATATCATGAAGACTCCTGATCGCTCACTTGAGCTGTACGAGCCATTTGTCTGGAATGAGATGCAAAAAAGTCTCACTGCTCTTTCTGACTTTAACCCTGAAGAGAGGCTGCTGAAGATGTTGATGTATGAAAGTCTTGAAACCGTTGAGCTTGACCGGCAAGGAAGGGTTGCTTTATCGAGGGAGTTTCTTGAACATGCAGGTATTACCAAGGATGTTGTGATAATAGGTGCAGATACAAAGATGATTATTTGGGAGCCGGAACGACTCTCTCTTCTTTTGAAGCAGAGTGCAGAGCGTTTTTCTATGCTTGCTGGCAGGTATTTTTAGTGGCAATGGAAGAGGGGAGATTTCATGATCCGGTACTCGTTGCTGAAATCATTGGATTTCTGGTCAGAAAACCAGGAATCTATGTTGACGGCACTCTTGGAGGTGGCGGCCATTCGCTTGCTATCCTTCAAGCACTCGATAGGGCAGGCTATCTTGACAAATCGCTATTGATCGGCATTGACCAGGATAGTGCGGCATTGGGTGAGGCAGCCGCAAAGCTCAGCGACTACGGCACTTCTTCGGTTCTGGTCAAGGGGAATTTTCAGGATATTTCAGCCATTGTCGGCAGAGTTTGTGGCGAAAGGGGGAGAGATACAGGAGTAGCTGGAATTTTACTTGATCTTGGGGTTTCATCGTTTCAGATTAACACTGCTGAACGAGGGTTCAGTTATCTCAGGGCCGGGGCTCTTGATATGAGGATGGATTGCGATGCTCCTTTTCATGCTGGTGATATTGTTAATGGTTATGAGGAGAGGGAGCTGGCCCGCCTGTTTTACCGATATGGGGAAGAACCTAGAAGCCGAAGTATCGCAAAAGCTATTGTATTGTACCGCCAGATGCATGGTTCCGTAAAAGGAACGGAGGAGCTTGCCGCCATTGTGCGCGAAAACGCGTACGGGGGTGAGAAGGTTATAAAGAGCCTTTCAAGAGTTTTTCAGGCGTTGAGAATTGAGGTAAACGGTGAGCTTGACGTTCTTCGGCAGGCACTTGCCGGAGGGGTTGAAACGCTTGCTGGAGGTGGGCGTATGGCGGTTATCAGTTATCACTCACTTGAAGATCGAATTGTCAAAAGATCTTTTGCTGAAAAAGCCAAGAGTGACTGGGGTCCTAAAGGAGTTGGATTGCGGGAGCCTCTGAGCTGTGGCAGTATCAACCCCGTTACCAGGAAGCCTCTCGTGGCCACTTTGCAGGAGATTGCAGTAAACCCCAGGGCAAGAAGTGCAAAATTAAGAGTGATTGAAAAAGTTTTTTTTGGAGGGTGTTGTGAAAAATAGAGTCATTGGTTTGCTGAGTGGCTTCAAAAGAGGGCTGAAAGGGAGTACAAAGAGCGTGCAGAGAGTTCCTGCGTCAAAGCGATTTGGCGAGGTGAGTGAAGTTAACGGTGTGCATGGTGTTGATGGCCAAGGAAATATTTCTCCCATTGAGCCGGTTCTTAATACTCTCAAGTTTGATATTAGCATATTATTACAACCAAAAACTTTTCTTTACCTGCTTGGCATTACCGTTATTTTTCTTGTTCAAACCTATAATACTCTGGCGATCATCAACCTTGCCCGACAAAATGAAAAACTGAGGGATCAGATCCTGATGACCTCAAGTGTGATAACCTCGCAGGATCTGAGGGTGCATGAACTGCACAGCATTCATAATATTACGCAAGATGCCGTGAAGCTTGGACTGGAGCCTTCGGGTATTCCACCTGTTGAACTCAGGCCTTGAAAGAATGAGTCGCTTTATGGAGCGATGAATGAATTGATGAAGAGTATCACCTATGAATGATCAGCACAACATCAGAACACCTGAAGAGAAAGAGTTTGGCAAGCGCCTCGGTATCGTGGTTTTTCTTTTTTCGATGTTTATTGCTGCTATTATTGGCATGTTGCTCAATATCCAGGTGGTCAATGTTACCAAGTACAAGCAGAAAGCTGCCAAACAGTATGAGAGGGTTGTGACGGAGTATGCGCAGCGGGGAGTCATTCTTGACCGTAATGCACGAATGCTGGCAGAAAGTATTGAATCCATTTCGTTTTATGCCAATCCAGCAATTGTGCGCAATACCCCCTTGTTTGATGAGAACGGTAAGCCGGTTAATGATAAGAGAACAAGAAAACAGAAGACGTTTGATAATTCTGCGGCTGTTGCAACCCTTTTCGCCAACAAGTTGGGTCTCAATCGTCTTGAGTGCCTCAAAGAGTTGAAGCGGCCTAAAGGTATGGCGGTGCTCGGACGAAAAATTCCTGTTGCAAAAGCCTTGCCACTGATGGATGAAAAAATTCCGGGGGTCTGGTTTGACAAGGAGCAGCAGCGTTATTATCTCAATGTTGCTGCCCAGTTGATCGGCTCTACCGGCAGTAATAATGAGGGAAGCAGCGGACTTGAGCTACAGTTGAACAAGGAGCTGAAAGGGCAGGATGGCACCAGAATTTTTCAGCGCAATGCCACGGGTGTCCGCTATCCTGCACCGGATGTGCAGCAGCAGGATGCCATTAAAGGCCATACGGTACAGTTGACGATTGATGGCGATATTCAAAGTATTGTTGAAGATGAGCTTTCCAAAGCGGTTGAGAGGTTTCAGGCTGAAGCTGCTGCCAGTATTGTCATGGATGTTCGTACCGGCGAAATTCTTGCCATGGCCAACAATCCAGCGTTTGATCTCAATCGGCGGGAGACGTGGAAGCCTGAGCTGGCGCGAAATCGTACTGTGACAGACAGCTATGAGCCAGGCTCAACCTTCAAGCTTGTTATGGCGGCGGCCGCAACCGATATTCTCAAAAGAAAGGCTGATGATCTGGTATTTGCACATAATGGGATTCTTCCACTCTATAATCTCAGGATCAGAGATCATGAGCCATACGGAAATATCACTTTCCGGCAGTCCATCATGTATTCAAGCAACATTATTGCCGCAAAAACTGCTATGGCGGTTGGGCGAGAGAAATTTAACTTCTATACCAGAAGTTTTGGGTTTGGAAGAAAAACCGGTATCGGGCTTATTGGTGAGTCTTCCGGGAGAGTCCGCTCTGTTGCAAACTGGGACAGAACCACCCTGCCATGGATGGGATATGGGTATCAAGTGATGGCAACACCGTTGCAGACCTTGCAGTCTTATGCTGCGATTGCTAACGATGGTGAGCTGATGCGTCCTTATGTGATCAAAAAGATTGTGGATGTTGAGGGAAAGGTTGTTCGGGAGAATGTTCCCGAGAAGGTGAAGAGGGTGGTCTCTGTTGAAACTGCCCGATACCTCAGCAAAGAGTATTTCAAGGCGGTCGTCGACAGTGGAACGGCAAAAAATGCCGCTCTGCCGGGTATCAGTGTTGCCGGCAAAACCGGCACAGCTCGTCGAGCCGCAGGAGGCTCTTATGCCAACCCGGTGTATGTCTCTTCGTTTGTCGGCTATTTCCCTGTCGAAGCTCCACGATATGCTATTATTGTGATTGTTGAAAGGCCAAGAACGGCTTACTATGCCGCCACCGTTGCGGTTCCGGTGTTTGCTGGTATTGCAGCCCGAATGATCGCCTGTTCGGAGGAGATGCAGAAAAATCTTGCTGTTCCCTCACCGGAACAGAGAGTTATTGATTCTATCTCAACAGTTGCTGTTCCTGAGCTGAGAGGGTTGAAGGGGCGAGATGCCCAGCGACTGCTGAAGTGGCTCAAGCTGGAGATGGACTATTCGGGAAATTTTGACGGCGTGGTGGTCCAGCAGAATGTCGCGCCGGGCAGTATGGTTCAACAAGAGAGAGTGATAAAGGTTGCGCTTGTCCCAAAAAAGATGAATAGAAAATCCTCATGACCCTCTTTCTCGAAAGATGCAGCAAACAGGGTGTTCGCCTTGATGAACTGACTGATTCAGTGACCTCTCTGGCCATTCAGGGAGAGGGGGGGGGCCATGTTGTTGAAGGAATTACCTGTGATTCGAGGGAGGTGGTGCAGGGCTCCCTTTTTGTTGCGGTGCGTGGCTATTCTACTGATGGTCACCATTATATCAGTTCGGCCGTAGAGCGTGGTGCGGTTGCTGTTATCTGTGAAGAGTTTCCAGGCCAGATCGATGCCTCCTGTTGCTATATCAAAGTGGCAGAGGCTCGCAAGGCTCTTGCCGAGGCATCAAAAGTTGTCTATGGAAATTCTGCTGATCGATTGATAATTATCGGGGTGACCGGTACAAATGGCAAAACAACGACAGCAAAGTTGATTACCGCTATGCTCAATGCGAGTAACATTCCGGCGGGTTACATCGGCACCAACCTTTGCCGGATAGGAGATCGCGATATTGCGCTTGATCGCACCACTCCAGAGGCGCACGAGCTGCATGCTCTTTTTGGCCTCATGGAGGATGCGGGGTGTCGGGCAGCGGTGATGGAGGTTTCCTCTCATGCTCTTGTGCTGCAGCGGGTATATGGTATCTGGTTTCATGCGGCCCTCTTTACCAATCTGACGATGGAGCATCTTGATTTTCACGGGACCATGGAGGAGTATGCTTCAGCCAAGCAGCAGATGTTCCGGCAGCTTGCTCCCGATGGCTTTGCAGTCTTCAACAGCGATGATCCCTTTTCAACGCAGCTCTCCTTACCGGTCGTGGCTGAAAAAAGATATTTCTGTACCATCCAGTCAGCTCTCTCACCGCAGAGCAGGTGTGGTCACCATTTTGGTGCGCACATTCTCAAAAGCTCTCTTGACTCAACGACTGTTAAACTCCATTTTCCCGCGAAGGTGATACTCATGGAGGTGAAGCTTCCTGGCGCGTTTAATGTCATGAATGTATTGGAGGCTGCCGCTCTTGGAACAGGTATGGCTCTTCAGCCCGAACAAATTTGCCAATCTCTTTCAGCAATTTCTGCCGTTGATGGGCGAATGGAGAGAGTTGGTGATGGCAGTGAGAGGTATTCTGTCTTTGTTGATTATGCCCATACACCCGATGCGCTCCTGAAAGTACTGGTGACCTTGCGATTTCTGAAGCAGGAGGGTTCACGCCTGGTGGTAGTTTTTGGCTGTGGTGGTAACAGAGACCGCTCAAAGCGTTCGGAGATGGGGAGGATAGCCAGCGAGCTGGCTGATGTTGTCTTTCTCACCTCCGATAACCCCAGGGATGAGAATCCGGAAACAATTCTTGATGAGATTGAGACGGGGATGGCAGGGAGAGAGTACAGAAGGATCAGCGATCGGGCGGAAGCGCTTGCCTGCGCGGTTGCTCAGCTCAGGGAAGGCGATGTGCTTCTCGTTGCCGGAAAAGGGCATGAACGATACCAGGAGATTGCCGGAAAAAAATATCCTTTTTCGGATCAGGATATCATAAAACAAAGTATGAAAAAAAATGGTGCCGGTGTTCCGGCAAAGGAGCAGATGTGCCACTAAAAGGTGTTTTGCGTTTCAATGATCTGTGTGAGATTGGAGAGATGGTTCTCCCTGTCAATGGCTCCCCTGCTTCGGATATTATTGAGCCCACCGTTGTCATTGACTCAAGAGAGATTGCAGAGGGCGACATATTTATCGCTCTGAAGGGAGAAAAGAGCGATGGTCATCGCTATATTGAGACAGTTTTTGAGAAGGGAGCAAGCTGGGCAATGGTAAGCCGTGAGTGGTATGCCGAAAACTCTGTTGCGCCACCTCCAGGCAGAGGATTTATTGTTGTGCCTGATCCTGTTGTGGGGTTACAACGTTTTGCCGCAATGTATCGGAACACCTTTACGCTTCCTGTTGTCGCTATTGGTGGAAGCAATGGAAAGACCACGACCAAGGAGATGGTTGCATCCGTTCTTGGCAGAGGCTTCAGAGTGACGATGAGCCAGGGGAACCGTAATAACCATCTCGGCGTGCCGCTTACCCTTTTACAGCTCAGGCGGGAGAGTGGGGTTGCCGTTGTAGAAGTAGGGATTAACCATCCAGGTGAGATGTCCCTTCTTGCGGAGATTGCCAGGCCAACTCATGCCCTTTTGACTAATATTGGCCATGAGCATCTTGAGTTTCTTCTTGATCTTGATGGTGTTGCCGCTGCGGAGACACAGCTTTTCGACTATATACGGGCACATGGTGGCCGGGCCTTTGTCAATATGGATGATGAACGGCTCAAAGCTGCTGGCGCACTTCTCCCTGATACAATTTGTTACGGCATTTCGGATTTTTCTTCAGGCTCACTTTGTCGGGCAAGTTCGATTTCAGTTGAGCGTGACGGACGCCTTGCGTTTCTTTTGAGCACGGCCGAGGGAGTGGAAAAGATTATTCTGAATTTTACCGGAAAGCATAATATTGTTAATGCGGTTGCTGCTGCCTCTGTCGGGCTCTATTTGGGTCTCTCCTTGCGTCAGATTCGTGAAGGACTTGAAGGCCTTGTTCCAGCTCCTGGCTGGAAACGGCTTGAGGTGATCCATACAGGCGGGATGATAATTCTTAATGACACCTACAACGCCAATTCGGATTCCATGCGTCTGGCAATAGATGCGCTTTGTGATATGCCATGCGAAGGCAGAAGAGTGGCGGTGCTGGCAGATATGCTGGAGCTGGGTGTTGCGGGAGATGTTGAACATGAGACTATTGGCTTTTATCTCCATCAGAAAGAGGTTGACATGCTCTATACCCTTGGAGAGCGTTCACGGCTGATCGGTCAGGAGAGCCCGACTTCATACCGGGGACATTTCGGGAACCACGAAGCGCTTCTGGAGAGGTTGCTGGCTGATTTGCAGGATGGGGATGCCGTTCTTTTTAAGGGCTCAAGAGGCATGAGGCTTGAGCGTGTTGTTGATGCGCTTGTACAAGAAAAAACCATAAACAGGGAAGAATAACAGGATGCTCTACTATCTCTTGAAGTACATCAATGATGTCTTTGATCCTCCGGCGCTTCACGTTATCGAGTACCTGACGTTCAGGGCAAGCGCTGCTGCGATTACGGCATTGCTGATCACCATTTTGGCGGGACCAGGATTTATCAGATTTCTGAAAGCCCGGTTTATCGAACCGATCAAGGAGGAGGCTCCACCTGAGCATAAAAAGAAAAAGCAGTTACCAACAATGGGCGGGGTGCTTATTATTTTTTCCATTGAGGTTTCGGTGCTGCTCTGGTCGAAGTTTACCGATCCACACGTCTGGCTGATCATGCTGGCGATATTGTGGATGGGTGTTATCGGCTTTATTGATGATTACAGGAAGGTGGTGCTGAAAATCAAAGGGGGGCTATCGGCGCGCTACAAGCTGATCGGGCAGGTTTCTTTAGGGTTATTGATAGGGGTATATACCTCAAATGATCCTGCATTTTATGTGCTCATGTCAAGGACAACGGTCCCTTTTTTAAAACATCTCTCAATTGACTATGGCGTTTTTTATATACCAGTGGTCATCTTTATTATTACTGCGGTATCCAACGCAGTCAATTTGACTGATGGTCTTGACGGTCTGGCTGCCGGAAGTTCGGCAATTGTTTTTATCGGTCTTGCCGGTTTTTCCTACCTTGCTGGTAATGCGGTTTATGCAGTCTATCTGAATATCCCTTTTATTCCAGGAGCTGGTGAAGTTGCGGTTGTCAGTATGGCCATTGTCATGTCGTGCGTAGGATTTTTGTGGTTCAACACTAACCCGGCCGAAATTATAATGGGAGATACTGGTTCGCTTGCTCTCGGCAGCGGGATTGCGGTGATTGCTCTTCTTATCAAGCAAGAGCTGCTTCTTCCATTGATGGCGGGAGTCTTTTTTCTTGAAACCCTCTCAGTTTCACTGCAGGTACTTTACTTTAAGTACACGAAGATGCGGACGGGAGAGGGCAAGCGAATTTTCTTGATGGCCCCTCTTCATCACCATTTTCAGTTGCAGGGTTGGGCTGAACAAAAGATTGTCATCAGATTCTGGATTTTAACAATTCTTTTTTTTCTGGCCAGTCTTATGACCTTAAAACTCAGGTAGGATAGATGGATATTAAGGGTAAAAGAATTTCGGTGATTGGCGCGGGCAAGAGCGGTCTTGCTGTAGCTGAGTTGCTTGCTCAAGAGAGTGCGAAGGTACTGCTCAGTGAGGTCGGAGTGATTGGTGAGAGGGAGAGAGTCCGGCTTAAGGAGCTACAGATTCCCTATGAGCAGGAGGGGCATTCTGAACGGGTGTATGATGCCGATTTTTGTGTTATCAGTCCGGGTATTCCGCCTTCTGCTCATGTCGTGCAGGCTATGCAGGCAAAAGCAGTTCCCCTCTTCAGCGAGATTGAGATTGCCAGCCTTTTTTGTAAGGCAAGGATTGTCGGGATTACCGGTACGGATGGAAAAACCACCACATCAACCATTGTTCATCGTATTTGTACGACGGATGGGCTCCGGCAAGGTTATCGCTCGTTCAGTGTCGGAAATATCGGAGTTCCATTTTCCTCCCTGGTTAAGGAGATGGGCACCGCTGATGTCGCTGTCGTGGAGTTGAGCAGTTACCAGCTTGAGCGCTCACCGACCTTCCGGCCTGACGTTGCTGTTATTACTAACATCACACCTGATCATCTCGATCGTTATCAAGGAGAGATTGAGAGCTATGCGGCTGCAAAGTTCCGCATCTATGCTAACCAGAGGGGTGCTGATACGCTGGTCTATAATGCCGATGATCTCCGTCTCTCTACCCATTTTGCCTCGAATGCTGCTCGATTCCCTTTCAGTATTATTCCCTTTGGAATGGAGTTGGACGCTGATGGTGGGAGTGGTCGTCGAATGGTTGTGCTGGATGGAAAGAGGGTTGTTGTGCGGACGCTAAAAGGGGATGACGAGGTGATGGAAACCTCTGATTTTTTGAAAAACAGTTTTCGGGGACGGCACAATATTTCAAACGTGCTTGCAGCCGTTGCTGTGGCAAAAGCCTTGGGAATTGGTCATGATCCTGTTCGTTCGGCACTTCAACTTTTCGAAGGTGTGGAGCACCGCCAGGAATTTGTCAGGAACATCAATGGTGTTCACTGGGTAAACGATTCAAAGGCGACCAACCTCAATGCGATGCGTCAGGCGCTCGAGTCGATTCCGTCAACAGCGGTCCTTATTGCCGGGGGAAGGGATAAAGGAAACGATTATGAGGTCATTGCCGGGATTGTCAGGCAGAAAATCTCTCTGCTGATTGCCATTGGTGAATCTCAGGAGAAGATCATGGCCTTTTTTGAAGGGCAGGTTCCTCTCAAGAGAGCAGCTTCACTTGAAGAGGCCCTCCTTATTGCCTTTGAGGCAGCTCGGCCTGGTCAGACGGTGCTTTTTTCGCCTGGATGCGCAAGTTTCGATATGTTTGATAATTTTGAGGAGCGCGGGCGTTATTTTAAACAAGGCGTTCATAATTTACTGTTATGATGAACAGTGAATACATGGGTGGGGCTCCACCATCTTCAGCCTTTGAGCCCTTGGTCACTCTCTCAACCGGGGAGGTTATTGCCGGAAAACTATTGATGCTCATTGTGTTTCTTCTGATGTGCATAGGCATTGTTATTGTTTACAGCAGCGGGGCGGGTTGGGCGGCTACCAAATACTCCAGTTCGGAGTATTTTCTCTGGCGGCAACTCACCTTTGCCGTGCTGGGAAGTTTTACTGTTCTACTCGTCGCTCAACTCGATTATCATCTTTTCTGGAAAACCAGCAAGATTATTCTTTTTGTCAGTATAGTGTTGCTAACGCTTCTGCTGGCCATGAAGCTGGTTGGTCTTATCTCTGGCGCAGCGCGCTGGATTGGTTTTGGGCCTATAAAATTTCAGGTGTCAGATTTTGCAAAGTATGCCATCATCTTTCATTTCTCAAGGTTGATTACTGAAAAGCAGAGCTATATCAAGGATTTGAATAACTCCTATTATCCGTTGCTGACGTTATTGATGATTGTTGTGGCTCTTGTGGCCCTCGAACCTAATTTCAGTACGGCATCATTGATTGCGTTGATTGGTTTTATGCTGATGTTTATTGGTGGCGTTAATGTTCGCCATCTGCTGACAACGTTTTCACTGTTGATACCTGTTGCAGGTGTTTTTGCCATTGCGGCACCATATCGGGTCGCACGGTTGCTCTCTTTTACGAGCGGAAATGAAAAAGGGTTAAGCTATCAAGTTGTCCAGGCGTTGATTGGCCTTGGCAATGGAGGGTTGTTTGGTCTGGGGATCGGTGCCAGCAAGCAGAGGGATCTTTACCTTCCGCTCTCATATAACGACTTCGTTTTTGTTGTGATTGGAGAGGAGTATGGATTCCTTGGAGCTTTGGCGGTTATTACGTTGTTTTCCGGTTTTTTTATCTGTGGTATCATTATTGCCAAGCATGCACCGGATAATTTTGGTAAATATGTGGCCAGTGGCATTACGACAGCAATTTCACTTTTTGCTTTCATTAATATTGCCGTTGCCTGTCATCTGCTTCCGACCACGGGTGTTGCACTTCCCTTCATCAGCTATGGTGGTACTGCGCTTTTGTTTAACTCTCTTGGTGTTGGTATTCTTATGAGTATATCTCGTCACAAAAAACGGGAGCTTCAGAAACTGCGTCAGCCTGATGCCACTCAAAGAAGGGGTGTTCTATGAATTTCCTTTTTGCAGGAGGCGGAACTGGCGGCCATTTGTACCCGGCAGTTGCAATGGCTGGAGAGCTTAAGAGGCTTTTGCCGGATGTCACTCTCTCATTTGTCGGGACGACCAGCGGGATTGAGGCGACTGAGCTTCCAAAACTTGGTTACAAGCTCCATCTTCTCCCGGTGCGAGGGCTAAAACGAGGGCGCTCACTCGCTGACCTGTTTGCAAACCTTGGAGTCCTCTTTGATTTTGTCCGCGCTTTTGGCCGTGCTATTTTTCTTGTTCATCGCGAGTCTCCTGATGTTGTTGTTGGTACAGGAGGATTTGTCAGTGCTCCACTGCTGCTTGCGGCCCAGGTCATGCGAAAAAAAACGCTTATTCAGGAGCAGAATGCTTTTCCTGGTGTGACAACGAAACTGCTTGCCATGCTGGCCAGTGAGGTACATCTCTCATTTGAAGATGCCCGACGGTTTCTTCCAAAATCGAGCAGGGTTTTTGTCTCCGGCAATCCAGCCCGATTGTTCGAGGTTGAAGATGTTTCAATTGCCAGAGCACAGTTTGCTTTGCACCAAGCGCGTCCGACGCTTCTTGTGTTTGGGGGAAGTCGGGGTGCTCGTGCCATAAATAACGCTCTGCTTCAACATTGTCAGGCGATTATCGAGTCATGTAATCTTGTCTGGCAGACCGGTGCGCTCGATTATGAGCGGATCAAGGGGGAGCTTGCTCCCTCCCCATATCTCTGGCTTGGAGCTTATATCGAAAATATGGGTGCGGCTTACAGCGCAGCCGACCTGGTGCTCTGTCGGGCAGGTGCCTCCTCTCTTGCTGAGGTGACAAATCTTGGTAAGCCCACTCTTCTTGTTCCTTACCCTTATGCGACGGGAGACCATCAACGTCATAATGCAAGGTCACTTGTGGAGGGTGGGGCTGCTACAGTGATTGAAGATGATTCTCTTGGAGAGGCGGCATCGCTAACAAAAATTTTTGCTTTATTGAAGAATCCCTCAATATTGAAGGAGATGGGAGCGGCTTCACGGAAACTGGCCTATCCCGACGCAGCCCGTCACCTTGCGTTACGCATTATTGCTCTTGCAAAAAAAAATTAAGGAGTGGGATCCATGGAATTGGGAAGAACAAAAAGTGTTCATATCGTTGGAATTGGTGGCGCGGGGATGAGTGCTATAGCCGAATTGCTCCTTAAATCAGACTTTGGTGTTACAGGTTCTGACCTTTCGACGGGAGAGGTGACTGATAAACTTGCTGAGTTGGGAGCTGTCATTTATAAGGGGCACCGGGCTGAACAGGTTACTTCATGTGATGTGGTCGTCTACTCCTCTGCGATTCAGTCTGAGGTGAATATTGAGATCATTGCTGCCAGAAAAGCTGGCATTCCGGTCATCAAGCGAGATGAGATGCTTGGCGAGCTGATGCGCTATAAGTACGGAATATGTATTTCCGGGACGCATGGCAAGACAACGACAACTGCCATGATTGCCACCATGTTGATCGAATCGGGAGAGTCGCCGACAGTCATGATTGGCGGCATATCTGATTATCTGAAGGGAAGCACGGTGGTCGGTGAGGGGAAATATATGGTTATTGAAGCCGATGAGTATGACCGTGCTTTTCTGAAACTCACTCCGACGATTGCCATTGTGAACAGTCTTGAGTCAGAACACATGGACACCTATGGCACTCTGGAGGAGCTGAAGCAGGCCTTTATCGCCTTTGCCAACAAGGTGCCATTTTATGGCCGGGTTATCTGCTGTGTTGACTGGCCGGAGATCAGAAAGATTATTCCAGCAATGAACCGTCTCTATACCACTTTTGGTATTGATGAGCCTGCCGATGTTACTGCTTTTGACATTGTGCTTGAAAAAGAGCGCACAATGTTCACCGTGAACGCTTTTGGCTCTGAATATCGGGAGGTCTGTATCAATGTTCCTGGACGGCATAATGTTCTCAATGCTCTGGCAGCCTTTTCGGCAGGTCTGGAGCTGGGAATCACGCCCGAAAAGCTGATTGCGGGTCTTGGCCGGTACAGTGGTATGAGAAGGCGCTTCCAGGTGAAATACAATAACGGTTCCGGTCTTATGGTTGTCGATGATTACGCTCATCACCCTTCGGAGGTGAAGGCAACAGTGAGGGCGGCCAAAAGTGGCTGGGTTGAGTCGAAGGTCATTGCCATATTTCAGCCGCATCTTTTTTCTCGTACCAGAGAGTTTGCTGATGAATATGGGTGGGCTCTCTCAAGGGCAGATGTTGTCTATGTTGCAGATGTTTACCCATCCCGGGAAAAGGCTGAGGATTACCCTGGTGTTGGAGGTGATTTGGTTGCAGCATCCGTCCGGAAGGCGGGTGGAAAGCATGTAGAGTTTATTGCTGATCGTGAGGCTTTGTATGCTCTTGTTATGGAGCAGGCGGTAAACGGGAATATGCTTCTTTTTATGGGAGCCGGAGATATTACCCAACTCGCCTCACGAGTTGCAGAATGTTGCAATGCTCTCTGATGGCCTCCCTATTGGCATTGGCTGCGAGCTGTGTCATGAAAGAACAAAATTGTTTTTATGCCTGATTCTGAACAGAGGGAATATTCAGACTATCTGACGGAGCCAGAATCCGGCGAGTCACCGACCACTCCGTCACCGGGCTTTGGTGGCAGCAGATTGTTGCTGCTCATTATCTTTTTTTCTGTTCTTGCAGTACTTGGCGTCCTGGCAACATCAGCATCTCACTGGAAAAAAGAGGTTATTGTGCGGGGATTTGTTGTTGATGGAGAATCAATTATTCCTGAGTTGGAGTTGATGTCACGACTATCTGATTATAAAGGGGCAAATCTTCAGGATATTGATACCGATGAGCTGAAACGGAGGGTTATGGTGCATCCATATCTTCACGATGTCGTCATCAACAAGGAGTTGAACGGAATAGTGCGGATCGTAGTGCAAGAGAGAAAGCCAGTTGCACTTGCGGTGCTGGGTCATACGACGATGGTGCTTGATCGCGAAGGCTTTCTGCTGCCATGGAGGCAAGAGGTTGCTGAGCGTTTTCCGAATCTGTTTTCAATCGCCGGTATTGGTCATTTGAGGGTTGCAAAAAATGGTCTCCAGCAACTTGACGGGCGGGATGTTTCTGTGATAGTTCAGTTTCTTGATGCCCTTTCAGGGGCAGATTATGCCAGGTTGCTTATCAGGGAATTGCATCTTGCAGGGAACAATTTGAGCTGGTGTATTGCGATGACCTCACCCACCCGTTTTATTGTTGGTAATGATGGCAACTTTAAGGAAAAGTTGAAAAAATTTGAGATATTCTGGCAAAAGGTTGTTTCAAAAAAAGGGTTTGGCTTTTATGACACGGTTGATCTGCGGTTTCGAGAAAGGGTTTTTACCACAGACTCGGTCTCTGCTGAAGCAAAACCGGGTCTTTCCAGGTGATAATCATGCAAGTGTAGAACGATGCTGAAAAGCGATATAGCGGTGGGTCTTGATATTGGAACGACGAAGGTTTGCGTTGTGGTCGCTGAAAAGGATGAACTCGGTAAGCTGAATGTGCTTGGCAAGGGGCGCTCCAATTCGGATGGTCTTCAGCGGGCGACGGTTGTCAATATCAACAAGACGGTAGCTGCGATCAGAGCAGCAGTAGCCGATGCTGAGCGCGAGTCCTCAATTCGCATTCACGGAGTGAATGTAGGTATCTCCGGTGCTCATGTTCACTGCATTCACAGTAATTCCGAGATCAGTATCAACCAGACAGGAATTGTCAATGAATCTGATGTAAAGCGGTTTTTGGAGAAGGCAAAAACTAATATTCGTTATCTGGATATTGACCATGAAATAATTCATGTGATTCCCCAGGAGTTTATTGTTGATGATCAAGAGGGTCTCCTCGATCCGATTGGAATGGCCGGGACGACGATGAGAGGTAGTGCCTATATTGTCGTTGGATTGAGAACAAAGATTCGCAATATCAGGCAGTGTGTTGAAAAAGCTGGACTGGAGATAAGTGCAGTGACCTTTGAGCCGGTAGCGTCGGGTATGGCGGTTATGAAGGAGCGGGAGAAAAAAAGTGGTGTGGTCGTCATTGATATTGGCGGCGGAACTACTGAAGTTGCGATATATATTGATGGAGCGATTCGCTATTCCGAGGTTATCAAGGTTGCTGCCAATGATGTGACCCTTGATATTGCACATGGAGTAAGGGCTCTGTATGAAGTGGCTGAGGATCTCAAGATAAAATATGGATGCGCATACTGTAAACTTGGCGGAGAGGATGAAGAGCTGCTTATTGAGGGCATAGAGGGTCGTCCACAGAAATCAGTGCCCAGGAGTTCGCTGACGATGATCATTGAAGCGCGCATGATGGAGATACTGGAGCTGGTACGCGATTCAGTCAAACGTTCAGGTTATTATGAGTATCTTAACGCCGGAGCGATAATAACCGGCGGGGGTTCGCTGCTTCCTGGAGCAGAGGATCTCACCCATGATATACTTGGTCTTGATGTTCGAATTGGCTATCCAGAAGGGGTTTCGGGAGGCATCAAGGGCTCTGTCAATAATCCGATGTATGCAACAGTGATGGGCCTCGTGGCCCATGCTTTTCAGAATAACCTTTCGGTAAATCACAGTTTTGCCTCTACGGCCGAGGTTCTGCCTGCTGATGTATCCTCTGGATCACACGAGGGAGCCGAAAGACAGGAGTCCTCTCCGGCCGGAAATAAAATTGTGGACCGTATGAAGAAATTTTGGGATAACCTGTGATCAACGAGAGACAATAAGAGCGGTTTAACGTGGAGATGAACGATGGCATTTGAGCTGGATCCTGGCCTGTTTGACAGTGACCAGGGCAAAGGTGTGACAATACGGATTGTTGGGGTCGGTGGTTGCGGTGGCAATGCCGTCAATAATATGATTGATAGGAAAATAAGTGGGGTTGAGTACATAGTTTTTAATACGGATCGTCAGGCACTCCTGAATTCAAAGGCTCCACTCAGGGTGCAAATTGGCAAGAAAGCAACGAGTGGGCTTGGCGCGGGGGCTGACCCCGCCAAAGGTCGACAGGCGGCTGAAGATGACAGGGAGATTATTGCTGCCCAGCTCCGTGGCGCTGATCTTGTTTTTATAGCCGCAGGTATGGGCAAGGGTACTGGCACGGGTGCAGCCCCTGTCATTGCCTCTATTGCCCGGAATATGGGAATACTCACCATTGGTGTGGTGACAAGGCCATTTAACTTTGAAGGTCAGGTCAAGTCAAAAATTGCAGATGGGGGTATTGCTGAACTCCGCAAATATATTGATACCCTTATTCTCGTTGAAAATGAGAAGATTCTCAGTATTGCTGAAGAGGGGGTAAGCGCCACTGAAGCATTCAATATGGCAAATGATGTACTTTATAGAGCAGCAAAAGGTATTGCCGACATTATTACCCGGCATGGGCATGTGAATGTCGATTTCGCAGATGTCAGGAGCATTATGTCCGGTGCAGGTGATGCTGTGATGGGCTCTGCTGCAGCAGCGGGTGAGCGACGTGCCTTGAAGGCTTCTTCTGATGCGATCAACAGCCCTCTTCTTGAGGGAGTTTCGATTAAAGGGGCAAAAGGTGTACTGGTCAATATTACCGGTCAGGTTACCATGCGAGACATGTCGGATGCAATGAATTATATTGAAGAACAGGTTGGAAGCGAGGCGAAGATTATCAATGGCTACGTTGATGAGCCGCAGGTATCGGGAGAGATCAGGGTGACGGTTATTGTGACCGGTTTCAGACGCAAGGATATGGATGAGGGAAAAGCTCCTGCAGTACGACATCCAGTTGTTGCAGTTCCGGGCATAAGACCGGGCCAGGCTCCGCCAACAGGCAGAAAACCAGTATCCAATTACACGGAACGCCAGGAAGAGGATTTACGGATTCCGGCATATATTCGCAGACAGTTATCAATCCACGATCCATCCGAGATTGGTTTGAGGAAAAATACGGTACGGGACGTTGAACACCCTCCCCCTATTATCAGTGGGCGAGGGGCACATGAGGATATCATTCAGAAAGGTTTATCAGATACGCCGGCATACCTTCGCCGGAAAAATAACGGAAATTAAAAGGGGTTCATGCACTATTGTACGCTTTCCGCAGAAGATGCGGTAGCAAGAATAAAGTCAGGAGACAGAGTATTTTTGCACACTGCGGCCGCAACGCCGCAACGGTTGATTGACGCTATGGTCCAGCGGGCCGGCGAGTTAAAAAATGTTGAAATTGTAAGTCTCCACACCGAAGGTGAGGCGGCATACGCGAGGCCTGAATATCGTGAAAGTTTTAGGCTCAACGCTCTTTTTGTCGCCAAAAATGTACGGCAGTCGGTACAACATGGGGATGGAGATGCCATTCCTGTCTTTTTAAGTGACGTTCCATCACTGTTTTATAACAGGATTCTTCCACTCGATGTTGCGCTTGTTCACGTTTCACCCCCTGATCGACATGGCTACTGCTCGCTTGGAGTCTCTGTTGATGCGACGCTTGCTGCGGTGCAATCTGCCAGACTGGTGATTGCACAGGTAAACCCTCAAATGCCGCGAACACATGGTGAAGGGATGCTGCACGCTAGCAAGATTCATGCGATGGTTGAGGTTGATGATCCCCTCCCGGAGACACCCCGTCATGAAATGGGAGATGTTGAGACTCGTATTGGCCGGCATATCGCCTCAATTGTAGAGGATGGCGCTACCCTACAGATGGGTATTGGAGCGATTCCGGATGCGACCCTTGCGGCTCTTTCCGGCCACAGGGATCTTGGCATTCACTCAGAGATGTTTTCGGATGGAGTGGTCGATCTTGTTGAAAAAGGTGTGATCAACGGCAGTAAAAAAAGAAGTCACCGGGAGATCATTGTGGCAAGTTTCCTTATTGGCACAAGGCGTCTCTACGATTTTGTCGATGATAATCCGCTTGTGGAGATGCTCCCTTCAGATTATGTCAACGATACGCGGGAGATAAGGAGAAATCCGAGAGTGACAGCTATTAACAGCGCTCTTGAAATTGATATGTCTGGCCAGGTGTGCGCCGACTCAATCGGGCAGAAATATTACTCCGGTGTTGGTGGTCAGATGGACTTTATCCGGGGTGCGGCACTCTCTAAAGGGGGCAAGCCGATTATTGCACTTCCATCAACCACAAAGCATGGCCTCTCAAGAATTGTGCCCCAACTCAAGCCCGGTGCAGGTGTTGTTACCACCAGAGCGCATGTGCAATACGTCGTTACCGAGTTTGGCATTGTTAATCTTCATGGGAAGAATTTGAGGCAAAGAGCTGAGGCGCTTGCAAGTATAGCTCACCCTGATTTTCGCGAAGAGATATCCCGTCAAGCCCATGAGCTCTACGGCTCTTACGGCCGGAGATTTACCTAGAGGGTTATAGGCTGGTGACACCAATCAGACTGACCATCCTTCCCGTGACTCCTTGATCCCGCCGAAATGAATAGAAGAGATCGCTGTCACGAAAAGTGCAGAAGGGAGAGCACTCTATGTTTGGTGCCGGTACTCCGGCATCAAGCAGTTGGTGGTAGTTGGCCATCTTGAGGTTGAGCTGATATTTTTCATCCTCCGGTAAATGAGATAAACGCATGGAGTAATCAGGATGAAATGCAGATGCGACATCATGACCGACCTCATAAGCCCCAGCGGTAATACCGGTACCAATAGAGACAATGCACTCTTCTGGATTTGTGCCAAAGCTTTTTTGCATGGCCGCCATGGTTTTTTTTACGATCTCTCCAGCAGTGCCTTTCCAGCCGGCATGAGCTGCCCCTGAAGCTCTATGACGGGGGTCATAGAGAAGTATGGGGTAGCAGTCCGCAGTAAAGATGCAGAGGAAAAGATTCTCCTGATCAGTGATGAATGCGTCATATCCGTGGTAGTGTCCTGGCTTTTCAGCCCTGAGAATGCGTGTTGCGTGTACCTGTACCGAGGAGACAATTCTCTCTGGACAAATATTCAGTGTCTTGCAAAGGAGTTCCATGTTTTGCTGAACCAGTTCAGGCCAGTCTCCGGTATTATTTCCCAGGTTCAGTGAAGAGTAACATCCCTTGCTGACCCCTCCGACTTTTGTACTTTGGATTGCTATAAGCTCATTATAGTTATGGAAGCATCCCGGCACGATATACCTTGCAGCAATGCCATGAGTGGCGGACTCTTCTGATGAACAATCATGTGAGAAAAGCATGGTAAAATTATTTATAAACTCTCTGAAAGGGGGGAATAATTTTTCACAAAATATACCGAAGAGATTAATAATCCTTCAAAAGATGCAATATATGGGCAAGTAGTCGTATCTTGAAGGAGGAGAATAGAAGGGCTCAGATATGGCAGCGCTTCTCGGTGTCCTTGCGCGTGCCTCAGCATCGAGTATTATTGACAAACAACAAAATGGGCGGGTGCGTTCATGTCTCAAGAGAAAAGGTTTCCCGACGATTTTGGCCGTTCCGTTCGGGCCTCGTCTGACTATATCGGATTAGGTCTTCAGGTCTCCGGGGGGTTTGCGTTTTTTGTTTTCATCGGATACTGGGCCGACAGCAAAATTGGGACTTCCCCGCTTTTGTTGCTGCTTGGTGTGGTTGCAGGTATGGTTGGTATAGCACTTGTGCTTAAGAAGGTTCTGATGGAAGCAAATAAAAAATAGGTAATTCTGCACTCGATGAGTCTGTCTGTGAGAAAGAGGTGATTGTTATGAAACCACTATTTGAATTTTTTATTAAGTTGTGTATCTTGTCCGTCATTTTGTGGGGAGTTCTCTATTTTCCGCTTGAGGCAGGCAGGGTGGATTTCAGGGCACTGTTCCTTGCGTGGACGATGGTAGTTCTCAACACGATTGCCGGGTATCTGCTCTTTGATTACGCTATTGACAAAGATTCTTCATCGTTCGCCAAGGTTGTGTTCGGGGGGCTTGCGGTACGGATGCTTCTTATGATGTCGCTTATCGCTGTAGTCATCCTTAAGGATTTCGCAGTAGTTAATGATTTTGTCTTTTCGTTTTTTGCTTTTTACTGTATTTACGTGATTGTTGAAATTCTCGGATATCAAAAGAAAAATAAACAGAAAAAGAATACTGCATGAAACGGTCTAATCTCATACAGCCCAAAGCTCTCTTCAGGGTTTTTGCAATTATAGTACCTCTGCTACTCAACTTCAGCGGTGGTATTGCTGCTTCCGCTACGCAGCATGAGGTTTCCGTAAAGGTAGAGGCATCGGTGCCGGAGGCCTCAGTCGCGCATGGTGGTGAGGCCGAAGCTGAGACACCTGGGGTCGTGATTATGCATCATGTAATGGACAGTCACGAGTTTGCCTTTGAGCCATTTGGTGCAATTGAACTTCCAAAGATGTCAATTCCGACCTCTGTTCCTTTTTTGGGTGGCCTGGATATATCAATAACCAAGCGTGTTGTGATGCTCTGGATTGTCGCAGTCGCTCTCGTTCTTGTCTTTACAATAGTTGGCAGCAGATACAAAGTCATGGGATCCCGCAAGGCTCCATCAGGGATTGCAAATACCATGGAAGCTCTTGTTCAGTTTATACGTCTTGATGTGTCAAAAGCAAACATCGGTCATGGATTCGAGAAGCATACCCCATTTCTGCTGACTGTTTTTATGTTCATTCTTTTTTGTAATCTTTTTGGTTTGATTCCCTATGGTTCGACGGCCACTGGTGATATCAACGTTACTCTTACTTTGGCGGTTTTTACCTTTTTTGTTATCCAGATAGCTTCAGTAAAAGCGCATGGTGTCGTTGGTTTTCTCAAGCATCTTACTGTTGGTACCCATTGGGCTCTCTGGATTATTATGGTTCCCATTGAGATCATTGGTCTTTTTACCAAGCCATTTGCTCTGACGGTTCGTCTTTTTGCAAATATGACTGCGGGTCACATTGTGATTCTTAGCCTGATCTTTATCAGCTTTATTATGAAGAGTTATGTTGCTGCTGCAGTGGTTTCTGTCCCGTTTGCGACATTTATTTACTTGCTTGAGATTTTTGTCGCTTTCCTTCAGGCATTTATCTTTACCATGCTCACTTCGCTCTTTATCGGTTTGGCTACGGCACATGAAGGTGGTCATGATGAGCACAATACGGCTGCAGCTCATCACTAAATTATGGTACGGATTATTGAGGAATAAATTATATTTTCTGCTTTCTTTTACGGGGTTTCAAACGGCTAATAATACTTTAGCAAAAACATACAACAAATAAACGGAGGTAATTACACGATGGAAGGTTTAGCTTATGTAGGTGCAGGTTTTGGCGCCGGCCTGGCGGTTATTGGTGCAGCACTTGGTATTGGCAATATTGCCGCATCCGCAACTGAGGGCACAGCTCGTCAGCCGGAGGCAGCTTCTGATATCCGCACAACCATGATTATTGCCGCCGCTCTTATTGAAGGTGTTGCTCTTTTCGGTGAAGTTATCTGCGTACTGCTTGCTCTTAAGTAAGTGTTTGCATTCAACGACTGAATACAGAAGATATCCCGGTTGCCGTCAGAGATCCAATCAGGCGGTAATCGGCTCTTATTAACCGTTAACGGAACCATTTTTCATGCTTACGTCAGGAGTTGTGCTTCTTGCGGGTAGTCTTTTAACCCCGAATCCAGGGCTTATTTTCTGGACAGCAGTAACATTTGTTATTGTGCTGGTAATTTTAAGAAAAGTGGCATGGGGGCCTATTATCTCCGCTCTTGAAGAGAGGGAAAAGGGAATTCAGTCATCAATCGACCGTGCGCATCAAGCTAAAGAGGAATCTGAGGCTATTCTTCGTAAAAACAGAGAGTTACTTTCGAAAGCTGATGCTGATGCCGACAGGATTATTCGTGAAGGAAAAGAGTATGCCGAGAAGCTTCGTGCTGAGATCACAGAAAAGGCACAGGATGAGTCGAAGAAGATGATAGCGGCTGCTGTGGATTCTATTGACCAGGAAAAGCGTCGTGCACTTGATGTACTGCGCAATGAGGTTGCTGACCTTGCTGTAAAGGGTGCTGAGAAAATTATCAGAACAGCGCTTGATGCTGATCTACAGAAAAAAATTGTGAACAGCATGATTCAGGATCTTTCATCAAAACGTAACTGAAAAAGGGCACGACATGTCAAGTTTAATTGCAAGCCGTCGATATGCCTTATCCCTCTTGAGTGCGGCAGTGGAGGGAAATTTTCTTGAACAGGTTGTCGGAGAGCTGGAGATAATAAGGGAAGTTTTGCATAATTCACGCGATCTTGTTCACACGCTTCGGAGTCCTGTTGTCAAGGGGGACAAGAAGATCAAAATTCTTGAAGAGGTTTTCAAGGGCTTGGTCGGTGACAAGATGTTTGTTTTTTTAAAGTTGGTTACAAGAAAAAAGAGAGCGGGACAGCTTCCTGAAATCATTGATGAGTTTCAATCTCTTCTTGACGAGAAGAGGGGGATTGTTAATGCTGAAATTAAAAGTGCCGCTCTCCTTTCGGATGAGCAGACGGCAGAACTCATTTCACGGCTTGAGTCTTATACTGGCAAACGAGTAAGGGCGCATCTCTCTATCAATGATAGTTTTATTGGTGGCGTTTCTGTAAAAATTGGGGATACTATTTTTGATGGGACCATTAGCCATCAGCTTTACAAACTCAGAGAGACTCTTCTTGCTGAAACAGCATGAGATAGAAGATTCTATTTTTTTGTTTTGACAGTCAATAGCCTGCTCTGCAGGCTATTTTTTCTATATGCCAGCTTTTCTATAGTAGAGTAGTTCTCAATATTGGGGCTTTAGCTCAGTTGGTAGAGCGTCTCGTTCGCAATGAGAAGGTCAGGGGTTCGACTCCCCTAAGCTCCACATCGATGCCGTTATATTTTTTTATTATTGCTGATTATCATTGTCTCTCTTTCTGGTTACACCATACCGCATGATAAAAATGGAATCTCTGATTGCTAATCAAGTAAAGAGAATGTAACTTCGCACTGCTGAAACGTTACTTGAATCACAACGATTAATTCACACTGTATTTTAACACTATGCAACAGAATATTGGGAAAAAGGACAGGATCATTCGCATTGCTTTGGGGGGCATCGTTCTTGTGGCCGGGGTTGTCGCACACTCTTGGTGGGGCGCGGTAGGCCTTATACCATTGCTGACCTCTGGGGTTGGCTTTTGTCCGCTCTACACTCTTCTTGGTATATCCACATGCGGAAATTGTCAAATAGGTGCAAAACCAGGAAAAAGCAGCTCTCGTCTCTCCTGAGTTTTAAGAGAACTGGTGAGGTGCTCATAATGAAAATTCTATTTTGCAACGAATGTATAGGTTTAATTTTTAAGCGATTATGGAGCAATTGTATGTCTAAGTCGGTTACGAGATATTTTTCACGATCTGCATTCTTGCTTTTTGCCACCGGGGTACTGGTTAGTTCTGGCTGTTCATCCGCAAAGCCACCGATGCCAGCCGCTGTTGTTGTGAGTGAAGGATATACAAGGGCATTGAAGCAGTATAACAAAAATGATTTTCAGGAGGCAGCGTTAGTCCTGGAGTCACTTCTATTTACCTCTCGAGCTACAGCGCTTGAAGATGATGTCCTGTATCTTTTAGCTCAGACATACTTCCATTCAGGCCAATATCTTCTTGCCGCTGAGATGTATGCCCGATTGCAACAGCAGATGCCGACCTCACCCTATGCCAGAGCCTCACAGTTTATGATTGCAAAATCTTATGAAAAGCTTTCCCCCCCTGTAGGTCTGGATCAGCAGCCAACGCGCAAGGCAATAGAAAACTTTGCACTCTATATGGATCTGTATCCTATGGCAGATTCATCAAAAATTGCAAGTGATGTTGAGACGTATCGTGAGTTGCTGAAAATCAACCCTAAAAATGATCTTTACAAGCAGCGTTTAGAGACCGCGACTGCACACTTTTCAAGGGTTGACAGTTTGAGGTATTCAGAGAAAGCCATCTCCTCCCTTCGGGAGAAACTGGCAAAGCATGTCCTCATGGTAGCTCATGAGTATGTCAAATTGGGAAAATTAAAGGCGGCAGGAATTTTTTTTGACGAACTGATAGAGCGTTTCAGTGATACAAGTTATCTCAAACAGGGAATTGAAGGGAAGATAAATGTGCTGGTCAAGCGTAAAAAGTGGTTTGATGCCAGCCAGACGCTCGAACAGTATCTCAAGCGGTACCCTGAAAAGATGAGAGAGATGCAGGGGATCAAGAAGAATATTGCCCAGAATTTGAAAATCTGATTACCTATTGTTGTGCATCTGGCAGTGTTTGGAGGCAGCTTTGATCCTCCCCATAATGGTCATCTTGCGCTCTGTCTTTTTGCAAGAGAGCTGCTTGATATTGATTGGATAATCATTTCGGTTTCCAACAATCCCTTCAAGCAGAGCCCGCGGGTTAACGATCGTCACAGAAAAAAAATGGCGGAGCTTCTCTCTCTGGAGCTTAACAAGACCGGCTTGTGCAGCGGAGTCAGCAGTTGGGAGCTGGAAAAACGAGCTCCATCGTATACTGTTGATCTTATGATGCACATCCATGATCTGCATCCCTGCCATAAAATATCCTTGCTTGTCGGTGAGGACAGCTTCACTGACTTTCCATCATGGAAGGATCCCGAAAGGCTTTTTGCGCTTTGCGACATTGTGGTCTTTCAAAGAGCTTCCCACTGCCCGCAGGTATTCAATAGCTTGGTGAAAGTTATTGATTTTACCTGTCCAGCGTCGTCAACAGAAGTAAGACGACGCATTACCACCGGAGAATCCTTTTCAAGAGAGCTCCCTTCGCCACTTTTCAGGTATATCAGCAGAAACAAGCTTTACAGGTAAACATCCCGCTATGCTACATCGACTCAGGAGCAGAGACACCAAGTATTGAAAATCCATTGCGCAAAACCTGCCGTGTTGCGACAGAGAGTAAAAGTCTCGCAGTGCAGATATCTGCTTCGGCTTTAAGGATAGGGCACTCCTGATAAAAGCGGTGAAAAAGTTCTGCCAGTGAATGGAGGTACTCAACCATCTTTTGAGGTTCAAGGAGTCGGAGGCTGGTTTTAACCACATCAGGATAGTCGAGCAGTGCGAAGCCAAGCTGAATCTCCGATGGTGAACTGAGCTTTCGGAGAAGATGGTGGTGTACACTGTTATGCGGGTCAAAAGCTCTCTCTTGCAATGCCAAACGAAGGAGGCTGCAAATTCGGGCATGGGCATAGTGCAGATAAAAGACAGGATTCTCTTTTGATTGCTTTTTTGCCAGCTCAACGTCGAAATTGAGATGTGAATCTTTTCCGCGCATTATGAAAAAAAGTCGAGTTGCATCTACGCCGACATCATCAATCAAATCATCAAGTAGATCGGCATTGCCTTTTCTTGTCGACATTTTAAGCGTCTTTCCATCAACAGTGGTTGTAACAAACTGGTTGATGGCTATTTTGATTCGTGCTGTATCGTAGCCAAGAATGTTCAAAGCTTCGAGTACATCAGGATATTCATCTATGTGATCGGCTCCAAAAACATTGACAATCATATCAAAGCGACGCTCGAACTTAGTGATATGATAGGCAATATCCGGGAGGCGGTAGCTCGGTTCTCCTGAAGACTTGAGCAGAACTTTATCCTTTTCCTGCCCAAGTTTAGTCGTACGAAACCACGTTGCGCCATCATAATTATCAATAAACCCCTTCTCATGGAGAGCGTCAATAACCCTTTGATTTGGGGCCATTCCACTCTCATCAGCAAGATAGAGAGTATGCTCATTAAAAAAGGTATCATGCCGAATGCCCAGCCGTTGCAGTGTCTGGCGAATGGAATTGAAAAGAGAGGTTTCAGCGCTCGTTTTGAAAAAGGATAGTTCATCACTCTCTTCAAGTGTCTCTCCGTATTGTGCGTAGATGGTTTCGGCAATATCCCTTATATACTCTCCCTGGTAGTGCGTTGTGGGGAATTCGGGCACTTGCTTGCACAGTTCGAGATAGCGCAATCGTACTGATTCACCAAGAATCTGCATCTGCCGTCCCGCATTATTGAAATAGTACTCACGGGTAACCTTATAGCCCTGAGTCTCTAAAAGGTTCGCGATACAGTCACCAAGGACTCCTCCCCGTCCCCTTCCGATAGTCAGTGGGCCGGTTGGATTCGCGCTGACATATTCAACAATAGCGCTCTTGCCGATGCCGAGCACTCCTTTGCCATAATGATCACCATCAAGCAGCACCTGCTCCACCGAACGCATAATAAAAAGCGGGGAAAGATAAAAGTTGATAAAACCTGCTCCAGCCACCTCAATTGATGCCACCGTATCCGGAGGGAAAAGCAGATAAGGAACGAGAGCCTGTGCAAGTTCACGGGGGTTCTTTCTGCACTCTTTTGCGCATAGCAGAGCAATATTCGTCGAAAAATCACCAAACCTTTTGTCGGAAGGTTGCTCAATCTGGATGGCCTTCTCTGTGGTAATACCTGCGGCCAGCAGTGCTTTTTGGATGACAGGTGAAAAAAATTCGAGCATGGGAAGTTTTAGTTATGAAAGAGTCAGAAGTTCTTTAGTGAGAGTTTTTCAAGGAGATTGTCAGGTGAGAGCGTCGTAAAATCGTCAATGATGGCCACTATATTGTTAAAACGAGAAAAAGTTTCTGCGCAATTGGTTGTCGTTATGGCAACGCATGGCATGTTAGCCCTATGAGCTGCTTCGACCCCGGGAAGAGCATCTTCAAAGACGATGCAGTCCGAAGGAGATACATCAAGGAGATCTGCAACCCGCAAAAAAATATCAGGATGAGGTTTGCCTCTCTCGACCTGCGATGGATCCACAAGAGCCTCGAACATATCAGTCAGCTTGAGGAGATCAAGCACATACTCAATATTTTTGGCACAAGCACCAGAGCCGATGCCGAGCATGATGTTATTTTCTTTGGCGGCATACAGAAATTCTTTGAGTCCTGGAGTGGGAGTAATGAGGTTTCGCGAGCTGACACGGTAGAGAAAATCCTTGAACTCCGTCAGTCTTGCTGCCTCTGTTTCAGTGATCTCAGGATCAAGAAAGTATCGAAGCACATCGTGGCCCTTCATTCCAGCGGTTTCAACGAGATACCGTTCGGCATCAAGTCCTGAAAGTCCGAAGTCCCTAAAGAGCTCAAGCCATGAATCTGCATGAAAGCGCATATTATCGGTCAGCACCCCATCCATATCAAAGATAAATGCGTATTGTTGCCGGTTCAACATGGTGATGCACCGAGATGAGTTAAAGGGGACTGGCCAAGCTTCATAGCAGTTCTGACCTGCTCCATAGTGTTACTGGCAATACATTTTGCCTTTTTCTCGCCCTCGAGCAGAATTTCTGTGACCATATCCAGTCGAACTTCATAAAATCGGCGTCGCTCAAGCAGAGGGGCTAGCTCTATGGCAATATTGGTCGCGCAAAGCTTTTTGCACTCTACACAGCCAAGGTGTCCCGTCCGGCAATCTTCAGTGAGGGAGCTGAGCTGTTCTGGAGAGGTAAATTTTGCATGATAGCCGAAAACAGTACAAACCTCAGGGTGGCCTGGATCATTTTTTCTGATTTTAAGGGTATCCGTAACAGCCATGCGCATTTTTTTCAGAATATCCTCAGGCGAGTCAGAGAGCAGAATAGTATTTCCCAGTGACTTTGACATTTTTGCCTTCCCATCAAGGCCGACAAGGCGTGAGAATTTTGTGACTTTTGGCGCTGGTTCAGCAAATACCTCCCCAAGAATCGGGTGCGGGTATTGATTGTTGAATTTGCGGGCGATCTCCCTGGTAATTTCAACATGGGGAATCTGGTCTTCGCCAACAGGAACAACATTTGCCTTATAGAGAAGTATATCTGCAGATTGCAAAACAGGATAACCAAGATGGCCATAGGTAAGCGACTCCATATTAAGGTCGCGAACCTGCTCCTTCAAGGTGGGATTTCTTTCCAGACGTGACGAGGTTATCAGCATCGAAAAAATCAGAAAAAGCTCAGCATGCTCCTTGACCTGAGACTGACGGAAGAGCGGGCTTTTTTCAGGATCAATCCCTGCCGCCAGCCAGTCGATGAGCATGTCTAGTGAATGAGTGTAGATCTCCCCGGTTTCAAGCGAGGTGGTCAGATTGTGATAGTCGGCAATGAGAAAGCATGTTTCGTATGCTCTGGCACCACCTTCGTTCAGCAGATTCTGCTGCTCAACCCAGTTTTCAAGTGCGCCGGTATAATGCCCTAGGTGAAGTTTGCCGGTAGGGCGCATCCCGCTTAAAATTCGCTGTGTTCCCATAAAAGTGGTTTTTGCTGCCTCATCTGGCAACGGAGCGGCTGTTATAAGGCCGGAAAGAAGTTTTTCATAACGATAAAATTAGTGAGCTTGAAGTTATCACAGTTGAGAGAAAGATAAAAGGGCTTTGTTTGTTTTTTGTTTTCATTGGAGTAAGCGCTATATTGAGGGACATTGTTTTCAATGTCTTCAATATCATTGGAGAGTTCGAAAACCACTCTATTTGAGAGTAAGTCCTATACAACGCTCCGTTACCCAACCATGTCAGATCCGGAAGGAAGCAGCATCCGGTAATTTGAGTGTGTGATATAGTAAGCTTACTCTCTTTTTATTTTTCCTTTTTAAATCGTATCAGGAGCAGATATGCCGTCTGGATTCAAAAAAGAGGATTTATTGAGCGCCCCGGTTCGCCATATTGATATCAAGCAACTGAATATAGTACCGCTTATTGATCAGATGAGCGACACAGCTTTTCAGGCCAGAAATCTTGCAAGGGCGGCCTCTATTTTTGATCTCATGCAGCAGGACAAAGAGTGTGCCGTTATTCTGACCCTTGCCGGTTCATTGATCAGTGCCGGATTGAAGCAGGTGATCATTGACATGATCGAGAGCAATATGGTTGATGCCATTGTCTCAACTGGCGCCAACATTGTTGATCAGGACTTTTTTGAAGCCCTTGGTTTTCGTCATTACAAAGGAAGTCAGTTTATGGACGATGCCATTCTCAGGGAGCTGCATATCGATCGCATTTACGATACCTATATCGATGAGGATGATCTTCGTATCTGCGATGATACGACAGCCCTTATCGCCAATTCCATGGCACCTGGTGCTTACTCGTCACGTGAATTTATTGTAGAAATGGGCAGGTACATTGAGACAAATAACCACGACAAGAACTCAATTGTGTACAAAGCCTATGCAAATGGCATCCCAATATTCTGCCCTGCTTTTTCAGACTGCTCTGCCGGATTTGGTCTGGTGCACCATCAGTGGGATAATCCCGAAAAACATGTCTCCATTGATTCAGTGAAAGATTTTCGTGAGCTGACCAGAATCAAAATTGAAAATGATAAGACCGGTATTTTTATGATCGGTGGCGGTGTACCGAAGAACTTTACCCAGGATATTGTTGTGGCTGCTGAGGTTCTTGGCCATTCGGATGTCTCTATGCATACGTATGCGGTACAGATTACTGTCGCTGACGAGCGTGATGGAGCGCTCTCCGGTTCAACCCTCAAGGAGGCCAGTTCATGGGGGAAGGTTGATACGGTTCATGAACAGATGGTCTTTGCCGAAGCCACCATTGCACTGCCGCTCATCGCCGGGTACGCCTGGCACAAACGTAACTGGGAGGGGCGGGCATCCAGAAACTTTAACATGTTGTTCGATTGTTAAACAAGTTAAATCCCTGGGAGTTTCGACACCCGCAATTTTTTATTGGTTCAACCAACCTCTTCGAAATCGGGTCTTCTCGGAAGTCTAAACGATTGTTACGGGGATACAACCTCAATTTTGACGGTAGCTGTTCCTTTTTCGTAAAATCCAAGTCTTTTTGCCGCTTCAGCGCTCAGGTCGATAACACGATCCCCAATAAATGGACCTCTGTCGTTGACTCGCACCACAATCGACGATTTGGTATCAAGGTTTGTTACCTTGACCAGGGAAGGCAGGGGGAGATACTTGTGTGCGGCGCTAGGTTGTGTCGGATCAAAGACCTCTCCATAAGCGGTTAACTGTCCACTATGCTGGTCGAGGGTCTCCTGGCCATACCACGAAGCAGTCCCTGTCTCCTCATAAGCAGTTGCCTCCTCATAGCTCATCGGTATGTAAACTTTTCCGTCAATGATATAGGGAGTGTTCTTTATCTTTCCTTGCCTGTAAGCATCTTCAGGAGTGATCCCTCTGAAATCTCCTCCTCCAATCCAGTTTGGCCGCGAAGAGGAACATGCGCTGAGCGTCAGTAGTAAAAGAAGAGAAACTGCCAGTATCGACTTGCGCATCGGTTCCTGTTTTTTTTATTCAATTTCAATATAGCGGAACAAAACATAGCCAATTTACCGGAATTTTCCCTATAACTTGTATCTTGGAAAATGTAGCGTCTGTTGATGAGCAGTCATGTATCTTTTTTGAATTTACCTGTCATGGCGGAACAGCAAAACAAGAGAAGTGCTCTTGGCGTTCTAATTCTGCACGGCTTTACCGGCACACTTGAGAGCGTCAACGCCTTGTACGCTCCTCTTAAAGCGCTTGGCATTCCGGTTGTCATGCCTCTTCTTGCAGGGCATGGTGAAGCCTCCCCAGAGGCACTCAGAGGGGTCGAATGGCAGAAATGGTTTTTGGATGCAGAGCAGGCTCTGCACACACTTATGTCTTGTGCCGAGAAGATTATTGTGATTGGACATAGTATGGGTGCTCTCCTCTCCCTCAATCTTGCCGTCAAGTATCAATCTCGCATTGACTCCCTGGTGCTGGCAGCGCCAGCGATCAAGCTCACCTCCCTGCTTGCTCCGGGTCGCCCCTTTCATATTGCGGCACCATTCATCAGTATTTTATTTAAAAATTGGATTTTACAGAAAAATATCCCTGATCGCACCAGCTCTGCGGCCCCTTCCCATTATCCCTGGGTACCAACAAAAGCCATTCTCTCTTTTTTCGAACTGATCAAACAGACGTTGTCATTGCTTGATCGTGTTGCAGTACCTGTTCTTGTCATGCAATGTCGCAAGGAGAGCACGGTTCTTCCTGAGAGCGCAACGATTCTCCTGGACAGGATAGCTACAGCATCATCGGCAAAATCTCTCCTGTGGTTCGAGGTTTCAGGCCATCAGATTTTCTGCGATGTTGAAAGGATAAAAGCGCTTCAGACCGTGATCAATTATGTTTCCGCCAGACTTACAAAAAAACAGGGTGAAGAAGGATGACGCATGTTTATTTTATCGTTAAACAACCAGTTACACCCTTTCTTCTGGCCAAATTTATCAATGCTGGACTACCAAATTCGCCAGAAACTTTCTAAAAGAGGATCTCTTTCCTGTTCAGCCATTCGTACCCGATGACAATTTATTTATTGGAAGTTAAAAAATGGAGATGTACCTTTGAAATCAAGGGATTACAAAATCCACTGTTCTTTCCCATTGAAATAACCACTGTATGAACACTATGCTGTTGTATTCATCCATTGCCAAAAAAGTTTTTATGGCAATGGCCGGACTTTTTCTGGTGAGCTTTTTATGCGTACATCTTGGAATTAACCTGATGCTGCTGAAAGATGATGGAGGGCGTGCATTTACTGAGGCAGCAGAATTTATGGGCACCAATGCGCTCATAAAAGTTTTCGAGATTGTTCTTTTTGGGGGATTTTTGAGCCATATTTTTTTGGGGATGCTGGTTTCGGGCCAGAATAAAAGTGCTCGACCAACTCTCTATGCAGTGAGCAACCATTCGGATACTGCGCCTTTTTCCAAGTATATGTTTCATTCCGGCATTATTGTTTTGATCTTTCTTGTACTCCATTTTTTTGATTTTTATTTCATCAAAATCGGTCTTGTTGCTCCCCCTTCCGGTGTTGCTGCCCACGATTTTTACAACCGGACCCTGCTTCTTTTTTCCTCCCCCTGGTATTCTTTACTTTATATAATCTGTTTTGTTGTTCTTGGCATTCATCTGAATCATGCCATTCAGTCTGCATTTCAGACTCTGGGATGGAATCACAGCAAGTATATGGATGCGGTCAAGCTTCTTGGCTCGATCTACTCATTCGCCATTGCGGCAGGATTCACTCTTGTTCCTGTTTTCATCTTTTTTTTCCGGAGATAAGCTACTTTTGAACGAAAGCAACATTCACAACACTCTTCAATGACACGCCTTAACGCCAGAATCCCTGAAGGGCCGGTGGCAAGCAAGTGGACCGCCTATAAATCGGCTTCCAGGCTGGTAAATCCCAACAACAAAAGGAAACTTGATATCATTGTCGTTGGTACCGGACTTGCCGGTGCTTCGGCAGCGGCATCGCTTGGGGAGCTTGGCTACAGGGTCAAAGTCTTCTGCTATCAGGACAGTCCACGTCGGGCACACAGTATTGCTGCACAGGGGGGAATAAATGCAGCGAAAAATTACCCCAATGATGGCGATAGTGCCTACAGACTTTTTTACGATACCATTAAAGGTGGTGATTATCGAGCACGAGAGGCCAATGTCTATCGGTTAGCTGAAGTCAGTAACCAGATTATTGACCTCTGTGTTGCCCAGGGAGTACCCTTTGCCCGTGAATATGGCGGCCTGCTTGCCAACCGCTCTTTTGGTGGCGCACAGGTGTCGAGAACCTTTTATGCCAGGGGGCAGACTGGTCAGCAACTTCTGCTTGGTGCCTATAGCGCCTTAAGCAGGCAGATTGCGCTGGGAAATGTCACTCTTTTCAATCGTCGCGATGTGCTTGATACGGTGCTTGTGGATGGCAGGGCGCGTGGTATTATTATCCGCAATCTTGTTACTGGCGAGATAGAACGTCATGCAGCTCATGCTGTGGTTCTGGCAAGCGGTGGATACGGAAACGTCTTTTTTCTTTCGACGAACGCCATGGGTTCCAATGTAACCCCGGCATGGAGCGCCTATAAAAAAGGCGCGATGTTTGCCAATCCCTCTTTTACACAGATTCATCCCACCTGTATTCCGGTGCATGGTGACACCCAGTCAAAGCTCACGTTGATGAGCGAAAGCTTGCGCAACGATGGCAGGATATGGGTTCCCAAAAAGGTCAAGGATGTTGAAAAGCTGAGAAACCAGACCATCAAGCCGGCAGATATTCCAGAAGAGGATCGCGACTATTACCTGGAGCGCCGTTACCCTGCATTTGGTAATCTGGTTCCGAGAGATGTTGCCTCACGGGCAGCCAAAGAGCGTTGCGATGCAGGTTTTGGTGTCGGTAGAACCGGTGTTGCTGTTTTTCTTGATTTTGCAGATGCCATCAAACGCAAAGGGCACGATACTATTGATGCTCTCTACGGAAATCTTTTCCAGATGTATGAGCAGATTGTGGCAGAGAATCCTTATGAGACTCCGATGATGATCTATCCCGCTGTTCACTATACGATGGGAGGTCTTTGGGTTGATTACGAACTCATGACCACAATACAGGGGCTTTTTGCTATTGGTGAGTGCAATTTTTCGGACCACGGTGCCAACAGACTTGGTGCTTCAGCGCTCATGCAGGGGCTTGCTGACGGTTATTTTGTGCTTCCCTACACTATCGGTAACTATCTGGCAGCAGAAATTCATACACCACGTTTTGATACTTCGTCCTCAGAATTCACTCTTGCTGCGCAGGCAGTTACTGACCGCCTGCAACAGATCAAAAACTGCGGAGGTAAGGAGTCGGTAGACCACTATCACCGTCGTCTTGGCAAAATCATGTGGGAGTATTGTGGTATGGCCCGCAATGATGCGGGGCTGACAGAAGCGCTTTACCAGCTTACGGAGCTTCGTCATGAATATTCTCGAGGTGTAAAAATTCCCGGTGGGCTGGATGAATACAATCCTGAACTGGAAAAAGCGTGCAGAGTTGCCGATTTTATTGAGCTTGGAGAGCTTATGGTGCGCGATGCCCAGCAAAGAAGAGAGTCCTGTGGAGGACATTTCAGAGAGGAGTACCAGACTAGTGAGGGTGAAGCATTACGCAATGACGACAAGTTTGCCTTTGTTGCTGCGTGGGAATATAAAGGTCGTGAAGTTTCAGCCAATCTCCATCGAGAGGAACTTCAATTCAACGAGATCAAGCTCTCCCAGCGGAGCTATAAATAACGGGTCATTATGAAATTTACGCTGAAAATATGGCGACAGAAAGATGCTGCGGCCAAAGGTGAGATGGTCTCTTACGAGGTTGCAGGGATCTCTCCTGACAGCTCTTTTTTTGAAATGCTTGATACCCTCAATCAAAATCTTGTCATGACAGGTGGTGATCCTGTGGCTTTTGATCATGACTGTCGGGAGGGAATTTGCGGTACATGCAGTCTCTATATTAATGGTCGCCCACATGGCCCGGTAAAGGGGGTGACAACGTGCCAACTGCACATGCGTTCATTTACCGATGGTGATACCATCCATATTGAGCCCTGGAGAGCAAAGGCTTTTCCTGTTGTCAGAGATCTTATTGTCGACAGGAGCGCTTTCGACAAAATAATTCAGGCCGGTGGTTATGTTTCTGTCAATACGGGAGGCGTGCCGGATGCCAATACCATTCCTGTTTCCAGAGAAAAATCCGAGGCAGCGATGGATGCAGCCGCATGTATTGGTTGTGGCGCTTGTGTTGCCGCCTGTTCCAATGCTGCAGCAATGCTTTTTATCGGGGCAAAAATTTCTCATCTTGCTCTGCTCCCGCAAGGCGAGGTTGAGGCCGCAAAGAGAGTGCAGAAGATGGTTGCGTCTCTTGATGAGCTTGGCTTTGGAAATTGCAGCAATACCTATGCCTGTGAAGCTGAATGTCCTAAAGGGATCTCTGTTTCCAATATCGCCAGAATGAATCGGCAGTTTATAGGCGCAAAGCTTTTTGCTGAAAAAGAGAAAATTGTCAGAGATTCTCTTTGATGAGTGCTCTTATTTTTATCGGTCGCGGAGTGGCTTTCGCTGTGTTTCTTTTTTTCATTTGTTCTACAGGTTAAAATGTTTTAAATTGGGGGAAAGGGGAACTCTCTTTCCGAAGAGCAAAGTTACAACAACAATTACTTTCCATAACCTTAAAACAATAAAAAATATGTCAAACGGAAGCAACGATCTATCAGGTGCTATCAGCACCCTCATCGAAACCTTTGGTAAACTTGCCCAGCAGCAGGTTGATTTGATCAGCAATGGAATCAAGGCTGCCGCACAGTTTGCAGAGCCACTTGGCAAAACAGCTACTGACCTTGTTGGTAATGTTTTTTCCACGCTCAATCAGGTTTTGCAGAACATCACTTCAGCGATTGCTCCTAACAAGTAAGCGTTGAGTTTTTTCGACAGCACCCTGTACGGACCACTGTACAGGGTGCTTTTTTTTTGCATGTTATCTTGTCGTCTCTCTGTGTAGCTGTTCATTCACGATGGGAGATCATTCGTGAAGCGATGCTTCGTGCGATAATTTTCGGTTGTTGAGCCTCATGTTACCGGGAAGCTGATCTCAAATGTTGCAGTATGACCATCCAGAACAGTATTGAATCTCTCTACAGGTTGTCCTTCCATGGCGATCCTCTTTCTGTAGCCGCCATACAGGGCGATGCTTCAAGTCGTCAGTATTTCAGGGTTACCAGTGCAGAGCGCACGCTCATAGCCTGTCACGATCCTGTTTTTAATGTCGCAACCCAGGCTGGTTACACCTTTTTGATCATGCACGGGATTTTATCCCGTCATGCTCTCCCTGTTCCAGCCCTTATAGCGCTTGACGTAACGCAAGGGCTTCTGTTTCTTGAAGATTGCGGAGAGCTGCTGCTTCAAAATCTGTTTGGCTCACCGGATGAGGCAACAATTCCCGATCGCTATCGAGAGATTATCGATCTGCTGGTGCAACTTCAGTCAATTCAGGGAAACGATACAGAGGTGCCGTTTTGCCTGAGCTTCGATCGGGAAAAACTGATGTTCGAATTTGATTTTTTTATTGAACATGCTCTGAAAAACTCTTTTGCACCACTTTTTGACCAAAGGTCTCTTGAATTATTGCGTCATGAGTTTGAGAGCATTGCAGAGATTCTTGTTCAGCCCCGCCATTTTGTGCTGAATCATCGTGATTTTCACAGTCGTAATCTTTTGATTCACCAAGAGAGACCAGTGTTTATCGACTTTCAGGATGCACGGATGGGATTGCCGCAATATGATGCCGTTTCACTCATCAGGGACTCTTATGTCAATCTTGATCCAGCATTGGCAGAGGAGCTTAAAGCATACCATTACAACGCTCTTCGCAGTCACAATCTTAGTGCCATGAGCTTTGATGAATATCTTTACTATTTTGATATCATGGCTTTTCAACGAAACATCAAGGCCATCGGCACCTTTTCCTATCAGACAAAAGTGAAAAAAAACAGTACATTTGAGCATTCGATTGCGCCAACTCTGGCCTATCTGCCAGACTATATTGATGCACGGAGCGAGCTGAAAGGGGCTGGTAAACTTCTGCAACCGCTTCTTGAGGGAGCGAGAGCATGAAGGCATTTGTTCTTGCGGCAGGTCTTGGCACTCGCCTTCGCCCCTTGACCGCCCATATCCCAAAGCCTCTCACTCCTGTCCTGAACATTCCGACTCTTTTTTATACCGTTTGTCTTTTGAAACAGGCGGGAATCACCGAAATTATCTGCAACATTCATCATCATGCAGAGGCGATTAGAGCTGTCGTTGCAGCAAGTCATCTTTCCGGAGTACAGATCACTTTTTCAGAGGAGCCAGTTATTCTCGGCACGGGAGGCGGGCTAAAAAAATGTGAAAAACTCCTTGGTGACGAAGATTTTATTCTGGTCAACAGCGATATTGTCACTGATATTGATTTCAGGGCACTTGTTCGGCATCATCAAGCATCGGGTTGTCCTGGAACGCTTACCCTGTATGCAACCCCGGAAGCTGCCGCGATAGGCTTTGTTGGTGTTGAGGGCACTCTTGTGAAGGATTTCAGAAACCGGCGAAATACAGGCCTGTTCTCCTCATTGATCTATACGGGCACGGCAGTGCTCAGTCCCGAAATTTTTCGATTTATGAGCCCTGAATATTCGAGCATTGTCGATACAGGATTTATCGGGCTTATTGATAACGGCGGTTTAAGCAGCTATGAGCACAAGGGGCTCTGGATGGATATTGGTACCATGGAGAGTTATTGGAGGGCGAATCTCGATACAACAGGTGTTATCCGCAATCTGGCTGCGCCAATGAAAATTACCACGGGGCTTTATCCCCATGCAATAGCTTCAGATGCTGTCATCAGCCAGGGGGCGGAGGTTACTGGCTCAGTTATAGGCAGTGGATGCCGGATTGGGGCAGCATCTGTTATCAGGAATTCAGTCCTCCTGCCAGGGGTAGAGATTAAGCCTGGCAGTGTTATTATCAACTCGGTTCTTGATCCTTATAGTGTTACGGTTATGGAAGATGTGCAACAACAGGAGAGGTATTGATGGTAGCTACCGGGCTTGACATGCTGCTCAGCAATACGGAACGCATAAAAAAAAGGAACATCGGCTTGATTGTCAATCAAACCTCGGTGACCACTGATTTGAGCTATTCCTGGCATATTCTGAAGGAGAGAGGCGTTTATGTCAAGCGGATATTCTCGCCTGAACATGGCCTCTTTGCAACTGAGCAGGATCAGATTGCTGTCAGTTTCCAGCCAGCCCCTGGTTGTGAACTGGTAAGCCTCTATGGCAATACAGCCGGGACGCTGATACCCGATTCTGCGGTACTGGATCATCTCGACCTTGTCATTTTCGATATTCAGGATGTGGGCTCCCGTTACTACACCTACATCAATACGCTTGCGCTTTTTATGGAGGCCGTTGCAGGTCGCGATATTGAGATCATGGTGCTCGATCGTCCCAATCCTCTCGGAGGAGAAATAGTTGAGGGGCCGCTGCTCGATGAGGCGTATGGCTCATTTGTTGGTGTTTTTCCGGCACCGGTGCGCCACGGCATGACCGCCGGTGAACTTGCATTCTTCTATCGTGACATCAAAAAGCTGGACCTTAACCTTACCGTTATTCCTATGGAGGGGTGGCATCGTTCCATGCTTTTCCCTGAAACTGGCCTTTTCTGGATTCCTCCCTCCCCGAATATGCCAACCTTTGCGACGGCAGAAGTGTACCCCGGCATGTGCCTTTTTGAGGGGCTTAGTGTTTCAGAAGGAAGAGGTTCAACCACCCCTTTTCAGCTCTCTGGCGCGCCATTCATTCATCCGTTTGAGCTGGCAGAACGTTGCCGATCTTTTGGACTTGAAGGAGTTCTTTTTCGGCCGCTCTGGTTCAAGCCGACGTTTCATAAATACTGCGGAGAGGTTATTGGCGGTATCTGGCAGCAGGTGACTGACCACTTCCGTTACCGCTCCTTTGCAACAGGCGTTGCCATGACTGCGGCGATCCACGCACTCTATCCCGGACAGATGCAGTTTTTGCGCGGTGTTTACGAGTTTAACGATACCATTCCCGCGTTTGATCTTCTTGCCGGAAATAGCCATATCCGCACAGCCATTGAGCGTGGAGATGATGTTGCCTCGATTCTCTCATCATGGCATCATGATGAAGTGGAGTTTTTGGGGAGAAAGCAACAGTATCACCTTTACCACTCATAATGAGATGAACATGCAGCCCATTGATCTTGCCATTATTGTTTTTTTTCTGCTGGGCAATACCCTGTTCGGGCTCTGGCATGGCAAAAGCAATAAAAGCAGTCGCGACTATTTCCTCGGCAATAAAAACCTCCCGTGGATTGCCTCCATGCTCTCGATTGTTGCCTCCGAAACCTCTGTGCTCACCTTTGTCAGTGTTCCTGGGCTTGCTTACAGGGGCGACTGGAGCTTTCTGCAACTCGCCATGGGTTACATTGTCGGCAGAGTGCTGGTGAGCGCCATTCTCCTGCCCATGTATTTCAAGCACGGAGTCAGCTCTATTTATGAGATTATCGGTCTCCGGTTTGGGCAGGGAATGCAGAAGGTGGCGGCAGTGGTCTTTCTTGTCACCCGAACGCTTGGCGATGCCATCCGCTTTCTTGCCGCAGGGGTGGTGGTGCAGGTGGTCACCGGCTGGTCACTCCCACTTTCGGTGATGATTATCGGTGTTGTCACCCTTGTCTATACGCTTTCAGGCGGCATCAAGGCGGTGGTCTGGCTGGAAAGTTTTCAATTCAGTCTCTACCTTCTTGGGGGAGTGCTCTCTGTGATTTTTCTCGTTAACAGCATTGGGCAGGGGGTTCCGGCAATTGTCGCTTCTTTGTTAGATGCCGGAAAATTGAAGATTATCAATACTGACCCGCACTTTTTAACCAATCCGTTAACCTTTTTCAGCGCTTTTATTGGTGGTATTCTGCTCTCGCTCTCATCCCACGGTGTTGACTACATGATGGTGCAGCGGGTGCTGGGCTGCAAGAATCTCAGCTCTGCCAGAAAAGCGATGATCGGGAGCGGCTTTTTTGTCTTTTTCCAGTTTTCCGTCTTTCTGCTTGCCGGTTCACTGATCTCCGTTTTTATGCATGGTGCCCCTATGGAAAAAGACCGGGAATTTGCATACTTTATTGTACACAATCTTCCTGTCGGATTGAAGGGGCTTTTGATTGCCGGGGTATTGTCTGCCGCCATGTCAACCCACAGTTCAGCCATAAACTCCCTTGCCTCCTCAACGGTCAACGATATTCTTGGAGGAAAGTCTTCACTGGTCATGTCGAGGTGGATCAGTTTTTTCTGGGCAATTTTGCTTATTCTTATTGCGCTTCTGTTTGATGCTGGCAACAAGGCGATGGTTATGGTTGGCCTGGAAATTGCGTCGTTTACCTATGGCGGGCTCCTGGGGTTATTTCTGCTCTCCAAAAGCAAGCGCAACTTTCATTCTTCCAGTCTGGCAACAGGTCTCGTCGCAAGTATGGCTATTGTCTTTTTTTTGAAACATTATGGACTTGCCTGGAGCTGGTTTATCCTTGTCTCTGTGACGCTTAACGTCATTGTTGTCTGGTTGACCGACATTATTTTCAGGGTATTCAATCCAGTGCACGTGACCTCTGACAGGTAAATGCCCTATCTTTTGGGCAGGGCATCATAACATTGTTCAAGGCTTGCCTGCGGCTCTTCGATCTCATTAATCACCTCAAAGGTTCTGTTTTTGGCTTTCTCAAGCCACAAGGAGATGACGAGAAGCTCAGCGACATCAGACCGGTTGATGAAGCCATTCCAGAGCCGGTCACCAGTGTCGACATGAAGCTTGTGACGCAGAGGCTCTCCATCTTTGAGGCCTCCCGGTCTTACAATGGTGTACGATCGTCCCTCTTTGGCAAAAAGGGAGCGGAGATGCTCTTCAGCCTCCCATTTTTTGCTCAAGACTCCGGCAAAAAGATTGAGAGGATGATACCACTTTGTTACGGCCAGGGAGCTGATGACAGCAAAGTGTTTTACCCCAGCCCTGGCCGCTTCATCAACAAGCCTGATCACCCCGTCACGATCCACCTCTCCTGGTGATGACTCTCCTTTCACGGAGCTTGACCCAAGCGTTGAGATCACCGCATGGCATCCCGTTACAGCATGTGCAATGTCGTTACTGCTTTGAATTTTTCCGTTAAAAATCTCCACACCCTTACCAAACAGCGCCAGAGCTTTCTCTCGATCCCGAGAAAACACACTGACAGCAATTCCGTAATGCAGCAGGCGTTTAACAACCCACTGCCCGGTCTTGCCTGTCGCGCCAGCCACAAGAACTCGGCCCTGATACCTCAGGTTCTTTTCCATGATGTTTTGATAAATGGTGGACAAGAGAGCCTCAGCTCATGCAAAGAAAGCGCTTGCGATAAATAAGATGCTGAATTGGATTGACTTTCGTGATATTAGGGTCATTGGCCTGCAGCCTGTTTTTTTTACCTGTTCGGGTAACTACTTCAAGCGTTCCATCATCATTGACCTGTGCAACTTTCCAGTACTTGTCAACAATGTAGTGATAAGACTCTCCATGTTCGAGAGGATAAACCTGTCTTGCTCTCGGGCTTGGGCGAAATGAGCTTTTTGGTTTATGGTAAATAATCTTGTCGCCGACCCTGAATTGTATCATGGGAGTCACTATTTATTTTTACGATCCGACTTCATTTTATAAAGTCATTATGAAGCTTTATAATAAAAAAAAAGAAAATAACAAACTCATTTTTGTACAAGCTGTCAAAAACAAAGTTTTATCACCTGATCAGTCCTGCTTTTTGGCCGGAATATTAAAGAGTTTGCACGAAAGCACCGGAATAATGAAAATAGCAACCGTAACACATGAGGTGATGATATCGGCCTGATGCCCCTCCATTACCTTTACAAAGGAGGATTCTGGATAAAAATTCCCGAAAGCGGAAAAGGAGAGTTTGACACCGAGTAACCCGATGACCAGAAATGCGCAGCTCTCAAGAAAGGGATATCGTTCCATAAGGCCGACAAATGCCTGGGCGACAAAACGCATTGCCAGAATACCAATAAACACCCCGAGACAGATAAGCAGAAGATTGTCGGTAAAGGCAACCGCAGCAAAAATATTGTCTATGGAAAAGGCAAGATCCATTATTTCAATAAGCAGGACGGTCGACCAGAAAGCACCTAATCTGCCGGAGGTCATTTGATACAATCGGTTACTTTTTTTATCCAGCAGATCATCACTTTTTTGAGGAGTTCTCCTTCCCTTCATCCATGAAAAAACCAGGTAGAGAAGGTACAATCCACCAATTGGCTTGAGCCACCATACCTGAATAAGAAAAGATGCAAAAAGCAGACAGAGCCCTCGAAAAAGATAGGCTCCTATAATCCCGTACTTCAGAGCTGCGGATCGTTGCTTTTCTGGCAGATCCATAACCATGGTGGCCAGTACGGCAGCGTTGTCCACAGAGAGCAGGCTTTCTATAATAATGAGGTTGCCGACAACCAGCAGAGAAGCAAGAGGTTTGTCGACTATTTGCTGCAACAGTTCCACCATAATTTATATTTGTACCAGTACCCCTATTTCAATGACCTGGCCCGCAGGCAGATCATAGTAAGCTGTTGCACTCAGGGCATTACGCGCCATCAGTGCGAAAAGCTTTTTGCGCCATCCAACCATTTTGGACTTCAGTCCGGTCACAATTTTTTCCCGACTCAGGAAGAAGCTGATGGCTTCAGGTTTGAACTGTAGCCCCTGACGATTTGCCAGAGTAATCACTTGGCGAATATTGGGATATTCAAGAAAGCCATATCGCGCAACAACCTTGAAAAAACCATCACCAAGTTTAATGACCTCCACTTTGCTGCGATTTGGCACTCTGGGAACCCGTTCAGTGCTGAAATGAAACAGGGCCACTTCGGAGTGCATCATCTTGTTGTGGCGAAGATTATGCAGCATTGCAATCGGAACGACATCAGGGTTCGCCGTCAGATAGACCGCCTGCCCCTGTACCCGGTGAGGTTGCTGCAAGGAGAGGCTCTGAATAAACTCTTCAGTTGTTAGGGTGCGCTCCTGCAACTGTTTCAGGAGAAGGCTGCGTCCCTGTTTCCACGTCAGCATCAGTGTAAAGACAGCAAAACCAATTGCAAGGGGAAACCACGCTCCCTGTAAAAGCTTGCTCATACTTGCCACAAAAAAAGAGATATCAATAATGGCAAAAAAACCTGCGAGGAGGTCAAGAGCGATTTTGTTCCATTTCCAGAGATCACGTGCCACATAATAGAAAAGAATCGTGGAGATAAGCATGGTCGCTGTTACTGCGACACCATAAGCGGCAGCAAGCTTGCTTGATGAACCAAATCCTGCGACAAGGGTTATGGTTGCCACCATTAATGCCCAGTTGGCAGCAGGGACATAGATCTGCCCGATATGTTTTGCAGAGGTATGGGTGATGGTCAAACGCGGAAGATACCCGAGCTGGATCGCCTGCTGGGTTAAGGAAAAAACGCCTGTTATAAGTGCCTGTGAGGCGATAATGGTTGCCAGAGTTGAAAGAATCACCATTGGAATTATTCCCCAAGTGGGTACAAGAGCGTAAAAGGGATGGTGCGACTGTTCTGGAAACGCAAGCAGCAGGGCACCCTGGCCGAAATAGTTCAGGAGCAATGCAGGCAGAACCAATAAAACCCATGTGAGCCGGATCGGACGTCTGCCGAAATGGCCCATATCTGCGTAGAGAGCCTCAGCACCCGTGACAGAGAGAAAGACAGCTCCCAGCACCATAAAGCCCTGAAGATGGTTGCCTAACAGAAATGAGATTCCGTACCAAGGGAGTATTGCCTGCAAAATTTGTGGGAATCTTATTATCTCTATTAAGCCAAGAAACCCGATGGCAAGAAACCAGACAAATATAATTGGCCCAAAAAGGGCACCAACCCTCGCTGTTCCATTATGCTGAAAATAGAAAAGAGTGATGAGAACTGCTATGGTAACTGGTATGACGAGCTCCTTAAAGGCTGGCGCAATAATCTGAACGCCCTCGACTGCGCTGAGCACCGATATAGCCGGAGTAATCATTCCGTCACCATACAGTAGCGCAGCACCAAAGAGTCCGATGATGACAAGAAATCCCCGTTCATAACCTTTTTTTGCTGCTTTGCGTGATAATGAGGGCAGTCAGGGCAAGAATGCCACCCTCGCCGTCATTATCTGCTTTCATGATAAAGGTGAGATATTTCAGGCTTACAATCAGGAGAAGTGACCATACCAGCAGAGAGAGGACGCCGAGGATATTGTCGTGCGAAATTGGAATGCCATATTCGCCATGAAAACACTCCCGAACGGCATACAGTGGACTGGTGCCGATATCGCCAAAAACGACACCAAGTGCAGCAAGAGAGAGTCCTGCCAGTCGCTTCAGACCAGATTGCTCGGCATGGGTACCAGCATCGGGTTCTTCCGATATTGTTGACATAATCAATCAAAAAAATGAAGAAATCACAGCTCTTTGCATGGCTTTACTATCAAGCCACAAGAGCAAGCGACTGAATATAGACAATATGTTGTAAATCAAAGAAACAGCTCAAGCCAGAATCGTCGTGCGCAGTATCTGTGGATAACGTTTTTTGGGGGGTCAAGAGTGCGAATAATATTCACAATAAAGAATCATCTCGCACCTTGTCGGCCATTGGCCCAAAAACATTTAACATATTACAATGGTTTAAATACGCTTTTATGAGGCCGCCCTGGTGATTATCTGCTGTTTTTTCCGCTTTGTTGACATGAATTGGTTGTTTAAAGATATTTTCGCTATATTTGTACCGAAACGCGACTGAATAGCATTTTGATTTTTATTCATTTTTGCACTCCGTCTTGAGCAGTATTGTGTAAGGAGTAGCGGGCTTAAACCATGAGCGTATGAGACATGAAAAATATTTTTTTAAAATACCAGTTTTTGCTGTGCTGATAGGCCTTGGTCTTTCGATGGTTAATATCGGTACAAGTAATCCATTCAACAGTACAGCGGAGGCTGCCCGGAGAGGGCACTCGAAAAAGAGGCATGTAGCAGCTACCGAAGGTACGGCATCTTTTTACTCCGGCCAATTTCACGGACGCAAGACCGCAAACGGTGAAACCTTCAGTAAGGATCAGTTGACGGCAGCCCATCCAACCCTGCCTTTTGGCACATGGGTAAAAGTAACCAATTTGAGCAACGGTAAAGATGTGGTTGTGCGCATCAATGACCGCGGGCCGTTTGTCAAAGGGCGGATTATTGATTTATCCGCAGGTGCAGCAAAAGAGATTGGTATTATGCAGTCTGGTGTTGTACAGGTCAAGCTTGAAGCAATCAAGGCTCTTCCCACAGCATTTATCTCCGGTTGAATCTGAATTTTCCTTTTATACCTGGAACAACAAAAAAAAGCCTGCTTGGTGAAGCAGGCTTTTTTTTGTTATTAAAAAAGTTACAAATCTATTTACCGGTTACATACTTATTGACATGCGCCTGAAAAGGAGTTGCCTCAAGAAAGCCAACGATCTTGCTGTTAGGTATCTCTTTACCGTTACTGTCAAAAAAGATAATGCCGGGAGGGCCGAAGAGGCTGAAGCGCTTCATCAGAGCAACGTCATCGGGGGTATTGGCTGTTACATCAACCTGGAGCAAGGTCAGTGTTTTCAGATGGGCCATAACCTTTGGGTCATGAAAGGTAAACTTGTCCATCTCTTTACATGCGACGCACCAGTCAGCATAAAAATCAAGCATGACAGGTTTCTTCGCTGAGAGCAGCGCACTGTCAAGTTCAGCAACTGTTTTGATTCGAGTGAAGCTTATTCCCTCTTTCTCTGTTCCTGGACTCTCTTTTCCACCCGGCACGGGTTCCCCATGGGTACGGGCCAGTGGTTCAAGCATATTGGTATGACCCGAAGCAGCACCGACGAGCTCCAAAACTCCAAAGACAAAAAGCACAAAGCCAAAAGCTTTGCCGAAACGCTGGGCGATAGTTGCTTTGCCGCTTGTGGTATCAAAAATACCAAGAAAGAGGGAGCAGAGAATAGCAAAGGCACCCCAGAAGAGCATCACCACCTGTGCCGAGAGTACCGGCGAGACCATCCAGATTGCCACGGCAATCAAAAGAAGCCCAAACACATACTTGACACTGACCATCCACAAGCCAGCTTTGGGGAGCAGGCTTCCTGCTGACAAGCCGACCAAAAGAAGCGGCACGCTCATACCCATAGCCATGGAAAAGAGCGCCAGGCCACCAAGGAGCACATCTTTGGTCTGGCTGATATAGACAAGTGTTCCGGCAAGTGGTGCTGCGACGCAGGGGCCTACAATAAGGGCAGAAAGGGCACCCATAAAAAACACGCCAGCAAAACGCCCTCTCTTAAGCCCGCCTGAGGCTTTACCTAGTTTGTTTTGTATTGCGGCAGGCATCTGCAACTGATAGACATCAAACATGGAGAGTGAAAGTGTTACCAGCAGCACGGCAAACATGATCAGTACCCATGGTTTCTGCAAGGCTCCGGAAAGGCCTTCACCAGCAAGCCCTGCTGCAATACCAAGGGCGGTGTAGACGAGAGCCAGCCCAAGGCAATAGGCAAGAGCCATCAAAAAGCTGCGCTGGCGGGTTACCTGACCCTCACCGACAATAATGGAGGAGAGTATTGGAACCATTGGCAAAACGCAGGGGGTAAACGAGAGAAGCAGCCCAAAGACCAGAAAAGCGAGAGAGACTTTCCATAAACTACCGCCAGCAAGTGTTGATGCTATGATGGAGAGTTCGTTTTGCCCACCTTTTTCCTGTGGAGCGGCACCCGGAGCCGGAGTTGCTGCAGGAGGAGGTGTAGCCGCTGTTGTTGGTACTGCTGGTGCCCCCTGGTCGCCTGCGATGAGGAGTACTCCGGGTTTGGCAGGGTCAACCGTGAACAGTTTTTTTATTGGAGGATAACAGAGGCCATCCTCAGCACACCCCTGATAGCCGACGCTCAGGGTGAAAACCTTGTCAGCCTTGGCAATCGGCACCTCGACATCAAGCTTGTCGTGGTAGATTTCCAACTTTTCGTTGGATGTGGGATCAGTGAAGCTGATTCCTTTCGGCAAAACAGGGCTCTTGATCTCGTCATTGCCATTTTCAACAGCGACCGTCACCTTGTCGCGATAAAGTTTGTATCCTTTTGCGATATCCCAATGCAGTGCAACGGTTCGAGAACCGTTCAGTTCAGCTTTCAGCTTGAATGCCTGATCGGGATCAAGAAATTCCGCCGCAAGAGCAGCGCTTACCCTGAGGCAGAGCGCCAGAAAAACAACAAGAAAGGCCATCGTACGCCTCACAGAAGAGTATTTCATTGTCTGTTTTTTTGAATAAAAATTGTCGAGAAGAGTCGAAAAAAAATGTGTCAGGTGTTTTTGTGGTAAATCTTGCCCGATTGATCCATCGCCAGATACCCCAATCCTGATTCCTCAAGAAAATCAAGGCCCTCAGCCTCTTTCAACATCGCTATCGTCGAGTAGCTTCCTGCGGTTATTGCCATGTTGGTCACGACTGTTACAGATTGCCACCATGTTACGGGGTAACCTGTCCGTGGATTGAGAATGTGACAATACCGCTTACCATTAACCTCAAAAAAGCGCTCATAATCACCACTTGTTGTCAGTGCACCACCGTGAAGAGGAATTGATGCAATAACCCTCTCTTTGTGGCGTGGGTCCTGGATGCCTATCATCCACGGACTTCCATCAGGTTTTGGCCCGATCACCCGTATATCTCCGGCCATGTTGACATAACCATGTTTCACCCCCTGCTGGTGAACAATCGTTGCAGCCCTGTCGGCAGCATACTCCTTGCCAAATCCACCAAAATCGAGCTCCATACCAGCCCTCGGCAGTCGGAGAGTC